>Ga0209755_10000205_pt1 | contig 114375 bp, 103 predicted proteins | sample TergutCo191P1_FD_187301 | JGI IMG/M metagenome (GOLD analysis project Ga0209755, IMG submission 187301) | Cornitermes sp. P1 segment gut microbial communities from Petit-Saut dam, French Guiana - Co191P1 (SPAdes) (version 2) | ecosystem: Host-associated > Arthropoda: Insects > Digestive...
GTTCTCTTGCTCTGTCCATTGTGCTTGCGGTATTTTTATAATGATAAAACAGGTTTTCTTTTTCTCCGAATTCCCACGGATATAAAAAATCTTTTTCATTTTCCGGATCGATAGAATAACCTTTATCCGCAGTATCTATTGAATAACCAGTATCTGTAAGAGATTGAATCGTTTTCCATACCGCAACCCGCGATATGCCAAGCTCTTTCGCAAGAAAGCCGCCGCTGACAATACCTCCCTTTTTTTTACGCAGTTGTATGAGTATATGCGCTTTGCTTGATAATCCAATCTGTTCATTCTTCATAATTTATTGATATTATAACATGCTTCATTATCGTACATGCGTGAAAATTCTGCATTTATTGTTTAACTGGAAGTTATTAGGAAACAGGCTGTACCGGCTTTGATTTAATATCCGGCGAAGTATCATTTGGATAAGCCGCTTTTAATAACAAGGGTGTAACAAGCACTGTGACAAGCACGACTACAATAATGCTTGGGTACATGACAGAGCTTAAATAACCTAATGCCATGCCTTTAGAAGCGACAATGAATGAAACCTCTCCGCGCGGGATCATACCAAAGCCGACTTGTAAACTTTCCCTGTTTGTAAATTTACTGAGCTTTGCGCCTAAACCGCAGCCGATCAATTTTGATAATATCGATACAAGAACAAGTAAAACAGTAAATAAAATCATACTGCTTGTCATGCCGTTAAACGATGTATTTATGCCAATATTCGCAAGGAATATAGGAGTAAAAAACATATAGGAAAGCCAGTTTGTTTTTGTTTCAAGATATTCAACGCATCGTGTACTGCAAAAAGCAACACCTGCGATATACGCTCCTGTGATGTCCGCCAGCCCGAAAAGTTCGGCGAGATACGCCATGAGAAAACAATAAGCAAGCGCAAAAATTGTAAACCTTCTTCTTTCACCTTTTCTCGCGAATGCCCAATTAAATACTTTGTTTACAAGAAGACCTGCTATAACAGCGAACACGAAAAAAGCGATTATTTTAAGTAAAATTATCCCCAAAGAAAGAAAGCTAAAACCGCTCGAGCCTATGCCTAAAGTAACCGCCAGTACGATAATAACTAAAATATCATCAAAAACAGACGCGCCCAACAAGGCTGTTCCTGTTTTGGTTTTAAGTTTCCCCAATTCAGAAAGAGCCTCTACCATAATGCTCGTTGACATGGACGCAAAAACAACGCCGATGAAAAAACTTTCAAACAGCGAAAGCCCCAGTGTTTTACTAAACAAAAGCGCCAGGCCAAATCCTCCGCCCAATGCTATAACTATTCCCAGAACAGAGATCAATAGCGACGGCTTTAACATACTTTTAAGCTGCCTGAAGTCGGTTTCCATTCCGGCGGAAAAAAGCAGAAAAATAACTCCAAATTCGGCAATGACGCTAATCGTTTCATTCGGCTCGACAAGTTTGAAAACGCCGGGTCCCAGTAATACTCCTGCGATAAGCGCGCCAATTACCTGCGGCATATGGATGCTTTTCATGGTAATGGAAAAAGCCTTTGTCGTAAGCAGGATTAAGGCAACAATAAGAAGAATATAGGTATCAAACATGTTAAATCGCTCCTTTTTTTATAGTATACATTATTTCATTTCTAAAAGTAATACGATTAGGTTTTATTCTAAAGGAAGCGAAAGCCGTCTCGCTTCAAGAGCCTTCGCTTTAACAGCGGCTTTTTCAAAACTGACTGAAATCAATACGAACACAAGAGTTTTAATTTTACCAATTCCCTGTTTTCCTGCGCGCGCTTTCCATGCAAGGTTCAGGTTTGACCATGTCTGAAAAATTTGCGGAATAAAGCTGATAAAGACTGCGATTATATCAAGGCGAACCGTATTTCTTATTTCCAGTGAACTTGTCGTTCTGAAAACTAAAGCGGATAATTGAACAATCAGAATAAGGCGGAGGGCAGTGCGAAGAAAATCGGAATTGGGAATAAAGAATGCGGCGCTGAACCATGAGCTATATGGAGTAAAGAGCAAGGAATGAGAAGTAAGAAGTGAAATAAAATTTGTCAGAACAGAGAATGAATACAAAATGATTACATAAAAGAGCGCAGGTTTAAAATCCGTAAGCTGTTCCTGTAAAGTGAAGCCGCAAAGGAAAGCGGTTATTATGATCGCTATTATTCCGGTTAAAAGCCAAAAGGGAGGAAGCGTTATGCAAAGAATTGATACCGGAAGAAGAAGGATTAGTTTTATCCATGCAGGAACTTTATGAAGCGGGCCTTTAATTGTTTTATATTTAAAAATTGTCTGTCTGCTTACCATATTAAATCTTCCGGCTTGCCGCGCAGAGGATGATGAATGCCCCATGTTTCCAAATCCTGTAAAAGAGCCTGCCCGGGAGTACCGTCAAAAACTTTTTTCCCTTTACAAAGAACAATAAAATGATTGGCAAGAGCCAGGCATTTTTCAAGTTCGTGTGTGAGGATTATTAATGTAATACCTTCTGATATAAGTTTTTTAAAAAGCGTATTTATTTGCGTAATACCGGGAAAGTCCATGTTGGCGTAAGGTTCATCAAAGATGATTATTTGAGAATCCATCGCGATTACTCCCGCCGCCGCAAGACGCCGTTTCTCTCCGCCTGACAGCGAGCGGGCGGGAAAGTCCGCTCGCTTTTCAAGGCCTGTTTCGCAAAGCGCACAGTTTACCCGCGATTGTATTTCGCTCTTTGACAGCTTCATGTTTCGCGGCCCGAAAGCGATATCTTCGCGGGGAGTTTCTCCCAGTATCTGCGCGTCAGGCTCCTGAAACACCAGCCCCGCCTTTTCGCTTATTTTTACAGCGCCTGACGCCGGCTCTTCCAAACCCGCGATGATCGACATTAAAAGACTTTTTCCGCAGCCATTTGGTCCGGCGATTATGGTACAGCTTCCTTTCTCAATTGAAAGGGAAACATCATCAAGCGCGTAAAAAAAGCCGCCGCGAATCTGTTCGTTACCGGACAAGGCGTCATAAACCGGGAAACATTTAACTACATTTTTAACACTTATTACTTCGATGATGCTTCTCCGTTAGTTTATATATCTAGCGGCGATTGGGCGGAGCTTTAACGCAAGTGGGATACTTATTGCAAGTTTGATCAAATCGCCAGGGATGTAGGGAAGCGCTCCTGCGATAGAAGCTGCGGTGAATGACATTGAATTGAGCTGCATCATGTATAAAACGCCGCATATCAGAATTAAAATAAAACCTGATAGTGAAGCAATGGTTAACCGTACCAGAAATAGCAGGCTTATTTTTCTTTCGTTAATTTTTGGAAGACCGCAGATTAAACCTGACACAAGGCTTGCAAGTAAATAGCCTAAAATGTAGCCGCCTAGCGGAGTGTTAAAGACGCCGATTCCGGGGATTACAAAAACCGGCACTCCAAGTAATCCTGCTGCTATAAAAATAAAAAGCGCGATTGCGCCGTAAAAACTTCCAAGTACAGTGCCTGAAAGCACCACAAAAAGATTTTTTAAAACGATCGGCACGCTTCCAAGCGGAATGATAAAAAAAGAGGAGACTGCTATTAAAGCCGCGAACATGGCGGAGAATATACATCGGTTACGAATATTTTTGAATAATTGATTGTTGTTAACCATAATAAAAATAAGGTTAACGTAAAATTGCAATTATGTCAATAAATAATTATTAAGGCTGAATAATTAAAAGTTCTCTTTTTTATTTTTTCTGAATGCTTCCAGACATTCACGCCGGAAAATAACAACAGACGGCCCTTTTTGTTCAATTTCCGCTTTCAGTTTGACAGCGTTATCATCAACAAGATTTGACTTTGCTTCAAGTTCCAGAATACGTTCAGGTTTTATACCGCAGCCTAAGATAAGATTTTTCAATTTATCAGACGGAATAATTGTGGGCTGGCAGCCTGTCATCGCTACGCATGAATTGTCAAGAATGATAAGCGTCATTGTTGTATTCGCGTTCACCGCGTCGATAAGAGGCGTAATTCCCGAATGTATAAAAGTTGAGTCGCCGATAACAGCAAGCGCGTGTTTTAAACCTGCGTCGGACGCGCCCTTTGCCATACCGACGCATGCGCCCATACAGACAATGCTTTCAACAGCGGACAGCGGAGGAGCGGCGGCAAGAGAATAGCAGCCGATATCGGAATTTACGCCGACATCAGGATGACCCGGACGCGGATCAATGGAGTCGACGGCTTTATTAATAGCGTTAAAGCTGTCGGTATGCGGGCATCCTTTACACAGCACCGGAAGGCGCGGGGGAATGTAACTTGTGTCCGCTTTAATTCTCTTTCTCGGCGGAAGTCCCAATGCTTCCCGTACATTGTCAGGATCAAGCTCGCCGCTTTGAATAACCGGCTTTGTTATGAAACCGGTCATACCGAAAATCTTTTTTGCGATGAAAGGCTGACCTTCCTCAATAACGATTACTTCTTCCGCCTCAGAGATGACTTTTCGAATCTTTTTTTCTGGCAGTGGATATGCGCCGATATGAAGGCGGACAGGCGCTCTTTTACCCTGTTTTTTACGCAGAGCAAGGAAATCCTTAAGGTTCTCTTCGTAATAATTTCCGCCGAGACCCGAGGTAATAACCGCAAGGCTGTTCTTTGAATTGGAAAATTTTTTGCCGGAGCTTTCAATTTTGTTAACATGGTGCTGGAAAGACCATTCCTCAAATATCTTTTGTTTTTCTAATAAAGAAGAATAATTTTTCCGCGCGAAGGCGGGAATTAATATCCATGAATCCTTTTCCTGTGTTTTGGAAATACTATTCTGAAGCCTTGGATTGCTTGTATGAACTGCCGCTCTTGAATGCGCTAAGCGCGTAACAAGGCGAAGCATTACAGGGATATTAAAGATTTCGGAAACATCAAAAGCTTCGCGCGCCATTTCATACGCTTCCTGCTGATTGCGCGGTTCAAGGCACGGAATCATCGCGAAGTCCGAGTAAAAACGGGAATCCTGCTCATTCTGGGAGCTGTGCATGCCGGGATCATCTGCGACAGCTATTACAAGCCCGCCTTTTATATGTACTAGAGCAGAGTTTATTAATGGATCGGATGCGACATTGAGCCCTACATGCTTTGTCGTAACAAGAGCTCTTCTTCCAGCGAATGAAACACCCAATGCAGCTTCCATCGCGGTTTTTTCATTAGCGCACCAGCGCGCGATGGGCCCTCCGCTTGCGTATTCGTTAATAAGATACTGCATAATTTCCGAAGACGGAGTTCCCGGATACCCGTAAGACGCGCTTACTCCCGAGTGGATTGCACCTAACGCAACAGCCTCATCGCCAAGTAACGCTTTACTTGATTTTTCCTCGTTCATTTTAACCTCGACTAATAAAAGTCTATCTATAATGTGGACACATTATAAACAAACTACCTTAATTAACCCTCTCAACATATTCATTGGTTTCGGTATTGACAAGGATTCTTTCATCCTGCTTTATAAAAAGGGGAACGCGTACTGTTAATCCGGTTTCTGTTTTAATTGGTTTTGTAGCGCCTGTAGCAGTGTCGCCTTTTATGTAATTTTCGCTTTCTGCAACCGTAAAAGTGACCTTGTACGGTATCTGAATATCAATGATTTTGCCTTCCCAGATAATTATCTGATATGAGTTTCCTTCCTGAAGGTAAAACTTTTTTTCGGGGTTTTCTTCGATGGAAACTTCGTATTGATCGAATGTTTCACCGTCCATAAAATGATAATTATCCTGATCTGAATACTGAAATTGAGCGTTTCGCATTTCAACCTGCGCGTCTTCCACTTCCTGCTGTGTGGGAATAGTAAGGCTCAATACGGAGCCGTCTTTGATGCTTTTCATTTTAATTCTTGCGACCGCCGTTCCCTTGCCCGGGTTATGAAATTCCCTGTCCACAACAAGGTACGGCTGGCCTTTCTGAAGAAGGCATGAACCTTTTACAATATCTCCGCCACGAATCATTTTGTTCCTCTTTATTTTTTATTAAGACTGTTCCAATACATCGGTTTTAGAACAAGCTCAATTGTAACAAAAATATGGAATAAAGAGAAGAGTTTATACCCAGTAGCCGTTATCTACAAGAAACTTTCTGCTGAGTGCGAGACTATCAAAAGGATCGACAAGAAAATCGGCGTCCTGTTCAATTACCGCGTAGGGTATACTGTATTTTTCACAGCGCGAATAGATACCTTGCCAGTCAAGGTTTCCCTGTCCGATTTCAGCGAACTGACGCTGGCGTCCGTTCATACGGTAATCTTTCGGGTGCAGAATTCGAATTCTGTTTTTAAGTTTATCTATGTATTCCAGAGGATTTTTGCCTCCGGCCTGTACCCAGAAAACGTCAAGAGTGAACTCGCATTTTGGGCATTCTTCAATCATCATGTCGAACGCGCAGATACCGTTCAATTTTGTAAATTCCAAATCATGATTGTGATAGCCAAATGCAAGCCCTGAGTATGTAATCTGATCGCATATTTCATTTATCTTTTTGATAAAGTCTTTATAGCCTTCATAAGTATCAGGATAAAAATTCGGTTTCATGCCGAGCCCGACTTGCTCGCATCCAAGTTTCTTGTGTTCGTCAATTAATACCGCAAGCTCTTTTCTGTCCGCGATACGATCCCACGGCGAATGAGTCCCTGCAGCTTTTATATTATTTTCTTTTAAAATGCCGGAAAGCTCATCTGTATCAATCGGGCCAAGACCGGAAAGTTGAACCATATCAAAGCCCATATCTTTTATTCTTTTAAATGATGCTCTGATATCCTGAGGTGTTTTTAAATACTCCCGTATTGTGTAAGTTTGAACGCCTGTTTTCATATTTTTCTCCTTTTATTTAATTTCTCAAGAAACAAATCTTCATCGAACGGAATTTCGATTGTTTTATCAAGCCAGCTTGAAAGGTGCATGGCGTTTGAAAGCATAAGTCCGTTTATGCCTTCTTCTCCTTGCGCGATAAGGCTTTCCCCCCTTAGAATACATCCTGAAAATGAGCGCATAATTTTAGCATGTTCAGAAATTTGTTCTGTGTTATTTTCCTCTGTTATTTCCGGTTTTTCAATTGTGCATTTTGGAGAAGCGAATTTTTCTTTTGAAGTTATGCTGTATTCGCGAAGGTTTGTTTCAAGGCGGTGGACTGTAAGATCGTCTTTTCCGTCGTAAACAATTTTTCCCTTTTCCATGCTTATTTCCAAACGATTAGTTCCCGGCGCTTCTCCTGTGCTTGTGATGAATGTGCCTGTCGCTCCGTTTGGATATTCAAGATACGCGGTTACATCATCCTCAACTTCGATATTGTGCCATTTACCGTTATGACAGAACGCGCGCACTTTATCTGGCATACCGCAGATCCATTGGAACAGATCAAGCTGATGCGGGCACTGATTCAAAAGCACTCCGCCGCCTTCACCGCTCCATGTGCCTCTCCAGTCGCCGCATGAATAATACGCCTGTGTTCTAAACCAGTTGGTAATGATCCAGCTTGTACGCGTGATAGCGCCGAGGCTTCCGCCTGTAACAAGCTCGCGAATTTTTCTGTAACGGGTGTTTGTCCTTTGATTAAACATCATCGCGAAAACTTTTCCGCTTTTGGCGGCGGCTTCGTTCATCTCACGCACCTGCTTTGTGTAAACCCCTGCCGGTTTTTCGCATAAAACATGAAGGCCTTTTTTAAACGCTTTTACCGCGATTTCAGGATGCTGGTAATGAGGAACCGCGATAAGGATAGCGTCAACCTGGCCTTTTTCAATAAGTTCATCCGCTGTTTCAAAAATCTGATATCCGTTTCCAATCAGCGCGGAGATTTCATCCCTTTTTTCAGGGGAGCTGTCCGCAGCAGCGGTTAATTTGATATCGGGCGCTTGATTAGCAAGAATTGTTTTAATATGAGATGTGCCGATAATTCCTGCGCCGATGACTCCAAGCCGTACTTTGTCCATAAATTATTGTACAGCATTATTATTTTTGTTACAATTATTTTTATGGGCGGCAGGGACAGCGTTTATTGTGAATCAACTGTGTATGCGTTTTGGAAAACTTTATCAATTTCGTTTTTTCGTCCGGCCGCTTTAAGAACCATGGGTTCCATTTTTTATAATTTTTTTCTTTGCCAGTATAAAAGAGCATTTCTTCCCGGAAGAGTTCCTGTTACAAATGTTGATCATCCCCTTGATGAAAAAATTCCGTTTATTCCCTCCTGGGTAACAATATATATTGATTTTACTCAATTCTGGATACGAATATTATCTTTTTTTATCCGCCGTTACGGGCGAAGAGCGTATGCTCCAATCAGGGATTTTATCGCATCCATGGGAAACCTTTACGCTTACGCCGCGGAAATTTACGGTAAAAACCTTTCAACAACAAAGCGTCCGTTTTATATTAAACGATTTCGTTTTTTAATAATTCATATGCTTGATCCTCACCTGATGTGCATACCAAGCCTTCATGTCATGGTTGTAATTTTAACATATACAAAATTTGAGGAAATAGCAAAACAGCTAGGTGACTGGAAAAAATTATCATCGCAGATTCAGGAAATGAAACAGGGCGCTCTTGCGATAAGCCAGGCGATTTTTTTTGTAAAGCAGCACAGTATCAACTGCATTCCCGCGGCTTTATACGCGATGACTGTTTACAATCCGCAGCTTTTTCCGCAAAAGGAAGCTGAAAAATTTATTAGTCTTCTTTTTTCTCCCGCGCCATCACAGGAAAATATGCCCGTAGGCTGCCGTATTCATCCGGCCGCAGCTCCTTCTACTCAGATACCTGCGGCAGATCAAGGGCAAATTAAAGAGCATATTTTTAAATTATACAGGCAATTTCTTGAAGAAGGGAAAACCGCCAGGATATGGTATGAGCCAATTCTTAAATTTCTTCAGAATTATAATAAAAATGAATTATTAGCAAACAGAATATGAATGATTTTTCTTTACAGTCAAGAATACTTTATCAGAACAGCGCCTGCGTTGTTGTTAATAAATTATCAGGCGAAGCGGCCGAAGGCGCGGGGGAAAGGCAGGCGGATTTGCAGCTAATGTTAAAGGATTATCTTAAAAGCGGTTTTGCCGAAGCTGTAAACCGTCTTGATGTTCCCGTAACGGGCTGTTCATTGTTCGCGCTTAACTCATCTTCTCTTAAATTCTTAAACGCGGCTTTTGCGGATAAACACGGGAGCGTAATAAAAAAATACTGGGCTGTTATTGAAAAACCTGATAAAAAAATACCTGAAAGCGGGGAACTTATACACTGGATTGAAACAAATACGCGAATTAATAAATCATTTGCGTATAACGAAAATGCTCAGGGAAGAAAAAAAGCTTCTCTTGCTTATAAAATTTCAGGCGAAGGAAAAAATTATCTTTTTTTGGAAGTGCGGCTGCTTACAGGAAGGCATCATCAGATAAGATCACAATTTGAAAAGGCCGGTCTTCATATAAAAGGCGATTTAAAATACGGAGCGAAAAGAAGCGAGAAGGACGGAGGCATAAGGCTTCATGCAGGATATCTTTCCTTTAATAATCCTCTAAATAAAGACGAGCTTATTGAAGTAATTTCCGATCCGCCTGTTATGGATAATTTATGGCAGTCATTTAAAAATCACTCGTTAAGCTGTCCGATAACTTCAGTTGCTGAACAAGTACTTTCTATACCGGAACTTTAAGCGACATAAGCATCCGGTTCAGCGCAATTAAAGGATCTTCGTACATCTCAAAGCGGAAACGCATTTCATAATTTTTATCGGAAATTATCCTGATTGATTTATTTATACAGTCCCTGACTTCGCTTGATCCGATATCCGGGAAATATTTAGGTTTGCTGGGAGTAAATACAAGCTCGCTCCCGTTTCTGCGGATTTCTCCAATACGAGAGGGCATTGGGACAAGGAAGATCAAAAAGTCGTCAGATTTTCCGCCACCGACTGTCAGCTTGTAACCGGATTTCAGCGAATGAATATTGCGTTTACCGATGTTAGTATTTTGATCGTCTACAAAAAGGTTAAGAAGAACGGGGCCGTCAGGATTAATTTCGACAGGTTTATTTTTATCGATGTTATCATAAGGAGATGTTCTTCTGCTCTGAGTCGACGCGAATTTCGCGAGATCTTTTGAATGATCCGCCGCTTTCTCCTTTACGGCTGACGCGGTCTTTAATGAAGCGGCATCAGACATTGCGCGGCTTGGGTTTGATCCCAGCTTACGGGATGCAAAGAATATTATTAAGCCCAGTATTAAAAGAGCAAGAATGATAAGCGCGATAATAAAGGGCATTGAAGAAAACAATGACCCGCCGCTTGAATTGGCGGTTTTTGGAACCGCGATAACGCCGGAAGGCGTTGTCTGTGAAACACTTTGATCCGGCGGCGGAGTAATAACTGTCTGCTCCACAGCAGCTATAACAGGCTGAGCTGCGTCGGGCTGAGTCTCCGGTTGAGTTGCTGCAGGCGTTGTCTGGGTCTGAGTAGAAGGAGCTGCTGCCGGCGGCGTTTGAGTCTGAACAGAAGGAGTTGTTACAGACGGCATCTGAGTTTGAGCAGGCTGAGTTGTTGCAGACGGTGTCTGAGTTTGAGCAGCCGGCGCCGCTGCAGGTGTTGTCTGTGTTTGAGCAGAAGGAGTTGTTACTGCCGGTGTCTGAGTTTGAGCAGCCGGCGCCACTGCAGGTGTTGTCTGTGTTTGAGCAGAAGGAGTTGTTACTGCCGGTGTTTGAGTTTGAGCAGGCTGAGTTGTTGCTGCAGACGGCGTTTGAGTTTGAGCAGGCTGAGTTGTTGCAGACGGTGTCTGAGCTGTTCTTGTTATGGGAGTCCTTCCCGACCTTGGAAGATTCGTAAGCGGCTGACCCGGAAAAACCTGTACATAATCAATAGTAGTATTGCTGCTTCTTAAATTCTGTCTTGAAGCATTAACAAGGCTTTCTGCATTGGAATCGCCGACACTGATAAGAACAACTTTTTTAGGACGAAAAGGCAAAGTAGCGATATATTGCTCGGCATATTCCAAAACACCGTTTACATTGCGTCCTGTTTCTATAGGATATTGGAGCATCATTCTGCCGATTACTGTCTCAACATCTCCAATGCTGTTAATGCGCCTTGCAATATCAAGTTTTTGATCCTCTGAAAACGCTATAAAATGAATTGTATCGCCTACCCGCAGAAATTCTGAAAGAAAATCTCCGGTTAAATATTTATTAACATCCTCATAAGATGAACTCATTCCTGTCGACGTATCCAAAAGCACAATCAGATCGATTGGAGCGCTCTGAGCGAAAGCTATATAGCATGTGAATATAATTAAAATAACCGCCAGAATGGCCTTTTTCATAATCACCCCTTTAAAGCCTTTTTAAAACTCGGCTGGTGTTATTTTTTCTACCAGATATGAAATCCTCTCATTATTTATGGCAAAATCAAATTTTTCGCCTTCTTTTTTATAAAGTATAGCATTTCCAAACGGAGAAAGATAGGAAATAATATTTTTATTTGAATCTGATTCCCACTGACCCAGGATCGTATACACTTCCTGTTTCTGCGCTGTTTCGTTGAATAAAACGACTTTGGTGCCGAATGAAATCATTGATGTATTAATTGATTTTGGATCGAAGAGCTGAGCTTTTTCAATCTCTTCCTTAAGCCTTGTCATCTGGTAATTAAGATTATCCTGTTTTTCCTTGGCGGCTTTGTATTCGGCGTTTTCTTTCAGGTCGCCGTATAAGCGCGCGTCTTCGATTTCCTTTGAATTCTTCGGAATCTCAACTTCCTGAATATAGGCAAGCTGCTTCTTTTGTTCTTCGTACATGGCAAGAGTAACCAAAAATCCGATGGATATTTTCTTTTCAACGTCTCCGAAGAATTTAAAGCCGGGATATTTATCGATAATTTTTGTGCGCAGATTATGCTTATCCTGCGGATCGAGGTCCTTTACGCCGTTAATAAATGCGAATACTCTTGTTATCGCGTCTTCATCTGCGTTTTTAATAAAGTCAGCAATTTCGCCGTCTTTAAAAAGTATATTGTGAACCTGTTTATTTATTTTTTTGTTTTCGGTTGTATCTTTATGGTTATCAATATCGCGGTAAGTGATGTCAAGTATATGTATTAAAGTGATAAGCTGTTTTTCCATGCCGATATTGGCGGCTTTAAACCAGCTTTTTCCTCTTGCGTTTTTAAACAGCCAGACAATCGCTTCGCGGTAATCGCGGTAATTATCAAAACATTCGTTGCAGACCTGCGAAAGTTTATCTTCATGGCTCGCTTCTTCAAGCTGTTCGGTTATTGTCACTAACTGCGAATACGGAAACAGTCTGACAAATATTTGTGGCCATTCATTTATATACAATTTTACATTGTCAAGAAATTCAGTTCTTAATTTTGCGTCTTTTAAATTTTTAAAATACTGCGGAGTATCTTTTATATTGGAAAAAACATCCGCGAAGCCGCAGGAAACCGCGGATTTAAGATGAGTATAGTTTTTATTCGAAGAAAGTTCGTTAATTAAAAGATAACTTGACACTGCGTATTCCGCGTTCTGGTTTGCGGTTTCCGCGGTTCTGCGGTTTTCAGTTTCAGTTCTCGCGGCGCGAAGGAAAGACGAAAAGTATGAAAACATTTCCGTAAAATATTCAGAATCGGGATCGGCTTTTTTATTGTTGGTATAATCCCTTATCGCGGACGCTTTATCATAAAAATTCTTCTGAGCGGTAAATTCGTTATAGAGTTTTTCTGTAACGCTTACAGGCCTTTCGCGGACCATAAAGAAATCGCTGTTCTCCGGGCTGACTCCGAAATCAGGATTTGATTTTAAAATATCGCGCGCTTTAGAGCTCCATGTTGACCATTCACCGGCTGTAAGGAGATCGGGAGAGAGTTCGGCCTTTATTTTTTTCATATCGCAGTAGTTGTCAAAACTTTTGATAATGGTTTTTAATGTCCAGATGATATTGTTATTTGTATCCTTTTCTTTTTCTTTAAGAATAATTTCCCTTAATTCGTCTTTTTTCTTTGTAGCTTTCAGCACCCAGATATGATCCTTTGGAAGAGTCTGAAGAGCGTCAACTGCCATTTTTAATTTCATTACATGGCCGCGTTTCTTTGAAAAATCTATTTTTATTTCTTCTCCAACAATGCTCGCGATGCGCCCTACGCCCCATGTGCGGTGATAAACAAAGTTTCCTTTGTCAAACGCGATATGTTTCTCAAAATCCGCGATTGCAAGGTGAACCGCGCGGTAACTCTGGGAAAGAATCGAAGCGCTGTATTTTTCAAGCTGACTGTGAGACGCGTATTTCTTTTTGAAACAGTCAATTATTTCCTTTCTCGCGTGAGAATCTTTTTCATCGTATTCAAGGATTATTTTTAAAATATTAATCGCTATGTCAATGTCTCTTTCCTTGTATTTTACATAAAGCTCATTTAAAAGCGTTACAGCTTTATCCTCGCTTACAGACTTTGCGATTTTTTTCTGAATATGAAAAAAGAAATCAATATCTTCAATGTTTATGATTATGAGTTTTTCCCATATCTCGCGGATATTAGCGAAATTTACTTTATTTATATAGCGGTGAAGCGCTTTCTTGTAATAATCAATCGCCTCTTCCTGATTTTTTAGTTTGTCATAATGTTCCGCAAGCGATTTAACAATATCAGCCTCGTCAAAATCAACTTTGACAAGCCTTTCCCATATTTCAAATACTTTCTCTTCTTCATTATCGTTTTTAAAACAATCCGCAAGAGTGCGAAGCGCGTATTTTGATTCGCCGTGATCCAGAATTCTTTCGCACAGATATTTAACAATATTCCATTTATGATTATCAAGAAATATCGATACAAGATTAATCATCGCCGAATCGTCGATTATCTGGCGGGATAACGCAATCATACCCGAAAGGTATAAAGCGATTATGCTGTTCCTTGTGTGAGACAGATGATCGTCGCAGTTTTTTTTAAGTTCGTCTACCGCTTTTTCGTTACGCGCATTTTTCAGTATAACGTCCAGCTCTTTAAACTGGCTGGTTGAATAATTGCCGAGACTGGCCCTTGTCCATTTTTCCTCATTTAATGTTTCCTGTAAATTCTTAAGCAGAGTCTGAGCGCCTTGTGAAAGGGCTGATGCTGTTTCGCTGTTATTCATAAATATTTCACTCCTCATCCATCTAGCCGGCATACATATTATATATATCCGGATCGGTAACTTTTATTTTTAGCAGGGTTTCTTCTATAAGAGAAGAATCCTCGCGGCTGATCTCGTAATAATCAATAAGCCAGAAATAATGATTCAATAATCTTGGCTTTAATATTTTTCTCCTTGCCGGATTCGATTCGTATTCCGCTTCCAGCGAAAAAATTGACTGTTTCAGCCTGCCGGCCTCTGTCTGTTTCAACTCGCGTTTAACTGTAAATACCCCCCACAAGTGGCCGTAAACAGGTATCCATTCGCATAACTCTTCATCTTCGTAGCCAAGCTGCGAAACCTTATCGCGCAGCTTTAAAATAAACGCGGATTCCAAAAAGATTAATTCAATTTTTGAAGGATCCAGAAAAAAGGCTTCCCTGAAAAGCGCTTTAGCTGTTTTTACCTGCGCTAAAAGAGCGTTTATATCCGCCGCTTCCGCAAGAATCTGCGCATCGTCTTTTTTAAAATGCAATGCTTGTTCAAGGTAAACAAGAGCTTCGTCATAATTTCCGAGCCCTTTTTTGCACCTTCCGGCTAAAAGCAAAAGAACAGGATCGTGTTTGTTTACCCGGTTTTCAAGTAATTCTTCAAAAAAAAAGAGTGTCTTTGAATAAACAAAAAATCGGACAGCGTATTGACATTGATCGAAATTTTCGTTTATCTGTTTATTTAACTGCCCGACAAAAACATGATATTGCTTATAAAGGGAAATTAAAAAAGAGCCTTTTTCAAAAGAGGTTTTTATCTCATCTATCCTCCTGGTATGTATTAGCCACCAATGTATGCACTTAAGAGCATGCTTGATTTCTTCGTTTTCAAAATCAAGATCAAGCGCTTCTTCTAAAATCGAATATGCTGAATGTACATTTGAATCTTTCAGCTCTTCATAAGCTTTTTTTATCAGCTGCGCGCTCGAAACTTGCTCATTTTCCATTATTACTGTTTTAAGTATACCATTTTTTAATTGTTTGACAATAGCATAGTATAAAGGTAAGATGATTATGCTTTTTAAAAACCGGTTTATTTTGATTGGCCGGTAAAAATTATTAAGATATGTTCTTAAAATTAACCTAAAAAACAATAACAAGGTTATGTAAATGAATAAAACCATTGTTTCACCGTCTATATTAGCCGCGGATTTTACAGATTTTGCCGGAGCTGTATTAAAAATCGAATCGTCAGGCGCTTCATGGCTTCATCTTGATGTAATGGACGGCTCTTTTGTCCCGAATATCACCTTCGGCCCCCAGCTTGTGCGTGATTTACGCAAAAAAACAAAGATTTTTTTAGATGTTCATCTGATGATTTCATGTCCCGGACGGTATATTCATGAATTCGCTAAAGCCGGAGCTGACTCAATCACTTTTCATATCGAAACAGAGGTTCATTGTCAAAAATATTTAACAGAAATTCGCAGTTTAGGATTAAAAACCGGCATTGCGGTTGTACCATCCACGCCCTGTTCCGTACTTGAAGAGGTTATTCCCTTTATCGATTTGGCTCTGATTATGACTGTTAACCCCGGTTTCGGCGGGCAGACATTAATTCCAGAATGTCTGGAAAAGATAAAAAAACTTGCTAAAATGAGAGAGGATGCGAAACTTAACTTCAGGATTTCTGTTGACGGCGGAATTAACGAGCAAACAGCTCAGGACGCTTTAAAATCAGGAGCTGACACGCTTGTTATGGGCTCAGCGTTTTTTAAAAGCAGCGACCAGAGAGGGCTTGTCAGCCGCCTGGAAAATGATTAGCGTTCTATAATTAAACACATTATTGAAAGACTGCTTTATAGCTTGAATAATCGTTATAATTATTATACGATTACAAAATGAAAAAAAATCAGATATTTTTTGTTATTTTTGTACTATTAATTCAGCCTGTATTTGCGCAGGTTCAAAATACATTAATCCGCGTACAGGGCGGAACATTTATGATAGGAAGCCCGGAAGACGAGCCAGGAAGAAACCTGACCGATGAAGGTCCTCAGCATAGAGTTACTGTAAATTCCTTTTATATTTCCAGGTTTCCTGTAACACAGGCTGATTACGAAGCGGTAATGGGAGCAAACCCAAGCCAATCCAGCAGAGGCCCTGATTTTCCGGTTGATTCTGTTTCATGGCAAAACGCTATTTCATATTGCAACAGGAGAAGCGCGCAGGAAGGTCTGACTCCCGCCTATACTGTAAACGGCAGCAATGTTACATGGAACAGGCAGGCAAACGGATACAGACTGCTTACAGAAGCCGAATGGGAATACGCATGCCGCGCCGGAACTACAACACCGTTTTATTCAGGCAGCACGATGGACGATGCAGGCTGGTATCAGGGAAATACATACATAACAACGAGCACCGGATCGAGACACCGCTCTACATTCCCTGTCGGACAAAAACAGCCGAACGCCTGGGGGCTATATGATATGCACGGAAACGTGCTTGAATGGTGCTGGGATTGGTTCGCTCCTTATACAGCCGAGGCTAAAACCAACCCGATAGGGCCGTCCGCGGGCCAAAGACGTGTTTATCGCGGAGGCGCATGGGATCTTCCCGCTTCATCATGCCGAAGCGCTTACCGTTTTGGAGGTTTTCCGACAATGCAAATGCACTGGGTAGGTTTCAGAATAGCGCGCAATGATTCTTAATTAAAAGCAAAATTTAAATTATTTGTCAGCAGCTCGCCAATATGGCATACTCAGAAAGCCTTGGTGTGCTAAAATGGCAGAAATTTATACACGGCTTTAGTGACGAGTCCGTTACTTCGTTTTGGCTGCTGAACTGTATTCTGAATATGAAAATTTATTTTACATAATGATAATTAACGGACTTGGTAACATATCAATTGTTTACGCAGCCATAGACGCAACCAAGACTTTCTGAGTATGCCATATTGGTGACCTGTTACAAGGATTTTAATTATGCTTTTAAAAAACATCTGATATTACTTTCGATCCAATCGCCAATATGGCGGCTGCGTACCGTTTTGAAAGCGTCTATGGCTGCGTTTGTGAATTTGCGCAGCCGTCATATTGGCGGTTAGGTTAAAAAGATATATTTCAGATATTTTTATAAAATCCTAAATTATTTTATCGCATTTTAAATTTTCAATATGGTTTTTGATCGCGTGAAAACTTTTTTCGCTCATTGCGTGTTCCATTTTGCAGGCGTCCTGCGCGGCTGTTTTTTTATCAACGCCCAGGAATACAAGCCAGTTGGATATCGCGATATGCCTTTCATACATTGAATCGGCTATTTTTCGCCCTTTTGCGGTCAGCGTAATATAGCCGTCATCGTCCATTGCGATGCAGCCTTTTTCCCGCAGGTTTTTCATGGCGACGCTGACGCTTGGCTTTGAATATTCAAGTTCATTCACTATATCAATTGAGCGGACTTTTTCCTCTTTCCGGCTTAAAATCAAAATAGTCTCAAGATAATTTTCCGCCGACTCATGAACTTTCATTATTTAATATTAGTACGAAAAATGCGGTAAATCAACAAATTTTTTACTAAACCTCTTGACAAAAAAGTTAGGAGAGGCTAACCTGTAGTTAGATATAACTAACCAGAGGAAGAATATGACTTTAAAAGACCTTGGTATCGGTAAAAGCGGCATAGTGGAAGCTGTCGGAGGCGAAAAGGCGCTGAGGCGGCGTCTTCTTGAGATGGGTATCACGCCGGGAACAACTATTACAATAAAAAAAACGGCTCCAATGGGAGACCCTGTTGAACTGTTTTTAAGAGGTTATGTTTTGTCTCTGCGCCTGCAGGACGCTGAAAAAATAAAAATAAAAGAGGACGCGCCATGATTTTTGCCATTGCCGGAAACCAGAACTGCGGAAAAACTACATTATTCAATCAGATTACAGGATCAAACCAGAAAGTGGGAAACTTTCCCGGCGTTACAATTGAACAAAAGACAGGCGTTGCTCAGGGCCATAAGGAAATTTCGATAGTTGACCTTCCCGGTATTTATTCTTTATCTCCATATACAAGCGAAGAAATAATTACGCGCGATTTTTTGCTTAAGCAAAAACCGGACTGTATTATAAATATTGTTGACGCGACCAATATTGAACGAAATCTTTATCTGACAATGCAGTTAATTGAACTGCAAATTCCGATGGTGCTAGCGCTTAATATGATGGATGAAGTGCAGGCAAATAACGGAAGCATCGATATTCAGCAATTAAGAGAAACGCTCGGCATACCGGCTGTACCGGTATCCGCGGTTAAGAATCAGGGGCTTGCGGAGCTTTTGGATCAAACAATTGAAACAGCCCGCGCGCGCAAAAAACCGCAGCGTATTGATTTTTGTTCCGGCGCGGTTCACAGGGCTATTCACGCGATCTGCCATCTTATTGAAGATCACGCACAAATGCAGAATCTTCCGGTGCGTTTCGCGGCGACAAAGCTTACAGAAGGCGATGATCCTGTCAGGGTTAAGCTTATGCTCGATGAAAATGAAATCGATTTGATTGAACATGCAGTAAAGGAAATGGAAACTGAACTGGGCACAGACCGGGAAGCTGCATTAGCTGACATGCGCTATCAGTTCATAGAGGATGTCTGCCGCAAATGCGTTGTAAAACCGAAAGAGAGCAGGGAATACAGGCGGAGCGTAAACCTTGACAGCGTACTGACTCACAAAATTTGGGCGTTTCCCGCTTTCCTGGGAATTATGCTGACGGTTTTCTGGCTCACTTTCGGCGTTATCGGAAACAGGCTGAGCGATTTAACGGGAACCGCTCTTGAAAATTTAAGCGCTCTGGCAGACAGCGCGTTAGCTGCATACGGCATAAATCCTGTTATTCATTCTCTTATTATTGACGGCGTCTTTGTTGGAGTAGGCGCTGTATTAATGTTTGTGCCGCTTATTGTCGTTCTTTTTTTCTTCTTATCACTTTTGGAAGACACAGGTTATATGGCGCGGATAGCGTATGTAATGGATAAACCGCTAAGAAAAATCGGGCTTTCGGGCCGCAGCTTTGTTCCAATGCTTATGGGATTCGGCTGCACAGTTCCCGCGATTATGTCTACACGCACTCTCGCAAGCGAACGCGATAAAAAGATGACAGTTCTTCTGACGCCTTTTATGAGCTGCGGTGCAAAAATACCGATATACGCTATGTTTACAGCGGCTTTTTTCCCAAAACATCAGGCGTTTGTGATGATCTCAATTTATATGATGGGAATAGCGCTTGGCATAATATCAGGTTTTGTTATGAAAAAAACAATTTTTAAAGGAGCGCCTGTTCCCTTTGTTATGGAGCTTCCAAATTACCGTTTCCCGTCGATTAAATCAGTATTATTGCTGATGTGGGAAAAAGCAAAAGATTTTATTCAAAGAGCTTTTACGGTAATTTTTTTCGCGACTGTTATAATCTGGTTTTTACAATCCTTTGATTTAAGATTGATTTACGCTTCTGACGGAACAGACAGTATTCTGGCTTCAATAGGACGTTTAATAAGCGGAATATTTGTTCCGCTTGGATTCTCCGACTGGCGTATTTCAACAGCGCTTATTACAGGATTTACGGCAAAAGAAGCGGTTATAAGCACACTTGCGGTTTTAACAGGCGCGAGCATCGCGGAATTAGGCAATACGCTGCAAACAATGTTTTCTCCTTTAAGCGCGTTTTGCTTTTTAACTTTTACCTTGCTGTATACTCCATGCGTCGCCGCCGTCGCTACAGTAAAACGCGAACTTGGCAGCGTAAAAGGCACTTTATTTATAATACTGTATCAGAGCGCTATAGCGTGGTTTACCGCTTTTTGCATATACAGAATCGGAGTATTGCTTGTTTAAATAACACTTTTAAGGTATTTTTACATTAAGGAATTAATGTGATAAAAATAAGCATCCCGTATCTTATAACAATTATCGCGTCTGTCTTATTCATTGTTATCGCTCATAATATTGCCGTAAACGACATGGTTAGTTTTCAAAACCCGCAGAGCGAAGTTGTAAGAGCGAAAATTATACAAATCGCCGAACGTTTAAAACCTGACTTTGAATTTCTTGATGATTATGATGATTTTGATCCGGAATCTTTTTCAATGGTGCAGGGTGAAAAAATAATCTTTGACGCCAGAATAACTCACGGCCCGCGAAAAGGCGAAATTATCAGAGCGGATCAGACATTCAGTCCGCTTTTAATAGACAGATCAAAGGAAGTTCAAAGCGGGGATTCTGTAATTTTAATCAATAATGAAATCGACTGGTATTTCGCAGGATATATCAGGACAGACGGTCTTCTTATTTTGGGAATTATTTTTGTTTTGTGCCTTTTGCTATTCGGCGGCAGAAAAGGTTTTAATACGATTCTTTCGCTGGGTTTTACATGCACCGCGATCTTTGCGGTTTTTATTCCCGCGATTCTGTCAGGACGCAGCATTTACATAATGTCGCTGCTTGTCTGCGCGTATACAACGACAATAGTGCCTCTGATTGTAATGGGATATAATAAAAAATCTTTTTCCGCTATCGCGGGCTGCGCGGCCGGAATTGTAGTCTCTGGGATTATAACGCTTATCATGGATAAAGCGCTCAATCTTACCGGAATTGTTGACGAACATTCGCGCTATCTTGTTAATCTTCCGGGCGACATACAGCTTAACCTTAGAGCGGTAATTTTCGCAGGCATTATTATCGGAGCAATGGGAGCGATAATGGATGTATCAATATCAATTTCATCCGCGCTTTGGGAAATAAAAGAAAACGCGGACAAAATCAAATTCAGGGATTTACTCCGCAGCGGCATAAATATCGGGCGCGACATTATGGGAACAATGGCCGACACGCTCATCCTTGCGTACATAGGAAGCTCATTAACCGTGGTTCTTCTTTTAAGCGTATTCTCAGGCTCTCCATTAACTTTATTTAACAGTGAAATGATCGCCGTTGAAATTTTACAGGCGCTAGCGGGCAGCCTGGGCATTTTATTCGCAATGCCCCTGACCGCTCTTTTCAGCTCGGTAATATATCTGAAAGAAGAAAAAAAATAACGGAGCTGCCCGCAAACTTCAATTTTTGAACATCATTATTTATTAGATATTATGTTACAATGCTGTCATGAAGTCAAAGAAAGAGCGGATTGCTGAAATTGAAGCGCTGATTCAAAAATACCAAACCTCGTATTATAACGGAGAAGCTGAAATTTCCGACAGTGATTTTGACCTTCTTTGGGATGAGTTAAAATCGCTTTCTCCGGAAAGCGATCTGCTTAAAAAAATCGGCGCTGACGCCGATGGTTTCCCTAAAGCAAAACACCTTATTCCAATGGGAAGCCAGGACAAAGCTTCCAATCCGCAGGAGTTTATTGCGTGGGCGGAAAAACAGTTAACAAAAGCGCCGTCTGAAGCGGCTAAAATATTTTTAGTTCAGTTTAAAATGGACGGAGCAAGCCTTGAGCTTCAATATGAGAATGGAATTCTTGTCCGGGCTGTAACAAGGGGAGACGGAATAACAGGGGACGATATTACAGATAACGCGCGGCGCATGAAAGGAATCATTCAAAAGCTTGGCATCTCTTTTACAGGCGGAGTCAGGGGAGAAGTAATAATGACCCGTGATGTCTGGAAAGACAAGTACACGCTAAAAGCGAACTGCCGTAATGCAGCTAACGGAATAATGCGCCGTAAGGACGGCGAAGGCTGCGAAGATTTAAACCTGATTGTTTATGACGCTTCTGCGGCGGATGACGATTACTTTTTTAAAAATGAGCAGCAGAAATTAAAATGGCTGGAAAAAAGAGGCTTTCAGACTACAGAGACAAAATTATTCACTGATGCGAAGGAAATTACCGCATACCGGAATGAAATTGCCTTAAACAGAGACAAGCTTCCTTTCGATATTGACGGTCTTGTCGTAAAAGACAATGAAACCGACATGGCGGATCTTCGTAAAGCAAGGCCTGAAAAACAAATTGCCTTTAAATTTGAACCGGAAGCCGCTTTTAGTATTCTTCGTAAAATAGAGTGGAGCGAGTCGGGCGCGACATATACGCCTATCGGGATCATTGATCCTGTGCATCTGGCGGGAACAACCGTAAAAAGGGCTAATCTGAATAACCCCGACATGATCCGCGCAATGGGTTTAAAAATCGGTTCAACTGTTTCTGTAGTAAAACGAGGGGAAATAATCCCGAAAATTGAAAAGCTCGCTCCCGTTCAGTCCGCGGATGAAAAAACGCATGAAATTGAATTTCCCGCTGTTTGCGGAACATGCGGCGCAGTTTTAGAAGACGCGGGAACAAGATTATTCTGCCCCAATACTCAGTGCCCAAAGCGGCTTTTGCATCGTATGGAAAAATGGGTGTCGGTGCTTGATATACGCGAACTGGGAGTAAAGCTGATCCGTCAATTATTTGAAAAAAACATAAAACACATTCATCAATTGTATTCGTTAAAAAAAGAAGAACTGTCTCAGTATGAAAGAATGGGAGATATTTTAGCCGCCAAGGTAATCCGCCATATTCAGGAAAAACGCGAATTAAACCTGTCAGCGTTTGTCGCGGCTTTTGATCTGGAAGGCATTGCTGAAACCATTATGGAAAAAATTACAGCTGCCGGTTTTGACACTCTGGAAAAACTGCGCGGCGCTTCTGTTGCGGACATTTCAAATGTTTACGGGTTAGGTGAAATTACAGCGTCCGTGATAACCGAAGGCCTTAAAGAATGTGAAAAAGAAATGGACGCTGTTTTAAAAACAGGAGTCATCTCAATAAAAGAGCCGTCTTCGTCCCTTCCGCTGCGGGGGTATTCCTTTTGTTTTACAGGGGAACTTAAATCCATGAAAAGGGGCGAAGCGGAAGAAAAAATTAAAGCGTTAGGCGCATTGTCAAAAAATACTGTGGTAAAGGATCTTACCTTTCTTGTGACTAACGATCCTGCGTCAGGCTCTTCCAAAAATAAAAAAGCCCGCGAACTGGGAATTAAAATAATTGATGAGGATGAATTTTTATCTTTATTAAATTCAATTTCAGCAAAACAAATAACTCCTTGGCAGGGAGAATTATTTTAGCCGGTTATTCAGATGTATCCCGTATTAAATAGTAGTTTTCCATTTCTTCGAATTTTTCGCGGACAGTTTTTATAAACTCAAGTTCGCGGTTTATAGTTCTTTCATAATTAAGAGAGCCGTTTTCGATCCGGAAAGCTTCGTCCTGCCAGTATTGAACGCGCACAAGGTCTATCCATCGGAAGCGCTTTTCATTTGCCTTTGCGGCCCATGCGGCAGCTTCGCTCCAGTAGAATAGGGCAGCGCGGTAGCAGGTTTCAGCGGTTTCAAGGCTCTCAAGATTTTGATCCCTGAACGGAGCGTTATAAAAATAAGCGTTGCGCTTATTCCACTTATTGCCAAGAAAAAGGTATTGTTCTATCAGTTTTAAATAAAGGTGCATGTTAAAAAGATAGCGGTATTTTTCCCATTGGATTTCATTCTCAATTATCGCAAGCGCGTAAAGAGGATTCGCGAAATCGGCTTTAAGAGCCTGTTCAAGCCAGTAAATATTCTCAATTGAATCATCCGGATATTGAATATAATGCACATGGAAAAGTCTGTAGTATTGTTCTTTGTATGTTACAAAATAACTATTTACGGGAACTGCCGTTGTTATCAGGATGAGGATAAGAGCGGTTTTAAAAATTATTTTCACTGCACGTTAAATATCGGCATTTTATTGATTATGCTCCATATCTGATCTTCAACTTCCTTCTCGCTTAAGGACGCGTCTATGATTTCCACTTTTGCTCCGTTTGCGCGGTAATTTTTTATAATGGATTTGTACCTTTCACGCACTTTTTCCTGAAAACCTGAGTATTCGTAAATTTCCAGCGAAGACCGGTTTTTCATTCTGTCAAGCGCTGTTTCCGGATCAATATCCAGGAAAATGGTCAATTCAGGAGCCGGAAATCTTGAATTTAAAAGAGAGGGAAGTTCATCGCCGCATTCAATTCCCTGATAAACAAGCGATGAGAGAACATATCTGTCGCTGACTGTAAGCTCTCCTTTATTTACATGCTCAATAATGCCTTTGGGGCCGTTAATATGCTCGTTACGATCAGCCGCAAAAAGCATTGCCAGTGTCTGCGGTTTTAAAGGTTTCTCGCCTTTAAGCGCGGCGCGTATAATTTTGCCGATTTCACCGTTAGTAGGTTCAAAAGTAGGGTATAATACCGGAATATGGATATTCTTAAAACGCTTTTCAAGCAAAGAAAGCTGAGTAGTAGTCCCGCATCCGTCGCCGCCTTCTAATACTACAAAGTTTTTTATGATTTCCATAAGTAAAAATAGCATAATAGGAGATTCATGTCACTATTTTGTCACTTTATATATACAAAAGTATTATAATTATAGAAAGAAATAATAATTTAAGGTAAAACATTGTCATTTTTTATCGTAAAGAACGGAAAAAAAACGCTTCCTCATACCTTTTACATAAAAATTCTCATTTTTTGCTGTCTGATTGCTGTGTCTGCTGTTCTTATGCAGCCGTTACAGGCGGCGTTAAACCGGATAATGTATCAAATACACACAGATTTAATTGAAAACCTTGAGAAATACACAGGGCTTTCTGTTACTTATTCTTCAATCCGTCCGGCTTTTTTAGGTTCATTTGATGTACGGCATTTAAAATTCCAAAAAGGAGAGGAACCGTTTTTTAATTCAACGCGGATCAGGTTCAAGTTTTCACTAAAAGAGTTATTGTTTAACAGGAAGATATTAATACATACTGTCCAAATAGAAAAACCTGTAGTTAATATTGATACGGAAAGAGACAAAGAAATCATTGATTTATTATCGTCTCTTTTCCGCGGCAGGAATGAAGACGAATCGCTGCAGCAAATATCCAATTACCTTCCAAGACAGGCTGATTATCATATAAATAACGGTACTTTCCTTTTTTCGGACAAAAAACTCGTTTGCCAGTTTACAAACATTGATCTGAATATTCAAAGAGGCAATTCTCCTTTAAAAAGCGGTGATGAAATTGAGGATTTTGTTCTTGATGGAAATTTGTCAGTGTTACTTGCATATTCAGAAATTTTAGGAAAAACAATTATTATTAATACCGGAATAACTTTTAACGGAATGTGCTCAAACGATTTACAGACAGCCTCCGCGGGCATTGGTTTTTCAGATTTGACAGTTTCCCAGAAGGATGAGATTTCAAAAAACGCGGCTTTCAATAATCTGTCCTCAGATGCGGTTAACTTTTTTACAGTCCTTCCCTTTAACGCCGCTGTCTCTTTTAACGGCATGACATTAAAAGTAACCCCTTTAAAAGAGAATAATGATAATAATTATCTGTTCAGCTGCAATTTTTCAACAAAGGATATCCTGGCCGAGATTAACTTATTGGAATTCCGTCCTGATTCAAAAGCCGTGTTTTACGGTTATTTGAATAATATCAGCCATTTATTTCGTTTGCAGATAACAGGAAGTTCGTCGCTTTCCCTTAACAGCGAAAGCATGAAGTACGATGTTAATTTAAGAGGCGGAGGGATATCAGGCCTTGCGGTTTTAAATCCTGCTTCGCAGTTAAAAGACGCCTTTGTTATTAACGCTTCGGGAAACGAAAAATCAATTATAGTTAATAATTTTATTATAAGCTCATCAGCGCTTGCTTCGGCGGCGAGTCTTTTTTACGGCGCTATAAGCTATTCAGGCATTATAGAAATGTCTCCTTTATCGCTTGACGGGGAGTTAGTTCTGGATCGTTTCAGCCTGACAGGCAATGATCATTTAGGCGCGGTTTTCGGCGTATCAAGCAATAAAGGAGAAATCAGGATAACAAGCAATGAGATCGAAATCGCGCAGACTAAAATTTACGATACGGATATTGTTCTGACTCCGAATGAAAGGGAAGTTGTAATTTCTCTTTCATGTTTCAGCGGCAGCGGCGGCATTTTCGCCGATGGCGCTTATATATTAAATCCGGCCCAGATAGAAGCGTCTCTCACGCTGGATAATATGAGCGTTTATGATATTTCCGAAATTATCAGGCCGTTTGCAAGTTATGTGAAATTTCCTGAAATCAGCCGCAGTTATATTCAGGCTTCTGATATAAACGCCGATATATTCTTTTCCACGGATTTTAAAAACATTGTATATAATGTGCCAAACCTTATTTTTAATTCTGAATATATTGACGCCGCCGCTTCTCTATCCGGCACTAACCGGCAATTAATAATAAGCGAGGGAATAGTAAATTTTTTTGACACGGAACTGCTTGCGTCAGCCAGCATGAATTTTTCAAACCCTATGGCTCTTGATTTTGACATTAACGCCGACTATCTTGATTCTTCCTGGAGACTGGACGGGCAAATAATTGACAGAAAAATATTAATTGTTCATGATCCGAACGGATTTAATTTATACGGAATGCTTTCGGATGCAGGAGCTGTTTCCGGCTACATTGAAGGCATTGACTTTCCTGTTCCTGTAAACGCCAGGACTGTATATCTTAGTTTCTACAGTTCGCTGCGCTATGAATCCGCGGATTTATGGAATCTTGAAATTGATCATTTTGAAGCGCTCTACAACAGCGGAAACAATATCAGGGTTTCAGGAACCGCGAATCAAAGGGGCGCGCATTTCAGGAATTTATCATACAGCGATTCCGCCGGCACTCTTTCAGGCGCCGCTGATTTTAACTGGGATAACGATTTTTCGCATATAGAAATGTCTGTTAACGCGGCAGACGGAAAAGAAGCGGGAGAAAAATTCCGGCTGGAAGGCATATATAACAGGAGCCGCTTTGATCTTGGAGCTTCTGTTTCAAATATGCAAATAAACCGTTTTTTAAGCGAAAGAGCGCCGATGGTTGTAAGCGGTGATATTTCCGCTTACTGGGAATCAATTAATTCATTCAATGTCCGGGCGGATATAACATCATTTTATACGATTATTAATAACGCTTCCGCTAACGGATCTGTTAACATAAATTTAAATAATGACGAACTGCTTGTAAACAATCTTATATTAAATTACGCGGCAATAAAAGCGGAGCTGCCGCAGCTGCAGATTAACAGAATCTCAGGTACTGCGAAAACAAACGCGGCTGTTCAGGGCATCGGCAGGTTTAATATTACAGGAAACATGAAACTAGACGCCGGATTTAAACCTATTGCTTCATGGCTTGATTATAAACAAGCATATGAAAATTTTAGCGGAACATTACTATTGCAAAATCTGCGATATAATGATCTTAGAAACGATGAAATGGCATTTGTGTTCTCAAGAAATGAAGGAGCCCTTTTTATTTCCGGCGGAATCAGAAATATGCTAAGGCTCGAAATGGATAATGAAGGACATTTTTTTGCGGGTCTTTCATCGCCATCGCCGATACAGGGTACGGTTATCGGAACATTTAAAAACGGCATTCTGGATGCGCAGTTTAATAACTTCTTTCTTGATTTAGTGTCAATTTGGGCATTTGTGCCCAGCACTAAGGAATTTAATATCGCAGGCGGATATATCACAGGACAAATGGATTTAAAAGGCCCGGTTCTTAACCCCGAATTTTTCGGTAAAGCTAGAGCATCCAGCCTGCGGTTTCAGGTTCCTGAGTATTTATCGTCAGATATAAGATCTGTTCCTTTTGATGTTACAGCGCAGGGATATGAGGTTACTTTCGGCCCGGTAGTCGCGGCATCAGGCAGCGGAAGCGGTACAGCCAGCGGCTGGCTTTATTTTGAAAATTGGATGCCGTCAACCATTACTCTTGACGTTAATGTGCCAAGAGAAAGCCCGATTCCGTATAATCTGAATATTTCCGGTTTTCTTGCCAAAGGAAACGCGTCGGGGAAATTCGATATGGATGTTGATATTTTGAACCGTTTTATGGAAATTTCCGGGGATGTCTTTTCAAATGACGCTGAACTAGGGCTTAATGTGGAAAATTTCGGCTCAATTCATTCATCATTCAATAGGCAGGCTCAGGATAGTGATATCATGAACACAATTACGAATTTTACAATTACTACAGGCTCTATGGTTGAATTTGTCTGGCCTGCTTCAAGCCCCGTGTTAAGAGCCAATCCCGAAATGGGAACAGTTATGTATGTTACTTCCGATACGCAAACCGGTCAATTTTCGCTGACCAGCGATGTAAAACTCCGTTCCGGCGAATTATTTTATTTTGAAAGAAGTTTTTATATCAGGCAGGGAAACATTATTTTCAGGGAGAATGAAGGCCAGTTTGATCCGCGTATAAGCGCAAGAGCGGAAATCCGCGACCGCGCTGAATCGGGAGCAGTAACTATATCGATGATTGTGGATAATCAGCCTTTGCTTAACTTTGAACCCCGTTTTGAATCTAGCCCCTCTTTGACACAGCTTGAAATTTATTCAATTTTAGGACAGAATTTCAGTGTTAGTCAGAATAATGAAGACGGGGATATGCAGCGTTTTCTTTTTGCTTCAACTACGGATCTTCTGACCCAGATTATATCTACATCGGATGCTTTATCACAGTTTGTTTTCTTCCGGCAGTTTGAACGCGGTGTAAGGAATATGCTTGGGCTTGATATGTTCAGCGTCAGAACAAGATTTCTGCACAATGCTGTTTTATCAGGAGTTGCGGGGTTATCCCAGAGCCCTGTTGACAGGAGCTTCAGTGTAGGTAACTATTTTGATAATACAACTGTTTTTATTGGTAAGTATATAGGGCGGGATATGTTCATACAAGGGATGCTTACAATGAGGTACGATGAAAATAATGTTTCATTCGGCGGTTTGGTGTTCGAGCCGGACATTGGAATTGAATTGCAAAGTCCTTTTGTAAATATCAGGTGGTCTTTCTTCCCATATCATCCGGAAAACTGGTGGGTAAGCGATAATTCATTTACTTTAAGCTGGAATTTTTCGTTTTAGGAGTTTTGATGAGATTCAGGGTTATCGCATTTTTAATGATCATGGCAGCTTACGCTGGTTATTCCCAGTCCTCTCAGTTGAGCGATGACTGGTATATGTATAAACCCATAAGAGGCGTTGATTTCTCCGGTTTAAAAAATGTGTCCGGTCCGGAACTGGATGCCATAATGTTCCCCTATCTGGGGCGTGTTTTTGATGAATATATTTTCTGGGAAATGCAGGGAAAGCTTTACGCTCTTGAATATTTCGACCGCATAGAACCTTCTGTCGCTCCGATATATACGCCTGATCTTCAGGTAATTGTGAAATTCAATGTAGTAGAACGGCCTACCATAGGACGAATTGTTTTTAACGGCAATTCGGGAATTTCCCGAAGAGAGTTAAACGACGTAGTATTTTCAAAAATCGATACAATTTTTAATCAGTCAAAAATACGGCTCGATATTGAAGCTATCGTCAATAAATATCTGGAAAAAGGCTATCCGAATGTCTCCGTTACAGCAACGGAATCTCAGGCGAGAGACGATAGCATCACAATCATGTTCAACATTGTCGAGCATGAAAAAATTTCCATATCACGAATTGAATTTCAGGGGAACACGCGGTTTTCAAATAACGCGTTAAGAGGACAGCTTTCTTTAAAGCAGCGTTCCATTATTAATGACGGAGCTTTTCAGGAAGCGAAACTGCTCGCCGATATAGAATCAATTTCAAAGTATTATCAGGATCGCGGTTTTATAGACGCGTTTGTAAGGGATGTTACGCGAACATATGAAGAAGATTCAAGAGGCGCAAATTTAATTTTAACCTTCATGATCGAAGAAGGCGCTGAATACAGATTCGGCGGAGTTTCATTTGACGGCAATTTTATTTTTTCAACCGAACAGCTATCGGGACTGATTGCTTCCAAAGTCGGGGATACCGTTAACATGACGCGTCTTGAAATGGATTTGCAGCGTGTCGCCGATCTTTATTATGAAAACGGCTATATTTATAATTCAATAATCAGAATTCCAGATAAAAACAATCAGGCAAACACGCTTTCGTATACAGTTTCTATTGTGGAAAGAAGCAGAGCATATATCGAGAACATCGTAATAATCGGAAATTCCAAAACGAAAGACAATGTAATTTTAAGGGAAATCCCGCTTGAACCCGGGGATGTATTTTCCAGAACAAAAGTAATGGAAGCGCTGCGTAATCTTTATAATCTTCAGTATTTTTCCGTTATTTTGCCGGATACCCTTCAGGGAAGCACTGAAAATCTTATGGATTTAGTTTTTACGCTGGAAGAACAGCCGACTACCGATATTCAATTCGGTCTGACTTTTTCAGGCAGCGCTGATCCTGACACCTTCCCGATCTCAGGGCTTATCCAATGGAATGATAATAATCTCGCAGGAACGGGAAATCAGCTTGGTATCGAATTGAACTCCTCTATAGTTGATTCAACTTCGCTTTCCGTTAATTATGTGCATAGATATGCTTTCGGCCTTCCGTTATCGCTCGGATTTGATTTTTCCGCGAATTACACAAAACGGACTGCTACAATGGATAACCAGCCGCCGTTTTTTAACGACAACGAAGGCTATGCCTATCCTGACGGATTCGCTTCCTATGAGGAGTACGTAGCCAGAAATAAAGTCCCCACAAGGGATTTTCTGATGGACTACGATCAATGGTATTTATCATTAGGACTTTCAACAGGATACAGATGGTCCTTTACGCCGGGAATTTTCAGCTTAAACGGCGGAACCCGTTTTGGAGTCATCCGGAATTCATATGATAATAAAATATACAGGCCTTTTGATCCGGCTTTAAGAGAAGATAACAATACATGGACGCCTAAAAATTCGTTATGGTTTGCCGCCTCTCTTGATGATCGCGATATTTATTATGATCCTTCAAGCGGTTATTATCTTTATCAAAGATTTGGAATAAACGGCATTTTTGACGTCGAAAGAGAACACTATTTGCGTTCTGATACAAGATTCCAGTATTTCCATACTTTATTTGATATACCTGTAACAGATAACTGGAGTTTTAAAGGAGTACTGGCATTTAACGCAAGCCTTTCATTTGTGTTTAAACAGCCCGGCCGCGATACCGGCTCTCTTATTCCTTCCATGGAAATGGCGAATATGCTTGCTGTAGACGGTATGTTTAACGCAAGAGGATGGAACGGTGTATATGCGAATAAAGGACTTCTTCTTCTGGACACATGGCTTGAGCTTCGCATTCCGCTTGTACGCAACATTTTATCATGGGATTTCTTCTTTGACGCCGCTGGTGTTGAAACCGAACTGGGTTATTATTTCGGCACAAACAGCGAGGGGAATCCGAATTTCACGATAGATAATCTTAGATTCAGCATAGGCGCGGGATTAAGATTTACTCTGCCGCAGTTCCCGATAAGGCTGAGTCTTGTAAAACGTTTCAAAGTCGAAGACGGCAATGTTTTATGGCAGCCGGGCGCTCTTTTCGGAGACGGTAAATCATCAGGATTAGACCTTGTTATGTCATTTGTTTTATCATATTAGAGGTGGGTTATGCTAAAAAAAATTACCTTTTTTTTATTTTTTATTTTATGCGCGGGTCTTGTTTTCAGTCAAACGATATCAAGAATCGCGATAGTGGATATGCAACGTGTCAGAACCGAGTTTATCAGCGAATCACGGGCAGTAATTGAATTTGAAGAACGCACCGCAAGGATTCAGTCCGATATTGAAAGGATGCAAAACGAGATACGGGAATTAATAGCCAGACGCGATATTGCCGTATCATTAAATAACCTGTCAGAGATTTCAAGGCTGGACAATGAAATAAGCAGAAGCAGGGAATATTTTAACAGTTATTATCAAGCCAGAATTATTGAACTGGAAAGAGAAAGACAGTACCTGATGCAATCCGATACATTCTTAAATCAAATATATGATGAAATACGCTATATCGCTGAGAGTGAAGGATTTACGCATGTTTTTGATATTAACCAAACGCCGGGACTTTTATGGTTCGCGCCGGGATTTGATATTACTAACAGATTGCTTCAGAGTTTACGCTCAAGAATCAGATACTAACAGGAATTATAAACCTGTATGGCGAACTCCAGCCCGATGCTCGATCAATACAGGCGGATAAAAAAAAACCATGAAGGCAATGTTCTCTTTTTCCGGCTGGGTGATTTTTATGAAATGTTCGCCCAGGACGCGATTGAAGTTTCCGCTCTGTTGAATCTGACTCTTACAAGCCGCAATGGTCTTCCCATGTGCGGAGTGCCTTATCACGCCGCAAGATCATATATAGCCCGCCTTTTAAAACTCGGAAAAAAAATCGCGATTTGCGAGCAGCTGACAGCGCCCGGCGCGGCCGGCAAGGTAATTGAACGCGATGTAGTGGAAATTATAACACCCGGCACAACTGTCGATGAGGAATTCCTTGAAAAAGGAAGTTCCAATTATCTGTGCTGTCTTGCGGACAGCGCAGACTGTCTTTCATTTTCATATATCGATCTTTCCACAGGAGAGTTTTTCGCTACACACTTTGCGAATAACGCGGGAGAAACGCTAAGGCAGGAACTGGAGCGGCTTCAGATAAAAGAAATGCTGATACAGGAATCCCTTTTAGAAGAAAACAGCGTTATCGCAGGCGCGGTTTATGAGCGAAGTTCCCTTGTTTTAAACCGCTGGGCGGACTGGCTTTTTGATCCCTCTCAGGCAAAGTCAAGGCTTGAAAAACAATTCGGTCTTTCCAATTTAAAAAGCTTCGGCCTTACGGAAGACAGCGCGGAAATAATTTCTGCGGGAAGCCTTCTTGACTACCTTGACACTACTTCCAAAAGCATGCTTGCGCATATCAGAACGCTTAAAGTTTACAGCGACAGCGAATATATGGGAATTGACGAAGCAAGCCAGCGTAATCTTGAACTTACTGTAAACCAAAGAGACGGAGATGTGCGCTTTTCGCTTCTTGAAGTAATGGATGAAACCCGCTCGTCAATGGGACGCAGGCTTTTAAAAAGACGTATTTTACACCCTCTTCGCGATAAAAAAAAAATTGAAGACCGTCTTGATATGGCGGAAAATCTTTACCGCGACCAGAACCTTTTAAGCCGTCTTCGCGAAATGCTTGGAAAAACTCCTGATCTTGAGCGGCTCTGTTCAAGGCTTGCGATGGATAAAGCGCATGGAAGAGACATGCTCGCTGTAAAAAACGCGGTTAATTTATATCATGAAATAATTAACAATTTTATCACTAGCAGCGTAAATCAGAAAAAAGAATTATTATTCGAGAGCGATATTAATGAACCTCAGTTAAATTTACAGGATTTAAAACCTGTACAGCAGCTGCTGGAAATCAGTGTATGTGAGGACCCTTCAATTATACTCAATGAAGGCAATTTAATTAAGGATGGTTACAGCGCGGAACTGGACGCGTTAAAGGGAATAAGAGACAACTCAAGGCAGATCCTTGAGCAGTATCTTGAAGAAGAAAAAAACGAAACAGGAATAACCAGTTTAAAAATTCGTTATAACCGTTTGATTGGTTATTTTTTTGAAGTAACAAAAAGCCATCTTGATAAAGTGCCGAAACATTTTATAAGAAGGCAGGGAATAACAGGCGGGGAAAGATATTCAACTGATCGCCTTGCTTCACTTGAATCGGAAATTAACGGAGCCTCCGATAAGGTTATCGAACTTGAAAAAATGCTGTTCCTTGAAATCCGGGACGAAGTAAAAAAAAATCTTGTCAGCCTTTGCGCCGCTGCAAAGCGCCTAGCGGAGATAGACGCCGCGCAGTCAGCGGCAAAGGCCGCGTCAATCAGAAACTGGAGACGCCCTTCTTTTACCAAAGACAGCGTTATGGAAATTATAGAAGGCCGTCATCCTGTCGTGGAAGCGCATCTAAGCCGCGGCGAGTTCATTCCAAATGATATTTTGCTGTACGCTGGACAAAAAACAAAAAGAGATGATCAAGCGCCGAATAATAACAGTTCACATAATGATAAGGTTTCCTTTGCGATGATTACAGGTCCTAATATGGCGGGAAAATCCACATATCTTCGCTCTGCCGCTTTAATAACAATAATGGCGCAGGCGGGAAGTTTTGTTCCCGCTTCAGAAGCGCGGCTGGGATTGTGCGACCGTATCTATTGCAGGGTAGGCGCCAGCGACAATCTCGCAAGAGGCGAGTCTACCTTTCTTGTGGAAATGAATGAAACAGCTTTTATTTTAAACACCGCGACAGAAAAAAGCCTTGTTATCATGGACGAAGTCGGCAGAGGCACCGCCACAAATGACGGTCTTTCAATCGCCTGGGCTGTAAGCGAAGAGCTTTTAAACCGGATAGGATGCAGAACCCTTTTCGCGACCCACTTTCATGAAATGTCTCTTTTATCCCACCCGCGTCTTGCCAACCGCTCCATGGAGGTTCTTGAACAGGGTGAAAAGATCGTCTTTTTACGTAAATTGAAAGAAGGCCCCGCCGCGGAGTCCTACGGTATTCATGTCGCCCTTCTTGCCGGAATTTCGCAGGATGTCCTTAAAAAAGCGGAAGAAATTATGGCGCTTTTAAAGGAGAGGGACAAGGCTTTAAACGAGACATTCAGTTCCAATTTATTTGTTAACCATACGGAAAATGTAGTTAACAATGAGGAGAATATTAACCACAGAGAACACAGAGTTACACGGAGAGAAATTAATGAAATATCGAATGATTTATCGGATTTAACAATTGATATAAAAAAAGTACTAAAAGAAATCGATCCTGAAAAAATTACTCCGCTTGAGGCATTAAATATGTTATGTCAATGGAAAAAAATGCTTGAACGAAACAATACTCCTTATTTAACAGGTAAAACAAAACAGAAACCAAAATCAATAGATGAAGAATTATCATTGTTTGATTGATTTATCCATTTAATTATGTGATAATTACATATCTTTTTTTTAGGAGAGAAAAAATGGGTAGAAAACTAATTTCTATTAAAACTGTAGTGGCAATAGGTATCGGCGCTGCTTTAATGTTTGTGCTGATGCGTTTTGTGGCCATTCCTACAGGAATTCCAAATACCAATATAAATTTTGGTATTGCAATTCTTGCTGTTTTTGCCGCGATCTTTGGGCCTGTCGCCGGTTTCTTTATCGGTTTTATCGGCCATTTCCTGACAGACCTCACATGGGGCTGGGGAGTATGGTGGACATGGGTAGCAGGTTCAGCTCTTTTTGGTCTTGGAGTCGGACTCTTTTTTAATTTGTATAATGTCAACAATGGCGGATTCGGCTTAAAACAGTGCATTATTTTTAACATTGTACAAATCGTCACCAACTTTGTCGTCTGGTTAGGTATTGCGCCTACTCTTGATGTACTTGTCTATGCGGAACCCGCGGAGAAAGTATATCTGCAGGGACTTGTAATTGCTCCCACAAATGCCGCAGTTGTATTGATTCTTGGCTCGTTATTGTTATTCGGCTATACCAAAACACTGGGAAAATCGGCCAGTTTAAGAGCGGAGTAATACCGATTAAATATTCGCTGAGAAATGAAAAAGAAATTTTACCGCAGAGTTTCACAGAGTTATTGTTTAAAATCTTCTTAATAAACTCTGTGTCCTCTGCGGTTAAAAATTATTTCCGGAAGCTTTCTGGTTAATAATAATAATTTTAATGTTACAGACCCCTGTTATAGAATTTAAAAATTATACCTTCCGTTACAGAACGCAAATTGATCCAACGTTAGTTAATATTAACCTCACTATTAATAAAGGAGAAAAAATATTAATCCTGGGTCCTTCAGGATCCGGAAAATCCACGCTTTTACATTGTATAAACGGAATAATTCCTCATGCGTTTACAGGAGAGATTTCCGGTGAACTCTTCCTGATGAATAAAAATATAAACACATTAAATATTTTTGAGATTTCTAAAATAGCTGGAACTGTCTTACAGGATACAGACGGACAGTTTGTCGGTTTAAGCGCGGCGGAGGATATCGCGTTCGCGCAGGAAAATGACTGCGTCCTTACAGAAGAAATGCGCGCGCGCACATTTGACGCGGCGCGTCTTGTTGATATGGCAGATCATCTTGATAAAAGTCCGCAGGATCTTTCAGGCGGTCAAAAACAGCGCATTTCAATAGCGGGAGTGCTTGTAGACGATGTTGATATTCTCCTGTTTGACGAACCTCTTGCGAACCTTGATCCCGCCGCGGGAAAAGACGCGATTGAGCTGATTGACGAACTTCATAAAAAAACCGGAAAAACCGTTTTAATAATTGAGCACCGTCTTGAGGATGTCCTCCATCGTCCTGTTGACAGAATTATTGTGATAGATAAAGGCAGGATAACCGCGAATGAGATTTCATCACAGCTGCTTTCTTCCGTAATATTAACAGAGACAGGAATTCGCGAACCTCTTTATATAAGCGCGCTTAAATACGCAGGTTTTAAAATTGACGCGGAAATGAATCCTCAGCATACAGACACATTGATTTGCGATTTTAAACAGCTTATTGAATGGGACAGGCAATTAGCAGCCGGGCCGAAGGTTTACAATAATGAAGAATCGAACCGAATGGCAGTAGGAGAGAGCGGCGAGGGATATAATTGCCTTGAAGTGCGTAACATCCGGTTTAGGTATTCAGAGCGGGGAGAAGACGCGTTAAAGGATGTTTCGTTTACTGTCGCAAAGGGAGAGTGCGTCGGGCTTGTCGGCAGAAACGGGTCAGGAAAATCCACTCTCGCCAAATGTATCTGCGGATTTCTAAAACCGGATCACGGTTCAATATTGTATAACGCTCAGGATTTATCCGGCCTTTCGATTATGCAAAGAGCGGAAAAGATCGGCTATGTTATGCAAAATCCTAATCAGATGATTTCGTTTCCAATGATTTTTGATGAAGCCGCGTTCGGTTTAAAATGCAGAGGTTTTTCTGTTTCAGAAATTAAGGAAAGAGTCTTTGACGCGTTAAAAGTTTGCGGGCTGTATCCTTTTCGAAACTGGCCTGTAAACGCGTTAAGCTACGGGCAAAAAAAAAGGCTTACTGTCGCGTCCATACTAGTGCTTCGCCCTTCATTCATGATTCTGGATGAGCCTACAGCTGGTCAGGATTACAAGCACTATACGGAGTTTATGGAATTCCTTTTTAACCTGAGCAGCGGTTTAGGTTTATCGCTGCTTTTAATTACGCACGATATGCATTTAATGCTTGAATATACAACAAGAGCTGTAGTTCTTTCCGAAGGCGAATGTGTCGCCGATAAAAAGCCTTTTGAAGTTCTTACAAACGATGAAATAATAAAAAAAGCGAACCTAAAGCGGACAAGCCTTTATGAACTAGCGTTAAAAAGCCGCCTTGACGATCCGCAGGGTTTTGTGGACAGGTTTATTAAATATGACCGCCTAGTCAGGAACAGGAAATGATAAAAAAGAGAATGTTATCTTACATCGAATTATCTTCTCCTGTTCATTCGCTTACGGGAGCCGCGAAATTAATTATTTTCCTTCTTTGGTCGGTGCTGGTTATGGTGAGTTTCGAGACTCCGGTTCTGTTAGCCCTTTCCGCGGCGGGAATTATTTTCTTTAAAATCTCTAAAATTAAATTTAAAGACGTTTCTTTTATTATTAAAATGATGTCCGTATTTCTGATTTTAAATCTATTGGCGATATACCTTTTTTCTCCTGAACAGGGAGTCAGGATATATCAGACAAGAAATATTATTTGGGAAGGAAATGCGAGATTTACCCTTACATGGGAGCAGATTTTTTATGAGTTCAATGTTTTTTTGAAATACATAACGATAATTCCGCCCGCTCTCCTTTTGATGGTAACAACTCATCCAAGCGAATTTGCCGCGTCTTTAAACCGGATAGGAGTTCCTTATACAATCTCGTATTCTGTCGCCCTTACATTGCGTTATATCCCCGATGTACAGCGGGATTTTGAAGCAATTTACCAGTCGCAGCAGGCAAGAGGCCTGGAACTTTCAAGCAAGGCGTCTGTAATTAAAAGAGTTCAAAGAACGGTTCCTCTTCTTTTGCCGTTAATACTTTCTTCTCTTGCGCGCATTGATATAATAAGCCGCGCAATGGAACTGCGGGGATTCGGTAAAAATAAAAAAAGAACATGGTATTCACAGAAACCATTTAAAAAAGCGGACTATGCGGCTATTATTATTGCCGTAATATTATTCACCGCCGGAATTGTCTATACTTTTTATGACAGAAACCGTTTTTTCAATCCGTTTAATTAAATTAACAACATAGGATTTTTTTAACTAACATGGTTTTGGAAAAAACTCATCTTTCTTTTTTTAATTAATTAATCCATACTTGTATCGGAGGAAAAATCAATGGTTATTTTTGAGAAGTACGCAGACGATTTAACGCTTGGCAAGAAGGTTGTATTAGGCGTTCAGCACACCTTTACAATGTTTGGAGCGACGGTTTTAGTGCCCATTCTTACTGGACTGGATATCGGCGTTGCTTTATTTATGGCAGGTGTTTGCACCTTATGGTTTCACCTGGCTACTCAGGGTAAAGTACCAATCTTCCTTGGCTCTTCATTCGCTTTTATCGCGCCGATTGCGGCAGTATCTTCCATGTACGGTTTAGAATACGCGCAGGGCGGAATAGTTATTTCAGGGCTCATTTATTTATTATTCGCTTTATTGGTCTTTTTATTCGGAGTAAAAAGGGTTATATCATTGTTCCCTCCGATTATAACAGGGCCTATAGTAATTATAATCGGTCTTATGCTCGCTCCTGTCGCAATAAACAACGCGCAGGAGAACTGGTGGCTCGCAATTATCAGTTTTCTCGTTGTAGCAGCAGTCAGTATTTTTACAAAAGGATTTATAAAATTGCTTCCCGTTATATGCGGTTTAGTTGTAGGTTATATCGTTGCCGCTGCAACAGGTAATGTTGATTTTACTCCTATCAGAGAAGCGGCATGGATAGGCATTCCGAATTTCACAATCGCGAAATTTAACTTAGACGCTGTTTTAATTATTGCTCCTGTAGCGATAGCGACAGTAGTTGAACACCTTGGAGACATGACATCAATCAAAGCGTTAACAGGAAAAGATATTTTTCAATCCCCCGGCGTTCACCGGACTTTATTCGCTGATGGCGTTGCATCAAGTATTTCATCAATGTTCGGAGGACCTGCTAACACCACATACAGTGAAAACTCAGGCGTTATGGCTCTGACAAAGGTTTTTAACCCTGTCGTAATGAGAATCGCAGCCTGCTTCGCGATTCTGTTAAGCGTTGTGCCAAAACTCAGCGCGATTATTTCAACTATCCCTACGCCTGTAATCGGCGGAATTTCCATCGTTCTTTTTGGAATGATAGCGTCTGTAGGAGCCAGAAATCTTGTTGAAAATAAAGTTGACTTTAAACAATCCAGAAATCTTTTTATTTTCGCTGTAATAATGGTTCTGGCATTAGGTTTAGATCCGGATATAGGATTACAAATACCAATTGGCGCATTTACATTGAAATTAACCCCGTTAGCTCTTGCGGCCATTGTGGGTATTATTCTTAACAAGATTCTTCCGGAAAAGAAAGGAGTTGTTAACCCGGAATAGCGGAGTTAAAATACCGCGGACATGCGAAACTCTGACTTTTAATTTTTTAAACTCTATTAATTTTTACCGTAAAGGCGCAGAAAGAAGTATTTTTTAATTTTTTTCTCTTTCAGTCATGCAAACCAGCATGTTTAACCCATATATTGCATGAACATTTTTAGAAAAATTCTTTTGCAGGTTAAGAATTTTCTCTTTCCCGCTTCGTGCGCTGTATGTAATTGCAGTTTATTAATCCCGAATGAAATAAAATACAGTCTGTGCGATAACTGCCGCTTGTCAATTGTTTCTGTCCAAGGGCGGACTTGCAATATATGCGGAAAACCATTGATCTCGGAAAATGAGACATGTGTTCCCTGTAGAACATATAGCGCGCCGCTTAATGGTTCTCCTGAAAAGTCTGAAAATATTAACGATTGTTTAAAAAACCGCTCTTATGATCGCCTTTGGGTTCTTTTTCCGTACACAGGCAGATACCGCAAGCTTCTTACTGCTTATAAGTTCAAAAAAAATCTTGTGTTAGCTGACTTTTTTGCAGAAAAAATTATCTGCAAAATAGAGGAAAATCCTGAGCTTTTTGACGCGGTAATTGTTCCGGTTCCTCCCAGACCGGGAAAAACAAAAGAAAGCGGGTGGGATCAGGTAGATTATCTTGTAAAAAGAATAAAAAAATTCTGTAAAGAAAAGAACATTAAATTTTACCTGAGACGCAAAAAATCAAAAATACAAAAACAACTTAACCGTAAAGACAGACTTGAAAATCTTAAAAACCGCATTTATGCGCCAAACGGGAGCGTTCTTGCACAAACAGTTTTGATTATTGACGATGTTATAACTACAGGTTCTACAATGGAAGTCTGCGCAAAAGCTCTTAAGGAAGGCGGCGTAAAAAATATTTACGGGCTCTGCTTGTTTTATGATTGAGCTTTTTTCACAGCCCGGTAAAAAAAACAAGCAAAGTTGTTCGATAACTTCAGTTTATCGAACAAATCCAGTATATTCTTGTATAATTAATAAATCATTCTCAATCTCGTATTTCTGGTCTACTATTCCCTGATTTTAATTTATAGTAACATTGTCTATGAATTATGATTTAATTTTAAGAAACGGAACCATTGTAACGCCGGAAGAAAGTTTTCAAGGCGATATCGCAGTCAGTAACGGAAAAATCGTCAAAACAGGAACGCTTGATCCATCTGATACAGCGGATGAAATTTATGACGCCGCCTGTAAACATATACTGCCCGGTATTATCGACGCGCACGTGCATTTCCGCGATCCCGGCCTTACTAAAAAAGAAGATTTTGAAACAGGAAGCATTGCCGCTGTTATGGGCGGCGTGACCACAATCGCGGATATGCCTAATGTAATTCCCGCGACTTCCACAGATGAGCTTTTTAACGCAAAGGTAAAAATCGCGAAAGAGAAATCATACGCGGATTTCGCGCTTTTCGCTCTTTTGAATAACGATAATTTAAAGGAGACGGAGAAATTAATAAACTCAGGCGCGCTTGGGTTTAAAGTTTTTTTTGGGACATCAACAGGCGATATTGCCGCTCCTTCAACTAAAGTGTTATTGCAGCATATGGAAAGCTGCCGTTTACGGATCGGTTTCCATTGCGAATCAAATGAAATAAATTCGTTTTATTTATCAGCATGCAGGAGCGAAATATTCGGCAAAGACGATACAGGCCATATGTTATCGGAAGCAAGACCTGTGTTTTCCGAAGCGCTTGCGATTCAGACTGTCATCTGTTATGCGAAATACACGGGAGCGAAAATCCATATTCACCATATAACTTCCCGGGACGGCGCTCTGCTTGCCGCTGACGCAAAACAAAAAGGAATTGATGTAACAGCGGAAACTTGCCCTCACTACCTTTTATTTGACGCGGACAAGTGCGGGCATAAAGTTTATCCTCCTATTCGAAACGAAAGCCACAGAAAAAGCCTGTGGGAAGCGGTCAGCAGCAGAACTATCGATATAATCGCAAGCGATCACGCTCCACATACCGCGGAGGAGAAATCGCTGCCTGTCTGGGAAGAGCCGTCAGGTCTGAGCGGAGTGGAAACTTTTGTTCCTCTTATGCTGAACGAAGTCAATAAAGGCAGTTTGACTATTAACGACTATGTCCGCATAGCAAGCGAAGCGCCGGCTAAAACATGGGGTATATTTCCCCAAAAAGGAAATTTGCTTCCGGGCGCAGACGCTGATTTTACAATTGCCGACATGAATATGAAAAAAACCATTTGCGCAGATGATCTTCATTCAAAATGTAAGAAAAGCCCGTATGACGGAATGGAAGTAAAGGGGTTTCCCGTAGCAACAATAATCAGGGGAAAAATCGTTATGCGCAACGGCAAGCTCACAGGAAAAAAAGGCTATGGCAATTTAGTCATCCCTGAATAAACCCATACGGAGCTTCTCATAAATAATCCGCTGTACAGCGTCCTGTAATCTGTCTCTTGTTAACTGTCCTTCTTCGAGCGCTTTTATAATCGCGCTGTGCGTTTGTATAAGATCTGAGGGCCAGACAAGGATCATATCGGCGCCTGCGGCGATGGACTGAATAGCCGCTTCGTACTGGTTTAAATCCCCTGCTGCCGCCATAACAAAATCGTCGCTTATTATTATGCCTTCAAAGCCTAATTCATCTTTAAGCATTTCTTGCATAATTACAGGGGACAGACTCGCGATCCGCCAGTCTAAAGACGGAATTTTAGAGTGAGCTGCCATTATAGCCCTTGCTCCGTTATTGAGAAGATAAATAAAAGGAAAAACAAGCGTGTCAAACTCATCCTTTTCCCTGTACATTACAGAAGCCCAGTAGTGCGGATCAGTTCCTGCTGTTCCTGGAAAATGTTTAAGAACGCATAAAATTCCCGCTTTTTCCATACTGCGTAAAAAAACGCCTGCAGCCTGAGATGTAAAAAAAGGATCGCTTCCATAGGAGCGACGATTTAAAAAATCTCTGTTATCATCATTTATGTATTCCGCGACAGGAGCGAAATTCATATTAACGCCTAATTCCTTTATTATTGCCGCGGCTTTTAAACTGTCTTCTTCAATTTTGGAAAGCGCTTTTTCTCTTCCTTCCTCCTGAAAAACGCTCCAATATGATGAGGCGTCAGGCAGATCGGCGATACCGGGTAAAAAACGGTTAACAGATCCGCCTTCATGATCAACTGCGATAAACGGAGGTATATCAGAATTTTCGGTTATAGCGGAAATAGTTTCAGAAAGAAGGTTTTTAATTTCTGCGTTGCTTGTATTTAAGTTATACCTGAAAAGCATAACGCCGCCTGCGGGAATACCGCTCAGCATTTTAGTAATATATGAAGGAAGGCTGCCTCTTCCGTCTATTCCGCTGATTAACACCTGAGCTGCAAGAAGATGATCCTCCATTGAGAAAGCTATTTCCTTCGCGCGGATACGAATAGGGTCGACAATAACGGGAGTTTCATTGATTTTTGTTTCTGCCGTATTATTTATACTAGTGTATGCATTTTCCTGTTTTTTACATGCGGTAAACAGGGAAAGACTTATCAATAAGACGCAGATAAAACGCATTGGTATAGTATATAGTATTTGCGCTCCTAAATACACCGTTTACTTGACTCAATCCTCATTTTATGACACTATTATCCTGTTATTGGGCTAGTGTTTTGTTGTATTCGGTTTCCAATGCAGCATAATAACTTTCATTGCGCTGGCCCCTCTTTAAAAGTACCTTATTAGGAGAAAAATATATGGCATTAACAAAAGAAAGCGCAGGAGAAATCGTTGCCAAATTCGGCAAAAACGAAAAAGACACAGGCGCAACGGAAGTTCAAATAGCGCTGCTTACTGAACGAATCAATCAGCTTACAGAACATTGCAAGCAGTTTAAAAAGGACAAGTCAGGACAGAGAGGACTTTTAATTTTAGTCGGAAAACGCCGCAGGATGCTGAAGTACATTCAGCGGACCAATCTGGAAGGTTACCGCAAGTTAATAAAAGAGCTGGGATTACGTAAATAATGACGCAAAAAGTAACACTCAGCATAGCCGGCAAGGAATTAGTTCTTGAAACCGGCAGAATCGCGAAACAGGCGAACGGATCTGTTTTCGCGCAATACGCAGGCTCCGCTGTTATAGCCACTGTCTGCTGTTCAAGAGAATCAACTGAAGGCTATGATTATGTGCCTCTTACTGTTGAATATAATGAAAAATATTATGCAGCAGGAAAAATTCCGGGCGGATTTATTAAAAGGGAAAGCCGTCCAAAGGATAAGGAGATTTTAGTCTCCCGCCTTATCGATCGCCCAATGCGCCCGCTTTTTGATAAAAGTTTCAGCCGTGAAATTCAATTAATACCGACGACTCTTTCAACAGATCAGGTAAACCCTCCTGATATTCTGGCGATTATCGCTTCTTCCGCGGCAGTTCATATTTCAGACATTCCATTTAACGGGCCTGTCGCTGGAGTGCGCGTTTGCCAAGTAGACGGCGAACTTATAGTAAACCCGACTTATGAACAGATTGAGAAATCAACTCTGGAAATAGTTGTCGCGGGAACTAAAGACGGCATTACCATGGTAGAAGGCGGAGCGAAGGAAGTAAGCGAAGAGCTGATGGTACAGGCTCTTGATAAAGCGCATGAGATGATAGTTGAATTCTGCAATCTTCAGGAAAAACTGCGCTCTCTTTCAGGAAAAGAAAAACTTCCGCTTATCACTCTTTCATATTCCCTTGAGAATAAAGAAGCAATCCGGGCCGCGGCGTATCCTAAACTGGAAAAATCATGTTTTCTTCCGACAAAACATGAAAGGCACGACGGTATAAAAGCTGTCAAGAAAGAATTTGAAGAAAAATATTCATCTTTGCTTGAAGACGAAAAACAAAAAAAATTATTTGACGCGTTATTCGAAGAAATGCAGTATGAAATTCTCCGCTCGTCAATATTAAAAAACGGAAAGCGAGTAGACGGAAGAGGGCTTGAGGATATTCGCGATATTGCATGTGAAACCGGAATTTTACAGCGCACACACGGCAGCGCTCTTTTTACAAGAGGTGAAACGCAGGCTCTTTGCGTAACAACATTGGGAACTGTATTTGATGAGCAGATTTACGATGATATTGAAGGCGATAAGCGCGAGAATTTTATGCTGCATTATAACTTTCCTCCGTATTCTGTCGGCGAGGTTGGCAGAACAGGAACAGGGCGGCGTGAGATAGGCCACGGTCATCTTGCTCTTCGTTCTTTAAAAGCGATGGTTCCTTCTAAAGAGGATTTCCCTTACACAGTGCGCGTAGTTTCAGAAATAATGGAATCAAACGGCTCCTCGTCGATGGCATCCGTATGCGGCGGAACTCTCGCAATGCTGCATGCAGGCGTTCCGATGAAAAAACCCGTAGCCGGAATAGCGATGGGTCTTATCACCGAAGGAAACCATAATGAAAGATACGCGGTGTTATCTGACATTCTGGGCGAAGAAGATCATCTGGGTGATATGGACTTTAAAGTCGCGGGAACCGCCGACGGAATTACTGGTTTTCAGATGGACATAAAGATTGCCGGCGTCAGCCCGGAAATTATGCGTAAAGCGCTTGAGCAGGCAAAGCGCGGAAGGCTTCACATTCTTTCAATCATGAGCCGGTGCATTGACAAACCCGCTCCACAGATCAGCGAATACGCGCCGAAAATTGTTACACTCCGCATTGACATTGACAAGATTGGAGCTCTTATTGGTCCCGGCGGAAAAAACATCAAAGCGTTATGTGAACAGTTCTCCGTGAAAATCAATACGGAAGACGACGGAACTGTTACAATCTTCGGCAAAAATACAAAAGACGCGGAAGACGCGAAAATCGCGGTTATGGGAATTGCCTCCGATCCCGAAGTGAACAGAACATATAACGGCGTTGTCAAACGTATAATGGATTTCGGCGCGTTTGTGGAAATACTTCCTGGTAAGGAAGGGCTGGTTCACATCAGCAAACTTTCAAGGCAGCGGATTGAAAAAGTGACCGATGTATTGAAAGAAGGTATGCAGATTCCTGTTAAGTTATTAGAAATTGATAAACAGGGCAGACTCAACCTTTCATACATTGACGCGGTTGATCCCGCGAATAACAAACGTGATGATAAACCTAAAAATAACGATTCTAAGCGGTAATTAATTTGATATTCCGAAAGAATGCTTTAAACCGCGAAGGATCATGAATGAACGGGAAACACAGCGAAGAACCGGCAGAAACTTCGTTTGATGTGAGTGTTAAATTTGTTAAAATTGATCCCCGCGCGGCGCTTCCGCAGTATGAAAGCGAAGGTGCTTCCGGTATGGATTTAAGAGCGTTTATCAATGCCGATATTTCAATACCGCCGTTTGGCAGAACAAAAATCCCTACTGGCCTTAAAGTAGAAATACCGGAAGGCTATGAAGGGCAGGTGCGTCCGCGCTCAGGTTTAGCGTTAAATACCGGCATAACTGTTTTAAACTCACCGGGTACAATTGACAGCGATTATCGCGGGGATTTAGAGATCATTCTTATTAATTTAAGCGGCAGGGAAGTAACAATAAAAAACGGAGAGCGCATCGCCCAGCTTGTAATTTCTCCTGTATGCCGCGCTATAATAAAAGAAACAGATTTTCTGTCTCCAAGCAGAAGAGGAAGCGGAGGATTTGGATCAACAGGAGTGTAGTATGTTTGCACAGAGCTATAGTTATTAATTATAATTAAGTTTAGAGTAATATTATGGCATCCAATGCTTTGGAAAGCAGGCGTTTAATTTCTCCGACCATTTTCCGTTATATTTTATCAGAAATGTTTTTTTCATTCACCATATGTTTTTGTTTCTTCTTTTTTATTTTTTTTGTTAACCAGATACTTTTAATGGCTCAGGAAGTTCTCGAAAAACGAGTGCCTATTGGCCAGGTAGCGCTTTTAATTGTTTTCTCGGTTCCAACTGTTATTTCCATGTCAGCTCCTTTCGCGTCATTGGTAGGGACATTAATGACTGTAGGCCGCATGGCTTCTGATAATGAAATTCTTGTAATGCTCTCATCAGGATTTTCATACAGGATTATTTTTCTTCCAGCGGTCTTTATGGGTATTATTATTTCTTTTCTGTCTTTTTTTACAAATGACGTATTGCTTCCGGCGGGCACTGTTCAATTTAATAAATTATGGCGGAAGATCGCTGTTTCCACGCCGTCACTTGAGTTACAGGCGGATTCCGTAAAAAGGTTCAGGGATACTGTAGTAGTTACAGGCAGCGTTACAGGAAATATAATTTACAACCTGCTGATATTAGACAGAACAAGCGACGGAGAGCGGAGGATCATAACCGCAAACAGCGCTGAACTCAGAGACGGCGGAAAAGAAGGGCTTAGCCTTAATCTTAAAAACGCGTTCGTCCAGTCTACAAAAGAAATCGCCAGAGAAGATTATGATTACGCTGTTACGCAGCAGCTTCAATACTGGGTTTCCAATGAAGATATTATTCAGGCGGCTGTCAGCGTCACTCCAAGGGAAATGAGTTCAAGAGATGTCCGTTCATATATTTCTGAAAGAAGAGATGAATTGACTGCACGCGCGAATGACCGTAAAATACGGCTTGTAAATTACGCGTTTAATCTTGAAAATATTTTAAGAGCGGGGCCTCAATCCAATTCATGGAATTCGAGAGCTTCAATTCTATCAAATTTACAACGGGAACTCTCCGTAATTTCAACAATTCAAAACGACAGAAATTTAATCTCCTATGTAATAGAATTTTACAGGAAATTTTCCGTTCCCCTTGGAGCGTTTTGTTTTGTTTTTCTCGCTGTATCTCTTGGATTAATGGCGAAAAAATCAGGACAGACAGTTGGATTTATTTTCGGCGTACTTATCGCTGTGTTGTACTGGTCGATGCTTTTTGTCGGACAGACAATGGGGCTGCGCGCGGGAGCTCCTCCGTTTTGGTCAATGTGGCTCCCTAATATTTTATCACTCGTTGCCGGCATCACTCTTGCGGCAGTCAGGGTGCGAAAATGATTCTGGATAAATATTTACTGCGTCAGTTTATTCCGATTTTTTTAATCGCGCTTTCGCTTTTTTCCTTTGTTCTCCTGTTAATAGATCTCTTCGCGAATTTAACGCGTTATCTTAATAACGAAGTCCCTATCCTTCATATTTTACAGATTGGACTTTTTTATATTCCTCAATGCCTTTCATTCGCGCTTCCGATCTCGCTGCTTTTCGCGGCAGCCTATACGTTAGGTGATCTTCACGCAAGAAACGAACTTACCTGTGTTTTTTCGGCGGGAATACCTTTCAGGCGCTTCAGCATTTCCCTTCTTGCTGTCGGTTTTATTGTATCGGTTCTTTCATTTTTCCTTGATGATATTTTTGTTATTTCCACCGTAAAAATAAAAAACGATCTTTCAAGAAGCGCGTTAAATCAATATGTAACAGACAGCGGTTCGGATATCGTGATCAAAGCAAGGAACGGACGGCTTACGTATATGATAGATTATTTTGATAACGACAGAGAGATAATGAACGGCGTAAGCATAATTGAAATAAACGAAAACGGAGAGTATATTTCGCAGATACGCGCTCATTCAGCTGAATGGAACGAAACCCACTGGGAGTTCAGAAGCGCGCTTATATATAAATATGAAAACGGCCTTTTACGGGTCAGCGCGTTTACTTCTGACGGCTCCTATAATGAACACCCTGACATATTCCGCAGACAGGCGGCTAATATTAACGAGCTTTCTGTAAGAGAAGCAAAATTATTAGTTAACGATCTTCGCTCTGTAGGACTTCCGTATTTTAAAGAACAGGCGGATTATTATCATCGTTATTCATTCGCCTCAACATCTTTCATTGTAATGATTCTTTCAGTATCAATGGGAGGCAGATTCAAAAAAAACATATTACTGATGAGCCTTTTTACAAGCCTTGCCGCCGCGGTTGTTTTTTATGTAATAGAGATGCTGACTATGGCGATGGCGGGCCTAAATTACATTCCCGCAGTTTTTGGAGCGTGGTTTCCGGTTTTATTATTTATATTTATCGGGGTTATACTTTTAGGGAGCGCAAAAACCTAATATGCGTTTTACTGTAATAAAAACAGACAGCTCATGTTCAGCGAGAACAGGAATTTTGCATCTTCCGCACGGTGATGTTAAAACGCCTGTTTTTATGCCTGTAGGAACAAACGGTACTGTTAAAGCGATGACAACCGATGACATTAAAGAAATTGGTTTTAACCTGATACTTTCAAATACATATCATCTTTATTTAAGACCCGGCGAAAAAATAATTGAAAAAGCGAAAAGCCTTCATTCGTTCATGAACTGGGACGGAAATATTTTAACGGATTCAGGCGGCTTTCAGATTTTTTCGCTTTCCGCGCTGCGGAAAATTACATCTAAGGGAGTCTGGTTTCAATCCCATATAGACGGTTCAAAACACTTTTTAACGCCGGAAAAAGCGGTTTCAATTCAAGCGCTGCTTAACAGCGATATTCAAATGCAGCTTGATTATTGTTCCCATTGGGGCGCGTCCCGCAAAGAAGCGGAAAAAGCGCTGGATATTACAATTGAATGGCTCGGAAGAGCAGTCAGCGCATGGGAAGAAGCGGTTTCAGGAGGCTTATATAACGGCAGCCTCTTTAGCATTGTACAGGGAAATTTTTTTCCGGATCTGCGAAAAAGGAGCGCAGAAATTTGCGCGGACAGCAGCACACATGGCATTGCTATCGGCGGTATGTCTGTAGGGGAGCCTTCAGAGCTTTTTTATGAAATGCTTGCGGCTACCGCCTCCTTACTGCCAACCGAAAAACCGCGCTATGTTATGGGTATAGGCACTCCTGAGTATGTTTTAAACGCTATCGAACACGGCATAGATATGTTTGACTGTGTTCTTCTTACCAGAGAAGCGCGGAACGGCAGAGTATATACCCGAAGCGGCGCATTCGCGCTGAAAAAATCAGAAAACGCTTCGGATTTTTCGCCGATAGATAAAGAGTGCGGATGTAAAGTATGTAAATCTTACTCACGCGCTTATCTGCGCCATCTGTTTAAAGCAAAGGAAATACTTTATTCAATGCTTGCAAGTTATCATAATCTTTACTTTATAAACGAACTTGTTTTAAACGCCCGTAACGCAATTGAGGAAGGAAGGTTTTTAAAGTATAAGAAGAATTTTCTGTCAGAGTATAAGAATGAGGAGTGAGATATATGAATTTCAAATATAAGATATTAATTTTCTTTTTTATTATTTTTTCCGCTTTATCCGCGTTTGCGCAAAATGACGAAGCTTCCCGGCGCGATACAATTAAGTACGGCACTGAATCAGAAATTGCGAATCTGATTCAAACATTAAGGACAGAGAATATTGATTACCTTGATGATGAACTCATGCTTCTTATAGAAACATCCAAAAACCAGAGAATTTTAACAAGTGTTTTTGGTTTCTTCAGCGATCGCGGAAAAAGCGGTCTGGAAGAGAGGGCATTGAAGGCGATTACAGAGCGCGAAGATGAAACAAATGAAACAGTTTTATCGGCGATTGATTATCTTGGCCGCATCAAATTACCGGAAGCGGTTCCTGTATTAATAGAATTGCTTGACACAGAAGAGAGGCGTTTTCTGTCAAACGGCTTTCGCGCAGTTGGCCGCGCAAGTTCCCCGGACAGCGAAATGGCTGATAAAGCCGCGGAATTTTTAATCAATTATTATAACTACCGCAATCCCGGCAATGATAACCAAAGCATTATAATAACCGCTCTTGGGGAAAGCGGCTCTTTATTGGGAGTTCCCTTTCTTGCCGAAATCGCAGTAAATACAGACGGACGCATTCCTCTGCGGACCGCCGCGTTAGCTGCACTTGCAGTTATCGGAGATGAAAGCGGCCTTGAGCCGATTTTAAACTGTATCAGCGCAAACGATCCGAATGTGCGCTCCTCGGCGGTAGCTGCGCTTGGCCCGTTTTCAGGAGACGCTGTAGACAGCGCTATACTTGACGCTTTCAGAGACTCTTATTACCGCACGCGCATCGCCGCGGCGCAGGCAAGCCGGGATCGAAGACTGGAAGCCGCAGTTCCTTTTTTAAAATTCCGCGCTGAACGGGATGAAGTGGCCAATGTAAAGGACGAGTCAATCCGCGCTCTTGGAGCAATCGCAAACAGCGAAGCTGTCGAAATTCTTGACAGTTTATTTTCCGAACGAAGAAATTCTAATCAAGTCAGAATTCTGTCCTGTGAAATGCTCATGAAAATCGATGCTTCAAAGTTCTTTACAAAAATTGTTATGGAATTAAATGACGCGAAAACCGGAAATCAGACGAATTTATATAACGGTATATTAAAAGTTGTGGGAGAGGCTGTTGTAGACGGAGATAAAACAGAGATAGAAAGAGTTGCCCTCAGTTTTATTCAAAACGGAGCAATAGTAGAAAGATTATACGGACTTGATATGGCAGCTAACAATGATTTAAGAGGATTAAGCGAACAAATAATCAGTCTCGCGCGCGACAGAAATGAAACTCTCAGCAGAAGAGCGCGCCGCACCGCGGAAACTTTAGGAATTGAAATTCCGCAGCAGCAATGAGGAATGCATCACTGATAAATAAAAAAATTAAACCAATTATAGAAAATTGTCTTGAGAAATGTCCCTGTAAAATTGAAATCCGTTATAACGAACCGTTGAAAGAACATACAACTTTCAAAGTCGGAGGTCCTGCCGACTGCTGGATTCAGGGCGGACAGGAAAATTTTCCGTCTTTTTGCGCTTTGTTATTAAAATGCGCGGTAAAAGAAAAAGTTCCGGTTTTCATTCTGGGCGCAGGCGCAAACATTGCCGTTAGCGACAGGGGAATTCGCGGCATTGTGCTTGATATGTGCGCTTGGAAACTGCCGCAAAATTTTGCAAAAAATAGTTCCAATAATGAAGAGGAACTAGTCTTAAGGAGCGGAACCTTAATTGACGAAGCCTGCGAGGCCGCTCTTAGCGCCGGCTTAAGCGGACTTGAGTTTCTCGCGGGAATGCCCGGCACAATAGGAGGCGTTGTGTGGATGAACGCGCGCTGTTACGGCGCAGAAATTTCTGATGTACTGAGCTGGACAGAAATAATTACTAATAATGAATCAGAAGTTAATAATTTTATTTTTAAAAAAGTTATTACAAATGATGTTAACGGGTTTGGGTATAAACAGAGTCCTTTTCAAAAAATGAACTGCCTGATTTTATCCGCCGCTTTTAATTTGAAAAAAGGCGATAAGACAGAAATTGCATATAAAATGGAAAAAAACAGACAGGACAGGAAAAAAAAGGGACACTATCTTTTCCCTTGCGCGGGTTCCGTGTTTAAAAATAATCATGATTTTGGAAAACCGTCAGGAGTCATAATTGATGAGCTTGGCTTAAAGGGGCTTAAAAGAGGAGGGGCGCAGATTGCTCTTTTTCATGGAAATATAATAATTAATACAGGAGATGCGAAAGCGGAAGATATTCGGTATCTGACCGATGAAGTTGCTTTAAAAGTAAAAGAAAAAACCGGGTTTTCTCTCGAGCCGGAAATACTGTTTGTAGGCGATTGGTGATTATTGTCATTAAGAAGCTAACGAGCGCTTGTCATTCTTTATTTTTTTTGATAACATTTTTAAAAGCTTAATTTAATTAAGCAAACCTCTTTTTCGGCAGTTAATTATTGCCGGACATATGGCCATAAGGAGGAACTATGCGCCGATATGAACTAACGGTTATCTTCCCTACTGAAGAAGCCGCGCAGATGGCGGGACGGGAACAGTTACTATCCGATCTTGCCGCTAACGGAGCCGAGGTTGAGAAAACCGATGAAATCGGGGATCGCGATCTTGCGTATGAAATAAAAAAAAGAAAACGCGGAAAATACGCGCTTCTGGTAATTAAAGCCGATCCTTCAAAAATTACCGTTCTTGATCGTATTTTTAAACTTAATGCCAATCTTTTAAAATTCCTCTTCGTTCGAACAGAGGATTAGGAGAAAGTATGGCAGATCTTAACCATGTAGTTTTAATCGGACGCCTTACAAGAGACGCAGAGATAAAATATACGGCAGGAGGACAGGCAGTCTGCAAATTTTCCATAGCTGTAAACCGCAGAAAGAAATCAGGCGATCAATGGGAAGACGAAGCGAACTTTTTTGACATTGTATTATGGGGAAAGCAGGGCGAATCTCTTCAATCGTACCTTGTAAAAGGAAAAATGGTCGGGGTTGACGGAGAACTCCGTCAGGATCGCTGGCAGCAGGAAGGGCAGAACAGATCAAAAGTTGAAATAATAGCGAATTATGTTCAGCTTCTTGGGGGCGGCGCTGACCGTCAGAATTATAACAACAGTTCGTCCGGAAATTATTCATCCGGTGAATCACAATCTTACAATCCGCCCAAAGATGACGGGTTTACCGATGATATTCCTTTTTAAAAATGTGAGATAACTTTCAAAGTTATCAAATAAATTTTACTTTAACAAACAGGAGCTTTATTATGTCTGATGAAAAATATTATGATAATGAACATCATTCCCGCCATGACAGGGGAATGGATATGCAGATGGACGACCGCGACGGCGATGATCGTTCCGGCAGGGGCGCGAAAGGCGGAAAAGTTTTTTTTAAGAAAAAGATTTGTAAGTTCTGCGCTCAAAAATTAAAGATTGACTATAAAGAAGCGGATACTCTTAGGCGTTTTATCACTGAAAGGGGGAAAATCCTTCCACGCAGAATTACGGGAACCTGCGCCAAACATCAGCGCGCACTGGCCCTTGCGATAAAACAGGCAAGAAGTATAGCGCTGCTTCCTTATGTAGCTGAATAATATGCAGCAGGAAATCTCCGGAGAAAAAACCTTTGGCATTCCCGTTTCAAAATACGCTCTCATTACAATAATTGTATGTACAGCGCTAAGTATGTTTTTTATGCGGACAGGTTTCCTTTCATTTTTTTATCTTGTGCCTTTAGGATATGCCGTTATTGTAAGCGGTTCCTATTGGTACACATTCATCGCTGCGGCGTTGGCTAATATCGTCATTTGTATTTTTTCCGTTGTTCTTTCCTCCGGTAATTCTGCAAACATGTGGATTGACATTCTTTATTTAACTTCGATGTTTCTGATGTACACATGGATTGTAGGCGGTAAAAATATACGTACCGCGTACAGAATTATAATTGCGTCAGCCGCGGGAGCTGTTTTTTTTCTGTTTATGGTATTTAAAATGGATTCGGTCTTTTTTATTTTATTTACCGAAGTAGCGCAGGAACTGTTTCCCGGTTTAGCTGCGATGGATTTTATGGAAACGACAAGGGGTGTTCTTTTCCGGGGCGGCGCGCTTGTTTCAATGATGTTTTTATTTTTTGTAAACCGGCAGCTTGCAATCAGCGCCGCGTGGCTGATAAAAAGACAGAGAAACGATCTTGGATTAACCGGTTTTTTTGCGCCTTACGGAGCAATATGGGTTTTTACAGGCGCTCTGGCTACTATTATAATATCAGGAATGTTCGCGATTGAAATTCTTGAAATTTTAGCGTGGAATGTATTTATTATTTGCGCTATTATTTATCTGGCTCAGGGCGCGGGCATATTAATGCATTTGCTTGCTAAAAAAAGTTCCGCTTTTAAGGTATGTTCGATAATATTTTTAATTGTATTATTACTCAGTCCTCTTACAATAATTGTCATTGCCGCTTTGTTGTTACTGGGGATTATAGAAAATTGGCGTCCGTTCAGGCGCGTATAAGACTTTTAGTCTTTAAGCCTCTACTCCGGGGTATGGCTGCTTGCAGCCGGCTGAACAAACAGCAGCTTTTTTGCAGCTGATATTATTTAAAGTACCCTGTAAAACTTTTCGGGGTATTCGCCGTTCAGAAAAGTTTACGTTTTTTCGGAAACTATATTGAATGTACGGCGGGGAGCTTGGTATGAAAGTTATTTTAAACAAGGATCTTGCGACTCTCGGCGAAGAGGGAGATGTAAAGGAAGTGGCGAAAGGTTACGCGCGCAATTATCTTTTTCCAAGGGGAATAGCGCTGCCTTATACACCGCGCATGATAAAGCAGATCGAAGGACGCAGAGCAGAAATTGAATCGCGAAAAGAGCAAAAACGCCTTGACGCAAGAAGCCTTAAGGAAAAACTTGACGCTTTTGAGATGAGCCTGACTATGCCGGCCGGAGCGAATGGAAAACTTTACGGCGCTGTTACAAATCAAACAATAGCTGATGAACTTCTAAAAAGCGGATTCAACGTAGAACGTAAACGCATTGAGCTTGCCGGAAACGGTTTTAAAAATGTAGGTAAATACAAAGCGGCGGTTAAACTTTATGAAAACCAGTCGGCTGAAATTTCTGTTACAATTATCGCGCAGGAAATAAAAACCGAAAATACATCCGCAAAACCGGCTCCGCGAAGAAGCAGAAGGGATGAAGCGCGCAGGGAAGAGCCTAAAACAGAAGAAACTCCGGCGGAACAACCAGCAGAAAGCTGATTATAAAACATGGCTCAAACAATAAGAGACAAGACGCCTCCGCATGATGATGAACTGGAACAAGCCGCTCTTGGCAGCCTTTTAGCGGATAACGAAGCGGTAGCCGCGTCAATCCAGCAGCATCTTCGTCCCGATGATTTTTATTCGCGGGCGAATACCCGCATTTATGAAGCTATTATGAGCCTTGACGCCAAAGGGCTGCGTCCTGATATCCAGACTGTTGTTCAGGAATTGAAACAGATGGGTAAATTAGATGAAGCCGGAGGAGCTTCATATGTTTCAAACCTGACAACCGTAATTCCCTCTAGCGCAAACATTGATTACTATGTGCAGATGGTCAAAAACTACTCATTGAAAAGATCGCTTTTAAGTGTCGCTTCCGGAATAGGGGTAAGCGCTTATGATGAGTCAAAGGATTCAAGGGAAGTTTTGGAAGAAGTACAGAAGAAAATTTTTGAATTGACAGACGAGGGGCATGTTTTTTCCGCCAGAAAAATAAGGGATGTATTAAAAGAAACAATTGATCTTTTGGATAATGTGATAAAATCCAAAAATCCGTTAACCGGGATTTCTTCCGGCTTTGAAAAACTCGATCAGATGACGTCCGGTTTTCAGCGTGATGAGTTCATTATTATCGGCGCGAGGCCTTCTGTAGGTAAAACAGCGCTTGCCCTGAATATGGCGTCCAACATCGCGTTTCATCAAAAAAAACCAATCGCTTTTTTCTCGCTTGAAATGTCTGATATTGCGCTTGTACAGCGCCTTATAAGCAGCGAAGCGAATGTTAACGCTCAGAATCTGCGAACAGGTTTTTTAAGCCCTTCTGGTTACAAAGATCTTTTACACTGCGCGGCGTATATTTACGAGGCTCCCTTTAATATAGTTGATATGCCCAATATGAAACTGCTGGATCTCCGCGCGCAGGCGAGAAAAATGAGATCGCAGCAGCAGGTGCAGATTATTTTTATTGATTATCTTGGCCTTATCGGGCATGAAAATAAAACCATGCCGCGTTACGAACAAATATCGGAAATCTCAAGATCGCTAAAAGGTCTTGCGCGCGAATTGCATATTCCTGTAGTGGTTCTGTGCCAGCTTACGCGCGATGCCCAGTGGGAAGCTCCCACGCTTGCGCATTTAAGGGATTCCGGATCAATTGAACAGGACGCGGATTTGGTGTTGTTTCTAAACAGGGAGCAGCCTAAGAAAAACAGAAAAGACAAGGAAGAGGAAAGTACAGCTTCTTCCGATACAATTCCGACCGACTTAATCATCGCCAAACAAAGAAACGGCCCTACAGGGGTAGTAAAACTTGAAATGAAAACAAAATTTGCGAAATTTGCACCATTATCAAAATCAGATACTTAAAACCACTTGAATATATTTTTATTTTGTATATAATAATACATATTTCTATTGGGAGGAAGTATGGCATTTAAAGACGATTATGATTTTGACCTGCTTAAAAATGAGGCTGAAAACCTTGTTATCCACGAGGTGGAATTTCAATTAAAGACCGAGCCGGAGAGCATGTGCCGCTGTAATGAATGTATTGTTGATGTTGCGGCAATCGCGCTTAATTCGATTAAGCCTTTGTACAGGTTCTCGATTCTGGGAACTCTTTACGCGTCTCAGGCAATGAACGAAAAGGCTTACGCGGAAAGCGTTAAAAACGCGGTAGCGCACGCGATCAGGAAAGTAAAGAAAAATCCTGCTCACGATTGAGTTTTTTTCAAAATTTATTTAAACGCGAAAGGCCGCGAAAGATTCCGTACCGAAAGGTAGGATCCTGCGCGAAGTGATGTGTAAATTTCTTTTTTTGGGTGTTTTTTATAATCATCAAGCGTTTTTGCGTAAATTTCCTGAGGGATTTTCATCACCGCGATTTCGTCGTGTCTTATTCCGTCAAGATGAAATTCAATACCCTCACCTACGCGGCTGTAATACCACGCGTTAATGTCGTTATCTGGATAATTCTCGGCCGCTTTGGTCAGAAGGAATGATTTTAAGGTCTCTATAACGACAGGTTCAAGTTCGTCTTTAATTACAGCCAGACGATCGGCCATTTCCGGAAAGCCGATAATTGTTTGAACAGATTGATTATTCTTTTTCTTTTTTAAATAACGGTAATATTCTCCGCGTTCAAGTTCGGGAATTATTTCCATTTTCAAATTTTTTGATTTCCAGACAATTGTAATTTTTAACTCAGGTTTGTGTTTTTTTCCGCATGAATTGCAGCTGACGCTCATAAAAGATCCGCTGTGTATTTCATCAAGGTATTCGCTTTTTTCGTCAATATCAATTTCTTCGCTGTAGTCAAGCTGAATATTCGCTCCGCATAAACAGGAAAAATTTTTAATCATAAATTCCTTCTAGCTGCGCACAAAAAACATTATATCGCCGAATAGAGCCAGTACCATAAGACATAAAATTATCGCCATACCGCATGCGTTAAATACCGATATTGCTTTCGGCGGTATTGGTTTTCTTCGTATCATTTCCACAAGGAAAAGAATTATCATACCTCCGTCCAGCATGGGCAGCGGCAGCATATTCATTACGCAAAGAGCAATTGAGATAAGAGCGATAAAATTGGCGATGGAGCGAAAGCCGGTTCCCACTCCCTGTTCAAATCCCTGAGTCGCGACGTCCCCCATCATATATGTTATGCGTACAGGCCCGGAGACCGCCTGAGTAAGATCGATACCCATAAATAAAAGCCGCAGGCTTGTAATGGAGACTGTAAGAGTTCTGTAACTTTCCCTTATCCCCTTTACGATTGCCGCGGGGAACGAAAGGTCGGGAGTGCGGTAACTGATTATTTCCCATGAAAAACCAAGTTCGCCTCCAATATCCGCCTTATTGAAATACGCTTCTCCCCGCTGTCCGTCCCGTTCATATTCAATTATAAGATCGCCTTCATTGCGGATTCTGGCCGCCCTGAAATCCTCGCTGTTATAAACAGCTTCGCCGTTAACTGATATTATTCTGTCGCCTTTTTTTAATCCTGCGCGCTGCGCAGGGCTTCCGGCTGCAACTGTATCTATTACTGTATCTATCCATGAGTAAATGCCGACTCTTCCCGCGCCTGAGGATTTATCAAGAGCAGGCGTTACATTCAATGCTTTTTCATATCCGTCTCTTTCAACAGTAACGATAATATCCTTGTTCGGATTTAAAGCGATTATTTCCTGAATCTCATGATAGTATGTTATGTCCTGCCCGTTAATTTTTTTTATTAAATCGCCGGTTTTCATTCCGGCAATATCCGCTGGAAAGACTTCTCCTTCGGATATTTCCGAAGCGAGAATAATTTTATTCCCGACAGTATTAATTTCAAAACCCGCGCCCCAAATAATGGATAAAAGAATTACAGCTAAAACAAGATTGAATAAAGGGCCGCCTATAGAAACAACAATTCTCCTCCACGGGCTTGCGGCGAGGTATGAGCCTTTTTCGGCGGTTTTACCATCGCGCATGTTTTCCCACGCTTCCGAATAATTTGTCTCACCCTGCATTTTACAGTATCCGCCGACCGGAAACATGCCAAGCCGGTATTCTACAGAGCCGATTTTCTTTTTAAGTATCGGGTTTCCCCATCCTATAGAAAAAGCTTCTACATTAATTTTTACAAGCCGGGCCGCCAGAAAATGCCCAAGTTCATGGAAAAATACAACTATTCCAAGCCCGATTAATCCGAGCAGTATATTAATTACTATTGACATATAATACCCTTAACATTTTAGCATAAAATTGAAATTTAAACCACAGATTAACTGAAATTACCCTAATGATTATTCTTAATAAAAGAATCTGCTGCAATCCGCGCGTCAACATCAGCTTTCAGGATTGCTTCAAGAGACATACTGTCTCCTGTCCAGTCGGACTGAAGTACATTTTCTGTTATTTCCGGTATATCCGTAAACTTGATTTTTTCTTCAAGGAAAGCGGCAGCCGCGGTTTCGTTAGCAGCATTATATGCACAAGGATAAAGGTTCCCGCTTTTCGCGGCTTGCCATGCGTATTTAAGCATTGGAAATTTTTCTGTGTCCGGCTTAAAAAACTCAAGCGTTAATGAATCAAAATTGAGAGGTTCTAAACCGGAAGGCGCTGTAACCGGCCAGTAAAGCGCGTCATGAATTGGATGACGCATATCGGGATTTGACATTTGAGCGTATATAACACCGCTGCAAAGATGAATCATTGAATGGACAACGCTTTGAGGATGAATCACAACTTTTATTTTATCAGGAGCAATGTTAAAAAGGCGGCACGCTTCGATAATTTCAAGGCCTTTATTAGCCATTGACGCGGAATCGATAGTAATTTTCGGCCCCATGTTCCATGTAGGGTGGCACAGCGCTTCTTTTACCGTCACTTTTTCCATTTCTTGAAAACTATAATTCCTGAAAGGCCCGCCTGAAGCTGTTAAAATAATCCTGTCAATTGCATTATTTTCTGTTTTTTCACCTGTATTCATATGTGTAACTGCGCGGTTATATACATAATTCATCTGCGAAAACGCTCTCATTAAATGAAAAACCGCGGAGTGTTCGGAATCAACAGGGATAATGTTTACATTTTTTTCTTTCGCATGGCGCATAACAAGTTCGCCCGCCATGACGATTGTTTCTTTATTGGCGAGCGCAATGCCGGATCCGGATTCTATAGCTGCAAGAGAAGGTTTTAAACCGGCGGCTCCCGCGATGCCGTTTATTGTTATATCAGGTTTTAAATCTTTAATTAAAGACAGTAATTTATTAATTACGTCATATTCAGTCAGTACGCAAACGGCGCAGGGGTATTTTTTAGACAGCTCTTCAAGCCCGCTTCGATCTGATTTAGCTGAAAGTAAAACTACTTCAAAGTCTTCCGCGGCGCGTGAAATGACATCAAGCGAACTTTTTCCGATTGAGCCTGTAGCTCCCAGAACAGCGATCCTTTTTTTTTCAGACATTTAAAAATTTACTGAACAACAGGAAAAAAACAGGAGCCGCTACCGCGATGGAATCAATCGAATCGAGAACTCCGCCTCTGCCAAGCATGAAGTTTCCTGAATCCTTAAAATCGCAGCTTCTTTTTATCGCTGATTCCGCTAAATCGCCCAACGAAGCGGCAATGCCTGTGCAAAAACCAATTATAACCGCAATCAGAATCATGGATGATAAAGGAGTTTCATAATAAAACGGAAAACGCGCTGAAAAAGCAAACACAGCGGCGGCGGCAACCAGGATGGAACCGAGAATTCCGCCGATAAATCCCGCAATGCTTTTATTCGGGCTGACTATAATAATTCCGCGGTTATTCGCTCCGAACAATGTTCCGAAAAGCCACGCTATTGAATCATTGCCGAATGTTATAAAAAGAAATAAAAGCATCGCAGAAGGATTTCCCCAGCCGCTCATAAATACAATCCAGCATATAAAAAAGCCGGGGTATATAATAACAGAAAAACATCCATTAATATGATTTGTTATAAATTCAATTTCAGCTTTTCGTGAAAAAACTCTGGAAATTAAAGACCATCCCGTGCCTGTCATAATAACGGCAGGAATTATCCACTGAGGCAGGCCAAAACTGATATTAAGCGTTATAGCCAAAGGCGCGAGCGCGCCGAGTATAAAACTTTCAGCTTTTGGAATGTGAATTAGTTTTTTTTCCAGCATTGAAGACAGTTCGACAGCGCCCATACCGGAAAAGAAAATGATAGCAAGATTCAACGCAAGATTGAATTTTTGAGGGAGAAGGAGAACAAGAGCCGAAACAAGGGGGATTCCAATGAAAAAAATCAATAACCGTTCAATTATTTTTTTCATTTAACACCGCCGTAACGCCTGTCTCTTTTTTGAAAATCCGCGATTGCCGCTTCCAAATCATCTTTATCCCAGTCAGGCCACATTTTATCAGAAAAAAATAATTCCGAATAGGCGCTTTCCCATAAAAGAAAATTACTTGTGCGGTATTCGCCTGCGCTTCTGATAATTAAATCAGGATCGGGAATGTCAGGATTATCAAGGTATGCGTTTAAAGCGCTTTCATTTAATTTACCGTTTTTTTCATCGAAGTTTCCGGCGCACGATATGTATTTACTGACAGCCCTTAATATTTCATCTCTTCCGCCGTAATTAATGGCTAAAACCGTCTGCATACCGTCAAAATCCGCCGTATCTTTTATGGAAGCGGAAATTTCTTTTTGTATATCATCAGGCAGTCCCTTAAAATCTCCCGCGAAACGGGTGCGTATTTTATTTTTTTTACTGAAATCAAATTCCGCGCGAAGGTACTGTTTAATAAGATCCATTATAAAATTAACTTCGCCGCAAGCGCGTTTCCAGTTTTCAGTAGAGAATGCGTAGAGCGTTAAATATTTAATTCCAAGATCGCTTGCCGCTTTAACAATCCGTTTGGCTGCTTTTAATCCTTCAAGGTGCCCCTGCGTACGGACAAGCCCTCTTTTTTGAGCCCACCTTCCGTTTCCGTCCATGATTATGCCGACATGGGCAGGGATAGTTCCTTGCATTACACTTCCATTATCTCTTTTTCTTTTTCTTCCAGAACTTTGTTTAATTGAGATATATAGCTGTCGGTATATTTTTGAAGCTCTTCTGCGCCTTTTGACTCATCATCCTGCGTTATTTTGGAATCTTTTAAGAGTTTTTTAAGCTCTTCATTGCCGTCTCTGCGGATATTGCGAATTGATACTCTTGACTGCTCGGCTTGATTTTTGGCGAGTTTAACAAGATCCTTGCGTCTTTCTTCTGTCAAAGGCGGAATGGAAATGCGGATTATTTTACCGTCGTTAGACGGATTTAATGACAGCTCAGATGAACGGATTGCCTTTTCAATTTCCGTGATTAGGTTTTTATCCCACGGTTGAATTACAATAAGACGCGCTTCTGGAACCGAAATATTCGCCACCTGATTTAAAGGCGTTTTTTCTCCGTAAGCGTCAACGCGAATCCTGTCAAATAAAGAAGCCGAAGCCCGCCCTGTCCGCAGCGTAGCAAAACCTTCTTTAAGGCTCGTAACCGCTTTTTTCATCCGTTCTTCGTTAGTAAGTATCACATCATCTATCATTTATAACCTCATTATTCAGCGCCCACTTTGTAGTAAACATAATCGTTTATGGAAATTTTTGCTCCTGATTTTTTGGCGCATTCTTCGATGGCTTTGGCAACTGTAAGTTTTTCGTCTTTTACATAACCTTGTTCCATCATGCAGATTTCGCTTAAAAATTTGTTTACCTTGCCTTTGAGAATTCCTTCAAGCACATTCTCCGGTTTTCCTTTAAGTTTTTCATCCTTTTCCATTTGTACTTTAAAAATGCTTTCCTGTTCCTTAAGCCACCCTTGATCGATTTTACTGCGATCCAATGCTTTTGGATTAAAAGCCGCTATATGCAGCGCAAGAGAAAAGACAAATGATTTTATTTCGTCGTTCTTAAATATTTCCGGTTTGTCGGATTCGCACTTTACAACAACGCCGATATTGCCGTCTCCGTGAATATACTGCACAAGATATTCGTTAGAAGCCGCTTTAATCTGACAGAGTCTTTTAAGACCCATATTCTCGCGGATTTTTGTCGCAAGGTCCTGCACCATGCCGTTCAATTCGTCATTCGGTTCTTTTATGCCCTGCGACAGCGCTTTATCAGCAATAGTTTCACCTAACACAATAAAGTCCGGGTTTCTTGCTACAAAGTCTGTTTCAGCGTTCAGTTCAACCAGCACCGCGCAAGAGCCGCTTTCGTTTTCTTTTATCTTTACAAATATCTTTCCCTGATTAGTGGCGCGTCCCGCTCTTTGCTCAAGCGCAGCTAACCCTTTTTCTTTTAATAATTTTTCCGCTTTAGCGAAATCGCCTTCTGATGCAACAAGCGCATTCTTGCATTCCATCATGCCTGCTCCGGTTTTCTCCCGGAGTTTTTTTACATCAGCAGCGCTGATATCAGCCATATTTTTCTCCTTATCCATAAGCTGGAGTCTGTCCGCGAAGCTGGTTGTTTTGCGGACTCACGCTAATGTAATACTTCAGTTTTACATTAGCTTCCTTAATTTAAAGGGAGAAACCAGTTTTACTGGTTTCTCCAAAACCATATTCATAGCTAACCGAGTTATGAATATGGCTATTCGTCATTATAAACTTTGTCAACGTCTACCTGAATCTGGGTTTCGCGTTCTTCATCATCATCGACTTTTTCGTCTTCTTTCGCGGCCCTTATAGCCTCTTCGGTTGTATAATTTTCATAATCAACAATTTCCCTGTCTTCTTCCTTCGTGCTTGCGTCGGTTAAAAGGCTTTCCATGTCTTCGTCTTCATCGCCGAGCGTTTCGATTATCTTAAGCCCGACTTCATTATCCGCTTCAACGACTGCATTAGCGATAATTTGCGTAAATAGGGTGATAGCTCTTATCGCATCATCATTGCCCGGAATGGGGTAGTTAATGCCTTCGGGATTACAGTTCGTGTCTACAACAGCGATAATAGGGATTCCCTGTCTCTGCGCTTCAGCAACAGCGATTGCTTCTTTTCTTGTATCGATGATAAAAAGAATTCCGGGATGTTCTTTCATTTCCTTAATGCCGCCAAGGTTCTTCTGGAGTTTGATTCTTTCTTTTCCGAGAGCCGCAATTTCTTTTTTTGTAAGGTTCTCGAACGTTCCGTCAACTTCCATTTTTTCAAGTTTTTTCAGGCGAAGAAGGGATTTTTTAATTGTTACGAAATTTGTGAGCATGCCGCCAAGCCAGCGGTTATTTACATAAAACATTCCGCACCGTTCGGCTTCTTTCTGCACTGCCTGCTGGGCTTGTTTTTTTGTACCGACAAAAAGGACTGTTTTCCCGGCCGCGACTGTTTTACGCACCGCTTCATACGCGTCCTTGATTGACTGGATTGTTTTTTGCAAATCAATAATGTGAATGCCGTTTCTCTCCGCGAAGATATATTTCTTCATGCGCGGATCCCATCGCTTAACCTGGTGGCCGAAATGCACTCCTGATTCCAGGAGATTTTTCATTGTTACTACAGCCAAAGTTTCCTCCTAACACGGGTTTTCCAAGACTGGTAAAACCCTACCGTCACTATATCTCACTTAGAAGTCATTTTAAAAAGAATACAACCACCGGGGACTGCTGTCTTTACAGCTTCACATAATTAACCTTTGGAGTTTAACCATTAACCCTTTGTGATAAAATTCTCTTTTAATTTATCCAAGCGGAAATTCAACTGCCCTGACCAGCCGTTTAAATTAACAATTAGAAACGGATTAGTGATTCGGTTAATTACTGTCAATTAATGTTGTCAGAAACTCCGAACGGGTAGCCGTTGTCTTTTAACATAGCATAAAACTCATTTAATGGCAAGCCTACCACATTGCTTGGACAGCCTTCAATCTTTTGGATAAAACAACCCCCAAGTCCTTGTATACGGTATGCTCCGGCTGCGCCCTGCCATTCATTTGTATCAAGGTACCACTCAATTTCCGCGTCAGAAAGGGGAGCGAAAGTGACAGTACTGCAGTTTGTGCGGATATCGGTTTTTTCTTTACGCACATTATATAAAGCCATTGATGTTATTACATTATGCTGCTTTCCCGATAGTTCTCTCAGAATCGCGCCGGCATCTTCGCGGTTTTTGGCTTTCCCGAATATTTTATCGTTAATAGCGATTACTGTGTCCGCGCCGAAAATCCATAACGGTTTTTGTTTCATTTTATTAATCAGTTTTTCTGTTTTCAGCCTTGCAAGTTCGCGTGTAAGCAGCGTCGGATCTGTGTGAGTGCACTGGCTTTCGTCTATATCAGCGGAAGCGGCGTTAAAAGGCAAGCCCAGAAGCTTAAAAACCTTCTGCCTTTGTAATGATCCTGAAGCGAGGATTATAGATTCCATAACGCCATTATAACATAACGGAGGAAAATGATTCTAGTATGGTATTCATTTTTTTATTAACATTTGAATTTAATTAAGATACATTGGAAATAATAATGAATTATATTACAAATCAAAAACGCGATAATGCAGTTTTAATAGACACAATTTAGCTTAAACGCCGGCATCAGCTCCAGTTTATGTTTGTTTATTTTATTAAGCTTGTCAATTTTTTCTTTTATTATAGCGTCTTCGCATATGCCTTCCCGGATATATCTGTCAAGGACATTATATGAAAAGCCGAGATTCTCCTCATCGCTGAGGCCGGAAAGTCCGTCTTCAGGAAGTTTGTCGGTGAATTTATGCGGAAGATTGAGTTCTCTGCCGACAGCTTTCACCTCTGTTACGGTAAGCGAAGAAATAGGGGAAAAATCCCCCGCAGCATCGCCGTATTTTGTGGAATAACCAACCCAGTCTTCGCTTAAGTTGCATGTATTGGCGACGCGGCCGTTTTCGATGGCGGATACGGCGTAGAGAGTTGTCATTCTAACCCTTGCCGGTATGTTTATGACAGCCTGCCTGTTCGCTGTAAGTCCGCTCTTTTCAATTGCAGCTAACAGAGCGCCGGCAGCGTCTTTAATATTTATTATTTTATGATTAATACCCAAATGAGAAACAATTTCCTGAGAATAGCCGATGTCATGTTGTTCCCCCTGAGGCATTAAAACACCGTAAACTCTGTCCGCTCCAAGCGCCTGTACGCAAAGAGCGGCTACAACCGATGAATCTTTGCCGCCTGATATGCCGACAATGGCTTTACATCCCGGTCCGTTATTTTCAAAATAACCGCAAATCCAGGAAACAATATCATCTTTAGTTTTTACCGCGTTAAACACTTTCTTCTCCTTTGTTAATTTCAATTTTAAAAGGAATTACAGGAAGCCCCTCGCTGTTAAAAAGCTGCCTGTCGCGGGGATTATCCGCCCACGCGTATAAAATTTTCTTTGGATTTTTTACAGATGATAAATCAACGCAAAGAATATCAACCCCCGCGATTTCCGCCATAACGCGGACTTGCTCTTCTTCAGTAATGATGCTGACATAGGCCGATTCTTCATTCGATACCGGCGCGTCAATTTCCGAAGTGCGTAAAAACGCGTTAGTGGTAATATGAATTAAAGGGGACTCGCTAAAGACGCAAAGTCCTCCTCCGCAATTATCAAAATATATATATAACTTATTTCCGTTAGACTCCTGATCTCTGTTCCCCGATCCCTGATCCACGATTTTAAATCCCCAGTCTTTGAGCATGGGCCCCGGTGATGAATTTTTCACTCCCGATAAAACTTTTTCTGCCGCAAGGAACAGCCTAAAGCCTATATCTTTTTTATTAATAGGGTGGAGATCGTTCCATTCGCCAAGGTCTAACGCGGCAGCCATTCCTGTTACAGGCAGAGATAACGCCGACTTCTGCGCATTACGGATAATCGCCCAGCTTGATTTTTCGTCATTATTGGAGGGTTCTTTCCAAACAGGGAGCTGTACAAAGAAAAACGGCAATATTTCGTTAACTTTGTTTTTATCTTGGTTAACCAATGACTGTTCTGTATATTTAATACGCCAGTCATTGATCATTAATGCGAATAATTTATCATAATCATGCGGATAGGAGTCGTTTGATTCTCCCTGATACCATATAACGCCTTTAAGCGGGAATTTTAGCAAGGGAGAAACCATCGCGTTAAAGTTACCCATAGGTCGGCGCTGGAAGAAGAATTCTTCAGGACGCACAGGAGCTGCGGCCGCTATTTTATATTTCCATGTTCCGGTTAATTCAACGGTTTCGTTATCTGTAAAAATACGGAATGGTTTGCCGCAGGTAACGCCGCCTTCGCCGTTGTTGCAGGTAACTCTGATTACAATTCTGTTTCTGCCTTGTTTAAGTAAACCTTCAGGGATATATTTACGCGGCGGATAGCGGTATGTTGTATTTCCTATTTCAACTCCGTTTATAAATACGGTATCGGCATCCACTATTGTACCCAGCCATACCTTTGCGTTTTGGGAAGGAAAATCCGCTTTTAAATCTAAATCTTTTGCAAGCCAGATTACTCCGCAAAAAGCGGAAAGCCCCGCGCCGGCAAAGTTTCCGGGAAGAGTCAATTCGTCCCAATGGGAAATATTTGTATTTGAATTCTGCCATTTTTCCGTTAAACCAGCATCTTCTTTTTTTAAACGGGATTCCCATTCAATAATTGACTTAAATGTTTTTTTAGAGATTTCATCGCGTTTTACGGGATCGGCGTATTGTTTTCCGTCGGCTATTTTCTCCGGAAAGTCTTTTAAAGCTTCGATACTCATCCATGACTCGACAGGAGTGCCGCCCCATGCTGTATTAATAAGCCCGATTGGGATACGGTATTTTTCGTATAAATTTTTCGCGAAAAACCAGGCTGCGGCGGAAAATTCATGCAGCGTTTCAGATGACGCGCAAAGCCAGCTGCCGCCTGAAATTTCATCGCATGGAGCGGAAAAATCATACTTCTGAGGAACTCTAAATTCTCTAATAAGAGGGATAGGGATCAGGGAATTTTTATTTGTTCCCTGTTCTTTAATCCTTAAATCCTCCCATTCTTCGCTGTAGTCATCGCGAAGGCGCTGCATCTGCATTTCCATATTGCTCTGTCCGCCGCAAAGCCATACATCGCCTGCGTAAATATCAGTAATTTTTATTTTTCCGTTATCTGAAATAATTTCCATTATAAAGGGGCCGCCTGTTTTTACAGGATTGAGCACTGTAAGCCATTTTCCGTTTATCTCTTTCGATTCATAATTTTTATTTAAAAAATTGATTTTTATTTTTTCACTGCTGTACACAGGAAAAGAAATATCTCTTTGCATTATCATTCCGTCGCTTAATACCGGCGATAAATTCAAAATGTTCATATTTTACTCCATTCTTTATTCATTCTAACACCTTTTAAAGATTCATTGTATATGCGGAAACGATAATTGCTTGCGTGATTCAAAATGCTGTGTTAATATATTTTCTAATCCGGCTGCATAGATTATTATGAATAAATAGAAGTCTGCCAGGGGGAATGATATGTCAAATTCGCCGGTTATAGCTGGTACAGGCAAAGTGCAGCAAGGAAAATTCATAAAAACATTAAAGACTATGCGTAAAAGTTACTGGCTGTACATTATGTGTATTCCCGGTATCTTATACTTTTTCCTTTTCAAATACCTTCCCATGTGGGGAATTCTTTTTTCATTTCAGGATTTTAACCCTTATGCCGGTTTCTCAAACAGCCCGTGGGTAGGTTTTAAACATTTTATCAATTTCTTTAACGCTCCGAATTTTGCTCAGTTAATGATCAATACGCTTTTATTGTCTTTTTATGGAATTGTATTCGCTTTTCCAGCGCCGATTATATTAGCGTTATTTTTAAATGAACTACGTTCAAGGATATTTAAACGCACTATTCAGACATTGGTGTATGTGCCTCATTTTATTTCATGGGTAATTGTAGCCAGCATTTCATTTATGGTATTAAACTCGACAGGTCCTATCAACGGTCTTTTAAAATCAATGGGATCTGACGCGTTTCCTTTTTTAACATCAACAGAAAGTTTCAGAGCTATTATAATCATTCAGGTCATATGGAAGGAGTCAGGATGGGGCACTATTGTATTTCTTGCCGCTCTTTCCGGTGTTGATGTAGAACAGTATGAGGCTGCTATTGTAGACGGCGCGACGCGCTTACAGCAGGTATGGCACATCACCCTTCCAGCGATAAGAAGCACAATCATTATTTTATTAATTTTACAAATGGGAAATGTTCTTGATAATGGTTTTGATCAAATATTCATCCAGAGCAACGCGGGTAACCGCACTGTATCTGATGTGCTTGATACCTACACATACCGTGAAGGTATTGTAAACGGAGCGTATAGTTACACAACAGCAATCGGATTATTTAAATCGGTTATTGGTATTATTTTAATTTTGGGCTCCAACAAGCTCGCAAAAATGGCCGGTGATTCGGGTATTTTTTAACACCGGAGGATTAAATGGTACGTAACGATACAATAGGTTCCAGAATATTTGATGTTTTTAATGTGATATTCCTGATTGCCTACGCCGTGCTTACTATTATCCCCTTTGTATGGATAATCGCGACTTCCTTTGCAACTCAGGCAGAGATATCTCAAAGGCCGTTCATGTTAATTCCGCGGTCTTATCAGTTAGAAAGTTATAAATATATATTGTCGTCAAGAACGCTGCCGCGCGCGATGTGGGTTTCTGTCTGGACTACAGTTGTCGGAACTGTCATATCAATGCTTATGACGCTTTCTTTCGCGTATCCTCTGGCAAAAAAGCATCTTGTGGGACGCAATCCCCTGCTCATGATGGTAACATTTACGCTGGTTTTCTCCGGAGGGATGATTCCCGGATTTTTGAATATCATAAATCTTGGGCTTTTAAATTCATACTGGGCGATGATTATTCCGGGCGCTATCGGAACGTGGAGTCTGATTGTTGTAAAAAACTTTTTCCAGGCTCTTCCTGTCGAACTTGAAGAATCAGCGAGAATTGACGGAGCTTCTGATCTGACTGTTTTTATAAGAATTGTTCTGCCTATATCAACGGCGGTAATCGCCACATTTTCGCTCTTTTACGCCGTCGGTTATTGGAACGCTTTCCGTCCGGCGTTATTTTATATACCGAGCTATCCTGAAAAATGGCCACTGCAGCTAATACTGCGTAATATAGTTATGCTTGCTTCAGGCCGCATAGACGACGCAAACTTTGATCCGAGCCTTGTTTTGCCGCCTTCGGAAAGCATCAGAAACGCAGTAATAGTATTCGCAACTGTTCCCATATTACTTGTTTACCCCTTCCTGCAAAAACATTTTACAAAAGGTGTTTTAATAGGAGCGATAAAAGGTTAAAATGGTTTTCACAGGTTTGCAGTTTGCATGCCTTGAAATAATAAAAATTATTGGAGGAAAAAAATGAAGAATTGGACTAAGCCAGTATGTTTTTTATTAATGCTGCTTGCCGTAACAGCCGGACTGTTTGCATCAGGCGCTACTCAACAGCAACAGCAGCAGACGACAGGAGGGAAGGTATCCCGCGCTGATTTTATAGCAGCCAGAAATGCCGCGCCGCCTGCTCCCGCGAATTTTGAGATCTCAATTCTGACAATATCACAGACAGGCGATTTTATCGCAGCGACTCATCCCGCGCGCGCCGCTCTTGAAAGGCTTACAGGTTACAGGGTAAGACTTGAGTACATTTTGAACGCGAATTACAACGAAAGCATAAACACTCGTCTTGCGTCAAGAAACCTGCCGGGTCTTATAGCAGTTACAGGAAATACAATGCCGATAGTTCAGGCAGCCAACTGGGGCGCTTTCTGGGATATTACCGATATTTATGATCTTTATCCCAATCTCGCGAAAGCGGATAAGGGCGTAATGAGTAATATTTCTATTGAGGGACGCAATTACGGAATCTACCGCCAGCGCGACTGGCCAAGATCCGGAATGATATACCGTGAAGACTGGCTTCAAAAACTTGGACTGCAGGTTCCTAAAACATTGGATGATCTTTACAATGTGCTTTATGCCTTTACCAATAACGATCCGGACGGAAACGGCAGGCAGGATACATTCGGCATGAACTGGACAGGAGCTCACATGGGTCCCTTCCATATGCTGGCTGTAATGCACGGCGCTCCGAACAGATTCGGCGACAGGTACGGAAGACTTACCCCTTGGTTTGAATACGATGAATTTTATGATGCGATGGTATACAGCAAAAGACTCTATGATGAAGGATTAATTAACCGTGACTTTGCAGCTACATCTACAAGCGACTGGGCTCTAGCTTTCGGACGCGGACAAGCGGGCTTCCACATGGATGTTGCCGATGAAGCGAGCCGCAGCGCTGTACGCCTTCGCGATAATGGTTTAATGACTCAGGCGCAATTTGATCAAGGAGCGTTAGTTGGTGTTTTAGGCCTTCTTGCTAATAAAGCAGGACAATACCGTGTGTTTCCGCAGAATGACGGACACCAGGGTTATATGGCTATCTCCACAACTGCCGCGAGAAACTTAGCGGAACTTCATTATTACCTTGATTTTATGAATAAGATTAACAGCCCGGAAGGCATTACTCTACTTAACTGGGGTGTTGAAGGCACCGATTACAGATTAGTTAACGGTTATGCTGCTGCGATTACCGGAGCTCCTACTCGCGATGGCTTAAATCAGTTCAGAATGCTGACAGCAGGCGGCATTGTGCAGGAACCAAACGCTTATCAAAGAAAACATATAGCAGTGTATGATCAAATAACGCCGTACGCAATTGTTAATCCTGTTACCCCAATCGCGCTTATGTCTCCGGCATGGACATCAAGACAATCAACCCTTAATCAAATCATCGATGACGCTGTTATTAATTTTGTTATGGGTAATATCGATCGCGCTGGATTTGACAGGGAAAAATTACGCTGGTATCAGGAAGGCGGAACCGCAGCTTTAGCTGAGCTACAAGTCGCATATGATGCGACAAAAAGATAAGCTGCTTTAGCGGTTTATAATTAACCACAGAAACACGCAGAGTCTCTCAGAGTATATTCTCTGTGACATTCTGCGGAACTCTGTGGTTGTTTTTATAGGAAATAATTATGAATGAACTATTCGAATATAAAGATAATGAAACAGGGTATGTTATAAAGCAATTTACAAAGAGTATAGAACGATCAAGTAAATTTTATTTTACAACCGAGAGTTTTACCTCGGATAATAAATATTTTTTCTACATTCGCGTTCAGGAAGGAAAGAGCGGAATTTACCGCGTAGAATACGCGACAGGAAATATGGAACAGGTTCTTAGCGATGAATACAAACACCTTGGAATGGATTACCAAAGCGACTTCGCGTATGTTCGTAAAGGAGACAGTGTATTCAGATTTGAGACGATGACAGGCAAACTTACCGAAGCAGGGACATTGCCGCCTGGGCGCTGTACGGGTCACTTTTCAACATCAAAATCCGGTCTTATCTGGAGTTCTTATCAGCTTGCTAATAAAATATACGCGCTTGTTGTCCTTGATCCTAAAAAAGGCGAAGGGGAAGTTGTCTGGAAGGACGATCATATTCTGGGTCATTGTCAGGCGTGTCCCGGCGATGATGAATCTGTTATGTACATTCATGAAACAACAGGCGACGCGCTTCAGCGTATATGGATGTTTGATTATCCAACCCGCACTGTGCGCCCGTATTATGTTGAAAAAGAAGGCGATTGGATAACCCATGAAGTATGGACAGCCTGCGGCGATTATCTTTATTTCATGCGATATCCCAATCATATAATTCGCGGAACAAGGGACGGGCATAATTTTAAAATAATGGCCGAATCCACCCAATACCTGCACTGCGCTCCTGACAGGGAAGGAAAATGGATCACCGCCGACAGAATAACAGGCGTTTACATGGGCTGGAAAAATCAAATCATGCTTATAAATGCCGAAACGGGCAGGGAAGAGGTGCTTGCGAACCTTGCTGAACCAAATACCGGAGCAGAGCATCCGCATCCATCCTTTGACAGACAGGGAAAGATTGTGTTATTTAACTCGCCAATCGAGAAAGGTTTTTGCAATGTATGCGCAATTGAGCTTGATCAGGTGCGTAAACCTTAGTTTTAAAAATACAGTTTTACAAAAAATAAATAAATGTAATAAATCACTAGATTTTTTATGATAAAACATGTTAATATTTTTATATGTCACAGCATGGAACAATCCGCGTTATTCTGAATCCGGCGGCAGGTAAGGGGAAGGCTAAGAAGCAGCAGCCTCTAATCGAGAAAATATTAAAGGAAAGCGGCCGTGATTTTCAGATTTTTACTACAGATTCCGCGGACCATGCGATTGAAATAGTTCGTAATCTGACCATAAATGATGATGATGTGACTGCCGCAGCAGGCGGGGACGGAACCTGTAATGAAGTAGTCAACGGTCTGATGAACTGCCAAAAACGTTCCGGTAAACCTCCGATTTTCGGGATTATACCGATAGGCAGGGGCAATGATTTTTCTGCGACACCTGGCATTCCAGAGGATGCCGCGAAAGCTGTTCATATTTTAACAAAAGGTAATATTAAATCTCTTGATTTAGGCTTTGTAAAGGGCGGTTTTTTTCCGGACGGTCGTTATTTTTTAAACGGAGTTGGAATCGGTTTTGATACAAAGGTTGGCTTTGAAGCGGCAAAACTGGGTATAAAAAGCGGAATCGCCTATACAATCGGCGCGGTTATAAATCTTATTCGTTTTGAAAAATCTCCGGTAATAAAAATAAATTATGATAACAACGAGGTTACTCTTCCCGCTATTTTAGTTTCTATCGTAAACGGCAGGCGTATGGGCGGAAGTTTTTATATGGGGCCTAACGCGGTTCTGGATGACGGCTTACTCGATATCTGTTATGTACGGCATCAGGATAAACGTTCAAAACTGCTTAATATTTTTTCCCATTATAAAAAAGGAACTCAGGCGGAATGTGAAGGTGTTAACATGAGTACGGCTGTAAAATTCCATCTAAAAGCAGTTGAGGGAGGAATGGCGGCGCACTGTGACGGTGAGACTGTCTGTTACGACGGAACAGAATTGGAAATGAACTGTGTTCCGTCAGCTCTAAGACTTGTAGGCCCTTGATATGGGGTTCAGAAGGACGGCTGTCAATCTTGTATTAAAAGGAATTATGAGCATTATATGCAAGATAGACTCCCGCGAATATTTCAAGGCTCTTTCAAATAATGAACCAATGATTATAATGTTTAATCATATCAATTTTTTAGAAGTAATAATTCTTGTAGTGTTTGGTTACCCTTTTTATATTACAGGTCTTGCAAAGTCCGAAACATGGAAAAACCCCTTTTTCGCGTTTTTATTTAATACATACAAGGCGGTTCCGATAAACAGGGAAGGCGCTTTCAGCGAATGTTTTAAGAAAGTCTGCGATAAAATACAAAGCGGCTGTTTTATGTGTTTTTCTCCGGAAGGAACGCGCAGCGGAGACGGCGTACTGGCGAAGGGAAAAGCAGGTATCGTGCAATTGGCTCTGGGAGGCAATATACCGGTATTGCCTGTTGCGCATTTCGGGGGCGAGTACATCTGGAAAAATATACGCCGGTTTAAACGCACTCCTTTCTGCATTAAAGCAGGGCGTCCTTTCCGCATCAGGTTTGAAGGAAGACCTGGCCATGAAGAGAGGGAAGAAATTTTAAGGGAAATGATGATGCAAATGGCGCGCCTCCTTCCTGAACAGATGCGCGGAATTTACTCGCAGAATTCTTACAATGAATGTAAATATCTGGATTTTATATGATCGTATCAGATAACGCAAAGTCATCTTGCGTTCATATATTCGATGTTGACAATACAGTTGTAAGAAAAACAAGCGCGGAATATTTTTTACGCATGGCTTTGCATGACAAATATATCCGTTTTTCGCAAGTCAGCGCTCTTTTAATAGACTGGCTAAAATATAAATTCGCCCGTCCGGATAATGATTTTATTGAAAATATTGTAAAAAATTTATCAGGCCTTAAAAAAAACGACATTGAATATGTGGCGAAAGAATGTTTTAAAAAACAGTTAAAGCAGAATATCTATTGCGGCGCGGCGGATCTTATCAATGAAACAATGAAAAAAGGGGAGCGTGTTATTTTCGCGACATCATCATTTGATTTTATTATAAGGCCTCTTGAAGAATATTTCGGCATCGAAGGTTCTCTTTCTACAAGGCTTGAATACTCAGACGGGATTACAACAGGAAATCTTGCCGGGTACAGTTTTTTCGGTCCAAAGAAAAAAACAGCGGCGCAGGACTGGATGAACCAAAATAATATCCGCCCGGAGAATGTAAGTTTTTACTCCGATTCATACACCGATATTCCTCTTCTTGAATACTGCGGCAATCCTGTAGCGGTTAACCCGGATCGCCTCCTTAAACAAACTGCAAAAAAACACAACTGGAAAATATTACAATTTAAAGATGTTCTTGGAAACAGTTAGTTGAACTTTTTTAAACTTCAATTTTTGGAAAATCTGCCTTAGGTTTAACTTATCACCAGTTTATTTTAACGCCAAGTCCGCCCCGTAATTCGATTAAATCCATAATACCGATGGAAAGTGACACGTTTCTTCCTGAAGTAACCGCGGCGCTGCTTGAAGGCGCGGCTATTACATTGCCGTTACCGTCTGTTATGTTCATTGATGAATTGCCGGAAGCTTTAAAATTAATCGAAAAATTATAATCGCTAAAGCCAGAGCGCATTAGCGTAAGGAGATTATTGTCATATATTTTATCGGGTTCATTATAAATAATCAGGTTTAAGCTGCCGCTTTGATTGTTATTTATTACAGAAACTCTCCCGCCTTGCGCGCTCATAATTGCGGCAAGCGCATCGGGATTGGCATAATCAATGGTTACTTTGATTACGGTATCTTCTCTGTTTTCTCTTATTGAATGAGATACAAGTTTTGCGCCGGATACCCTGTCTACAGTTCTTTGCCAATCCTCGCGCCCCGCAGGAATCACCGGCATTGATTCATTGCCGTCAAGCCTGCCTAAACTTTCCAGTATATTAGAAATCCTGTACTCCATTATTAATCTGCCTGAGCCGTTACGGTTCATTTGAATATCATAAGACGCTCCGATACAGGAATTAAACAACAACATCATTAAAAGAGAAATTAATATCATCACTAATATTTTTTTAGGGGGGGGGTTATTCATTAAAATTCCTCCGAATGAATTTTCATATCCTGAATGCGGACAGGCGTTTCTTTTTCAATCATATTAAACGCTTTTTGTAAAACAGTCTCGCCGTGGCTGCGGGAATTTGAAACAAGAGCTCCGCCAATCTGCGAAAACGAAAGAGAATCCTGAAGATCAACTTCAGCAGCGCTTAGCCGGTAACGCCTTTGCATTTTTTCCATAATCGACTTTATTACACGGCGTTTTTCCTTGATATTATCAATATCAGGAATTTCAAATAATATTTGAATCATTGAAACAATCATACGAATGTTGATAATATAACATATAGTGGCACTTTTGCTAAGAGTACCGGAAAGTCCCGTTCGCAGGAATTTATTTAAGGTACCGAAATTATTCTCCATTACTCATCGTCTGCGCAGGGTTTTGCTTCTGGTTATTTTTCTTTTAATGCCATTTCTTGTGTTTTCTCAGGATATATTGGAAAGATTGTCAGCAGGCAGCGGCGAATCAAATAACATTGAATCTGAATTAAATATAGAAGAACTGCGCCGTAAAATATTCGGGGAAGCGCCCAGTGAACTTTTAAACATGTCGCTTGGAGATTCGAATGTATCGCTTTTTCTCACAGGTTCATGGAAAGGTGAATTACTGGGAAATTTGGGGTTCTCGGTTTCACCGATGGGCATCGGTTTTTCAGCTCCTCAAACGCCCCTTTTATTTAAACAGGAAATCGATTTAGGCCTCTCCTTATGGATAAACGACAAGTGGTTCATAGAAGCCAATTTTCAGGATGATCATGAACTGAATACATACAGAGCAGGATATGAAGGTTTTCCCGGCGAGCTTGTTCAATACGCGGGAATTGGAAACACAGGGCTTGATTTTCCTTTGTTTCCGTACATGAATCTGGGAGGCGATTCTGCTTCTTCTTTTGGTTTTTACGGCCGGTTTGTTTTAAACAATTTTACTTTTCATACATTAGCGCGTTATGACGCTACATCAAGCGAAGAGCGCGTTTTTATAGGCGGAAGAGAAAGAACATACAGCGATTTACAGCCGCAGAATTCCATTCGCGGTACATCGTTTGTCTTGCCGGATGAAGGCATTGAAACAGGAATTATTGTTTACATTGAGGATGAAAACGGCAGTTTCACAGACGGAAACGGGAGAAGATGGCGGCAGGCTGCCGCAAGCGAATACGCGGCTTCTATGACGCATGGTCTTCTGGAACTAAACTTTAAACCGAAAGGAATGGTAGCTGCCGCTTATACTAAAAACCAAAATAACAGACCCTGGCTTGATTCAATGGGCAGCTCCTATTCTGATGCAGGTAAATTTCTTAGCTCTGTGCAGGAGTGGTTTGGCTCCGGCGTTAATCTTGAGAATTACGCGCAATGCGGAAGCGGAAACACAAGTCCCGCAGAAGTAATTATCGGCGGTATTCCGGCTCTTGTTATTTATGAACCTGGTACTTTTTCACCGTTTGAAAGACGCAGCCGTTACGAAGCTCCGTTAAACGAAACGGATGAAGCTGCGCTTGTATGGCTTTCTACAGGAACACACAGAAATGATTTTGAACTTATCAGAGCGGACAGCGCGTTAATATCCAATAATAATGATTCATTCTTTAACGATATCAGCGGCAGGTTTCCGGTTTATGAGCTTCTGCCCGCAAACAGCGGCGCAGGAAGACGCAGTCCGCAAAACATCTGGCCTTTAGTTAAAGAATACCCCGAAATCTATCTTCCGTCCGCGGGAGCGTTCTCAGGCGATATCATTTTACGTTTTGTAAGTTATAACAGCGTATCCGGCTATTATATCGGCACTGATGTAGTTTCAGGTTCAGTTCAGGTTTATAGAAACGGCATTCAGGATACCGGCTTTATTTATGATTCATCAACCGGAGAAGTGATGATTAACGGGCACGTTAGCCGCAATGAGTCAATTCGCATAACATATTTAAAAAGAAGCGGCGGATCGCAGGCAGGCAGCATCGCCGCAGGTATTGGAATGATTTACAATAATGAGGCAAGTCCTTTTTCAGCGCAGACGGCGGTAGGAGTCCGCTGGAACATTACGGACGATACCTTTACAGAGCGGAACCATTCAAATATGGGGACTGCCGGGATAAGCGCAAGAGCCGCTTTGAATTATGACTTTTTAAAAGTGTATCTGACAGGAGGTTTTACATTTTTACAAACTGATACTACAGGCCTTTACCGCGCCGCGGGAATGGAAGGAAATGAAACAGTTTTTGCGCTATCGCATGAATCGTCTTTTATATCAAATCCGCCCACATTCGCTCATTTTTATACCATGCCAATTCTTGATATATCAAACCGCGCGGATTTGATTTACAGAAATTATAATAACAACAATATTTTTTACGCAAATCTTTTAAACATTGAATCTAGCGCTCCTGTTGTTTCAGGATATAACAGGCCTTATCCCGCAAATGATCCGCAGTTAAATGCCCAAATATTAGCCGCGGAGTTTATTTTAAACAATAATAAAAAATGGACAGGCTTTCAGGTTCCGGTAATTCAGGATTCGGAAATTTTTTCACGCGCGCAGGAAATAGAAATACCTTTCAGGCTTTATAGTTTTGATGCTTCCGCTCTTAAGAATTTAAAAATCATTGTTCAGATCGGCTCTCTGTCCGGAACTGATTTCGCGTTTACAGAAAACGCTGAGCTTATTTGGGAAAAAATTCTTTATTCCGGCGATCCAAATGATTTAGACGCTGACGGTATTTACATATCGTACAGAAATTATACAATAGCGCGTTTTAAATTAAATGACGAAGACAGACGAAGACTTGGCAATGTTAAATTCCTTCGTTTAATTGCTGTTTATGAAGGCGGTGATGAAATCTCAGGCCGTGTTCTGCTTGCTCCTCCGATTATACGGGGAGCGGCGTTCAGGGGAATCACATATAACGGCACTGTTGTTACAGGAAACAGCGCTAAAGTAAGCGCTGTCGAAATATTGGAAACAGAAAATAAACTGGAATCATTCTACAAAGACACGGTTAAAAAACTTCATTCGCTTAGCAGTCCGCAAAGGGTTTTAAAAGTTGAATGGAATAACATGGATACCGGCATTTCCGCGGGCGTTGACGGCAGGGCAGGGGAGCTTCCTCTTTCCAGTTATAAGGAATTATCATTTTTCTTTAAAAAGAGCGGATTGGGAAATAACGGCGAAACATTAAATTTTTTAATATCTTCCGGGCCTGAATCAATATCTTCTCCCGTGCTAAAAGCGGCAGTGCCGTTAGACACCTTCGCAGCGGATCGCTGGAGCAAGGTGACAATCCGTTATCAGGGCAATAATACGGGAGTATATGTTGACGGAAAATTAATTAACAGCGCCGTCATTTACAAACCGCAAAATTCATTTAATAACAATTTGTCAGGGAGAGCGGGTTATGCCGCGATTTTTGTTTCTCCCGGTCAATCTCAAAAGCTTGACGACTGTGTAATTTACATTGATGAAATAATTCTGGAAGACGCCGTTAATGTTTACAGAATAAACGCGGGAGCGTTAGCTGAATATTCAAGACCGGGAACAATGCTTTCCGCTGGAAGGTTTCCGCTGCTTGCGGATTTTTATATTTCCTCGGCTGTTGAATCGGAGACTAATATTATTTCAGCGGCGGATAATATACCGGAAACAGATAATGTATCTTCCGGCGTTATCAGCCGGTCAAGAGCGGGAATATCATTGTTAGGAGCGAACATTGAAGGAAACCTGTCTTTTACCGTTTTACAAAGTTCCTTTATATGGAGCGCTGATCATGATATTTCAAGAACATTCGGACCTTTCTTTTTAAATGAATCTTTCTTTGCTTCTCCGCAGGCAGAAAGCGCGAGGCACAGATTAAATTTATCTTTTCAATCGGATTTTTACGCAAGATTTGACGCTGAAGCGCTCTATGATTTTTCAAGATTAAGACAGAAATGGAATTTTGATATTGGCTACAGATCTAATAACGAATTTATACCGGCAATAGCAATAAACACAGAAGCTTTGTGGATAAATCAAAACAGGATTGATAAAGACAGTAATTACGGTGAACTCTGGATCAGCGCATGGCAGCCGCTTGTTCCGGATTTGGGAAAGGCGGCGGATTCAAGAAAGACACAAAGTCAGATTACATTGAATATGAGAACAAAACCTTTAGGAGCGGTTCTTACGCTTGACGGCAAAACAAATTTCACTGGTTTAAACAGTGTTATGCTGACAGATATATCTGCATATCTTGACATTCCTGTTGTAATTGACAGGACAAATTTCAATTTCAAATTAGGCCGCAATTTTGAAAGACATTTGAATTATTCTGGGAACGACGTTCTGGATGACGGAAAGATATTTTCCGAAAACGCGCAGGACTGGATTCCGTTTTTAGGTTTCCTTCCTGTTTATTCGCTTTTTACGCCGGAACCTGATAAAGTTATGGATAAAACGCGCGCTTCTTCATCCTTGGCTGATAAGGCTTTTTATGCCGCTTTTCGCGATCATTTCAGCGTTGGATTAAATATACCGTCTGTTTATAATCTTTTCGCGTTTATTATTCCTTCCCGTTTAAACATCAGGTTTGACAGAGCGCTTGAGCAGAAAATGGATACCAGAACTGATACGCTTAACATTGGCACAAGCCTTGGTTTTACCGCGATAAACATGTTTGGAATAATGGGTTATTCTCCCGTTTTTAATTTTTATCAAACAGATGAGTTTTATCATACAATTGACGCCTCTGTTATCATTCCAAAAAATGAAGATATTTCATGGAGATTACAATCTGTAATAAACGCGGGTTTCAGGGGATTTTCGGGAGGATTGCTGGAGTTTAAAAATTTGTTTAATTTAAGAGAAGGCGGAATGTGGAGCGAAAGTATTCTGGCAGGATGGGAGATTCCGACAAAAAGAAATTTGTTAAGTATTTTTTATGACTGGGCAGTCTCATCAGTAAGTTCAAATAATTCATGGCCTTATTTATCAACAGTGCTGAATCCTGATTATGAGCAGCTTCGTAAAATCACAATGGAATTAAATTTAAATAAATCGGACGATTACCTGCGCTGGAGCGTTATCGCCGGCTGCGAAGAAATAATCAGGATTTTAGGAAGGCTTAACTTTTCAGCGTTTATGAAACTAAGATTTACAGGGAATCAAAACGCAAACCTTTTTAGTTTTGACGCGCAGTTGGGAACATCATTAAGACTTACATTTTAAGTATTGGACGTAACTAAGAGTTATACAAGCTTATTATTCAGATATCCGCATATCGTTAACCAGACCGCGTATAGCGTTAACGTTTTCTGCGCTGATTCCTTTTATGTTCAGCAGTTCATCAATTAACGAAATGTCATCAAAACCGTCATTAATAGCGTATTCCAGCTCGGTTACTCCTTCGCTGTTTTCACTGTCAGCGGTTAACAATACCCTGGCAATGGCAAAGTGTATGTCTCTTCTTGCAGGATCGGAAGAAGAAGCCGGAGTTTCCGTAAGAGTCTGCCTGTATTCTTCAAGGGATCTTGCGTATATTTCATGATATTCAAGAAGCTGCGCGTACTCATAACGCGCTTTTGGATCGGAATAAATACTCAGTATATTTGCATAACTGTCGACAGCTTCAATTTTATTCTGCGCTTTCTGGCTGCGCGCGTAAAGAAGCATAGTATCTTTATTTTCAAGGAGCGCGAACGGATATCTGTTTAAAACATTTTCTGCTTCGCTGTAACGCTCCATTGCGTATAACACAAGCGCGTGATTGTATCCGTCATCCGCGCTTTCCGGAACCAGCGCGATAAGCCTGGAATAATGCCTTGAAGCGGTTTCCAAATCTCCTGTTTTAATTCTTGTATAGGCGGCCGCTTTTAACGCAAGTATATTATAAGGGTCTTTTTCCAGAATACTTTCAAAGAGCGCAGCTGCTTCTTTATATCTTTGTTTTTCAAAAGCAAGGCGTCCGAGATTGTATGTTGACGCAGTCATTGTTCTGTCAGCCTGTCTTGCGCGGTTCAGCCACATTTCAGCCTCATCATATTTTCCAATGTCAAAATAAGCCATGCCAATCGCGTAATATTCTTCTGCTGACGCAGCCATGCCTGCGCAGCTGTTCAGAAATAAAAATATTAATGAGAATAAAATTAATAATGAAACAGCTTTTTCTTTCATTTACTCAAAACGGTATTTTCAATCTCTCTGTATTGAGACCGGTAAAGATTCGCTATGCCCGCTCCGTAATCGGATAGCAGCTGAATTATGTTTCTGGGATTAGTATCGCTGTCTTTCCCGTTGATACGATCTCCGGCGTCTCCCAGCCCAGGCATAATGTAGGCGTCTTTATTCATTACACCGTCCATCCAGAGCGTGTATACACTGCAGTTTTCAAGCGCGCGCACAACCCTAAGCGCGCCTTTTAACGCGGCTATAACGTTAAAGAACAATATAGAGCGGGGTTTTATTCCTGCGCTTAAAAGATATTTTATCACTGTTACAAGACTTCCCGCGGTAGCGTTCATAGGATCGGTGAATATTAAATCCTTGCCGTCCAGCTCCTCGTGTTTAATAAAGGACTTATCAAGGTCAAGTATATATTCCATATCTTTTTCCTGTTTGCTGTCATTGCGGTATATTCTGAAAAGCGCAAACGGCGTTACATAACCGTTTGATGAATATTCTTCGATCTCCTTGCTCATGATCATGGAAGGAAGAAGCGCGCCGCGGAGCATAACGCACATTACTGTGTTTCCTATTTTATTGTCAATGTTGGTTATTTTATGCACCGCGTAATTTTGCTGCGGATAAGTTACAGGAGTTTTTACAATCAGGTGATTTTTCTGCGATCCTGATCTTGCCCATGCGAGTTTAAAGAGCAGTTCATAAGCGCGCTGAATGTAATAAATGAACTCATTATTGTCAGTATTTACATCTCTTAATTTCGCAATTAACCTGGATACTTCGGAATGATCTTCCTGAGGGGATATGAATGAGTAAACGTGAATCCCTGAGTTTTTTTGGCAAATTTCCTGCATTAAATTGCCCATTTCGTTATAAAGCGAAATAAGGCTGCTTTGCGCGTCCTGTGCGCCTGATTGCAGTTTAGGGAATATTTCCAAAGCTTTACCGAAGAGACAGTCCAGCATTTTTAGATTTTCTTTATCGCCGTCAGTTAAATATCCGTCCAGCTCTCCCGCTTTTAAAATGACTTTACTCATGGGAATAGTATAATAGCCGTTTAAGGTTTATGGCTAGTGGGAATAAATTCCCTTGCATTGACAAAATCTTTAAAAAAGCCGATTTTATTATTAATGAAAAATATAAATATTTTTTTTACCGCTTTTATACTTGGAGTTACATTATTCTTTAACATATCCTGCGACAGAGATTCTGCCGGTTCAATCGAAAGAGAAGATCTTTTTTCGCTCGAAATCGGGCCGCTGGAGGATCAAATTGCCCTTTACAAGCTGGAAGGCGACCGGGGAATAAGAAGGACCGGTTTTTCAATGCGTGACGGTCTTTTATACATAGCAGACGGAACAAACGGAAAAATTGTACGCTATAATTCATACGGCGATTTGCTTTTAATGATTTACAACGAGGAGACAAATCCTCCTCCGATTTCTTTAAGAACAATTTCAGAAGATGAGCAGGTAACACGCTGGGCGTACACTTATCCTCTTGAGGAACCCGGATGGATAACCGTTGACTCAAGAAGGCATATTTACGCAGAAGACAGACTGCCTCATGAAGAGCAGCGGTACGACGCTGAAACAAGAGCTCTTCTGGACGGAATAATTCTGCACTTTGATCAGGAAGGGCGTTTTGTCAATTACCTTGGCAGGGAAGGAATTGGAGGAAGTCCGTTTCCGCGCATTGTCGGGATGTCCGCGTCGGCAAGAGACGAACTTTCTGTTATTTGCCGTCTTCAGGACGGCTGGGAAGTTTTTTGGTATAATTCTTCCGGGACGCTTCTTTATCTGGTAAAAATTTCTACAGGTATTATACCTGGTCATCCTGAATGGCCTCAGGCTCTTGCGACTATTGATACAATAATGGCCTCTGTGGATTCAAGGCAGTTATTGGTAAAGGTTGACTACAGCCGCGATACTTTTGACGAGTCAACGAATATACGGACGGGCAATGAGCCGATCAATTCGATTATCTGGGTATTAAACGTTGAGGACGGCGCGTATCTTGACGCTGTTGAAGTTCCCCTTTATGAAATCACCGAGAACGGAAAACCGACAGATATTAAAATATTCCACATAATGCTTGGCGTTGCGCGTAATGGCAAAGCGCTTCTTTATTTTCCGGGAGAAAACGACGGTTACGCGCTCTTATATATAAACATTCTGTCTCATGAACAGCGCAGGGGAAACATTCATTTTTCAAACGCGGAACTGCGGTACAATGATTTTTTTCTTTCAGCAGACGGAATTCTCTGCGCAATGCTTGCCGATAATTATAATGTAAAAATGGTCTGGTGGCGCACCGACAGGCTTATGGTAGAGGGACTTTAAAACAGCGGATTGTTTATATAATGAGTGATGATAATAATAGGCCGAACGCGAAATATAACCTCAGTTATCCTGACACCGCCGGCAGCACTCCCGAAGGGCTGGTTTTTCATTACAACAGGGAAAGAAGGCTTGCTAAAGCTCCTGAAAGCGTTCAGGATATTTATAAAGAAGAAAAAAAAAGCCGTTTTGGCCTTTTCAGCGCTCTTGTCGCGGACAGACCAAGACGGATGCTTTTTTTCATGGTTGTTTTATTATGCGGCTTAATTTTCATACTTTCAACACTGGACTTCTTTGACACATCGTATATGCTGGAAGGAAACAAGATTGAAATAACTGGCACTTTATTCGAAGGGACAACAATTGTTATTGTAAGAAAAACAGTCAAGAATCAGGAGTTTTATACCGGCGCTGTTGATATAGCGGTATCTGTGTCCGCAGAAAACGCAGACTATATTCCCGTTTTTTATCATCGTATTTTTTTTACAATGGATAATGATGAAATATACCGTTTTGCGGTTCCTTATGATTCTGACGAGCTTTTAATGGTTTTACAAACAGAAAAAAATTCGCTTAAGATAAGTTTTAAACCTGAGTGATGAAAAAAAGTTGACTTAAGCGGTTTTTTGAGATATCTTATAAATATGATACAGTTGTATTTTTTATCCATCATTTGCAACGGCTTAGCCGGGTATTTTATTTTTTCTGAAAACAAAGACAATTTTGATAAATCTTCCGAAAGTACCTCTACTTTTCACCTTGTGCTTGGCATTTTATGCGCTGTTATCGGTGTGTTAAAAATTCTTTCTCCTGCGGAGAAAGGTCTTTTCTTTTTAGGCGATCTTGTGCCGGCAGCATCGGGAATTATCGCCGGTCTTGTATTAATTTTTGGTATGTACCGCCAGAATACTTTTTCTAAATCCAACGAACTTGAGCGTATCGGCTCAAACCTGCTCGCGTTCAGAAAACCTATCGGCATTGGATTGATGTTAAGCGCTCTTCTGCACTTTATTTTCGGCGGGCTTCCGTTACTGTAATGACTATCTTTCAATTACCCTGATTATATCCGGAATTTTACAAAAAAACGCGCGTCCAAAAGTCCAAGACCCGCTCCTGATTCATTCGCGGATATGTAATGCCTGCTGCCGGTATTTATGTACGTATTTCCTTTCGCTCCTCCAATATAACGGTACGCAAGTTCCAGCGATAAGTTAAATCGTCCTATTGAATATGAAACGCTGCCTTTCGGCTCAAAGAAAAGTCCCCATGCCGTGTAATCATTAAAAAAAATGTTCCTTCCCAAATGGTTGTCAACCGCCGCGCAGTATATAAAAGGGCTTATTTGAAATGACATCTCAAACGATAACGGATATAAAACATTTGTTCCTATTGATATTCCCGCGGCAACTAATAACCAGTCCTGCTGATAACGGATAACTTCCTCTCCGCTAAATGAATAATAGTCCGGATTATCGTTAATAGGATAATAAGTGCCTGTTCCTTTAATCCTTGCGTATTTCCCGTATCCGTCTCTTGCGGAAAAAGAAAAATGCATCCATGAACCGTTTATAAAAGGCCTTAAATAAAACCATGTTTTTACAGGGATAGAAAAACCAATCACTGCGTCAAGCCAATAAAGATTTTTTATTTTATTTGTATGCGATGAAAAATGTGTAAGGTTCCCGTCTTCGGCGCTCATCCAGTCGCGGTTTTCCATATGGCCGGAATCGCCCGGGATTCCCGTTTTAAAAGACAGAGCTGTATATAATCCTGCGGCGCTCATTGGATTTGCCCGGGCAAACTCAACTTGAAGATTCAAATAAAAAACGGGATTCATATCCCATAACAATTCGCTTAAAAATTCGCCTTTTGTATCTGTCGGATAAACCAATTCGTTTGTCTTCCCGAAGACAGAGCCGAAAGAAACACCCAAAGAAAGGTTATTTGCTTTTTCATTCTGGCAATAACCTGAAATGTTTACCGATAATGTTAAAATAATGATGACTAAAAAAGGAAAAAAAGATATATTTCTCATTAATATGAGAATAATGTTGAAATACCCGCTTGGTCAATTATTCCGCCTGCGTTTTTCATTTTTAATGATAATACTTTCTTTTTTTATATTTTCATGCAGCGCAAATAAGGAAGAAACCCCTGTTATTCCGCCTGAAACTTCTCCTTTAACCGGCGGTTACATTGGGTTTGGGGTAATAACCGCTTCATTTACACATATATCAATTGATCCTGCGGAAAACAGCGAATCGCTTGGATACCTGCGCAGAGGCTCTCTTGTAAAAATAATAAGAAGGCAGATAATCAGAACATCAGGCGATTTTGTTTCATGGGTTTACATTGAGGGTGAGCAAAATACGGGCAGCGAATATCAGTCCGGCTGGCTAAAAGAAGAAGTGATGGAAATATACAGCAATGAAAGTCAGGCGAGAACTGCTTCGGAGTCCATTTAATAATGAATACGGTTCTTCTTTTTGTTGTGCCGCCAATCGCAGGCGCGATTATCGCGTACTCTACAAATGTAATAGCGATAAAAATGCTTTTCCGCCCGCTTAAAGAATACCGTGTTTTTGGGATCAGGATTCCGTTTACACCGGGTATCCTGCCAAAGCAGCGAAATAAACTAGCGCAAAGCATCGGCGCAATGGTGGAACGCGAGCTAATAACAGCGGAAGTATTAAGAAGCCGCCTGTCAGGCATTGATCTAAAAGGTCTTGCCCGCATAGTTTCAGGATTTCTTCGCCGCGAGGAAATCCGCAAGGAACTTGAATATAAAGGCCGGCTTCTTTTTCGCGGTATAATGGTAAAGCTCAATTCCTTTCAAAGATTTTTTCTTACCGCCGGCCAGTACGATCAAACCCTTAATGAAAAAATGCCGGAAATAATCGAAGATTTAATTACCAGTGTTGAAAATCTTTTACAGGATGAAAAAGTAAAGCAAAAATTATTAGCCGCAGTTGACGGTCAAATTGAGAATATTCTCTCTTCGATTGATATAAAAACCCTTGTTTCAAATCGCATAGATTCGCTTGATATGCTGCGTGTAGAGAGGATAATTCTTGATATTATGTCAAATCAGTTTAAGTGGATATACTTCTTCGGCGGAGTGCTGGGCTTTTTGATTGGTTTATTTCAGGCGGGGCTGACTTATTTTCTCAGGTGAATTTCGAAGGCACGTAAAATCTTATGTCAAATTAACTCATCCCCAAAAGCAGTTTCATGCCTGCTTACGCCAGCGCCATTGTTTATATGGAATTCCATCATCATTATTCATTCCTGGTTATTAAAAAATTGGCATTTTCAACCGAAATTCTATATAATATGAGTATGAGGCAGAAAAGCTGCATATTTTTGCTTGTTTTATTAATATTAATCTCAGGCGTTTTTTTAAATGCTCAGGAAAATGAGGCAAATCAATATACGCGCAGATATCAGAACGGGGTGTTGTTTTATCAGATGTCCCGATGGCAGGAAGCCGCTATAGAATTCCGCAGGGCGCAGGAGCTGGCCGTGAATATCAATGAATGGTCGCAGGCTCTTTATTGGGTTATTTTAAGCCAGATGGCATATTCTGATTTCGGTTCCGCGCTTTTGGACATGGCGGAACTTGAAAGAATGGCGCCTAACTCGTCTTACGCAAGAGATATCGTTTATCATCGCGCGAGAGTTTATTATATTCAGGGGTATTTTGAAGACGCGCTTCATTTATTTAACAGGTACAACACATCCACTTCCGATTCAGACAAGGAATCATCAGATCGAAGAGCGGCCGCTTTTTTCTGGATGGGCGAATGTCTCTATTCGATGGGGCAGTTTGACGAAGCTGAAAAATTTTACGCGTGGGTTATCGGCAGGTACCCTGACAGCTCTAAAATAGAAGCGTCTGCATACCGTCTGGATATAATTAAACAAAAAAAGATTGAAAATGAACTTCTGGCGCTGCTGCAATGGAGTCATGAAGAAACGCTTCGGACAAGCGAAGAGTATCAAAGAACAATCAGAACATACGAGTATACCCTTAATTTATACCAAAGGCGTATTGCCGAACTTACAAGCGCGGAAAATGAATTCCAATCCGGTAATACGGAGCCGTTATCCGAAACAGCTGGTCAAATCAGCAGTCAAACTGCCGTCGCCGTAACTCAGCCTGTCGTAATTGAAGAGCCTCCTTCAGCGGGCAGCACTTTAATAGAGAGAGCCATACAACTGGAAAATAATTTACAGAATATTTTAAGGGAGAGAACGCAGATAAGCCCGTGGGGAGGCAGCCGTTGATTATACGAAAGGCTTTTTTCTTTCCGTTTATTCTGGTACTCCTTCTTTCCGGCTGCGCGTCGGGGCGGAAAACAGGCGAGGAAATTGTAAATGAAATTAAAGAAGGAAATATTCACCTGACCCTTAATGAGAAAAAAGGCAGTTTTTCTCTTTTTTATCTTTCAGACCCGCAGACCATGCGTTATGTGCCATTGTTTAACAGCGTTGAGCCGCCCGCTAGTTATACATCAATATCTGTAGATAAAAAGATCACTAAATTAGGCGAAAAGAATTTCAAAGCGAGACTTGTAAGCATCGGAGGATATCCTGCGTTTTTATTTGATTCCTCTGCTGTAACCGTTACGCAAACATTTATTCCCGTTAAAACAGCAAATTCTCCGGTAATAAACGGAGTGATGATAACCTATACTGTGCGGAACAACACGGAAAAAAATTATTCAATCGGGCTGAGAATTTCTATAGATACAGAATTGGGAGAAGGAAGAGGCAAAACGCCTTTTTATATTGACAATAATGATGTTACAGGTGAAACGCTCATTGAGAAAGATTCACTTCACATGTCATGGGTCAGCCGAAACGATACTGTATCGTTAATGGGCAGCATTATCAATCCTCTGGATGATTCGCAAAAAAAAGCTGATTATATTCATTTCGCAAACTGGAGAAGGCTTTACACATCTTCATGGCAGTTAAGGTATTCACAGGGAAGATCATTCGGCGGCGATTCAGCTGTTTGTTATTTTTATGAGCCGTCCATTCTTGAAAGCGGCGGATCATTTATCTATACAATTTTTCTTAGTGCAGAAGATGACGCGCGCTGGTATAACATTGTACAGCCTTATATTTCTGAGCCTGTAACAGCGGCAGTTGAGCAAACAGCGCCTGTAACGCAGATTCCTGTTGATAATGTATTCAGATTTAATATCAGAGATATTGAACAGTCCGCGGTTATTCAGGCGCAGTTGACCGGTGAAAACTCGGATGTCCTTGTTCTAATGAAACTGCAGGATATTTTAAATCAATTCATTAACGGAGAAATTGATCTGAGTGAACAGGATATTATTGATATTGAAAACGCCGTTAACAGGCACAGGTAGCTGTGATAACTGATCCCGTGTTAAATAAAGCCGCATATCTCGCGAAAAAACAGAAATACGAAGACGCGATTAAAATACTTAAAGATGAGGAAGACAGGTATTACGATTCCTTTAAATACTATTATCTTTACGCGGTAATATGCCTTTATTCCGGTAATTTTATAGAAGCCAAAGAAAACTTTGATCTTGCAAGAAAGAAGAAAATAAATGATCCCCTGACAATGCTTGGACACGCGGTGCTCTATTTAAAGAGAATGAATACTGTGCAGGCTGTAAGTTATTATCTTGAAGTGCAGGAGATGGATCCTAAAAATAAAATTGCAAAGAAAGCGCTTGAAGTAATACGGAAACATTCGGCGTCAGAAGATCTTTCGGATTGGATTGCTTCCGACAAACTGAAAAAAATATTTCCGCCCATTCCGGCCGCGGTTTTGGACGGCAGGGCTATTTTTAAAATAGTAATAATTTTTGCTGCTGTTTTGCTGGCTTCTTACGGAGTTCTTGCTTTTTTAAATATCGCGCCGCATCCTTTTAAATCTGACAAACCGCGGATGACAGCGGAATATACTCTTTCAAGCCGGGAAAGAGGCGAACCTGTACAAACAGACGGTTTATTCAGATATATACTAACGCGCGATGAAGCGATTAATCTTTACGACAGAGCGCTTTCTTTTTTTTCATCGTACCGGGATGAAGCCGCCAAAGTTAACATTAACCGCATTATTGAATCTAACGCCTCAGAAGGACTTAAAAACAGAGCGCGTCTTATGCTGGATAACATGGAAGTTCCCGGTTTTGACAACTTTAACAGAAGCGATAATCCTTCTTACAGCGACGTACTGCGCGAAAGCGTTATTTACAGGAATGTGCATGTAATCTGGAGAGGCATGGCGACTAACGTTGAAGTGACGGATGAAAATACGCGCTTTGATCTGCTTGTCGGATATGACACCCGCACATCGCTGGAAGGAATTGTTCCTGTAATATTTTACAGTCCTGTCGCCGTTAATACAGAGCGTCCTTTGGAGGTGCTTGGAAGAATAGTCCTTGTATCTTCTTATTCCGATATAATCCTTGAAGGAGTCGCGGTACATCAATCGGGAAGACTGGAATAAAAGTAAATTTAGCGTTCACAGCGGGGAGTTATTTTGAAAGCTGTTTTACAGCGTGTAACAGACGCGTCTGTTACCGTTGACGGTGTTATAAAAGGAAAGATTGACTTCGGGCTTTTGGTTTACCTCGGCGTTGCGCATAACAACAGCGAATCTGACGCTGACTGGCTTTCAGAAAAAATCGCTAACATTAGAATATTTAACGATAAAGACGGAAAAATGAATCTGTCTTTAAAGGATGTAATCAGTTCACATGAAACCGGAACAAGAGCTGTTTTAGGGGTGCTGGCAATCTCTCAGTTTACTTTGTTAGGTGACGCGAGAAAAGGAAGGAGGCCTTCCTGGAACGCGGCGGCGCCGCCTGAAAAAGCGAAAAAACTTTATGAGTATTTTATAGAATCAATAAAAAAACAAGATATTGTCTGCGAAAGCGGAGAGTTTCAGGCGCACATGAAGGTCTCTTATACCAATGACGGGCCTGTGACGATAATTTTAGATACAAATGATTTATAATTTAATATAGGTATTTTTACTCTGTCATTTCCCTTTTAAATAAATCCCCGCGTCGAAAGAACGAAGCAGCTTGCTCATTGATTCATGGCTTATAATTGCTTTTATTGTCTGTGACGCAAGCTCGGCTGAAGATACAACTTCAACTCCGGGCAAAGTTTCTTTTAGATTACTGCAGAATACTGTGTCAGTAACAATTGTACGGTTAAGCATACCTTCGCCGCAAAGAGCTTTTAATTTTTGAACAGCGGGCGGCGAGAAAAGCGCATGCACGGAAATGATATTTATTTCCTTTGGTTTTAATGTAGAAAGGACGCGGATTAATTTTTCAACAGAGCCGGCAGTATCGATCATATCATCTACTATCCAAAGATTTTTTCCTTCAACTGGTTCCGCGGACAGGATATTAATAGATTCAATTGAATTTGGTTTTGAATAATCGCGCTGTTTATGGGCGACAACCAAAGGCGCGCCGAATGAGTTCGCGAAAACACGCGCGAGTTTTTCCCCGCCCGCGTCAACCGAACAGAACGCCCAGTTGGTTCTGACATCCTGTTCCAGTTTATCAAAAGTTTGAATATATTTATCGCATAGATATTTATTTAGTAATGTCAGAGCGGGGATGTCGTCTATCGCGCAAAAAGCGGGATCCAGCATTGTTTTTGATTTATCGGAATGAAGCTGAAAAGTGACGATGTGGCGCACTCCAAGGCTTGAAAGGGTTTTTAAATGAACCCACAAACCGACAGAGCTTCGCCTTGTTGTACGGTCCGATCTTGAACAGGAAATAAAAGGTTCAAAGACCAGAATCCTGTTTACCTGACAGCGGATTAAAGCGTCTACAGCGTGATATAGTTCGATCTTCGCTTCTTCAACGCCGATTTCCGCTTCATTGCGGGCGCTTGATGTAAATAAAATAACGTCTCTGCCGCGAAGAGACGAATTGACCTGCACTTCCATTTCACCGTTGGCAAAACGATCAGTAGTAAGTAAATCAAGTCCGTTTATCTGCTCCGTGATTTTTGAAAAACTTAAATATTTTGACAGATGCCCGATTACCTGTTCAGCGTAATTTCGCATTGAACGTGTCGCGCATACTATAAAAGAATTCATATTATATTATGTATTATTTATCTTATTGATTCAATAAATAATTCAGTTTGAAACACAAATAAATATACTTAACAATTATATAGTAATATATAGACAATTTTTTTTATATATGATAAAATATTATAAAATTCGGTCATGCGCTATGCAATTTAAGCGCCATATATAAGGGAGGAGATAATTATGGCTAAATCAAACGAGACAGAAAAAACCAGGGTTAATCCTAACGCGACAAGCGAGGAGAAAATCAAGGCCCTGGAAGCGGCCCGGCTTCAGATTGAAAAACAATATGGCGCGGGATCATTAATTAAACTGGGAGCGCATATTGCCGCTACAGGGATAGAGGTTGTGCCTTCAGGTTCAATTCTTTTGGATGAAGCGCTTGGTATCGGCGGATATCCACGCGGGCGCATTATCGAGATTTTCGGTCCTGAATCATCGGGGAAGACGACTCTCGCTCTTCACGCAATTGCAGAAGCTCAAAAATTAGGCGGAAACGCGGCGTTTATTGACGCTGAACATGCCTTAGACCCTGTTTACGCTAAAAATCTTGGAGTTAACATAGACGAGTTATGGGTAAGCCAGCCTGACAACGGAGAGCAGGCTATGGAAATAACCGAAAGCCTTGTCCGTTCAGGCGCAGTTGATGTTATTGTTGTAGACTCTGTCGCAGCCTTAACGCCGCAGTCAGAAATAGAGGGAGAAATGGGCGATGCCCAAATGGGCGCTCAGGCGCGTCTTATGAGCCAGGCTCTGCGTAAACTCACCGCGACCATCGGAAAATCAAGAACCATCCTTATTTTTATTAATCAAATCCGCATGAAAATCGGCGTATTTTTCGGAAACCCGGAAACAACAACCGGCGGAAACGCGTTAAAATTTTATTCGTCATTGCGTCTTGAAGTGCGTAAAACCGAAACAATCGAAGTAAGTAAAGACGCTGACGCGATCGGAAACAGGGTGCGCGTAAAAGTTGTTAAAAACAAAGTAGCGCCTCCTTTCAGAAAAACAGAAATTGAACTGATGTTCGGCAAAGGCATCTCCGCGACAGGAAGCCTTTTAGACTGCGCGGTAAAATACGAAATGATTAAGAAGAGCGGCGCATGGTATTCTTACAATGAAGAAAAAATCGGGCAGGGCAGGGATAACACGCGCGATTACCTTGAACAGCATCCTGAATTTTTACGTGAGCTGGAAATAAAACTTCGCAGGGAAATTTTCCCCGGAAGGGACTTTCCTCAGGCAAAAGGAACAGCAGAAAAACCTGCTAAAGCAGCAAAGGCGGACGGAAAATCGGAATGATTTTTATTTCCTGTAATTACAACTTTAAATAACATGTATAAACCATACCGAAAACCGGTTTCTACAGCGTCGCCTGATATTAAGGCGGCGCAGCCTAATATTTCAAAATTAGCGCTGTTCATTTTAAAAATAATCGCAAAGCCGTATATTTTAATGCTTTTCGGATTTGCAAAAATTGTTTTACATGATGAAAAAATTCTTTTTGATGTATTCAGGGAGGCTCTTTGTGGAAACAGCCGATGCCTTATCGCTTTCCGCCATCCTAACGGAAGGGAACCGCAGTTATTGGCATGGTTTTTTATTTTTAAATTTAAACAGCTTGCTGCAAAAAAAAATATTTATTTTAAAAAAAGGCCGCATGTAATATTTGTATACGGTTATGAAGTAGCAAGATGGGGCGGCGCGGCGGCAAGAACTGTGATGCCGAAAATCGGAGCGATACCTATTCATCATACAAAACTGGATTCCAAAGGAATGTCCAGAATTTACGACTCAATTTATAATGGTCCTTATCCATTAGCGCTCGCTCCTGAAGGTCAGGTTTCTTATTCTACCGATACTGTTCCGCGGCTTGAAGCGGGGATAATTCGAATCGGTTTTAAAGCGGCAGCGAAACTTTCAAAGTCAAACGCGGACTGCCCAATGCAAATACTTCCCCTGTCGGTTCATTTTCGTTACGGCGAACGCGGAAAAAAAGCAATGGAAAAACTGCTTGAAAAGACAGAAAAGATTTGCGGCTTTTCGCGTAATGATAAAAAGACGTTTTCTTTTGATGACAGACTCAACCGGTGCAGGAATAAGATTCTTAAAATTAACGAAGAAAGATATTCTATAAAAACTGATGAAGCTCTTTCATTTGAACAGCGTCATAAAAAAGTTGTCGAGGCGGCGCTTATTGCCGGTGAACGAATGCTTGGATTAAAAAACGAAGGTGATTTTTTTACAAGGCTTTATAAAGTGCGTCATATTTGCTGGGACAGAATATATCTGCCGGATGTAGAAAACTTTGACAATATTTCCAAAGCAAAACGCAGTTTATTGGATGTCAGAGCGGGGGAGGCGTGGCATATCTCACGTCATCAGGAATTAGCTGATTTTGGCTGGTATTTTTCGCGTCCGCTTCCTAAAGATGATTCCGCTCTTCATTTAAAAGTTGAATATGTTCAGAATCTTTGGGATTATGCCAACAGGACAATGGGCGGCGCGATTGCGGACAGAATAAATATACCGTCAAGTAGAGTAATAATAAAACCCGCTCCTGTAATTGATTTAAGCGCGCGGCTTTCTCAATACAAAGAAGACAGGAAAAGCGCAGTTGAAGAAACAAAAAATGATCTTGAAAAAGCCTATCTTGATTGCATTGAGCAGGTGAACAGGACTGAATGTTGATGCTTATAAAAGCGTAAACGAGCCTAATGTAGCAATCCCTGTGCCTTTGTAGATTAAATAAATCGATTGAATGCCGTCAGGGATTGTTATATCGGATGAATACTCTTTCCAGATATTGCTTGAAACAATATCGATTTTACCTACAGGCTCTCCGTCCCATTTTGTTTTCACTTCGAACGCGCCTCTGCAATAACCGCGTGTTTTTACTTTTACGGCTGTAACACCCTTACAGTCAAAATATTTAAAACCAGCTCCGCAGTTATCAAGGATATTTGTAATAAAAGCGCGGTTTTCATTATTTGAAACTGCGCTGTTAGCATTGTCCTCCGGCGTAACATCGCCGCCGTCCTGCGTGATAAAAGGCATTTCCGGATTTCTGTTCGGCCAGTACGCTTTAGGCGGAGCTTCTTTTTCTTCGACTGAAAAAATGTTACACGCAATGTACGCGGGATACTCGCCTTTACCCGGAAGTGGTGCGCCGTTTGGACCGCAGGATGTCATCTCAACCTGCGCTATTGAACCGTCTTTTTTAATATTTATCGGCTCAAGACAAGCCTGCCTGCTGAACTCGTTTCCGTTTGTATGCCTGTGGTAAAAAACATACCACCTGCCGTTTATTTCCTCGATGCCTCCGTGGTTGTTATTACCGTGAAACATCATTTTTAAGGCGGGTTTATATGAATCGATTCCGACATCGGCGTTGCTTACAATTACTCCTCCGTATTTAAAATCCTTTACAGGGTTCTTGCTTGTCGCGTAACAGAGCTCGTTCAGTACAAAAGATGAATAAACAAAATAATAAGTATCGCCTATTTTTCGGATGGAAGACGCTTCAAAAAACTCATGGCCTTCGAATCCTGTACCTTCGCTTACTTTAGCGCCCGGTATTATATGAAACGGCCCTTCTTCGATTGTCAGCATATCTTTACCGAGAGTAACCGCGATAGAGCGTATTCTGTAGTCCTCTACGGTTCTTACCTTACCCCAGCATTGCCCTGAATATAAATAGGTTTTATCGCCTTCTGTAAAAACTGCCGGGTCAAACTGCGGAACATCTCCTTCTTTCTTTCCAAGCAAAACGCCGTCAGGATAATGCACATAGCCTAAGTATTCATACTTACCGGCAGGCGTATCGCAGACAGCGACTCCGATTGTATCAAGCTTATCGAGTACATAATACAAATAATATTTTCCGTCAGGTCCGCGCGTTACATCAGGCGCGTAAAGGTTCATCTCTCCATCTTTATTGTTGGGATCGTCAGTCTTTTTGTAAATTACTCCCTCATAACGCCAGTCAGTTAAATCATCTTCGCCCGCGGACCATGTGACATAATCATTCAAACAGTAAGAATAACCGTTAAATCTGTCATGAGAGCCGTACACATAAACTCTTCCGTTAAATATATGCGGCTCTCCGTCCGGTATATATTCCCATGAAGGCAGAAACGGATTAAATCCCTGTTTTTTCATATCAACCCCGGTTTAATAATAAAAGATATAGTTAGATTTCCATACATTGCATCTAATGTTAATATGTATTATTATTTGATAATATTCAAGATAAAATATTGAGGTATAAAATTAGAATAGAACTTTTTACATTTTGTGATTTCGCTCAGGAAAACGGAGGAAAACTGACGATTGTCGGCACTTTCGATACGATAATTTCGCGCAATTTCCCATGCGTACATCCGCAGCTTTCTGTTGTAATTCGCCTTCGTTTTGATCTTTGGGAATTCGGCGCTCACGTTTTTCGCATTGAAACGCGCGACCTTGAAGGCGAGATGAGCATGGAAACAATTAACGGAAATATCGATGTAAAGGGAGTAGGAAACGCGTCAGCTGTTTCTCATCTTGTATTCAGTATTACAAACCTGCATATAAAAACCCACGGGCTTGTTAATTTTGTGCTTTTCATTGATGACAAGGAAGTGGACTCTATACCGCTTTATATCAGAAAAGGTTAGTTTTTTGCTAAATATGGACAAAATTGTTCATTACCAAAAGAGTATGCCGGTAGAATATTTGATATACTTATAGAATTTGCTAATAGAGTTGTTCGATAACTTCAGTTATTGAACAACTTCTTTATAAAAAAGCATTTTTGCAAGGCTTTAGCCTGAAAAAATGCAGGACTTGTGAGACAACTGACCGAGTTGTCGAACAAGTCCAATAAACAAGGAGTTATTATGAAAAAAATTATTATATCCGGTATCTTAATATTTTTTACTGGTTTATCCGCATTCTGCAGCGGGAATTTGGAGCTGGTTAATACACAGGAAATTAAGCTGGATAATATAACTGATATAAATATAAATTATTCATCTGAAAGAGTTTCTTTGTTTATGGGAACCGCTGATTCGCTGATTATAAAAGAGTATATGAGTGAAAACAACAGCGAATTTTTCGCGAATATTTCAAATACAGGGAATAAAGTAATTGTTGAAAAAGGACGAAGTCCGTTTCGTCCGATTTTTAATTTTTTTAACCGGCGCTTAGAGGTATATCTGCCGCTATCATACAAAAACGCAATTAGTATAAAAACTTCCAGCGGAAAAATAGAAACATCTGATTTAATTTGTTCAAATATAGTTATTGAAAGCTCAAGCGGCGGTATATCGGTCGATTCCATTATATCTGATTATGTAAAAATTAAATCATCAAGCGGTAGCATAATAATTAATAATATAAAAGGTGAGATTTCTGTTGAATCTTTGAGCGGGCGTATTAATATAGATCAAGCGGCCGGTAACCTGTCCGCAAAAGCCTCAAGCGGCGCTATTCAAGGTGAGAGCGTACAGGGTAATGCGATTCTAAATACAAATAGCGGCAGCATAATATTCGGAACAATAAACGGTAATGTATCAGCGGAAGCTTCCAGCGGAAGAATCGAGTTAAATTTTGTCAGCGGTTCTGTAAACGCAAAGACGTCAAGCGGCAGCATTCGCTGCACGATTGGCGGTAATGCCGGAGATGTATCTTTAAACACGGCAAGCGGCGCTGTCAGATTAAATTTACCGCAAGATTCAAATTATAATTTCACATCAAGAACATCAAGCGGCAGGCTTACAACTCCGTTTTCTGATAAACTTTTTATTCCGGCTAACGACAGAAATTCGACGCAAGGTACTATAACCGGCAATAGTGTTTCAGATAATATTCGCACAATTAATATTAGAACAAGTTCCGGATCAATTAGCGTTAATTGGGTTTAAATTTTAGAATTTCGCGACAACAGCTGAAAATCCGCAAGCGCAAGAGCCGCCATCGCTTCTACTACAGAAACGGCTCTTGGGACTATACAGACATCATGCTGTCCTTTAACTTCAATTTCCTTTACATTTCCTTCTCTGTCAAAAGCTTTTTGCTTCTTACTGATTGAAGGAGTCGGCTTAAATGTTGCTTTAAAGAATATTTCTTGACCTGTAGAAATTCCTCCTAATATGCCGCCTGAGTTGTTAGACGAAAACTTTCCGTTTTTGTATGGCAAGTCGTTATTTTCGCTTCCTTTCATTGAGGCGGCGGCAAAACCGGCGCCGAACACAATGCCTTTGCACGCGCCTATTGATAAAACAGCGGCAGAAAGACGTGCGTCAAGTTTATCAAAAACAGGCTCACCAAGACCAGCTTTAACGCCTGTTACAAGGCAGGAAATAACGCCTCCCGCGCTGTCTCCCTCTTTTTTGATTTCCTCAATTTTGGATTTAATTGTTTGCACATAACTTAGGGACGGAACGCGGAAAAGATTTTGATTTATATCGTTAAAATTAAATGCGTTTTTACCCGGCGCGGGAAGATCGATTCCGGCAATGGACGATGTCCATGCCTGTATATTAATGTCATGTAACGCAAGAAATTTTTTCGCTACAGCTCCTGCCGCGACGCGGCATAATGTTTCTCTTCCTGAGCTTCTGCCGCCGCCGCGGTAATCTCGAAAACCGTATTTCGCATCCCATGAAAAATCTGCGTGAGAAGGCCTAAAAATATCTTTTAAATAATCATAATCGCCTGATTTTTGATTATAATTGCGGACAATTACCGCGATAGGACTCCCAAGCGTTTTGCCTTCAAAAACTCCCGATAGAATTTCTGGTTTATCTTCTTCATTCCTTGAGCCGTATTCATTGCCGGGACGCCGTTTTTTAAGCTCTTTTTCAATATCATCCAATGTAAGTTCAAGGCCGGCAGGGCATCCGTCAATCACGCAGCCAAGCGCGGCTCCGTGCGACTCGCCGAATGTTGTTACCCTGAATAATTCACCGAATGTGTTTCCCATGCCTTGTTACAGATACCTTCTTTCTTCTTCATTCATAACATTGGCGTACAATTCAATATGCTGCTTTGCTGTGCTTCCTGATATTTTATGCATAAGGACTTCTTCAATCTGGAAAAGACCGACCTGTCTTGACATATCCACATCAATGCGTATGGGTTTTTCCGCGCCGCAAGTGATTGTCACCTTTTCAACAGAGTTAGCTGAATACTGATGTATGTGCCCGGGGCGGGGAGAGTGTCCGAGCGCAATAGGAATGCGGGCTCTGCCTTTTGTCATGTCGCAGCCGTCGGCAATCTGGACTATTCCCGCTTCAAGCGAGGAAATGCTGATAGTTCCCATGTGGCCCGCGATTCCTTCAAGCGCAACCGCACGGACCATAACTCTTTTATAGGTGCTGTCTTCATATACACAAGCCAGAAGTTTATCAATGATAGGGTGGGACAGAACAGTGCTGTGAAGTTCGTGATTCTGCCTTCCCATACCCATTCCGATATCGTGGAGCATCGCACCTGTCATTACAGCTAACAAACTGTCTTCGTAATCGCCGCATCCGTCAGTTTCAAGGGATGTTTTAATTCCGGCTTTTTTTAATAAATCCAGCATTAAAAGAGCGTTATACGTAACTGTGCGCATATGAACGGGACCGTGATCGTTATAACCCAGCCTCATAATTGAAACAGTGTTTGCGTATTCCTGAGACGCCTGAATCTCCTCGTCAGTCAGAAGAATTTTAAGGCATTTCATCGCTCTTTCGGAAAGATTAAACGATTCCACTAAATCAATAAGACTAATATCGATGCTTAACGCTTTTGAAGATTTCATTACCGCTCCTTTCTTTGTTTGCTATGACTCCAATCCGTGTTTTAAATCATCAATGATATCGTCAATATGTTCCGTACCGATGGACAACCTTACAGTTGCCGGTGTAATTCCGCTTGCCAAAAGTTCCTTTTCGTTCATCTGCGAATGTGTTGTCGAGGCCGGATGAATAACAAGCGATTTAACATCTGCGACATTTGCAAGATGGGAGAAAAGCTCCAGTTTTTCGGCAAAACGTTTTGCTTTCTCTCCGTCACCCTTGATTTCGAATGTAAAAATAGAGCCCGCGCCTTTCGGGAAATACCGTTTATAAAGCTTATGATCGCGGTGATCAGGAAGGGCAGGGTGGTTCACTTTATCAACCTGCGGATGGTTCTTTAAAAAGTCAACTACTTTAAGAGCGTTTTCTACATGGCGCTCGACCCGCAATGAAAGCGTTTCAAGTCCTTGTAAAAATAAAAACGCGTTAAACGGCGAGAGGCACGCTCCTGTGTCGCGTAACAATGTGACGCGCGCTTTAATAATGTAGGCAAGATTTTTAACAACATCAGTAAAAACCGCCCCGTGATAACTTGGGTTTGGCTTTGTTAAACCAGGGAACTTGTCATTCTGCGTCCAGTTAAATTTTCCGCCGTCAACAATCACGCCTCCGATTGAAGTTCCGTGTCCTCCGATAAACTTTGTCGCCGAATGAACGACAATATCGGCTCCAAGTTCAAGAGGCCTTAAAAGGAACGGAGTCGCGAAAGTATTATCAACAATAACGGGTATACCGTGTTTATGCGCGATGGTTGATACAGCTTCAATATCAATAAGGCCTGAATTTGGATTTCCGAGCGTTTCAAAGAAGAACGCTTTGGTATTTGATTTAATCGCCTTTTCAAGATTCGCGGGATCGCTTGCGTCAATAAATGTCGCCTCGACTCCCATATCATTAAAAGTATGCGCGAAAAGATTATACGTTCCGCCGTAAACTTGAGTGTCAACAACAATATGATCGCCTGATCGCGTAATGTTTTGAATGGCCAATGTTGAGGCGGCCTGCCCGGAAGCGACAGCGAGAGCCGCTGCTCCTTTTTCAAGAGCCGCGATACGCTGCTCAAAAATGTCCCATGTCGGATTCATAATTCTTGTATAAATATTTCCGGTTTCTGTAAGCGCGAAACGGTCCGCGGCGGATTTTGCGCTTGGAAACACATATGATGTTGTCTGGTAAATCGGCACTGCTCTTGAATCTGTAGCCGGATCCGGTTTTTCCTGCCCAGCGTGAATTTGAATTGTTTCAAATTTATAATTTTTAACTGACATAAAAACTCCTTATTTGCAATAGTATTCAAAAATGAAAAAAAATGATATAGTGCTTCATCATTATTTCGGATGAGGTTTATGAAGAAAGTTGCGGTAATTATGGGAAGCGACAGCGATTTGCCTGTTATGGAAAAAACCTTTAAAAGGCTGAAGGATTTTGATATTCCCTTTGAAGCGCATGTAATGAGCGCTCACCGCACGCCAGCCATTGTATGCGATTTTGCTTCCGGCGCGAAAAAAAACGGCTTTGGAGTGATAATTGCCGCCGCCGGGATGGCAGCGCATCTTGCCGGAGTGCTTGCCGCTCATACTACGCTTCCTGTTATCGGTATTCCTGTAAAGTCATCACTGGACGGCCTTGACGCGCTTCTTTCAGTCGCGCAGATGCCCCCCGGAATACCTGTCGCGGCTGTCGCAATAGACGGCGCGGATAACGCCGCAATTCTGGCAGCTCAGATTTTGGCTTTAAGCGATGATATGCTTGCGGCAAGACTTTCTGATATGAAAGCCGGCATGGAGAAAAATGTTATAGAAAAGGATAAACAGCTTCAGGAGAAATTTAATTAATGAGGAGTCAGGATTGAGGAATTATTCATATACTCATTCTTGATTTATTTGGGAGATATTTTATGCAAGATAAACTGCGTGAAGAATGCGGAATTTTTGGAATTTATTCCAATGAATTAAACGCAGATGTCGCTTCTCAAACCTATCTGGCTCTTTACGCTCTTCAGCACCGCGGACAGGAAAGCTGCGGCATCGCTGTCTGCGCAGAAGGGGTAATGCAGTACCACAGCGATCTTGGACTTGTTCCCGATGTTTTCAGCAAGGAAGAGCTTGACAAACTGGGAAACGGGAATATGGCGGTAGGCCATGTGCGTTATGCGCCGCTGGATCAAAATAGCCGCTCTAACGCCCAGCCTCTTGTAGTGCGACACATAAAAGGCGCTATGGCGATTGCGCATAACGGCGCTGTTACAAACGCTGTTTCCCTGCGCGAAAAACTTCAGCTGAAAGGAACCGTTTTTCACACGTCCAACGACACAGAAATTATCATAAATATTATTACAAAAAACAGAATTCTTGCAAAAACGATAGAAGAAGCGGTAGAAATGGCAATGCGAGGGATTGAAGGAGCTTATTCGCTTTTAATCATGTCGCCGAGTAAATTGATCGCGGTACGCGATCCTAACGGTTTCCGTCCTTTATGCATGGGCTCTCTTGGCAATGATACAGTCTTCGCGTCTGAGAGCTGCGCTTTGGACAGTATCGGAGCTGAGTTTATCCGCGACATAGAACCCGGGGAAATCGTAGTAGTTGATAAAAACGGTACGCGAAGCATAAAAACACACTGCGGGAAAAAAAGCGGCTTATGCGTATTTGAGTATATTTATTTCGCCCGGCCTGACTCAGTTATTGACGGAGCAAGCGTACATAAAGCGCGTCTTCGCGCGGGATCATATCTTGCCCTGGATCATCCTGTTATAGCTGATATTGTATTCGGAGTTCCTGACTCCGGTCTTGACGCAGCGCTTGGTTTTTCCAGGCAGTCCGGCATTCCTTACGGAGTCGGTTTTATCAAGAACCGTTACATCGGCCGGACATTTATCCAGCCGACTCAGGAAGAAAGGGACAAATCGGTACGAATAAAACTGAACACAATCGAAACTACGATAAAAAACAAGAGAGTAGTATTGATAGACGACTCTATTGTGCGCGGAACTACAATGAAGCGAATTGTAAAACTGGTGCGCGAAACAGGAGCGAAAGAAGTTCATTTAAGAATATCATCTCCTCCGTTTGTTAACCCCTGCTATTTTGGAACCGATATATCAAGCCGTGAACATTTGATTTCCAGTAAAATGTCTGTAACAGAAATTTGTAATTATCTTGGCGCGGACAGTCTTGGTTTCCTTTCAGTCGAACATGTTTCAAAAATAGCGGAGGGCGCAAAATGCGGTTTCTGCGACGGTTGTTTTTCTGGTAAATACCCTGTGCCGGAGCCGGTTATTTATCCTAAAAGCAAATACGATAAAAAAATCGGGGAGAAAGATTAGGAAATTATGCAGGATAGTTTCAGTGAAAGTTACAAACAAGCGGGCGTTGACGTTACATCAGGTTACCGCGCAGTTGAACTTATAAAAAAACATGTTAACCGTACAAATACAAAAGGCGTTCTTGAAGAAATAGGCGGGTTCGGAGGCTTATTTGCGCTTCCTAAAAATGATTTTAAAGAGCCTGTTCTTGTATCGGGAACAGACGGAGTCGGTACTAAATTAAAAATCGCGATGTTAACTGATAAACACGATACTATAGGCATTGACTGTGTCGCAATGTGCGTAAACGATATTATCTGCGCAGGAGCGAAGCCGCTTTTTTTTCTGGACTATATAGCTTTAGGAAAAAACATCCCGGAGAAAGTTGAAAAGATTGTCGCAGGCGTCGCCGAAGGCTGCGTGCAGGCACAATGTGCTCTTGTCGGAGGAGAGACAGCGGAGCATCCCGGAATGATGGATGAAAATGAATATGATTTAGCGGGGTTTTCTGTCGGAATCGCTGAAAAATCAGGAATACCGGATAAAAACAATGTAAAAAAAGGCGATGTGATTATTTCATTAGCTTCATCAGGAGTGCATTCAAACGCGTTTTCACTTACGCGGAAGGTTTTTAATATAGATAACGATAACAGTGTTCTGGAAAAGCGCTTTACGGAACTCGGCAAAACGCTCGCGGAGGAACTATTAATACCTACAAAAATTTATGTAAAGCCAATTATGAAACTCTTTGAAAAACTGCCTGTACGCTCTGTATGTCACATAACAGGAGGCGGATTTTTCGAGAATCTTCCGCGCGCGTTCAGCGAAAAGACAGGAGCTGTTATTCAAAAGAAAACATTGGAAATCCCGGAAATATTCCGCCTGATACAGGCAAAAGGAAAAATCCCCGAACGCGATATGTTCAACACATACAACATGGGCACAGGAATGTGCGTTATAATTCAGCCGGAATACGCTGATGAAGCTTTGCGTATTGCGCAATCATTCGGCGTGAGAGCTTTAATAATTGGAGAGATGCAGGAAGGAATTAGCGGAGTAAGGATTGAATGAAAAAAATAGCTGTTCTTGTAAGCGGCGGCGGAACAAATCTTCAGGCTTTAATTGACGCGCAGAAAGAAGGCATCATAAAAGGGGGGGAGATATCTCTCGTCGTCTCATCAATGGCCGGATCCGCCGCTCTTACCCGCGCGGAGAAAGCCGGAATTAAAACAATCATAATAGAAAGAAAAAAGCATCCTGATTCTCAGGATTTTGACACATTAGTAGCGGCCGCGTTATCTGAAAATAATATCGATCTTGTGGTTTTAGCGGGATTTTTATCCGTACTTGGAGAAAAAGTACTTAATTTATTTGAAAACAGAATAATAAATGTTCATCCGTCTTTAATTCCTTCATTTTGCGGAAAAGGGTTTTACGGCATCCGGGTTCACAAAGCCGCGCTTTCCAAAGGAGTTAAAGTAACGGGCGCGACTGTTCATTTTGTCAATAACGAGGTAGACGGCGGAAAAATCATTTTACAAAAAGCGGTTGATGTTCTTCCCGGCGACACTCCCGAAACTTTACAACAGCGCGTTATGCGCGAAGGCGAATGGGTATTACTGCCGAAAGCTGTCGCAATGTTTTGCAGCGGAGAGCTTTAATAATATTTAAGGAATAATAATGAAAGTATTAGTTATAGGAAGCGGCGGAAGAGAGCATGTAATAATTAAATCCTTAAAAAAAAATAAACTGATAAGTAAACTTTACGCTGCTCCCGGAAACGGCGGTATAAGCAGAGATGCGGAATGTGTTCCTGTTAAAGCGGCTGATATTCGCTCAATGACAGAATTCGCTGTCAAAGAATCATTGGATTATGTTGTTGTAGCCCCAGACGATCCATTGGCGATTGGCATGGTTGATGAGCTTGAAAAAAACGGAATTCGCTGCTTTGGCCCCAATAAAAAAGCGGCGGGAATCGAAAGCAGTAAGGTGTTTTCAAAAAATATAATGAAAAAATACGGCATACCAACCGCCTCTTACGAAGTATTTTCCGCTTCTGATGAAGCCCGTAAATATTTAAAATCAGCCAATGTTTCGTTTCCTTCTGTAATTAAAGCCGACGGGCTTGCTCTCGGAAAGGGCGTTGTAATTGCTGAAGATCTTAACGAAGCGTTAGCTGCAATTAATGAAATAATGGATGAAAAAAAATTCGGGGAAAGCGGGGCAAGCGTTGTAATCGAGGAATATCTTACAGGCCATGAAATAACCGTTCTTAGTTTTACTGACGGAAAAAATATTATTCCGATGATTTCATCAATGGATCATAAACGTATTTATGACGGAAACAAAGGGCCGAATACCGGCGGGATGGGAGTTATCGCTCCAAATCCTCATTATACCGAAGATACCGCAAAAATTTGCGAGCAGGAGATATTTCTTCCTACAGTTCAAGCTTTAAAAGATGAAGGCTGTCCTTTTAAAGGCTGTCTTTATTTCGGGCTTATGATAACCGAAAAAGGCCCGAAGGTTATCGAATACAACGCGCGTTTCGGCGATCCGGAAGCTCAGGCTGTGCTCTCATTGCTCGAAACTGATCTTCTTGAAATAATGGAAGCTGTCACAGATGAAAGGCTTAATGAAATAGATATCAGGTGGAAAAAAGAGCATGCCGCGTGTGTAGTTCTTGCAAGCGGAGGGTATCCGTCATCATATAAAAAAGGGATTAAAATAAACGGATTAGACTCTGACGGCAGCGGCGTTAATGAAGACATTGCGATTTTTCATGCAGGCACCGAGTATAAAGACAACGCATTTTATACATCCGGCGGCAGGGTTCTTGGAGTTACCGCTTCCGGACAATCATTGGAATCGGCGCTTAATAAAGCGTACAATGCAATAAGTTCAATCAGCTTTGAAGGATTATTTTACAGGAAGGACATTGGCAGGTATTAGGCAATCAATTACAGTGTATTGACTTTTTTTTTCATTTTTCATAAATTAATTTAGGCTGTTCAAATTAGTATAAAAGTCTCCATCGTCTAGCGGTTAGGACACCGGGTTTTCATCCCGGCAACCGGGGTTCGATTCCCCGTGGAGATGTAGAAAAAAAGCGCTTAGGCGCTTTTTTTATTACAGAGTTTCGTAAAGCGAAACTGCGGATTTAATCTTTGGGAATCTGAACATGGATCTTAATACAGAAAAGCATAATTTCAAGTTAAGCGAATTTGAAGGGCCTCTCGATCTGCTGCTTTATATGATCCGTAAAAATGAAATAAATATATATGACATCCCAATAGCGCAGATAACCGAACAATACATCGAATATATTAGAAATACAGATACGCTGGATCTGGAAGACCTTACCGGCTTTCATTCAATGGCGGCGTATTTATTGTATACAAAAAGCAGAACATTATTGCCTGTACAGATGGAAGAAGACATTGGAGAGGATCCGCGTGCTGAACTAGTTAACCGCCTGATTGAATATCAAAAATATAAAAAGCTTTCTGAACTAATGGAAGAAAAAGAGAAGGAAAATGAATGGGTAATAGAAAGGCGCAGGCTTCAGCATAATTTACCTTTTACAGATGACGATATGTGGGAAAAAGTTGATATCTGGGATTTAGTTAAAACATTTTCTTCCCTGACAGTTAACCTGCCTTCCGAGAGAATTATCGATTTATACGAAGAAGTATCAGTGAATGAAAAAACCACTCTGCTTTTTGAATATTTGGAAAACAAAGGCGAGTGCAGATTCACGGATTTAATAAAACACTCAGGCCCTCTTGATATAGTCTGCGCGTTTCTGGCAGTCCTTGAAGCCGCTAAATTACGGATGATAATCATCTTTCAAAACCGCCTCTTCGGCGATATACTCATCAGATCAAGTTCATTAAAAATTTCGGAGTAATTTGTGACAAAAGGCATTGAAAAAGAAACAGCGTTAGTTGAAGCGGTTCTTTACATGGAAGGCGAGCCGCAGGATGAAGGCACTATTGCGCGTATCTGCGGACTTTCCGCGGATACAGTAAAATCAGCTCTTGAGAATTTAAGCGGGCGGTATATGGATTCTGACTGCGGTTTGGAAATTTCCCGGATCGGCGGCGGAATAGTAATTTCTGTAAAGCGCGAATATTGGGATAATTTAAAAGATCGTTATGGTAAAAAAAATGAAGGGAAAATTTCCCGCGCCGCGATGGAAACGCTTGCGATTATCGCGTATTCACAGCCTATAACAAGAGCTGAAATAGAAAAAATTCGCGGAGTATCCGCCGATAATATGATGCGCCTCCTTATAGAAAAAAAACTTATTCATGAAGTTGGAAAAAAAGACACTCCCGGAAAACCGGCTCTTTACGGCACTACAAAAGAATTTTTAAAAACTTTTCATTTAAGTTCAATTGCGGATCTGCCTAAACTCAGCGAAGATGATCTTGAACGATTTGAACTTGAGGGAGAAAGATATTAGGCTGCAGGTTTATTTATCTCACGCCGGAATCGCGTCAAGAAGAGCGTCCGAAGATATCATCGCTTCGGGAAGAATTTCAGTAAACGGAGTAACAGTTACAACACTTGGCAGTAAAGTAGAGGAGGGCGATGTTGTTCTTTTAGACGGTAAACCCGTACTGCCTGAAAAAAACAAATTTTATCTCGCTTTAAATAAACCGCCCGGCTACATTTGCAGCTCAAACGATCCGCAGGGACGCCCTCTTGCCCTTAATTTACTGCCTAAGGAAATAAACGAAAGACTCTACAGCGTAGGACGGCTTGACTTTTTATCCTGCGGTTTGATTTTTTTTACAAATGACGGTAATTTTGCCAGCCGTTTGGGGCATCCAAGTTCACAGCTTGAAAAAGAATATATCGTAGAAGCTGCGAGCGTCATTCCCGACACAGTAACAGACGCGTTTAATTCAGGAATAACGATTGAAAACGAATATTACAAGTCAAAAATCGCGGAAAAAACAGGGCGAAAAACACTCCGCATTGTCCTTATCGAAGGAAAAAACAGGGAAATAAGACGGGTATTTTCGTATTTTCATTTACATGCAAACCTTTTGCGCAGAGTCCGAATCGGCCCTGTAATGCTTGGAACTCTGCCTGAAGGAACATCCCGTCCGCTTTCAGAGCAGGAACTGGCGTTATTAGAGTCTGTCTATAAGGTGGATACATTATAGACAGACTGCCTTATAATTAATCAAAAGCGCGTAATGATTTAAATAAAAAACCTATTAGTGCGCCTTATACGCTGTTGTGGTAAAATATTATAAGAGGGAATTATGGTTATAGCTATTGACGGACCAGCAGGATCGGGAAAAAGCACTATCGCCAAGTTACTGGCGGAAAAACTGACAGAAAAAAGCGGACAGGATTACACCTATATAAACTCAGGAAAACTTTACAGAGCGATAACATTAGGATGCATTAGAGCGAATATTAACCTTACAGATAGTGAAAAAATTATAGAATTTGCTCGAAATAATAATATTTCATATATAAAAGACGAAGTATTTTTAAACGGCGAAAATATTACAGCTCTTCTGCATACGGACGAAATTGACCGCCGCTCATCGCCTCTTTCCGCAATAATCCCTGTAAGGCATATTGTAAATGATTTCATCCGCGTTATTTCAAAAGGGCAGAATATTGTAGTGGAAGGCAGGGATATGACCACTGTAGTCTTTCCAGACGCTGAGCATCGTTTTTATTTGGACGCTTCTGCGGACGCGAGAGCCAAAAGGCGTTTTAATCAGGGAGTGTCAAATTTACCGCTTCAGGAGATAAAAGACGCTATTTTAAAGCGTGATGAGATTGACAAAAATAAAGCGGAAGGAAATCTAAAAATTGCTGATAGAGTTCAATATTTAGATACCAGTGACTTGACGATATCTCAAGTTTATGACAAATTGATAGAAGGCATAGATTAATTTATAAGGAAAGAGAGAAACATGGTTGAGAAGGAAGTGGGCCAGGACACGAGCCCTGCTAAAGACGGAGAAAACATTCAAACACAATTGCAGGAAGAATACCTTAAATCACTGGAACAGCTTGAAGAAGGTCAGCTGGTCGAAGGAAAAGTGATACAGGTTACTTCAGATCAGGTATTCATTGATGTAGGTTACAAATCGGAAGGTAAGATTCCGATCCCGGAATTTTCCGAGATTCCTAATATTGGGGATGTTGTGCCTGTTATTCTAATCGCCAAAGAAAATAAATACGGCGAAGTTATTGTTTCCAAACAAAAAGCGGACGCGAAACTTTTCTGGAAAAATTTACGGCAGGCGTACGCGGAAAAAAAACCTGTAGAAGGAAAAGTTGAAAAACAGGTCAAAGGCGGCTTTGATGTAAATCTTGGAGCCGGCGTTCATGCGTTCCTTCCTGTAAGTCAGGCTGATATTCAAAAACTTGACAAACCGGAAAAAATCTTGAATATGAAAATCCATGTTTATGTTGAGCGTCTTTATTCTGACGGAAAAATTAATATTGTTGTTAACAGACGAAAGTTCATGGAAGAAGACCTTGAACGCAAGCGGAATGATTTTTTCGAAAACACTCCCATCGGAACAGATGTCTCAGGTATAGTAAAAAGTTTCACCTCATTCGGAGCGTTTATCGACCTCGGCGGTTTTGACGGTCTTTTACACATTAACGACATGAGCTGGGGGCATGTTACGCGCCCAAAAGATTTTGTAAAAAAAGGCCAGGAAATCAAATTAAAAGTTATTCGGATAGACAGACAGGAAAAAAGAATAAATCTTTCGCTTAAGCATTATACCGATGATCCGTGGGTTCATTTTGAAGAAAAATACCATGTAAATGATGTAGTTAAAGGAAAAATAACTAAACTGACGGATTTTGGCGCGTTTATTGAGCTTGAAGAAGGAATAGAGGGACTTGCGCACATTTCGGAATTTTCCTGGTTAAAGAAAGTTCAAAAGCCGCAGGATATGTTAAAAATAGGCGACCTTGTTGAATGTATGATACTCGGCTATGACCTGCAGGCGGGCAGAGTATCACTCGGACTTAAGCAGGTTCAGGAAAATCCGTGGGACACAATCGAAGAGAAATATCCGGCCGGCGCAAGAATCAAACGCAAGGTTGTAAAAGTTACAAACGCGGGCGCGTTTATTGAACTGGAAGAAGGCATCGACGGGTTTCTGCATACAGACGATATATCATGGACCAGAAAAACAAAAACATCAGGACTTACGCCCGGTCAGGAAATTGAGGTTATGGTTATATCCATTGATACAGACAGCCGTAATATCAAACTCGGCGTGAAACAGCTGTCAGAAGATCCGTGGAAGGAATTTAATGAAAAATTCAGAATAGGCTCTCCTGTTGAAGGCGAGGTTGCGTCTGTTACCGATTTCGGAATATTCCTGCGTATCCCGGGCGGAATCGAAGGCTTAATTCATAAAACAAATCTTGTTGAAAACCGGGAAGAAGATCCGGATGAAGCCCTTAAAAAATATAAAGTCGGAGACAGATTAAAAGCAATTGTTCTTGAAATACAAAGCGACAAGCAAAAGGTTGCTTTTTCCATACGCGACTACCAGAAAAAAGTGCAAAGAGAAGAAATCTCCCGTTACATGACAGGGGAAGAATCATCTGATTCCACTTATACGCTTGGGGCGATTCTAAAATCAAAAAATTCACAAAATGAATAATGGAGTTGTTCGCCAGCCAATCAGGCTTCAGGACAATTCCAATCTTTTGCGTCAGATGCGAAGGAACCTTTTTTATAAGGGACGGCAATGCTGTCAAAGATCGATGTAAAAAAATTCCATACCCTGATAGAGATAAATTCTCTGATAAACTCACATTATAAAGACATTCACAGTCTTTTATCGAGAATAATGGAATCAGCGACATTGCTTTCTTTCGCTGAAGCGTCAAGTCTGCTTTTACTGGATAAAGAAAGAGGCTCTCTTTTTTTTGAAGTAGCGCTTGGCTCCAAGGGAAAGGATGTAAAAAAATACACTGTCAAGCTCGGAGAAGGAATTGCTGGCTGGGTTGCGCAAAAAAATAAATCTCTTATTGTAAATGATGTTCAGAACGACAAGCGCCACATGAGCATTATCGGCGAAGAAATAAATTACAAATCAAAAACAATAATGGCAGTCCCGATGAGAATCAAGGATAATTGCATCGGAGTTCTTGAGGTTATTAATAAAAAAGAAGATTCGTTTTTCAGTCAGGATGATCTTGAATGGCTTGAAATATTCGCGAATCAGGCGGCGCTGGCAATTATTAACGCGAAAAATATGGAAGAGGCGCAAAGTAAAATTGAAAATCTGGAAAGCCGGATTAAAAGCGATCAGTATCATGAAATAATTACAAAAAGCCCCGTTATCCTGGAAAAAATGGAAATTATTAAAAGGATGGCAAAGACCGATTCCTCGGTTCTTTTATTGGGAGAAAGCGGAGTCGGAAAGGAACTATTTGCCGAGCAGATACACTTAAAAAGCGAACGCAGAGCGTCTCCGTTTGTCAGGGTAAACTGCGCGGCTCTGCCTGAAGGTTTGCTTGAAAGCGAGTTATTCGGCCATGTTAAAGGAGCGTTTACAAACGCTATTGCGAACAGGAAAGGGCGATTTGAGCTAGCGGACGGCGGAACTCTTTTCCTTGATGAAATAGGCGATTTGCCTTTATCGTTACAGGCGAAAATCTTGCGCGTTATTCAGGAAAGAAAATTTGAAAAAGTAGGTTCGGATATTACAGTTACTGTAAATGTAAGAATTGTAGCCGCTACAAATAAAGACCTTGAAGACCTTGTGCATAAAAATCAATTTCGCGGAGATTTATATTACCGCCTGAATGTGCTGCCTGTTTTTATTCCTCCTCTTCGCCAGCGCCCTGAAGATATTCTAGAATTAGCGCATTTTTTCCTGAAGAATTTCATGAATGAAACCAAGAAACAATTTAATGGTTTCTCTCAGGAAGCGATAGATATAATGCTTTCGTATTCATGGCCCGGAAATGTCCGTGAACTTCAGAATTGCATTGAACGCGCCTGTGTAATCGGAAAAAATAAGAACATAGGCCCCAATGATCTTTTCCTGAAAGGCGGCTGGGATGAACCTGCCAATATAGAAAAGCGCGATTTAAAAGAAGCTGTTAACGCGTTTAAATCCGGTTTTATCCGTAAAGTGCTGGATGAAAACAGCTGGAATCAGACAGAGGCCGCAAGGGCACTTGCCATACAGCGCACATATTTGTCAAGATTGATAAAAGAGTTTAATATAACACCTAAGGAGTGATACATGGAAAGCAGCAAAGAGAAAAGCAGCACAGGAGATAAAATCAGCGATTTTATCCAGAAAAACAGAAAGGGAATATTCGTTACTTTAGGTATATTTATTCTTCTTTTTTTGGGTTTAATTGTTTATTTTTTAATCAGCGATTCGGTGAACAGAAAAGCGACTGCCGAAATTGTTGAAATGGCCGATGAGTATGAAAGGCTGCGTTTCAGCGAAGGAGTAGATTATTATTCATCTGAAATGAACGAGCTTCTTTCAAAGCTGAATGATTTTGCGATAAAAAACAAAGGGTTTCCCGGAAGCAAGGCGTGGTCAACTATTGCTCATATTTATTCGGAAAGACAGAACTGGGCGAACGCTGAAGAAGCATGGCTTAACAGCGCCCGGCTTGGAGCAAAAACATATCTTGGTCCTATATCGTTTTTTCAGGCAGCTGTCGCCGCAGAAGAGCAGAATAAACTTGAAAATGCAATTGATTATCTTCAGCAATGCGTGTCCCACAGCTTTGAATTTCCCGATGCTCCGCGCGCTCAGTTTAACATCGGCAGATTATATGAACAACTTGGTAATGTTCAGGGAGCGCTGGAAGCGTACCGCGCAGTTTTAATCAACTGGCCGTGGGAGCGTTCTGAAGTAATATCTCAAAGCATGTACGTCTGGCAGAATCTAGCAAGAAATCAGATAATAAAACTTGAGCTTAGATGAACCAATTGCCTTTCCGGCGAATGAAGTCAAGGATTCACGCTGGCTGTTTTTTTCTTTTATTTTTTCCATGTTTGTTCTTATTCTGCGGAATAGAGGAGTATTATTATCTTCCGCAGGTTCCTGAAAGCAATGTCGTTCCGACTTTTAATACCGAAGCGGCAATTGACCTTCCTAGCATGACACAATATTATTATTTCACAAACTATATTATTTATTACCGGATATATATAAGTGAACAGGAAATGGATTTTGATAATCCATCCAGTTATACCGCAGATTTTAAAAATGATTATAATTTGATTAGACAATACGCTGATCCGGCAGGCTCTTCATCAAGCGCCTCAATCGACCAAATATTCAAAAACAGAAATTACCATGAGCTGCGTTTCCAGGGTAAAAGTTTACAATCCATGCTTGTGCCGGGGAGTACATTAAAGATCATTTTCCCGACAGGATTGGGAGACAGTCCATACGCATTTATTATAACTGACAGTCATGCAAATTTGAACCGTTCTATAACAGATCCGCAGCCGTCTGATCGTTTGTTTCTCAATTCCGTTGAATTAAGAACAGGCGCAAGAAATGCCGATGTCGCGAAGCGGGCCGGCAGTTACGCATATGTTTCTATGTATATTGCAGCCACTGGATTTGACAGTAATAACTTTAGAGCAGTTTTCAGTAAACCTACACATATCAATTTATTCAAATTACCGGATAGATATTAAGTTTTTATTTGTACCCGACAAAACAAGCGCTTCTACCACTAAGCAATAAAGCAGAATAAACTGCCTCCAAATTAATTTTTTGGAGGTAGAAGATGAAGTACAGCAAAGAAGAGAAAACGATGTGGCTGGAGGATTGG
>Ga0209755_10000206_pt1 | contig 114231 bp, 86 predicted proteins | sample TergutCo191P1_FD_187301 | JGI IMG/M metagenome (GOLD analysis project Ga0209755, IMG submission 187301) | Cornitermes sp. P1 segment gut microbial communities from Petit-Saut dam, French Guiana - Co191P1 (SPAdes) (version 2) | ecosystem: Host-associated > Arthropoda: Insects > Digestive system...
TATGCCACGGGTAACCGTCGAAATCTGGAATCAGAGACCGATGCTGGCTTGAAGAGCCGTGTGCGTTAGTAGCGCAAGCACGGTTCTGTGAGGGGTGGGCGGCGTAAGCCGACCCGCCTACTCGGCGCGCCGTGCGATAGCGCAGCAATCGCATGGCGCCGGCCATAGCGCAGCAATGGCCGTGCTTTTGACTTTTTGTTTTTATGTTTTGACTTGATATTTTGACTTTATGTTTAGACTTTAACCAACGCCGCCGCAAGGCGGCCAAAAAAAAATTATGAAAACAGAAGACATAAAATCGGCATAAAGCGGCGGGTCTTTCTGAGTAATCAGATTGAGGCGCTGTTAGTGCTGCAAAGGGCGGAGTTCTGCAATACCAACATCAGGTTGGATTTGGTAACTGGCAAAATTGTTACCGACACTCACAACTTCAACACCTCATCTATCTTAAGGCCGGTCACTTCAACGATAGAATTCACATCGTCCCCCCTGTCTTTCAGCTTTTTCGCGATTTCCAACGAATTTTGCTGCCGCTCATACGCCAACGCCGATGCCTCGTTGTGCCGCGCCAGTTCACGCAACCGCGCCAACTCCTTGAATTCGTCCGATGCCGATACGCTCCGGTATGCCTCAACTGCCTGTACCATAATTTCCCCTCCTACAACTATAAGTTCATTTAATTTTTCTTCGGTATCAGCCTTAAAAAACGCCAGCCACAATTTCAACTCGTCCCCCGCATCAACTGCCTCCGGCAACTTCGGCAACTCAAAATAGTGCATTGCCAATCTGTCCGTCAGCCGCTCGTGCCGCCGTACCTCAAGCAACCCAAACTCCGAATGATACTCCGCACAGCGAAACAGCGGAAACGCCAAAATGCTGATGACAACGGTGCGCGGCAATTGAGAAAAATTCGCACCCACCGGCAACGCGCTCGAATATTCCCGCGCCCAATAGAACAGCGACCGCTCCGGGTAGTCCCCCTTGTCCTCGACCTGCACCTCCAAATCCACCCGCTGGCCGCTCACCGTCATGTTGATGTCCAAATGGCAAAACTTCTCCCCCATCGCCTCCGGTGGCATCTCGGAATTGGTCACACGGAAGTCTTCCCCAATGTCCTCCACCCGTATACCGAGCAACGCCGCAACGAGCCTTTTCAATAACGCAATGTTTTTGACAAACAACGACTTAAACAGCACATCGTTCGTAAGTTTATATTTAAGTTCGGCCATTATCCCTCTTTTCCATACTATAATATACTAAATACTCACCCAAAAAGCAAAAAAAACTGAGGTGGCCTCACATTTTTAGACAGTTGGCAAGATGTATTTTTGTGAATTACCATTTCCCAGTTATTTACTACGTCCGAAGCATATTCTTGAGCTGTGCCGCCCCTGCCGGCAAATAATTTTTTCCATCTTGCGTCCTGTCACCCCATAACGTATATTATCTATTATATACAGCGCCCCAAAGGCGTCTCGCTCTCTAACACTGCGCAGTATCTTAATTATCGGTTTTACGGTGGCGGCAAATTTCCCCGCCATCGAGACACTTCCCGCTCTCTCCGCCCCTAAATATCCCTAAAAATTACGTAAACGCTCTACAAGAGCCGTTTTGATGCTTTGCCCGTTTTACAAATTTTACAAAAAACAACAATTATACCCAATCCCCACCGGGGAAGGAGAGATTTATGGAAAAAGCAGTGGTTAAGACTGAGGCTCAAGCCAACATCCGGGACGAAATCCCGGCAAAATATTTCAAAGACGGCCTGCCGGAAATCATCCCGGCAAAGTATGATATTGTTTTCAAGAAAGTCTTTCTGGAAAATGAGGATTTGCTCGAATACCTGCTAAGGTCTATAGTCGACCTCCCGGACGAGGAGTACGAGGAGCTCACCGTTACCTGTTCCGAGGTACTCCCCGATAAGCGCGGCGGGAAGAAATGTGCCCTCGACATCAAGGTCATCACAAAATCCAAGATGGTCATTGATATTGAAATTCAGCGCGGAGATGTTGCGCATCTGCGTGAGCGTATTGTATTTTATATTTCGGGCCTGATCAAGGAGCAGCTGCTGTCGGGCGATGAGTATGATGAGATTAGGCGGGTGATCGGCATGGTGATTACCGAGCGCGGGCTGATACCGGAGGATACGGAGTACCACCACCGGTTCACGCTCTACGATTTGAAGACGGGGACGACGCTGACGGACTTGATTGAGGTTCATACGCTGGAGTTGTCCAAATTGCCGATGGAAAACGATGGCAGCGATATGTGGCGTTGCCTGAAGCTGTTAAACGCTGAAACTAAAGAGGAGCTGGATATGATAGCGGAAATGAGTCCTGAGCTTAAAAAAGCTGCCGACATAATGAAGGCGTATTCAGAGTTGGACCCAAAGACACGCCGCGAGTACGAGATGCTTGCGCTGGCGGATATGGACGACAGGGTGAGGCTGAAGGCGGCAAGGAAGGAGGGTCGGTTGGAAGAAAGGCTTGAAAACGCCAAAGCCATGATATCCGAAGGTTTGCCCACGGACGTCATCTGCCGAATCACGGGTCTTTCCGCAGACGAAATCCGGCGGCTGTAGCAGGAAATGGAATGGGTCGGGCGGTGATTGTCTGAATCAATCAACCGCCCACCGTCTCCTCAGCACCAGTTCCGCCGCGAGCAGCGCGAGCATTATTCCAAGCAGCAGCCACGACCTGTTGATACGTACCGTTTCGACAACCGTGTTCCGCTCCGCGCTCCGCTGGTCCCACGAGTCGAAAACGCTGCTTGCCGCCGGGATGTCCCGCGTGTCAAGCGGTTGGGCGAATTCCTGCAGGTACTGCGTGTTTTGGGCGAGGACCGATAGCTCGCTCATATCCTTGTTTACGGTGAAGCTGTCGGCGAAAGCGGCTTTGATCCCGCTGCCGTCTAATGACGACGATATGCCGTATCTGCCCGGCGGCAGGGCGTGGAAGGAAAGCGGCTGCCTGTTCAGGCCGGTGGGGGAGTAGTTCATCGTCGTGTCGACGGCGGCGTTGTCGTTCTTTATCTGTACAGATAATTTGACAGGCTCGAATATGGGGACAGCCGCCGGCAGGGACATCATGAATCTTGCGGAGTCTGTTTCGGTAAGAGTGTTTGCCGGATATAGTATCAGTTGATCGGAGATGTTGTCTAACAGCAGCTCTTTTGCCGCGGACAGTATCGTGTTGGAGAAGCTGAACAGCTCGTTTTCGGCGCGATCGGATGACATTGGCCAGAAGTCCCATCTCCAAAAGCCCTTTATGGGGCAGAACAGCGCCTGTATCCTCCTGAACCTGCCGGATGAGAGGATTGTCAAATTGTTGGGCGCGTTGCCGGTGGGGGCGGCGCCTGCACGTACGCCCGCTGCCGTTGTTGTGTTGATTGTCGCCTGCAATATCCTCTTCATCCCGCGCGACGGCTGCTGGCTGCAGGTGATGACCTCCTGCGGCGGCGGCATGGAGCGCAGGTCGAGGCCGGGGCTTATTATGGAGCTGTTGTCGTCAACCAATTTTATAGACAGCGACGGTTCTGTTATGCGGCTTGAACTGCACGGCATGGCGCCGAGGAATACGGCTGTCGCGTGGCGGGGGAGGGAGCGCGTCAGGCCCGCCGCCGTTGTGTCCCAGTCAAACAGGAAAAGGATATCGGGGGACGCTTGCCTCTCCCTGAAAAAATTATTTGACGCCAGCGCCTGCGATATGTACCGCCTGTCAAGCGCAGGCTTTGCGGAGTACATCGAGTAGGTCAGAAAGTGCGGGACCGTCTGGTGGACGAAACTTGCCGCGGCCGGGGGGACGGCGGAGTCTATTACCGCTTCGACGGTATAAAGTTTTCTGCCCGGATGCTGGCTGCTCGTCCTGAATTGTACCGTCTTTGTAAAATACCCCTGTTCGATTTCCGTTGATTCCTTTTTTACTGTCCGGTTTCTCTCTTTTAGCGACACTGTCAGCCCCGCCCTGTCCTTAACGTACCCGCTCGCCGTTACGTCTATGGTGAAAGAGGAATCGCTGGGGGATGATTCCGGCGCGTTGTACGATATTGTTACGAAAGGGTTGGGGTCGGCGTCAGGCAGCGTTAAATAGTATACGGTATTGCGCGGGAATACCTCACTGCTCCTGCGCGGCCTTGTCCAGTGGCCGTCGCTGACTATTATCATATCGTTGGAAAATTTCCCGCCGGCGTCGTCTATCGCGGCGGGGAAATAGCTTTTATGGTCATTAAACAATATTGGGGCTGCTGACGGCAGCTGCCGCGCGCGGGTTGAGTCGCCAAATAAAAAATATTCAAAATTGACGCGCCCGCCCGTACGCGATTGTAAAGACGCCAGCGTGTCAAGAAACGGTTTGACGTTGGCATCGGGGGAAAAATTCTGCATACTGGCTGATACGTCAATAAGCACGGGGATTTTCATATTGCCCGACTCGAACCGCTCGAACTGTATCACCGGCTCAAAGAAAGAGAGTATCAGCCCGATGAACCACGCGGCCCTCAAGGTAATCAGCACAATTTTTTTTGATAAGGATAAGGGGCCGCGTCCGTATTTAATGGCGGACAGTATGACGCCAAGCATCAGCAAAACGGTTATCAGTATTTGCCATTGGTTTATCGGCATGTCATAAGCCCTGTGGAGTTCGGGGCCTTGCGGCGGTTGGAGATTACGGTGTTTTTGCGCCAGTTCTTATCGTTCTGTTTGGGGTAATCGGTAGTATAATGCAACCCCCGGCTCTCTTTGCGTTTGAGGGCGGACATAATAATCAATTTAGCGGTTGTGACCACGTTCCGCAGTTCGAGCAGCTGCGGGGTGATCCTCGCGCGTTTATAGAAATCCTCTATCTCTTTTTCGAGCAGGTTAATTCTGCGCAGTGCCCTGTTGAGCCGCAGCCCGGAACGCACTATGCCAACGTAGTCCCACATCACGCTCTGTATCTCGCTCAGATTATGCGAGAGCAGTATCCACTCCTCAATATCGCTCGTTCCCTTATCATCCCAGTCGGGGATATCTCCAAGTGATATATCGCGGCATTTTTTCAAACGCGCCGCCGCGTCGGCCACCGCGCGGTGTGAGAATACGAGCGCTTCGAGCAGCGAGTTCGATGCCAGCCTGTTCGCGCCGTGCACCCCGGTGCAAGCGGTCTCGCCGCAGGCGTACAAATTTTCTATTCCCGTATTGCCATAGTAGTCGACCGCCACGCCGCCGCACATATAGTGGGCCGCGGGCACTACGGGAATTAAATCTTTGGTGATATCAATACCATATTGCAGGCATTGGCTGTAGATGTTGGGAAAGTGGGCGATTGTCTCTTTCGCCTCTTTATGCCTCACGTCAAGGTATACGCACGGCAGGCCGGAGATTTTCATCTCGTTGTCTATCGCTCTGGCCACAATATCCCTTGGGGCCAATGATTTCAGCTGATGGTATTTCTGCATGAACTCCTGCCCGTTTGCGTTGAGCAGTACCGCCCCGTACCCCCTTAGCGCCTCGGATATCAGAAACGAGTCCGCCTTTTCGTGGAACAGCGTTGTAGGGTGGAACTGTATGAACTCCATGTTGGCGACCTGCGCCCCGGCGCGGTAGGCCATAGCCACGCCGTCGCCTGTGGCTATGGCGGGATTTGTCGAGTGCAGGTAGACGCGTCCGGCCCCGCCGCTTGCCAAGCAGGTGACCTTTGCCTTTATGGAGAATATGGACTTGTTTACGGAATCCAGCACATACGCGCCGAAACATTCGTATTGATTCGGCACGCTTTTTACGTGGTGCCCCGTTATCAGCTCGATGGCGCAGTGGTTTTCGAGGATTGTGATGTTTTTGTGCCCGCGCAGCTTGCGCAGCAGCGTCATCTCCAATTCCCGCCCTGTCAGGTCCATCGCGTGGACTATACGGTTTACGGAGTGCCCGCCCTCTCTGCCCAAGTGCAGGTTGTAGGGATTGCTGCCTGATTTATCACCGTTTCCCCCCCCAACCGAAAAGCGCGCGCCGTAGTCTAACAGTTCGCGTATTCTTGGCGGACCCTCTTCCACCAGAATTTTTACGGCTTCGCGGTCGCACAGCCCGGCCCCGGCGGTGAGGGTATCGTTTATGTGGCTTTCGAAGCTGTCGCTGTTGTCAAGGACGCACGCGATACCGCCCTGCGCGTAGTTGGTGTTTGAGTCGCTGTCCTGCTTTTTCGTAATTATTGCCACCGTGCCGTGCCGCGCCGCGTTTATGGCGAACGACACGCCGGCGATCCCGCTGCCTATTACCAGAAAGTCGCACGTCCTGTTTACCATTAAACCGCTCCTCATCCGAAAAGTAACGCCAATTCCTTTAACGGCACCCTGCTTTTTAATTCGTCTTTGGCGTCTATATTATTTATAATGCAGAACGCCATGTTCAGGTTGGTGAGGTTTTTTGTTACGCGGTCTATGTCTATGGTCAGTTCCGGCGCGATGTCGCGCGGGTGGAGCGACGGGAAGTTGTACGGGCAGCTGCCAGCATGGTGCGCGCCGGGGAAGTCGGTTGAGCGCAGAATAAGCCCGTGCGTGCGGCAGATTATAGGGCGCACTTCGTATATTACGCAGGCCTTGTCGCGCAGGAACGGGCAGATGTGCCCGGAACGCTTGCGTTTGCCCTTGCCGGTCAGAGGCTTTTTGTCGTCTATGCCGTTTATATACGCGGTGATGATGTACGCTTCAAGGCGGCTTACGCTTTGCAGCTCGCAACATGTGCCGCATCCCTTACGGCACGCGATCTCGCGGGGGTATGTTTCGCGTACACGCTGCCATATCCCGTCGCAGTAGTCGCACAACGTTTTATAGTTAGCTAATATCGTTTGTAATTTGTCCATACGCCATCAGTCCAGCTCTATATTGATTTTCCCATCCATGATTACCATACCTTTAAAGAACTCTCCCGGGGTTCCTGCGGTTTTGAAGAGCCTTGGCCCCTTGCCGCCGCCAATGTAGAAACCCGCGCGGTACACCTCGCTCCCCGCCTTTACCGCCGCCGCCTCCACCCGCGTCGCGAGCATATCTAAACGGCAGTTTTTCCAGTACGGCGGCGCTATGCGCTCCCCGCCGGGCAGGTAGCACAGCCCCTTGTCGCGCCCCCAGATAAACTGGTAAAGGAGCTGGTTCTCTATGCTAACCCACGACGTAGGGCAATTAATCTCCCTGAACTGCCGCTGCTCGAAACTCACGGAGTCTCTAAGCGAGCCGCTTAATATGCCGACCTTCCCATCGGTCCAGTGGTCGTTTACGATGTAGACGGGGGATAGGTAGTGCTCGTTTACCTGCAAATCGACATCGGCGGTGATCCTGTCGAGCACCACAAGCCCCTCCTCGGCGCACGTTATTATGCGAATGTCGCGCGTGAGCACCTGCCGCCCGCTCGCGCCGAAATAGGCTATGCGGCCGTAGGTGTCGAACCCGTCGCGCTGGTAGCCGTCGTTGTGGAACAGCACCTCGGCGCTCTTTACGGGGTCACTGAGCGATGGCATACCGAGCAGCGCGGCCTTGAACGGTGCGAGCAGTTCCGGGCGCGCGTGCAGGTTTATGCCTATCATCGGGTGCCCGCCCAGCGCCTTCCACGCCACGCTGCGGGTGGAGCGCACATTGCGCCTGAAACATACTTCTATATAAGGATATATGTGCCGCGTGTCTATGGCGTTCTCGACCTGTCCGGCGGTGTAGCTGCGCAGCCCTGCCGTCTGGAACGGCAAACTCGCCAAAAGCGCCAGTTCCACCCCCACCTGGCTCTGGAAAAAGAGTTCCCACCCGTCGTAAGACGGCTCGAATCCAAGCACCCAGGGCGACCTGTCGGGGCCTATGGTATCCCCGGAGTCCAAAACGGTGTCCATCCACGAGAGCAGCTTGCCCGTAATGTTGGACGCGCGCGGGTCGCCGCTCCATAGCCCCCACGCCAGCGCCATAGGGTGTGGTATGAAAAGCGGCATATCGTGCCCGCCGGGGGCGAAAAGCAGGCCGTTGGGCAGGCAAAAGCGTATAAGGATGTCGAACGTGCGCTCAAAACTCTTGCGCGTAAGGTACGCCGGCGGCTCGCGCTCATTCAGCTTGTACGCCGAAAGCGCCAAGACGTTCCATATACCGTAAGTCAGCGCCTCCGGGCTGAAAAAGCCGTGGTTCTCGGCGGTAAAATCGGGGTAGATGTTGCACGTCGCCACGGCATCGGCCATCGACCCGCCGAAGTAGCGGCTGTGGTCGGCGCTGTCGTGGATGTTTGAGTCTATATTCACCGCCCAAATCTTGAGCGACTCCCCCCAGTCCCGCGCGTGCGGGTGGTCCGGGCAGAGGTTTATGGCCCAGGCGAGCAGCATCGCGTCCTGCGCGTTCTCCTCGGCCTTGGAGTCTATCCGGCAGCCGCTGGGCGGCATAACGCCGGTAAAACGGTCGGCTTCGTGCGCTATGATCCTGCGGATGCGGGCCTGTTCGTCTGAATCAAGAACCTGCCCGGCAAGCACCGAAATCACCCCCAAAAGCGTGGCCCAAAGGCTGCTACGCCAGTTTTCGCCCCACCGGCGGCGCTCCAGAAACGTGTCTACGTCAAAATCGCCCGTAATGTGGCTGTCGCAGGCCCAGGCAACCCCCTTCTTAAGCCTGTAGACAAGGTCGCCCTCGCTTATCAGCTGCTCTATGAGCCCCAACTGATTGTGGTAAACGTAAGCGCCAAGCACACAAAGCACGTTAAGGTGCGGACGCAAGACATACTCTATAACCGGCGAAGACGATCCTACAGTACGCATATTGAACGTCCGGGGGTCATCGGTGCCGAAAAGCCCCCGCCGGTCGTCAATCTCCTGCCACGACTCAAGATAGTACGGAAGCCCCTTGGCGAGAAGCTCCATTATCTTGGCAGGCTCTATCCTGTCGTTAAACTGTATCATTTTATGTATATACCGCCCGTTTCCGTTGAATTAACAAGGTTTACCCCCCGCCAGGCCGGCGCCTGAGCGGACGGTCCATAGTGTAAACGACGACGCGGTCCTCATCGTCGGCAACCTGACACTTTCGGGCAAACTCGCGGGCGGTGTTGGAATCGTACATCACAATAAACGAGTCCCCGAAAAAGCGCGGATACCGGTCGCCCTTCAGCCACTCCTGATTCTCCTCCACAATATCGGCCAAAAAACCCTGCCGGCTGCCCAAATAACCTATGCCCAAATATGCCATTGTAGATAGCCATTTCCCTCAAAATTATACAAAATTATACAAATTCGGATAACCAGCGGCCACACTCCCGCATATATAAACTAATTCATTGTACAACGGTATTCAAGATTTTTTTCAGGTTTTGAAGTTTTTTTAAAAATATCTTGACAAACCCATAGGTAATATAGTATATTACTGTATAATTATGTATGTGGCCGGTACCTGCCATATCCGCCTTAGACAGACGCTGTTGGCCAGAATGGTTACGCCGGAACCAAATAAACAGTCCGTACCCGCACTGCCTGGGGTAGTAGTAGCGGCGGTATTCATTGGTATAGCAGTGGGAGCAATGCTGCAAACTACCGGAAGCCAAAGCAAATCAGGCGTGGGGTCAAGCTCCGTCACAGGCATACACCGCAACCCGTAACTGCCGAGCGAGCGGCTCCGGCTCAGGAGGCCGGGGTTGAGCCCTCCATAAATATTATAAATGTCAACGACACGTTCAGGTTTTGGGGGTCTACAGGACCCCGGTTCGGATTTACACTAAAATGGCAGTGGTAAATATTTTTATTTTTCTCTTGATTTTTTTGAATAGCATTGGTATAATTAATAACTCAGCATATCGAAAAAGCGTGTTTACATATGCGAAAAATATTTTATTTTCCTCTTGATTTTCTTTTGCCATATCGCTATAATATCGCGTAAAACCCCTTATTTTACGCATAAATTCGCAAAAAAAATTTATTTTACTTTTCCTATTGATTTTGCCGCCAAAAGTCTCTATACTGAAAAATGAGGGGCGCATGACCTGCTGTACGCAAAAACAGAAAAACGAAGGGGGTAAAATTATGGAGCGTAAGAAATATGATTTGGTCAGCGCGGTTGGCGGGCAGTCAGGTTCGGCCATAGTGGGAGTTCTTGTGGCGATTGCTTTTATGGGAATAGCGGCGGCATCTATGATACGCAGCACTGGCAGTCAGTCACGCACAAGTATAAGTTACGCATCTGTGCAGACCGCGCAGAGTACATTAAACAGCGGGGTAATAGCAACGGAGACTGGTTTGAGGGATAGTGGCAAGGCTGCGCGCATGAAAGCGGTTATTGAAGATATTCTTAATAATAAGATTCCCGCAGTGAACGACAGGAGCAGGTTTGTGTTTGGCAGCGGCACTCAGAAAGTCGCTCTTGCCGCCGGCGTTGACCAGTCATTCTGCAGCCGTCTTGACAGTGTGGGGGTGGATTATGAAGGCAGGGTGCTTGGCAGGTTTGATGTTCGCAGCGGCAACAGTACTGGCGGCAGATATATAAAGAGGGCGGAGGTTTTTGGCGAACTGGGTGGGCTTGCGGTTGAGTGGGTAGACGACGACGGCAAAAACGGCTTGTGGGGCGAGAACGCTCTTTTTACCGGCGGGGATATGGTTACCTCAAACGGCCTTATAATAAACGGAAACGTTACGATCGGCGCGAATCTGACGCTTAACGGCGACGCGGGGATCATATTTAACGGTAATACCTGGGTAGACAAGGATTTTAAGGACCAGACTGCCGGGTCGACTTTCGCAGAGGCCCTTCGCGTAGAGGGTAAGGCTGTCTATCACCATAATACCAAGGTCCCTGCGGATAATGATGACGCCGCGAGCGCCCTAAGCAGGGCCGAGAACCCCAAGCTGGACTTGAGCAAGATACCTGCCGGGGTTACACGTTTGGGTATAAATGACATTGCAGACTCGTGGGGCTCAGGCAGCGGCGGGCTTAACAAGTCCAAGTTCCTGAATGCCCTCGCGTCGGTGCCGCAGTCTAAGAGGTACAACGGCCATGTGGTAGTGGAGTTAGACGGCGGCTATATGCAGGGACAGGACTGGCAGTGGAGCGGCGAGAAGTTCAACGAAAAGGTTATTTTTGTGCTGAAGGGCAGCGCGCAGCTCAGGCAGAGGTTTTTCGACTGCGGGCCGGCTGGCAGTATGCTGATATATCTGGGCGGCCAGTCCAGCCTTCAGCCGGGCTTTGACCCCGGCCGCTTCAGGGGCCTTATATACGCCGAAGAGGGCAACAACTCGCCCATGATACTCGCTCAGGGCGGCGCGGGCTCCAGCATAACCGGGGCGGTATATTCAATGGGCGGCGGCCTGCTGAGCGTGCACGGCGCTGGTATGCCTATAACCTACAGTTCCGACGTACTCGGCGCTTTCGCCGACCTGCGCGCCGGCAACGGCGGGGGCGGCGCCAAAGTTCCGGTGGTCATTTTCAACACCGGCGACGAGTTCATAGATGTCAGGGCGTTTGGCTACTACTTCTTCTGATTTTTCCGGCATGGTGCGGCGGGCGGATGTGGTCCGCCCGCCGTTTTTTATAGATCCATACGAATAAACATTATATCTGTGCCGCCCGATGATTGCACGGCAGGGGTGATGTCGCCGGATGGCATCGGTATAATATTTAATCGTGCTTTCAATAATTTTCTGCAAAAAAATATTGCGTTTGCCTCTTCCCGTATATTATTTTAGGTGTTCGGGATAAAAAGGGGCTGTAGCTCAGCTGGGAGAGCGCCGCGTTCGCAATGCGGAGGCCAGGGGTTCGATCCCCCTCAGCTCCAATATTTATCTCAAAAACGCCTTTTTCGGCCCAAATAACGCTGGAAGGGCGTTTTTTGTGTAGACCTTGACCTTGTCCGTTGATTCTTATGCGAAACGAAAAAGAAGCTGTTAATAACTCGGAAAGCGGCGGGGGCAGGTCCCGTAAGCAGGTTGGCATCAGAGGGCTTTGGATATTCCTGCTGATACTTATCGTCATACCTGTAACCTCTTTCTCTGCGGTCGCGGGCAGCCTGTTTATCTACCGGCTCTACGAGTCTTTGCCCACGCATACACAACTGCAGAACATTGAGCAGTCGGTGGTTTCCAAGGTTTTGGACAAGGACGGCAAGCCGATCCACGAGTTCAGCGTGGAGCGGCGGTTTTGGGTGCCGCTCGAAAATATCCCTAAGGATCTGCAGAACGCCGTAATATCCATTGAGGACCGCCGTTTTTATAAGCATTGGGGCATAAATGTTGAGCGAAATCTGGGCGCGGTGCTTGCCAATGTTACCCGCGGCAAGTTGGCGCAGGGCGCGTCGACCATCACGCAGCAGCTGGCCCGCAACCTCTACCTTACGTCCGACAAGACGTTTATCCGCAAGATCCGCGAGGTTTTGACCGCTGTGCAGCTTGAGAGTACCTACACAAAGCCGGAGATTCTTGAGCTGTACCTCAACCAGGCCTATCTGGGCGCTGGCGTTTACGGGGTGCAGGCCGCCGCCGAGCACTATTATAACAAGGGGGCGTCTGAGTTGACGCTTAATGAGTGTGCCGTTATTGCGGGGATCATACAGCGCCCGGAGCACCACCGGCCCGACCGTCCGGCCAATACGGAGCGTATCACCGCGCGCCGTAACGTAGTGCTGCGCTCTATGGTGGTAACTAAGTCGATCACCAAGGCCGCCGCGCAGGCCGCAATAGACGAGCCGGTTGTGGCGAACCCGAAGGTTTACGCCCCGCCTGCGGCTCCCTATTTTATAGAGATGGTTAGGCGCTACGTGGCGGATAAGTACGGCGACGACCAGCTCTACAACGCCGGCCTTGTGATACAGACCACGCTTGACCCCATAGCGCAGGACAGCGCGGAGGCGAGCGCGGGGCGGCAGGTCGCGCTGCAGCAGGCGCGGCTCAACCGGATATTCATAGACGCCAACAAGCTCGACCGCGTGTTTGGTATGAACCGCGATATGGTTATCGCCTCCTTTGACTCGCTCTACGCGCTCAAAGCCGATGAGTATGCGAAGCTGCACGATACGCTAAAGCTCCGCAAGGCGCAGATTGCCGTGGTGGCGCTTGACGTTAAAACCGGCGCGATACGCACACTCATAGGCGGGCGTGACTTTCAGGAGAGCAGGTTCAACCGGGTGACGCAGGCGAGGCGGCAGGCCGGGTCGGCGTTCAAGCCGTTCGTTTACTCAGCCGCGTTAGAGAACGGCATAAACCCGGCAACGGTGATACTCGACCAGCCGATAACGCTTGTTACGCCGGAAGGCGAGTGGCGCCCGGAGAACTACGACCGCACATTCTCAGGCCCCATGACCGTCCGCGACGCGCTGGCCAAATCCAACAACCTCGTCGCCATACAGGTATTCAACAGGGTGGGGGGCCAGACGGTTGTCGACCACGCCCAAAGAATGAAGATAAGGCCGCAGTCCCTCCACACCGGCCCGTCGCTTGCCATAGGCGCGTGCGAGGTTACGCCAATGGAGATCACCTCGTCGTACGGCATTTACGCCAACCGCGGCATATACGTGCCGCCGTACTTCATAGAGAGGATAACCGACCGAAACGGCCGCGTATTGGAGGAGGCCACCCCAAAAGAGGAGGAGGTGCTGTCGCCGTCGGACGCCTTCCTTATGACATCGCTGCTGGGCAGTGTAGTGTGCTGCGGTACAGGCGCGCGGATACGTAGCGAGCATAAATTCACCCGCCCGGCCGGTGGTAAAACAGGGACGACGAACGACTACTCAGACGCGTGGTTCGTGGGTTTCACCCCGCAGATAGTCTGCGGCGTATGGGTCGGCATAGACGACCGCCTCTCGATGGGCTACGGCGTAACCGGAACAGTGGCGGCGGTCCCGGTATGGAGCCGCGCGATGATCGCGCTCCACAGAGACCTGCCCGTTCAGGACTTCAGGCGCCCGGAGGGCGTAAAGGGGCTTTCGATCTGCAGCCAATCATCCGGATTGGCCGGAGCCTCGTGCCCGCGCACCAAGGTAGAAGTATTCAGGAGCGAATCCGTGGTAGACTCCTGCACAGTACACGGGATAGCGAGGGGCCTCAGGGACGGCGGCGCGGGGATGGATATTTTCGGCCCGTCGAGGCGCGGCGGCAGCGGCAGTACCGGCGGTAGCAGCGGCAGCGGCGGTGGGGAACAGAAGAAGCAGGACAGGAACCGGTCGATGTTTTGACGTTTAATCAGGAAAATCATTTAATCATGTAAATCATGGTTCAGACAATATATCCAGCGCAAACAGTACGTGCGCCGCGATCCCCGTGTTTATAGCCCTCTCGTCGGGCAAAAATTTTGATGTGTGCAGGTCCGAACCCCTCTTTTTATTGCCGGGGGCTATCCCCAGATAAATGTACAGTCCGGGTACGAGCTGCTGGTAGCGCGCAAAGTCTTCGGCGTACATAGTCGGGTGGGCGCGGTCTATGACGGATTCGTTCCCCAGAAACGATCTCATTTGCGCTTTGAATTTTTGCGCGAGCGCGGGGTCGTTATAGCCGGAGGGGTACGATTTTTTGAAAGTGGTTTTGGCCGACGCCCCGAACGCCGCCGCGGCCGACTCCGTCAGTTCGCGTATGCGTGTCATCAGCCTGTCCTGCAGTTCCTCCGAGTACGTCCGCACCGTCCCGGCGAATACGGCCGTGTCCGGTATGATGTTGCTCTTTGTCCCCGCGTGGAAGCTCCCCACAGTAAGCACCGCCGGGTCCGACGATGATAATTCCCGGCTGATGAGCGTTTGCAGCTGTATGATTATTGACGAGGCGCAGACGATCGGGTCGACAGTCTTTTCCGGCGTGGCCCCGTGCCCCCCGCGCCCGCGCACGGTTACCTCAAAATCCATCACCCCGGCGTAGTCCTCACCCTCCTTGACGGCGATCACCCCGTGCCTGTATTCGGGGCAGGAGTGCATCCCGAATACCGCTGCCGCCTTTGGCGGGAAAACGCCCGCCTTTATAAGCCCAAGCGCCCCGCCCGGCTCCTTCTCCTCCGACGGCTGGAACAGGCAGAGCACCGTCCCTTTCCACTGGTCTTTTATCTGATTAAGCAATTTAGCCGCGCCGAGGAGTATGGCCGTGTGCATATCGTGACCGCAGGCGTGCATGACGCCAGGTACCTTGGAGGCGTAGGGGACATCGTTCTCCTCCTGTATCGGCAGCGCGTCGGTGTCGGCGCGGAGTACCACAGTCGGCCCCTTGCCGCTCACTATCTTCGCGCTGACGGCGGTTTTGTCCAAGTGGTAGTGCGCCGCGATACCCCAGCCTCGCAGGGTATCGTGAACCAACCGCGCCGTGCCGAACTCGCTGCCGGACAGCTCCGGGTTCCTGTGTATCGCGCGGCGAAGCTCGGCCGCCTCCGGTGCGATTTGAGCGGTTAATTCCCTGAGTGCAGACTTATCCATATTATATATAGCGCCCGTATTGTTATGGTGTATACGCGTTGATGCCCGGTTTCAGGCGCGAATAATCCCCAAACCGGTTGCCGGTGCTGACCCGTTGCTGCCACCGCCATAATTAAAAATATGATTTCGCGGTAATAATGGCAAAATTTTTTGCTTTTTATTATATTTGATAGATTGCCGGCGCGGAGCCGGACAGCCAAAAATTACAAAACAGGAACCGGAATATCATGAAAATGTGGGATGGCCGTTTTTCAAAGCCCTCGGACGAACTGATGGAGTCGTTCAACAACTCGCTGCCGTTTGACAGGGCGCTCATTGAGGAGGATATCGCCGGCAGCGTGGCCTGGGCCAACGCGCTTGAGAAAATCGGCGTGTTCTCGCCGGAGGAGCGCGGCCGGGTGGTTGAGGGGTTGAGGGGCATATTGGATGACTATATGGCGGGGCGCGTCAAGTTCCACAAGTCCGACGAGGATATCCACATGGCCGTCGAGCGGCTGCTGGTCGAGCGCGCCGGTGCGGCGGGGGAGAGGCTGCACACCGGGCGGTCGAGGAACGATCAGGTCATTACCGACACGAGGCTGTACACGAAAAAAGCGCTCGCGGGGATGGCCGAGGCGCTCACGGAGCTGCAGAGCGCGGTGGTAGAGCGGGCTAAGGCTGATATCAACATCATCATCCCCGGATTCACGCACCTGCAGCAGGCGCAGCCGGTGCTGCTGTCCCACTATTGGATGTCCATGTTCTCAATCCTCGAACGTGAGAAGAGCCGTATCAGGCACGCTGTAAAATCAACCGATATCCTGCCGCTTGGGTCCGGCGCGATGGCGGGGAGCGGGTTTGCGGTCGACAGGGACGCGATTGCGGCGGAGCTTGGTTTTTCGTCCGTGTCGGCAAACAGTATGGATATGGTGAGCTCAAGGGATTTTCTGCTGGAGACGTTATCAGTATTCGCGTCTGTCGGTATCCATTTGAGCCGGTACGCGGAGGACCTGATAATCTGGTCGTCCAAAGAGTTTGGCTTTGTTGAGCTGGATGACGCGTGGTCGACCGGGTCAAGCATGATGCCGCAGAAGAAGAACCCTGACTCGCTGGAGCTGATACGCGGCAAGAGCGGGCGGTTTATAGGTAATTATACGAGGCTGGCCACAACCGTTAAGGGGCTGGGGCTTACGTATTTTAAGGACCTGCAGGAGGATAAGGAGCCGCTGTTCGATAGCGAGCATAATTTGCGGATGGTCATAAAGGTATTCACGCATGTTTTGTTGACACTTAAGGTGCGTGATGATAAAATCAGGCAGGACTTGGACCCGTTTTTATTGGCGACTGATATGGCCGATTACCTTGTAAGAAAAGGGATGCCCTTCCGTAAGGCGCATAAGGTCATTGGAAAATTAGTCGGATATTGTGTTGAGGCGGATGTGGCGCTGACAGATGTTCCCGTTGGTAAATTAAAGGAGTTTTCGGAGATATTTGGGGATGATGTTACGCAGCTTTACTCATGGGAGCAGGCGGTAAACGCCCGTACAGTAAAGGGCGGCACAAGCCCGCTGAGCGTTAAAATGCAGATCGTTGAAGCGGACAGGATCATAAACAACAAAGCCGGTGAGCTGGACGGATTAAAATACTCGCGCGTAGTTGATCAGGCCGGCGGCGTGCTCTTTCGCGAGGTCAACGGGAAGCTCGAAGTTTTAACCGTCCGCTCAAAAAAATTCCCCGACCAGCGCATCTTCCCCAAGGGCCACATAGAGCCCGGCGAAACGGAAGAGGAGACCGCCGTGCGCGAGTTGTGCGAAGAGGCCGGGATGATAGGGGAGATAGCAGGGTACAGCGGGCGTGTGCGCGAATTCGTATTCAAGGAAAAGCTCTACCGCGTCAAATACTACGCTATGAGATATGTATCTACAGATAACCCCGGCGAGCCAAACCGCGAACCGCAGTGGACAAGCGTATCCAAAACTCGCGAAATACTGCCGTTCGACGATCTGCGCGAAGTGCTGGACGGGTGCGTGGGGCTATTGGGGCGCTAATAATAAGGGTGGAGGTACGCAGTCGTCAAGGCCGCGCACCTCTAACAATCACCGCCCTGTTCAGCCTCTCCGTCATAAATAGCATAAGCCCCGCGAGGCCCAAAAGGAACGCCGGGTACAGGGCGATGCTGATATTGCCGGCGATAATCCCGAACAGCGGAGGCATGAGGGTGGATCCTGTGTACGCGCTTGCCATTTGTACGCCAACTATCGCCTGAGAGTTTTCTTTGCCGAAGTTTGTGGGTGTGGCGTGGATGATCGCAGGATATACCGGCGCGCAGCCGAGGCCGATTATGATCAGGCCGTTTAGGCAAAGCCAGCCGGGCGTTCCGGGGAGCCAGACGGCGAAGATTCCAATTGTCATCACAGCGATACCTATTCTTATCATGTTCCTGTCGCCGATCTTGTCGGATATGAACCCGCTCAAGAACCGCCCGCCGGTTATCCCCATATAGAAAAACGCCGCGTACGCCGCCGCGGTCTCCGGGGAGATTCCCCTCTGTAAAACGAGGAAGCTGCTTGCCCATAATCCCGCTGTCGATTCCAGCGCGCAGTACCCGAAGAACGCGGGCAGGATGAATTTCACGCCGTTGATTTTTATTATCTGCGATAAATTCATGGTGGGGGAGCGGCCGTGCCCGCCGTCTTGCGTACCCGCCTTCTGCCTCTTCCACAAAGGCAGGCTGAAAAACAAAATCGCCGTCAATACAATCTGGACAATCGCCACCATCCTGTACCCATCGTTCCACCCATTACCGCCTGTCAAGCAGTACCCCATAATGTAAGGGCCGATAGACGCCCCAACGCCCCAGAAGCAGTGCAGCCAGTTCATGTGCCGCGAGGCGTATCGCAGCGCCACATAATTATTCAGCGCGGCATCCACCGCCCCGGCGCCGAGGCCGTAGGGTACCGCCAGAACGCACAACATCCAAAATGATCCCGCCGCCGAGAAGCCGAACAGCGCCGCAGCGGTCATCAAAACGCTTGCGGCGGTAACCATCCCCGCCCCGAATCGCTTTGTCATCCTGTCCGACAGCAGGCTCGACACGATAGTATCCGCCGCGATAATCATGGAGATAACCCCCGCAAACGATAGCGGCGCGCCCATCTCCTCCCGCATGACGGGCCAGGCCGAGCCGAGCAGCGCGTCGGGCAGGCCGAGGCTTATGAAGGAGAGGTATATCAGCGCGAGCAGGATTGAGTACATGGCTTGCCTTCAAAGGTTGCGGATTTATAATCACGGATAAAATACATCGCGCGGGGGCAGCGCCCGCAAAAAAAGGTCAAATCCCGTTTTATTGGTAAATGGGGATTTGCCGGGGTGTTGATACCGGTCCGCACGGGCGCGATTTGTCGCGCCCGTGGGGTGTGCGCCAAATATTTGTATTTTAATGTGCATTAATATTATATTATAAAATATATATTTCAATTTCAAAATTAACGTTGATGCCGCTAATTATGACAATGTATGCGCCAAAGAGCAAATTGCCGGGATGGAACGCGTTTCTGCTGATTCTGCTGTTATGTACGCTGGTTTTTGGCCAAAAGCCGGCGGTCGTGGTCGGTGCCGTAGGCGCAGACCCTAAACCGGGGTTGCGCAAGGCCTTTGAAACGCAGATTAAGGCGGCTTTCGTAAAAGACGGGAGATTTACGGCGGTAACGCGCGAGGAGGCGGTGCTGGCGATGCTCGACAGCGAGCAGGTCTACCAGCGCGGCGGCGCGGTAGACGACGGGCAGATAAGGCAAATCGGCGCGCAGTCCGGCGCACGGTACGTCTGCGTGGTGGAAATAGCCCCGCTTATGGATTCCTACATGATGAGCGCGCAGTTCGTAGACATCGAGAGCGCCAATATCGTTAATATGGCCAGCGTCCCCAGCGCTCTTAAAAATGAGGGCGACTTTCTCGCGGCAAGCGCCGAACTCGTCCACCGCCTTTTAGGCACCAAACCCGCCGAAAACAGCAAAAGCGGCTACGGAAACGGCATATTCTTAGCCGAAAATAAAAACGCCAACCCCATATCCGAAATACTCCTGAAAATACTCAAACAAAAAATACCCGTCTCCGACGGCACCTGCGTGGGCGGCGTAACGGTCGCCATCGAGAGCGCCACCGCCGGGCCGGTTTGCGCCGAGAGCATGGTAGGCATGGTATGCAAGGCCGACGTCTCGCTCGTTATCACGCAATGCAAGGGCGGCAAGAGGAGCGTTTTGAAAGGCACCGTGACCGGATCGGACAAAACCTCTGTGGAAACCGCCAAAAGGCAGTTCGAGCGGAGTATGGAAACCGCCAAATTTTGGGGCGAATGGACGAAAGAATTAGAAAAATGGGCAAAATAATGGGGCTGAGACACACGCTAACGGCCGCGCTGGCAGTATTGCTTTTTGCGGTCGCCCCCGTGCAAGGCGAGCTTTCGATCCGCCTGCCGCTGCCCGAACAGCTTAAAAAAGAGGCCCTGCCCCACTTCTCGGTACGCGACCGCAACGGCCAAAACCTCCTCCAAAGGCGGCACATGGAACGAATGATCCAGCCGCAGGTAAAACGGATCGCCCTCGTGTTCTTCGCAACCTGGTGTATGCCATGCGCAAAAGGCGCTACAATGCTCAGGAACGCAAGGGTCGAGCTCGCGAAAAACGGCGTCCAGCCGATTTTTGTGAACGTAGGCGAAAACGATATCGGCACCATCCACAAGTGGATAGGGCAATACGGAGACCCCGCCGCTCCGCTTGTATTAGACAGCCGATCGCAAATGGCCGGCGCGTTTGGGCTATTAGAGAAAAACGGCTCTATAATCATGCCCCAAATATTAGTTCTCGACGCAAGATTCAGGCCGCTGTTCCTGCTGGGGACGGAAGGCAGCGATTTCCCGCGGATACTTTGGGAACTCAATCCATGAAACAAATGAAAGGTCCACTTATGACATCTGTCACGTATTTTCGTAACTGGGCCGCATTGATGAAAATTACGGCCGTCCTCCTCGTGCTTATGGCGCTTTTTGTCTCTCTGGCCTTTGCCCAAGGCCCAAAGGTGCCCATAAGAAACGTTGCCGTAGTAGAAACGCAGATAGATGAGCAGTCCGGCGCGGCCAGCGAAATGAGCAAGGCCGAGGTGAGGGTAATAACCGACGAGATCCGCCGTGAAGCCGTAAACAACCTGCCTCGGAGCAGATATAGCGTTATGACGTCCGAAACCGTCCAGTCAATGGGTTCGGCGGTGCTGGAGGAGTGCGCGGAGGAGAATTGCGTGATATCGCTTGGCAGCAAAATAGGGGCGGACTATATAGTACGTGGAATTATAAGCAAGTTCCGTAATATGTTCACGCTTTCTGTAGAAATGTATGAAACGGAATACGGTATGCTTGTAGCCACTGCCTCCCCCGTGCGCACGGCAACTCTCGAAGAGCTTTTAGAGAAAAGTACGGCGGCTTGCTTGGCGATGTACAAAAAATTTATGAAAACGAGCCAACTGGCAAGTCCGCGACAGACGGTTGCCCCGCCCACGGCCCTGTCGCCGCAGCCTCAACAGCAGGTTAAATCGGTACAGAAACAGAGTGCGGTTTTTGTTGCTGCATCATCTGTCAGTTTGGGCACTTTTACCGATTCGCGGGATGGGAAGACGTATCGTACTGTAAGGATTGGGAATCAGACTTGGATGGCGGAAAATTTGAACTATCAAACCGATAAATCCTCGTGTTATAAAAATAAAGACAAGAACTGCCAGAAGTATGGGCGGCTTTACGATTGGAATACGGCGATGAGCGCTTGTCCGGCGGGGTGGAGGTTGCCAAGTAATAATGATTGGGACGATCTGATTCAGACTGCTGGTGGGTATAAGATTGTGGGTGGAAAGTTAAAATCAAAAACCGGTTGGAGCGGAAAAGGTAACGGTACGGATGATTTTAGCTTTTCGGCCCTGCCCGGCGGCTTCCGTCGGAGTGGCGGTTTCTACGGTGTCGGCAAATATAGCTACTGGTGGAGCGCCACGGAGAACGATGTGAGTAGCGCTTGGAGCCGGTACATATACTACGGCAGCGGCGGAGTAGGCAGGTACGACCGCGACAAGACGCGCTCGTTTAGTTTGCGTTGCCTGAAAGACTAACGCGGCACCGCAATAGCCCATCAATTGCGATCCACCCTACCGATTCCGCGTGTTTTTGCGATACGGGCGTTGTGTTGACTTTTTGCCTTATGTTTTGTATGATAATATGTCCAAAATGTAGATTGCGCCGACAACAGATGCGCCGAGACCGTCGCGGATGCGATTTTTTTATGAAACCTTTTTAGCGGAGGGAATAAAAAGTGAGCATAACCATCACAAACCCTATTGAAATACGGAAAGCGGGAATGAAAGCCCTGACAGAAGCGTTGGGATATGATAACACGCAGGAGTTTTTGAAACAATTTAGTGGTACCGGGAATTTTACCGAAGACCGCCACAAATGGAACCCGCAAACAGACAGGGAAATCGACGCGGGTATAATGAAGTTACAGGCTGATATGGAACAGGGTATATTAGATAGGGCCGGGCGTCCGATACAAGGGTGACTCGCTATTAGGCGTTAGCGTATTGCAGGATGCCGCTCCTGCAATGTTAGATGTTAATCTTCTACAAATCCGATACCGGCAGCGCCCGCAAAAAAACAGCAGAGCCGCCGTCCCTGGCCGGCCCTGCCTTTTGCTATATCTCGGGGTTATGTGCAGATTATTGGATTGTGTCGTACCGCACCCCGGCTTGTAAGGTCCTTCCTTTGATTATGGCGAGCTCGCTCACCGTGCCGATCCAAAAACCTTTCTGCCGCAGGCCGTCTATCATAGCGGGGATGGCGGCTATTGTGTTTGGGGCGGTGTTGGGCTCGTGGCAGTTTATGATGCCGCCGTCGGCCGCGTTGTTGATGACATTGTTGGCGATTGCCGACGAGCTTAGGCCGCTCTGATAATCCTGGCTCCAGATGCTGACGCCTATGATGGCGAGGCCCTGCTGCGTGCAGACGGCCGTCAGGTTGTTGCCGTATTCGACGTTGGGTGCGCGGAAGAGTTTTACATCTTTGCCTGTGATGCTTCTTATGGCTGTTGTCGCGGCTGTCAAGCTTGTGCTGATTGTGTTTGTCGCGGTACTGCCGCCGAGGGTGCTGTAGCCGTCGGAGTGGTTGGCGAGCTCGTGGCCGCCATCGTGGATCGCCTTAGCCTGGGCCTGATTGCCACGGATGTTCTGGCCGATCAAGAAGAATGTCGCCTTGACCTTTTTGTTTTCGAGCGCGGTGAGCAGGCTGCCGGTCTGCGGGCCGGGGCCGTCATCGAAAGACAGGGCCACGTATTTTGCAGGCTTGGATGCGTAGCCGTAAAGCGGCCAGTTCTTGTCTATATAATTAAGCATGCTGTCCCTCGGTGTCATCGGCGGTGTTACCGCTGTGTCTGGCGGGGTGGTGATTGTCGTATCGGGCGGGTTGACGATGGACGTATCCGGCGGTGTTATCGCTGTGTCCGGCGGAGTGGTGATTGCCGTATCGGGCGGGTTGACGATGGACGTATCCGGCGGTGTTATCGCTGTGTCTGGCGGGGTGATGATTGCCGTATCTGGCGGGTTGACAATGGATGTATCCGGCGGTGTTATCGCTGTGTCTGGCGGGGTGGTGATTGCCGTATCTGGCGGGTTGACAATGGATGTATCCGGCGGTGTTATCGCTGTGTCTGGCGGGGTGGTGATTGCCGTATCTGGCGGCGTAACTGTCGTATCGCTGCCGTCCGGCGGTCCGGGAACAGCAGGGTTGTCGTTACACCCCATCCCCAGAAAAATTATTACGGCCAATATCACTAACAGTACTACAAAAACCAGGTCGATCCTCATATTACCTCCCATTATGGCGGAAAAATTTTAAGTATCATATATGATTAATACGGATTGTTTTGGGCAAATATTTTAAAAAAATACCTGCAATGGGCGGATGCCTGCTTTTTGGTGCGATAATATTGAAAATATCGCCGGAATAACGTATATTCATAGTATATATGGCAAAAAGAGGCCGGTGCGGACGGTTGCGCGGACGGTACGGATTAATTACTCAGGCCAAGGGAGAACGCGGTATGGGCAAGGGACGTTTTGGGCGGGATGGCGTGTGTTTTTTGGGGCGGTGGGGGAGGTTATGGCCGCGTTTTTGCTGTTTGCGGCATATCTTGGCCGTTGGCGGTATTGAATGAACAGCCTGATCACCATAGTCCGCTCCCTCGCGCAGCAATCCGAAAACAGCGGCGTCAATGCCGCCTGTCAACTGCCTGCCGGTACGCGGCAAAACACATCTCACGGGGACGGGATACTCGGCGATGAGCAGCGGTACGTTTACGAGCGCATTGAGGGCACAACCGACACGATGTTCGTAACCGGCAAGGCGGGCACGGGTAAATCGTTCCTGCTTAAATATTTCAAGGAGAACTCGCGAAAGAAGATAGCCGTAGTCGCGCCCACCGGTGCCGCCGCGATTAATGTGGGCGGGCAGACCATACACTCGTTCTTCCACCTCGCGCCCGATGTGCAAATCCCCGAAAATATCGAGCCGATAACGTCTACGCGCCTGCTGCGCCTGCTCAGGTGCGTGGAGGTCATTGTCATAGACGAGGTGTCTATGGTTCGCGTAGATTTGATGGACATGATAGACACAAAACTCCGTCTTGCCAACGAAAACGCCCTGCCCTTCGGCGGCAAGCAGGTGATAATGTTCGGCGACCCGTACCAGCTGCCGCCGGTGGTAGACGACGACGGGATCCGCGACTACCTGATGAACACGTACCAAAGCGAATTCTTCTTCTCGGCCCCCGTGTTCAAAGAGCGCCCGCTTGTGACCTGCGAGCTCTCAAAAGTGTACAGGCAGGGCGCCGACAGGGAGTTCATCGACCTGCTGAACAAGGTGCGCGACGGCAGCGTTGACGCGGGGGATATCGCCGGCTTCAATAAAAAGTGCGTGCGCCGGCCAGCCGAGGGGCAGCTATATCTGACGCTTGTGCCCACCAACGCGGCGGCCAACTGGATAAACAGCGAAAAACTGCGCAAGATCGACGCGCCGCAATTCATGTATCAGGCGGAGATCACCGGAAAGATAACGCAGTCGGAATACCCGACAGAGGTCGACCTCAAACTAAAGGCCGGCGCGCTGGTCGTGATGCTTGAAAACAGGGACGGATGGGTCAACGGGAGTTTGGGGATAGTGAGTTATCTTGATAACGATTTCGTGAGGGTAATGATAAACGGTACCGAGCACACGATAGACAAAAAAGTCTGGGAGAAGAAAAAATACACGTACGATCGCAGAACCAATAGCTTGACAAACGAGATTATCGCCACGTTCAAGCAGTACCCCGTAAAGCTCGCGTGGGCGCTTACGATACACAAGGCGCAGGGCCAGACATACAAAACGGTAGCGATAGACATGGGCAGCGGGGCATTCGAAAACGGGCAGGCGTACGTGGCGCTGTCAAGATGTATGTCGATGGACACGCTGTACCTGCTCAAGCCGATACGGTACGAAGACATAAAAGTCAGCGCGGACGTGGTGGAGTTCATGCGCCCCGCCGGGGGCGGCCAGCAGGTGATTGATGTCAGCGGTTACGAGCAGGGGCTGTTATCATCGCAAATTCAGCCGGGCGATTCCGAAATCCAAATGGTGAGCAGCATCCGGCGCGGTGAGGCGGAGGGTATAGCCAAAAAGCTCAAGGCCATAGGCGTTGACGCGGAGACGATAGCTGCGGCTACCGGGTTGGCGGTTGAGGAGGTTTTGGGGTTTATGAAATAAATCTACGCTCCATACCTAAGGATTTTACTTTATAGGAGCTGAAAACGCTTTTGTTGGGGAAGCAGTATAATGACCCTCACCCGATTTTCCTGAATATCCCCATCATTGTAACGTCATCGTACGGATCCGCCGCGCCGCAGTGCTCTTTCAGGGTGTCTTTTACGCGGTCTACCACTTCGTCAAGCGTTTCGTACGGTTTTTCGATGAGTTCGGCGAAGCGTTTTTGTGTCAGGAACTCGCCCGATTCGTTTTTTGCCTCTATTACGCCGTCGGTGTAGAGCAACAGCATCTCGCCCGGTTCGAGCGTGAAGGTTTCCTGCCGGTATTTTAGGTCTTCTTTGATTCCTACGCCTACCGCGGGCCCGGTGGGGGCGAGCCAGCGTTTGATTTTGCCTTCGTGGCTCAATAGCGCCGGATGGTTGTGGCCGGCGTTTATGTATGTGACTTCGCCGGTGTTCGGGTCTACCACGGCGAAGAACATCGTGGCGTACATGAAGCGGCCTTTTGACGTGTGGTGGTGGTGTACGATGTATCGGTTTGTCAGTTCTACCGCGTTGAGCGGGTTGGCCCCCTCTGTGGCATTTTCGGAGAACGCGCGGATAAGGCTGCGTATAAGCGACATGAACAGCGCCGCGCCTACGTCTTTGCCGGAGACGTCGGCGATTACGAACGCCGCGCGGCCGTCTTCGAATATGAACGCGTCGTAGAAGTCGCCCGAAACCTCACGCGCGGGCATGAAGAGCGCGCGCGACTCCCAGCCGGGCATCACCGGCATGGATTCGGGCAGGAAGCTCTCCTGTATGGTCCGCCCGATCTGCAGCTCGCGCTTTATCGCTTCCAAGCGCAGGTGTTCCTGCTCCCTGAGAATTGTCAGCTCCCTGTTCGCCTCTTCGAGTATGAGCCGCTGTTCCTGAATTTTGTTCACCATCTGCGCGCCCTGTATAGCGCCGCTCAGCTGTTCGCCCAGAATGTCGTAGATGTAGCCTGTGAGCGGGCCGTCTTTAAAGACCGCCATGCCCAGCTGCTCGTTTTTGAAGTGGAGCGGCTGCACGAACATCTGGTACGGTGTGTCGCCGTCTTTTGTGCCGCCGGGGATAAGGTCTTTGGTGGGGAAGAACGAGTCGGGCGGCGGGGCGCTCTTTTTGCCGCGCTGCAGGGCGAATATCGGTTTGGAGTTCAGGAACCCTTTTGTTGTTTTGTCGTACATGGAGAGGTAGAAGTCGCTTATTTCCAATTTTGGGAACGCGTTTACTACTGCGTCCGTGAGCGCCGCGAAGTCGAACGAGTTGGCAATGGCGTTGCCGGCAGAGCGCATCATGGCGGCTTTCTGTTCCGCCTGCAATCGTTTGTGCGCCTGCAGCCTCGACGCGGTTTCGCCGAACAGGTTGTACCCCTCGTGCAGCAGGTTGTCGGCGGTCTCTTTTTGCGCGCGGTTGAGCCCTTCGGTATATTTGCGCGCCAGTACCAATATTTTTTGCCACTGCAGGATGTCGTCGTTGTCGTCGCTGAGGGCGGCGGCGCGCACTATGCGGTTTAGGGCCGGCAGGAACGTGTTTGCCGCAGCGCCTGCGATCTCGTCGAAGAACGAGCTGGCAAGGCCCTTCAGGTCGTCTACTTCAAGCAGTATGTCTTCTTCCGCCATCTCCATGGATACGAAGTTGTAGAGCGTCTCCGCGAGCTGCTCTTTAAGGCGGTCGATCTTGTCGGACGGCATTTGTATGACCGACAGCGTTTGTGTGCGGTTGTCGAGCGAGTGCTTGGGGTTTATGAAGCAGCCGCAGGACTGGCGTATCATGAGCGGCGTTTGCAGCGGGGTGCGCATGGGGACCTCCTGCCCCCTCATTTTCGCCAGCAGCAGCTCTACCGCTGTACGCCCGATCTCCTTGAGCGGTTGTCGCACGGTGGTGAGCGGCGGCGTGGTCAGCTCGCTCTCCTCAATGTTGTCGAACCCGGTAACCGCCACGTCTTCCGGCACGCGGATTTCGTTGTCCAAAAGCGCCTGTATGGCCCCCAGCGCGGTTTCGTCGTTTGCCGCGAGCAGCGCGTCAAACTGAATATTTTTCCTGAGCAGCTCTATGGCGGCCTTGTAGCCGCCGCTACGCGAAAAGTCGCCGGCTATAAGCAGGCCTTCGTTACATTCAAGGTTGTATTCGCCAAGATATTTTCTGAACAGCTCAAGGCGCTCGTCGGCGTCCAAGTTACCCTTTGGGCCGCCTATGAACGCGAACCTGCGGCACTTGTGGTCGTGCGCGAGGTGCGAGATCAGGCTCTTCATGCCGGAGGTGTTGTCTACAACGAGCGACGGTATGTGCGGCAGCGCGGGGGCAAGCGATACCGCCGGCAGCCCGTGGAACTTCTCCATGAATGTTGCGAACTCCGCCTCGGAGATGAAGTTTTTGAGCGTGCCGGAGATTATCAGCCCGTCGAACTTCGTAACGTCCACGTAGTCGTAGATGATGTTCCGCCGCACCTCGTACGGGTTGTTCGGAGACATCTTGAGCGCCCCGCCGGCGAAGCATACGACGTTGCAGTCGTTCTCCTTCGCGGCGGCGACGATGCCGGGCCACAGGTTGGCGTAGTACAGTCCGGCGACACCCTCAAGGAGCAGGCAGATATTCTTCATAGGCAAGCCCGTCAGCCCATCACGACTTTAACTTCGTGTTTCTGCCCGTCGGCGAAAGCCGGGACTATGGGCTTGTCCAAAGCTTTCCCGTCTACTGAAATCGACTTTACTCCCTTGCAGACTTTGTTTGGGTTTTCTACGTTTATGACGTATCGGCACCCGCGGAAGCTGCGCTCCACCGTGAAGCCGCTCCACTTTGACGGGATGCACGGGTCGATAAGCAGGCCGCCCATCTGCGGGCGGATTCCGAGTATGTAGCGGCTCGCGGCCTGATATGTCCACGAGGAGGTGCCGGAGAGCCAGCTGTTGCGCGCGAGGCCGAATAGCGGGTGCTCGTCGCCCAGAATGTTCTGCGGGTAAACGTACGGCTCGCACTCGTACTCGTCGATAATGTCGTTTTTCGCGGCGGGGTTGATCTGATCGTAGTACTCGTAGGCGCGGTCGCCGTCGCCCATGAGCGCCTCGGCTATCATCATCCACGGGTTGGTGTGCAGGAATATGCCGCCGTTCTCCTTCGCGCCGGGGGGATAGGTGGTGATACCGCCCTTGGTCGGGTCGTAGCCGTTGAAGCCCGGCGTCGAGAGTTTGAGCCCCTTGGAGGTGTTGAGCATTTTGCGGGCCGAATCTAACGCCTGCCTACCGCGGTTGTCCGGCGCCAGCCCGGCGAATATGGGCAGGGATTGGCCGTACAGGTATATCTGACCGTGGCTGTTCTTGCTTGAGCCCAGCGGCGTGCCGTCGGAGTTGAAGTAGGAGACGTACCACTCGCCGTCCCACGCCTGCTCGTTGAGGTTCTTCTTCATCAGGTTATGGTCGGCGATGTACTGCAAAACCTGGTCATTGTTGCCGTGGAACTGTTCCAGGTCCATCATCTCCAAGAGCGCCATACTGTAGAGGCAGGCGTTGAGGATTGATTCGGAGCCGGTGGGCAGGTTCACGCAGTCGTTCCAGTCGGCGAATCCGGTGAGCGGCAGGCCGTGGTTGCCCAAATTGTTTCTGGTGAAGTGGAGCGCGCGCGTCAGGTGGTTGTATACCGTGCCTGATTCGACAGGGGCGCCGAAGGAGTCTTTCTCGTAGAACGAGACTTGCTGGTCGAGGAACTCGGCGTCGCCGGTCTCCTTGACGTATGCGCTTACCGCGAGGACGATCCACAGGTGGTCGTCGCCGTAGTACTGCGGGCGGTCGGGGATTTCGTGCGCGTCGCCGTTTGTGGCCTCCATGCTCATCGGGTTGAACTGGTGCATAGCGGAGCCGTCGGTTTTTTGGACGGAGAGCAGCTTGACAATGAGCTCTTTGGACTTCTCCGGCATGTGCGATACCACGCCCATAACGTCCTGCGAGCTGTCGCGGAACCCTAATCCGCGCGTGCCCATACCCAGCTGATAGTAGGATAGGTAGCGCGACCAGTAGTAAGTGGTGAAGCACTGGCGCGGGTTGTGGACGTTTATCATGCTGTTGAACGCGGCGTCGGGTGTCTCGGCCTGCATGGCGGTCAGGTATTTTGACCAGAACTCGGCGAGCGCGGCGAACGCTTTGTCTACCTCGGCCTCTATCCTGAACTTTTCGATCTCCGGCTTCGCGACGGCGAGGCTCTCCTTTTGGCCCAGCTGGGTGATTATCCTTCTGGTCTCCTGCGGCTTGACGGTGCCGAGGCGGTGCATCAGCGCAGCGATGTTGTCGCCCCTGTGCGCCTCGTTGTTTGCCAGTTCGTCGTTATCTGTGAGCGCGAGCGGCGCGGCCCATGTGCCGTACTCGTTGTCGCCGAGGAACACCCGGCGGTCGGTCTCGAAAGATGAGACAGCCACATTGGAGGTGAAGTAGTTGACCTTGGTGTCGCGGTTCATGAATGCGTACTGGATAAGCACTTTCATGTCGTCGGCGTTGGTGAATACGCGCGACTGCATGGTCTGCGGCACCCAGTCGGCGTTGGTGAACTGCTTCACGGCGTCGAAGTGGGTGTATTCGAGCACGGGTATGACGTCTATCTCCATCGGCGCGCCCGATACGTTCGTGACGCGGATGTCGCGCAGCTCGACCTGGGCGTCCTGTGGGATGAAGATCGTGCATTCGGTTTTCACACCGTAGAACTCGGAGACGATTTTGTTGTACCCCAGCCCCACGCGGCACTCAAAGGAGTCGTACTTGTCGAGCGTGGGCACGAAGAAGGGGGAGAAGACCTTGTACGCCCCGTCTTTCTTTATCCTTATATAGAGCGTCTCGCCCTTGAATTCGGATGAGGGCATTTGCTGGATGTACTTTGTTATGCGGTTGAGCGAGGGGTCGCCCTTGCATATCAGCGCCCCGCCCGTGTGGTCCACGAACCCGCCGAAGGTCAGGTCGCCTATGTAGTTGATCCACTTCACGGGGGTCTTGGGGTTTGTGATGACGTATTCCCGCGCTTCGTCCTTAAAATCGCCGTACTTCATGCTAGAAAGGTCCTTTTTTAGTGTAATTTTGGATAATTTGCGTCAATATGGAAAACACTCACTATATAGAATATATATATCCGCGTCGTTGAAAGTATAATTTTTTAAATTTTTGGTCACGCAGGCCCCGCCGCCCCGCAGGAATACGTAGAGCGAACCGCCCAAATTTTCCTCACGGGAGTAGGCGGAGCCCAAAATTCCGGCGAGGTATTTGTCAAGGGCATAGGCGTAGATTTTGGCCTGTATATTGTACTTTTGGGCCTCACAGTGGCTATTTAGGGCCTCTTCAGCGTAGCTTTCCATAGTGTCGCTCTTCCAGTCTAAGAAGTAGTACCGCCAGGGGTGGGCGCTATGGTTTTCGTTTCTGACGCGGAAGACCAAATCCATAAAACCCCGTATACGGAACGGCCTGCGCGCCGCAGATTCGCTCGAATCGGAGGGTTTCGCGGGGGTGGCCGTTCCAGTCCGCCTGTGATTTTGGGCGTCCGCCGCAAATGGCATCAAAAACTCTATCTCCGGGAGGCGGTCCCGCTTTGGTATGGATACGATGGCGACCGGGGCGCTGTCCGGGATTTTGTAGGCGGCGGTAAGGGCGGTTTTTATCAGCGATGACCCGTGTCTGACCGCCGCCTCCCGCTCACCGTCTGCCTCAACGCGGTCCAGCGCCCCGCTGAAGAGCAGATGCTTTTTGACGATATTGTCAAGTGCGCCGCTGTCATCAAGTATGGCTGCCATATCATCCGTATCCAGCAGTTCCTCAATAGCCCTGTGCAGTGCGTTGCCGGTAGAGCTGCCGCCGGGGAGCGCTTGCGGGGCGATGGTGCTTTCGTGATCTTCGTCGTCTTTCTCCAGGTCATTAAAAGTATCGCTTTGGTCAATGGCCGGGATGTCACTGTTATCCTGCTCGCGGCGTTTCAATCTCTTGCTAAGCTGGCTGTAGCTCGTCTCTCTGGTTGTGAAATCACGCAGCGATATATCATTGGGAATATCGGCGAGCTGTATTTTGTTGCCATCCGCTTTCTCCGCGTTACTGTTATTGCCGGGGAACCGCTCCCTGTCGAAGTATTCAACGTAAGGGGAGTTGTTTTGCGGATTGGCCAGTTCTCTTAGCCGCGGTGACAGATCCGCTTCGGCCTCCTTTGTTTTATCCTTAAGCTGTTTAAGGTCGTATACGGGTACGAATAGCATCACCTGCGGTCTGGTCATAGCCACGTACAGCTTCCGCCTGCGTTCTCGCGCCTGAGCCTCGTCGTAGAATTGCCGCGCCGGTGAATTTTTACTTTTTATTTTCAGGTCGCTTGCGGAGAGGTACGGTGTGAAGTATCTCTCCCCATTATCGCCGGCCCAGCGTAATACGCCGGGGCCTTTTAATCTGGCCGGTGTATCGCGCGTCATCAAAAAAACTATCGGGAACTCAAGTCCTTTTGCCGCGTGCATTGTGAGTATCTGCACGCACGACTTTTCTGTCGCCAGCGTGTGCAGGTTTTTGTCACCTTCGGCCTCCTCGTCCTCTTTGTACAGCCGTTTCAGGTGGTCTGTCAGCTGTCCGATACTGGAATTTTGCTGATAGAGGTATTCAACGCAGTAGTCTGATACCTGCCGCAGGTCAGCGAGCGTCCTTTCGCCGTCGTCAAGCATGATCAGTCTCTCCCGTATGCCGGTTCTTTCGATGATGCTTTTGAAGAGCTGCGCCCACAGTTGGCGGTCTGCCAAATCTCCCCAATCGTTTATGGCGTGGGCAACGCACAGGCCACCGCCGGAGCAGTTGCGCTTTGGGCATGGTGTCAGGTCTTCGTTTGGCGATATTCTTTCTGGCGGCCTGTTGAAAAAGTGCGTCAGCAGCGCGGCGGCTTTTGACGAGCGGGAGTACCTTTTGTCAATAGCGGTAAGCGCGGCGATAAGGTCGCGCGCCATAGGGGAGGTGAAGACGCCCCGCATCTTATACTTCATGAAAGGGATTCGCCGCTTTCTGAACTCCTCAATAAAGGGCTGGGCGAGGGTGTGGTATTCGATGATGACAGCGAAGTCCTTGTAGTCGAGCGTTACCGGTTCCCATCCGGGCCCTTTGGGAACCATCACGGTTTTACCGGCCAGCTCCTTTATAGCCGCGCATGCCGCCATGGGCATCGCGCGCCATTTCTCAAACTTGTCACTGGCGGGTATGGTGACTGCCTGAACCGCTTTATGGTTTGGCATTGAGCAGTTTTTTTCACTCCTGGCTGGCGCGCGCGCTGTCTCTCCGCCCGAACCGCCCGACGGATAGGATATATTGGCATCTGTAAACCAGTCGCCGCCGCGCCCGGTTATGCTTTTGGGGCAAAGAATTGCGTTGTACCCTTCTATCATTTCCGGCAGCGAGCGGAAGTTTTCAATCAGGTGGTAGATTTCGCCGCCATGCTCTTTGGAGGTTATGACGTTTTTCGCGTCTATGTATGATTCCACGTCGGCGCCCTGAAAAGCGTAGATTGACTGCTTCGGATCGCCTACTATGTAAAACTTTGCGTTGGCGCCGCCGTCCAAAAATATTTTTCTGAAAATGCTCCACTGCAAAACGCTCGTATCCTGAAACTCGTCGATTATTCCGTAGCGCAGCCGCCGGCGGAGCCTGTCGAGCAGCGCGCTCTCTTTGGTGTAAACCGCGTTGCGCATGAGGCGGAGCATATCGCTGTAGGAGAAGAGGCCGTTTTCCTGCTTGTGCGCGGCGTAACGCCTGCTCAACTCTTCGGCTGCCTGAAAAATCATCGCGTAGAGCGGGGTGTCGCCGGCGGGCGGCTTGTCGAGCTTCCCGCCGGCCTCCTCATTAACGTTACTGTCCAAAAGTTCAAGCGCGGTCAGGCATATCAAATCCAAATGCTTCCGCTCGATCTGTATATTATCCTTCTCTAAGGCTGCTATCATTTCAGGCAAAGGCGTTGTTTTGTCCTGCCAGTCCGTTCGCATGGAGACGCGCAGCAGCGCCGTTATCTCATCTTCGTCGTTTATTATGCGCGTGTCGAAGTGCACGCCCGTCTCAAACGGCCACGTCTGCAAAAGCCGCAGGCATACGGAGTGGATTGTGCCTATGAACGCCTCATGCATATTGTTCAGGCAGCGTTCGAGATGCGGCAGCAGTTTATTCAGATTGGTACTGCCGCCGCCGCCGCGCAGCTCTTTTATGCGCTCGGCGATGCCGTCCTGAATACGCTTCTTCAGTTCGCCCGCTGCTTTTTCGGTGTAGGTTACGAGCAGTATGTCGCGCAGGTGCGCAAACTCCTCTTCAAGCATACGCAGTACGAGCTTGACGATGGTGTACGTCTTGCCCGTGCCGGCGTGGGCCTCTATTACGCCGTGGCTGTGCAGTTTGATATCATTGGGTGACCGTAATATGCTGCTGTTACCCATCTGTATGCCTCCCACCTGATTTGCGCGTATCGCGTCTACCCATTTGCTTCTCCATTTTTCCCTTTTATTATCCACTTTCCAAGTATAGGCGCGTATCGCTCTCTGATAAGACCGCGCAGTTTATCGTCGTCCGTCTCCTCCGGCCTCGCGTCTGTCAAGTCGAATCCGCTGGTGTATGTTTTGTAACCGTAGAAACCGGAGAGCTCTCCTTTTACGTCTTTGAGCGTTAGCGAGGCGAGGCCGTCATCGAATCCGTTTTTTTCGGGATTTATGATGTTTTTGATTGCGCGGAACGGCAGGTGGTCGCACCGATTCATCTCCAGCATCTGCTTCAGGATACCGGCCATCCAATATTCAATTCTGGCGTCCTGCTCACCGCCCTTTTCCATTTCCAGCTCGCACGTCATAACCATGGGGGCATCTTCTTCCGGGATATCCCCGCGTTCAAGCATTGCGAGGGTTACGGGAGCCGGATTTTGGCCTCTTATTTCGCGCCGCCACAGCGCCAGCCCTTCGAGCCACAGTTCGAGGCTGTATTCCGGTTCGCTGTTTTTGCCGAAGGCCAGTATGCCTGTCCTTTGCGATTGCGACTTATCACCCGGATTTTCCGGAACGAGGGTTAACGGCAGCTCTACCTTAAGCGCGGCCTTAAATTCGCCATCAGCGAAGTCTGACGAAAACCCCATTTTTTCTTCGAGCCGGTGGTTCGGAAAAAGTCCCCTCAGAGTAAGCGCGTCATGCGCGCACCGGGTCGTCCATGCTAAGAGCGATTTCCGCTCCATGTTGCAAAAGTAGCCCTCCGGCGCGTGGCCGGAACCTATATGGGTGTCGTATATTTCGTTTGCCGCTTTCAGAGCCCCTTCCTGCACCGCTTCCGCGCCGGCCTTATCGGTAAACATAAGTTTAAGGACAGCGGTCCAGACCTTTTTTCTTATATCGGAGGTATGCAGGCTGCCGGAATCAAGCGGTTCGTCAACCGCCGACATATTGCTGTCGTCGCCGTTATCGCGTATGGAGAGGGTGCGGTAGAGATGGTACTCAAGCGGGTTATCCATAAACATCTTTAAGTCATATATGGTGGTTTCGTATTGCCGTGCGCTGTTTGGTAAAAGTTCGTTTTTGTCTGCCGCCGCTTCAGTCAAATCGTGCCGGTGTCCTTTCCGTATCTTTACGCCCTCTTTCCGTTCCGCCGCCTCTATCTCGCCGCCTGTTTTCGCGAGTTCCCGCAGCGCTTTGTCCCAGGTGCCGTGTTTGCGCCCGTACGCCGCCGCTTTCTCCAGCGATTCGTGGACGACCCACGGTATCTCGCGCCGCACCGCGCAGCGCCGCGAATTTTCTTCCCCGTCAACGGTTATTCCGCGGCTCATCAAATAATCCTCAAGTTCCAGCACAACGCTTGACGGCTGCAAATCCTCGTCTTTCTGCATATCGCGCGCCCTGAAAGACAGCGCGAGCCGCTTGCGGGCCGCGTGCAACAGTTCCAGAAACGCGAAACGGTTGTCGCGCACACGGTCGGAGTCGCCGATTATTCGTTTGCGCGCGAGCAGGTCCCAGTCGCCTTTATCGTTGCTGCCGGGAAACGCCGCGGCATCAAGCCCCAGAGCGAAAATCGCGCGGTGGGGGAGAACCATGGAGGCCCTAAGCGGCGCAAAGGTTACCCCGCTCCACGCCGCTGCCGGGGCAGTGAGTTCAGACGGAACACAGGCGCGGGCAAGCGCGGTGAACTCCTCGCGCGATATACCTGCCCTGCGCTGCAACTTTATCGTTTCTAACCCGTCAAGCGCGGCCCGGCGCACACGAGCCTCGGCTATACTGTCTATTGCGCCGTCTTCAGGAATCGTTCCTAACCAGGAGCATACGGCGCTCCTGAACGTATCAACCGATTTCTCTATGCTTAACAGCGGCGCGGTTTTTGCCGCAGATAAATTCCGCCCGTCAAAATCGTCTCCCGCGATGAACGCTTTTGACAATCCGTTGAGTTCTTCTATAAGCGCCAAAAAATCATTTGCGTACTCTTTGGCTTTTTGCGTGCCGGTGTCGCGCGGAAAGATATCGGAGAGCGTCTTATCCCCGGCTATAGCGCCGCATATGTTGATCGTTTCAAGGCACGCCTCTATTCCGCGCTTAAAGGTATGCTCATCCGTTACCGCGCCGCCCATGTCTCCCATGCTTTTGCGCTGATAACTGTCGTACCCTCTGAATATTCCAAACTCTTCGGCCATACGCTCCCATACGTCAACAGCTGCCGGTCTTATCCTCTTACTTGCCCTTACGATTGGATTCCTGAGAAGCTCAAAAATTCGCGCGCGGTTAAACTCCCCGCTTACAATGCCTAAAAGTGCGGAAAAACCCCGCGCCGCAAGGCTCGATCCGCCCGATGCGCAAAGCACCGAGAACGGTATGTAGTTTGGATCGTAGGGTGCATACGCGCCAAATACGCGCTGAATGTGCGGCAAATAGTTGTTGGGATCGGGCATATAGACGGCAACCTCGCTGAAGTCGCCGATTACCTTCTCTTGCGTAAGATCAAGTATCATCTCCCGCAGTTCCTCAACCTCGCGGCCGGCGTCGGGGCAGGCGAGTATCTGTAGCGAGCGGTCGTTTGCGGCATTATCCCTGTCATATTCCAATTTGTTGACGCGGGAGAGCAGTGACTTTTGGATTGAAGCCAGCAGCGTACCGCCGTCTGCGTTATCGCCGTGGTACTCAAAGTTCCACTCCGCCAGCGGGCACCACAAAAAAATATTCTCCTTGCCGGCGCCTCCCCACTGCTTCAGCAGGGCATGATCCTCCTGTTCGTCAGGGAACCGCTCAAGTTCCTCCTTGCCGTACTCATCCTCCCTGACAGGCGTGATCCCGGCCTCCCTGTCGTTCCAGCGCCATCGTCTGCTCGTGTTTACATCTTCCCAAAACTCCGCGCACGGATTAGTCAGGAATACGTGCATGTCAACACCGCTTATCTGCGAGATTTCAACCAGCGTGTTGCGGTGGAAGTGGCTGATCTTGGATACGCCGAAAAGAAAAACCTGCTTGTTGGTGCCTACGTCGCACCATAGTTGTTCGGATTTGGCGCTCCTTTCGCGCTTTTGCCTGTATAGATGCGGCAGCGTTATGTAATCGGCAGGCTCAAGGCATCGGTTGACCCTGCGGTAAAGGTCCATCTGCCACTCTTCGTGCCTCCGCCCGTCGTCATACTTCTTATCTGCGGGCCACAGCTTGCCAAAATAGCTGCCCCCGCGAAGCCACTGCGCGTCTATGCCGTAGTCTGCGCCGCAGGCAGCGTGAACCTTCCACGCCGCGCGCTTTTCGTCCCAGACGCTTGGGCGGTTGTATTCGTACTCCAAAAACAGTTGCGCGATTTTTGCGGATAACTGCACGCGCTTAAGGGCGTCTATATCCCGCCCGCTTTCGCCGCACAGATAATTTTTTAGCGGTTGATACTCCCTGTTCTCCAATAGCGCGTCGTCTAAAAGCGCGCATACTATCTGAGTTATATGTTCGGCGTTAAGCAATTTTGCGCCCGTACCGGCCCCCCCAAGCGCTTCCCACAAAAATTTCTCCAGCGTTGGCATATTCGCGTTGGCTATGCACCCAAACGCCGGCAATTCAGCCAGTTTCACGCTAAGCCACTTGCCAACGGCGGGATTGGGCACAATTATGGCCGGCGGGTCAAATGGGTCCGCCCAGGCGCTTCGTATCCTGTCAGCGGCAAGCGGGACGAGGGTGTCGGCGGACGGGGCGAATATCAGGTTGAGCATCCAAGGCTCCGTTTCATGTCCATTATATAATAATAGTTATTATATGCGCCAATGTCAAATATTTTCGTATATATTTTTTGCCGATTTGGCCTGCGGAATATATCGCGCGTAATTTTTGCGCCGCGGCGAGGGCATAAATTATATTATTATCTGGGAATAGCCCAAAACAGGCCCGGAGGGAGGCCGCCCCAACCTGAAGTTTGCGGCGCTGGTGTTCAAGGGCAAGGGGGACGTTGAGGTGCGGGGCGGCGGCAAGATTTAATTTGATGCAGTTCGTCGTGGGATTAGCGGCAGGATTTTTGCCGAAAAAGTAGATATTCCGATGGCAAGAACGTATATTCATAGTAGGAACAGCTCGGATGCGGGTTGCGCCTTTGACGGGTTCTGTTTAATTTAAAACAATGGAGGTTGCGGTATGAGTGCATCTGTTCGTAAGGTTGCGGGATTGGTTGCGGCGGTGGTGTTGTCGGCGGTGGTTGTGGTTGGGTGCGGGGATGATGATTCTGGCGGTGGTATCAGTCCCAATACCAGCAGTTGTACTTCTCCCGGAAAGACGGTAACTATTGGCGGGGTGACGTGGATGGCGGAAAATCTTAATTGCGCAACAAGTAACAGCTGGTGCTATGGTAATGATAATTCCAACTGTACGAAATATGGTCGATTATATACTTGGGATGCCGCAATGACGTCTTGTCCGTCCGGGTGGCGTTTGCCTGATACAGCTGATTGGAATAGGTTGTTTACGGCGGCCGGTGGCAGTAGTATCGCTGGCAGTAAGTTGAAATCAACAAGCGGTTGGTTTAATAATGGCAACGGTACGGATGAGTTCGGCTTTTCGGCTCTGCCGGGCGGCCGCCGCAACGCCAACGGCACCTTCAGCAGCGCCGGCGACGACGGCCTCTGGTGGAGTGCCACGGAGAACGATAGCGGCGACGCGTTGAGCCGGAACATGAACTACGACATCACCTTCGTGGTCGAGTTCATCGTTGCCAAGGGCTTCGGTTTGTCGGTGCGTTGCGTTCGTTAGGATGTGCAGGGGAGGCTGATAATCCGGTCTTCTCCTTTATTTTTTTAGTTCCTTGCCCGCCGCCCGGTTGTCCGGCGGTACTGGTGGTTGTGTGGCCGTTGAGCTATGTATTCGCACAAGTCTGATTTCATAGAAAATCCGCCTATTTTATGCAATATGGAAAATGTGTTGTCTTCGGACACATGGAATTTACCGGCGATAATCTCCAGCGCGCTGCCTTCGGGGGTCAGGTTGTCGAAGAATGGCTCCGCGTAAAACCGGTCGTATTCCTCGCCGCAAACGGGCATACGTACGGATAAAGGGCGCTTTGCCCCTGATTCATACCGGAATTGCAAATGCCCAAGCTGGTCTTCAGACAAGACACCAGTTTTTTCTTCGTAAAGGTAAACGTTCAGTTCGCGCGTCACTTGCTATCCTTTTTGATGTCCGGCATCTCAAAGCGCAGGCCCAGCATCCATGCTACGCGCAGCGCCTTGTCTAACTGTACGGCCGGTTTGCCGTTTTCCAGTGCGCTGATCAGCCGCTGGCTGGTATTTGCCACGGCTGCAAGCTGCATCTGCGTCATGTTTTGCCGCTTGCGGCATTCACGGACCGCCGCGCCGAATGACCCGGCGTCTTTTATTTGCATATCCCCTCCGTTATTACATATCTGTAATATTACCATATTTTCATCAAAAAGTCAAGCGTTTTATTACACATCTGTAATAAAATAGCCCAAAAGTCATAAAAATCATTAAAATATATCAGTTCTGTAATAATATTTAATCGTGGGATATATAGTAGGTGAATCTATATGATTCGGATTTTTGGTATTACAGGGCGGCTTAAATTATATTAGGCGTATCGGGGCATGGCCGCGGGAAAGGTGGGGTTGATGGCTGATGAGATGGGGGGTGCGGGCGGTACGCTGGACATCGGGCCGCTCAGGGGCGCGGTTAAGGCGCTTGGGGACGCAATTGGTGTATACAACAGGAGCTTGCCGGACGCTGACGCGGTAACGCGGGATACGTGGCGTTCCGGGGTCATCAAAAATTTCGAGGTTGCTTACGAGCTCTGCTGGAAGTACATGAAAAAGTGGCTTGAAATGAATATCGGCCCGGAGGTCTTAACCGGGGTCCATCGCAGGGAGTTTTACAGGATTGCGAGGGAAAACGGCTTGATAACGGATGTTAAGGTGTGGTGGGATTTTCACGAATCAAGGAACAAAACAGTGCATATATACGACTTGGAGGTTGCCGTTGATGTGTTTGGGGCCTCTATGGCATTCTTTCCGGTCGCTCAACAGTTCGTTGCGGATTTAGAGGGCATGATATGATAGCCATTACCCAGGAGGAGGAAGGGATCGTTCTCGAAATAATAGGCCGGCTTGCCGCTGAGTGCGAGGTTTACGCCTACGGTTCGCGGGTTAGGGGGACGCACAGGGAGTGGTCGGACCTGGATTTGGCGTTTGTGTTGCCCGGCGGCGCGAGTATGCCGCCGGGCCAGTGGAGCCGCCTGAAGGGGGCTTTTAGCGAGTCGGATATCGTATTCAGGGTAGATGTCACCGATTACAACAGCGCCGCCGCGGGGTTCCGCGAGATTATTGACCGCGAGCGCGTAAAGATTTACGGGCCGGATGTTTCTGTAACGCCTGCTATGTTCAAGCGTAAGATAACCAGAACCGTAAAAGTCGGCGGCATTCCCATTGGCGGCGGGAGCCCGGTTGTCATACAGTCTATGACTAATACCGGGGCGCACGATGTTGAGGGGACGCTTTTGCAGGTTGGGCGGCTTGGGGATGCCGGGTGTTCCATCGTCCGGCTGGCTGTTCCCGATATGGAGGCCGTCGGGGCGTTCAAATCCGTCAAAAATCAGACGAAAGTCCCCCTTGTCGCGGATATCCACTTCGATTACCGGCTGGCGATAGCGGCGATTGAGGCGGGTGCGGATAAAATCCGTATCAATCCCGGCAATATCGGCGGGGAGGACAGGGTCAGGGCGGTGATCAACGCGGCGAGGGGGGCGGGAGTTCCTATCCGCATAGGGGTAAATTCGGGGTCTTTGGAGAAGCATTTGCTGGATAAGTACGGATCGCCTTGCGCCGCCGCGCTGGCCGAGAGCGCGGTTTCGTGGATATCGTTCTTCGAGAGGGAGAATTTTGGGGATATAGTCGTATCAATAAAGGCGAGCGATGTGCTGACGACGATTGAGGCGTGCCGTGCGCTGTCAGCCCGGACGGACGTCCCCCAGCACATCGGCATCACCGAGTCGGGGACGGTGCGCAGCGGGTCGGTCCGGTCGGCGGTGGGGCTGGGGGCGCTTTTGGCGGACGGGATTGGGGATACGCTCCGTGTGTCGCTCTCCGGCGATCCGGTGCAGGAGATCTACGTGGCTAAGGAGATACTCAAGTCTTTGGAGTTGATGGAGGGGCCGTCTGTCATCGCCTGCCCTACCTGCGGTCGGACGCAGGTGGACGTTGCCGGGGTTGCGGAGAAGGTGGAGGAACTGGTATCGGGGATGGAGGGCGGCATCCGCGTGGCCGTGATGGGGTGCGTGGTGAACGGCCCGGGCGAGGCGCGGGAGGCGGATGTGGGTATAGCGGGTGGGAAAGGGGAGTGGCTGATATTCGTAAAAGGGGAGCCAAAGCGCAAGGTATTGGGGGCGGATGTCCTTGAGGAACTGAAAAGGGAGATTGCCGCGCTTTCCCCAAAATAAAAAAAATATATACACATCTTGACACGGAGTGGTGGAAAAAGTTATTATTATATAGTATAGCTGTTTTTGGGTATAAACTTTTACAATATATTGTATCAAGAGGAGGTCCTCAAATGTCGAGGATTTTTAGGGGTGCGGCGCGTTCCGCGCTTATTTTGTCTTTGGTGTTGATGATGGGCGTCGCCGGTTGCGGCGGTTCCAAGACCAAGAACGGCGATGGCAAGAAGGACAAGGTTTCAACGCGGCAGAGGGTAAGCGATGAGGATCAGGCGAAGCTTGATGAGGCTCGCAAGGCTGCCGAGGCCGCCGAGAGAAGGCTCTCCGAGCTTCGTTTGGAGCGTACACAGCTTGAAAGCGGCGGGCAGTAAGTCCGGTTAGCGCCGGCACTTGCCGATGAGCAAAACAAAGAAAGAGACGCGCGGCTTCCGTGCCGTACGCAAGCGTGTCGGCTCGCGTATAGTCGGCTGGCTGCACAAATCGGCGCCGCTGGTGATACTGGCGGCGTTTTCGGTATGCCTTACCCTGCTTTTCCCCTACGATGATACAGTTCAGAAGTTAGACCTGCCCAAGGCGGGGACCGCGTCCAAAGAGACGGTTATCGCCCCGTTCACGTTTGACATTCTCCGCTCGCAAGACGAGCTCGACCGCGAGCGGCGCCGGGCCATGGATCAGGTGCTGCTCGTTATGGACTACGACACGGTGGCGTCCGCCGAGGCCATGAAGAAGATTGCCGAGATTTGGGCGGCTATAACCAATACCGACGAAAACGCGCCGGATTCGCTGCGGGAGGCGTACGGGCACATACTCGCCCGGGAGCTCTCCGACAGGGTGGCTGCAGCGCTGCGCCGCCGCCCCGCGCTCTTTAACGAGGCCTCGCTCCTGCTAACCGTGATGATGGAGCGCGGCGTCTCCGCCACGCTGCTGTTTTCCTCCAATGAGGAGCTGAACGAGCGCCGCCTGCGCTACAACACCAATTTTGAGCACAGTATGCACTACTCCAAGCGGTTCGTAACGCTCGTGCGCCCCTCCGGCGGCGAGAGTACCGTCGCGGTTACCGACATCCCCGTAAAGGAGGCCGCCCTCGAACAGCTGGCGGCGCGGCTCAGGCGCGAGCAGCGCATGGACGACGAGGGGCTCAACGTCATATACGAGCTGCTGCACGCCTGCGTACGCCCCAACGTTCGGGTCAACAACAAGCTCACCACCGAGCGCCGCAACGCCGCCGCCGCCGAGGTGCTTGAGACCAGCGGCAAGGTCATAAAGGATACCGAGATAGTCCGCAAGCATCAGGAGGTTACGCAGGAAACCGTGCAGAAGCTGCTTTCGCTGCACAAAGCGATAGAGCGCGTGGAGGGCGCCGTCGAGGAGCGCCGGACGCGCGCAGGGTTCGCGGGGCGCGTTGCACTGGTTCTCATCGCCCTGTTCTTCCTCTCGTTCTATATTAAGAAGTACAAGCCCTCGCTCGTAAGAAATCCCAAAAAACTGATTGCCCTGAGCCTTATCGTGCTGATGCAGCTGGGGCTGATATGGGTGGGGACGGAGGTCTTGCCTGCGCTCTTCGAGACTTGGGAACTGCCCGCCGCGCCGGAGTATCTGATACCTGTAACGGCGGCCCCGCTCCTCTGCACGCTCCTCTTCGGGATGCAGGTCAGCGTGCTCGTCAGCCTGTTTACGGCAATCTACTTCGGGGTGGTTACCGGGTTCAACCACTACTTCTTCCTGTACGCGTTCATGAATTCGGTCGTCGCCGCGTTCCTGAACTACCGCATACGGTACAGGTGGCACTTCTTCAAGGCCATCCCGCCCATGTTTCTCCTGTGCGTCGGGATAATAGCCGTCTGGCATACTATGGGGTGGCGGTTCGATATGTTCTTAGTCAACATAGGGTGCGCGTTTATGGCGATTCTGGCCTCGGTATTTTTGACGATGATGCTCGCGCCATTTTTCGAGCGGGTGTTCGACATAACTACCGATATGACGCTGATTGAGCTGTCGGACATGAACCACCCCATACTGAAGAAGCTCTCCATTGAGGCGGCTGGGACGTATAATCATTGCGTGCTGGTAGGAAATCTGGCCGAATCGGCGGCGCAGGCGATAGGGGCGAACGCGCTTCTGGCGCGGGTGGCCTCTTATTACCATGATATAGGGAAGATAGGCAAGCCCGACTATTTTGTGGAGAACTGCCTTGGCGACCGCAATCGCCACAACAAGCTGACCCCCACGATGAGCGCGCTTATAATTTGCTCTCACGTGAAAGACGGCGTCGAATTGGCCAAAAAGCACGGGCTGCCCAAGCTGATAAGGGACATGATAGAGCAGCACCACGGCACCAGCTCGGTCTCATTTTTCTACGAGAAGGCGCTTGAGCTCGACCCGCACAAGCAGGTGCAGGAGAAGGATTTCCGCTACCCCGGCCCGCCCCCGCAGACCCGCGAGGCGGCGATAATAATGCTGGCCGACTCGGTAGAAGCCGCATCCCGGAGCCTTGCCACAAGCTCGCCCAAACTGCTGCGGGAGCTGGTAAAAAAGATAATAAGGGACAAATTCATGGCCTCGCAGCTGGACCAGTGCAACCTTACGCTGCGGGACTTAAATGATATTACAGATGGATTTATGCCGGTCCTGCAGGGGATTTTCCACAGTCGAATTGAGTATCCAAACAAATAGTTGTCAAGTAAATGTGTTAAAAACCCCTTATTTTATTAGTGTTTTTTAATATTTCGCCTCTGTCAATCAACGCCATATTTTAACCAGTTTACCTTCAGTTTACCTTAAATTTTTACTTTTCCTGTGTAAATGCTCTATAAAATATTTATTTAATGCCATAATTTCATTATAAATGATTTTTTCTTGTTACCTTAAAACCGGAGAAGTTCAATAGCGGCCACGGGCGCCGGTAGAGCAGGTATTTTGTGATGGCGTATTTTAGCTTGCCGGCCATGGATTCGTATAGATACCGGTTTTTTGTGTACTGGTAAGTTGGGTCGAAGTAGCAATTTATGTGGCATCCATGGCAGAAGGAGTAGCGGCCCTCTTTGGATTGGGATTCCCTGCGTTCCGGCGATAGAAGTACATTGTGCAAATCATTGTTAATAGTTATATTAATAGCCCTGTGATGATAGCATGGCATAGCCAGTTTGTTGTCGGGCGTTATGACGACTGTAGAACTGACTGCGCGGCACAGTGGTTTGAGGAGCCGGTTGCCCCCGCGGTCCCTCAGCAGCAAGTGTGCGCGGTTGAGGTATACTCCCCGCGTTTTGGAGTATTTGAGCGCCAGGCGATGGATTTCGGGGTTAAGGTTGTCGGGTCCCCACTGTGCGAAGACCGGGTCAAGGATGAGTATCAGCCGTTTCTCTCTGGCCAGTTTGATTACGCCCTCTACCGCGTTGATATTCTCATCGGTGTAGGTGAACAGGAGGTCCGGGTAGAGGCGGTTTTTTATTGCTGCGTCTATGCTTCTGATAACGTGGTTGTATGATTCGCAGCCCCTGATTTTATTGTGCAGCGCGGGGGTGTCCGCGTCAATACTGAAGTGCAGCAGGTCTACGAGTCCTGACAGTTCTTCAGCCCGTTCTTCAAATAGCAGGCAGTTTGTGGTTACGGAGGTCATAAATCCCAGTTTTTTGGCGGAGCGGAGGAATTTTGGGAGCGATGGGTGCAGCAGCGGCTCGCCGCCGGTAAAATCCACGAATTTGCACCCGGCCTTGCGGGCGCTCTTAAGGTTTTGGGCGACATCGGCGTCGTTGGCGTCGGTCTTGGGGCGTTCCTGCCATATATTGCAAAATTTGCAGTTGGCGTTGCAGCGGTTTGTTATATAATAATGGAGCAGTAGTGGTTTTTTCATATTATTAATATAATTTGTGGTTAGTGTAAATTAATACACTATCTGCTGTTGCCATATATTATATTAACTATTTGCATATATGTATAGACTTTTCCGTAAAAAGGCTTTTTGTTTATGCCTGAAAAACTCACTTTCCGCCTTGCCGGCGCCGACAGCGCTTCATCCGCTCGCGCCTCCGTATTTTCTACCGCGCACAGCACGGTGGAGACGCCTATATTTATGCCCGTGGGAACGCAGGCTACCGTAAAGTCCATGTCGCCATTGGAGCTGCGCCAGTGCGGGTGTCCTATTATTTTGTCCAATACCTACCATTTGCACCTGCGCCCCGGTGCGCCGCTCATCCGCGAGGCGGGCGGGTTGCACAAGTTTGAGAGCTGGAACGGCTCTATTCTTACGGACAGCGGCGGTTTTCAGGTTTTCAGTCTGCGGGATATATCTAAAATTACAGACGACGGGGTGGAGTTTCAGTCGCACATAGACGGTTCGCGCCACTTTTTTTCGCCGGAACGGGTGATGGAGATTCAGCACGATTTGGGGGCGGACATTATAATGGCTTTTGACGAGTGTCCGCCGTCGAGCGCGGAGCCGTCCAAGGTGGCCGCAGCGGTCGACCGGACGCTTGTGTGGGGTTCGCGGTGCATTGACCACCACCACAAGCTGCACTTCTACCACGGATACCCGCAGCACCTCTTCGGGATAGTGCAGGGCGGCGTGATAGAGGAACTCCGCAAGCGCTGCGCGCGCGAGCTGGTGGCCATGGATTTTCCAGGGTACGCGATTGGCGGTCTGGCGGTGGGGGAGTCTATGACGAAGATGTATGAAATAGCCGCCTTCACCGCAGCCCTGTTGCCGGAGGACAAGCCGCGCTACCTGATGGGCGTGGGGACCCCGGTCGACATTCTGGAGTGTATATCGGTGGGTATAGATATGTTCGACTGTGTTCTGCCCACGCGCAACGCCCGCAACGGGTCGGCGTTTACGAGCGCGGGTAAGGTAAACATACGTAACTCCGTCTATACCAAAGACTTCGCCCATCCGCTCGATGACAAGTGCAGCTGTTACGCGTGCAGCAACTTCAGCCGGGCTTACATCAGGCATTTGTATATGGCGGGGGAGATATTGGCTATAAGGCTGATGACTCTGCACAATATACACTTCTATATGGAGTTGGTAAGGAACGCGAGAGATCATATATTAAACGGTACCTTTATCCAGTGGAAAAAAGAGATTTTGGCAAATATGCAGGACGATGGTTCTCCGGCAGAACAAATCTAGTTTTAATCCGTAATTGTTATTGGAAACGTTGGATTTGCCGGTTGTACCGGCGGTGGGGTGTGTATATCGTTTCCAATAATTTGATACGGGCATTGGGGGGATTTTGTGAAATTTAAAACTATTTTCGCGCGAATGTTCATAATGGTTATTCTTCCGGCCATTCTGCTCATGCTTATCTCTGCCGCTTCGCGGATATATAATCTCGACAACTCCGCCATCGTCACGTTTGTCCCCGTTGCTGGTATGCTGGTTGTGCTGGCGGGGATTTACGCGTTTGTCGGGTATTTGCGCAGGATTTTAGACAAGGTGAACAGATTCGCCGACAACGCCGCCTCGGGTGACTTTTCTAAGCGGGTGGATGTTACAGAGGCCGATGAGTTCGCCATAATGGAGCAGCGCCTCAACAACATGGTCTCCGCCATGGACGACATGAGTAGGCGTTCCGCCGAGCTTTTGGAGGCAGCGCAGAGCGCCAACCGCTCCAAGAGCGACTTTTTGTCGCGCATGAGCCATGAGATCCGCTCGCCCATGAACGCCATCATAGGCATGACGCAGATCGCCAAAGCCTCCGACAGCCCCGAAAAGATCCGCAGCTGCCTGAACAAGATAGACGCCGCGTCAAAGCACCTGCTGGCGCTCATAAACGACGTGCTCGATATGTCAAAGATAGAAGCCAACAAGTTAGAGCTTACCGCCGCCGTATTTTCCCTTGAGGACGCGCTTAACAAGATTTACGACATGATGAACGTGCGGGCGGAGGAGAAGAAGCAGACGCTTACGCTCAATATAGACAGGGAGTTGCCGGAGTATATAGTCAGCGACGAGCTGCGGTTTTCGCAGGTTATCACGAACCTCGTAAGCAATGCGGTTAAATTTACGAACGAGGGGGGTAGCGTAGAGGTCAACATACGCTCGGAGGGGAGAGGCGGAGGGGATAAGGAGGGGGATTTCTGCAATATACGGGTTGATGTTAAGGACAGCGGCATAGGGTTGGCTCCTGAGCAGCTCACCAGGCTATTCAGCCCGTTTGAACAGGTAGACGGCAGCGCCTCGCGCAGGTTTGGCGGTACTGGGCTGGGTTTGGCTATCAGCAAGCGTATTGTGGAGAAGATGGAGGGCAGGCTTTGGGTAGAGAGCGAGCCGGGCGCTGGCAGCACATTTTCGTTTACGGTTAAGGTGCGCGAGGGTGCCGGGGGCGAAATCAGCATAAGGAAGCAGGCCGCAAAGAGGCTGCAGATCGTGCGGAAACAGGGCGAGCTTAAGACCGTTTTGCAGGCCAGAGATTTGAGGATATTGGTTGTAGACGACTCCGATGAGTCCAACGAGTACACTTCGCATGTTCTGGATACATTGGGTTTCCGCAGCGAGACGGCGAGTGACGGCGCCGAGGCCGTTGAGGCCGCCGCGCGGGCGATGGCGGAGGGGCGCCCCTACAACATCATATTTATGGATTACATGATGCCGAACCTGAACGGCATAGACGCTGCGAAGAAGATTCGGGAGATAACGGGAGAAAATGTTACAATAGTGATGGTCTCAATGTACGACTGGAAAGAGTTTGAGCACAAGGCCCGCGAGGCCGGCATTGCAAAGTGCGTCTCCAAGCCTATTTCACCCTCGGCCGTGCTGGATTCCATAAGCGAGGTTATTCCGCGCGCGCTCATAAAGAACAACGACGCGGAGATTTCTCCGCCCACAGTGGGTTTTGGCGGCAACCGGGTGCTGCTCGTTGAGGATATAGAGGTAAACCGGGAGATAATAGCCGCGTTTCTCGAAGAGACGAAAGTGCAGATAGATTTCGCCGTAAACGGGCGTGAGGCGGTAGAGATGTTTGAGGCCGCTCCGGAGAAGTACGATCTGGTGCTGATGGACATACAGATGCCGGAGATGGACGGTTTTGAGGCCACGAGGCGTATAAGGTCTCTTGGCCACAGGAGGTCGAAAGCGATTCCCATACTGGCTATGACCGCGAACGCGCTGAGTGAGGATGTGCAGAGGTGCAAGGAGGCTGGGATGAACGACCACATCGCGAAGCCGGTAGACCCGGATACGCTGCTGTTTAAGTTGAATGACTACTTTTTTATGAAGAGTTATCAGGATAAGGATATATATTAACCGGTATTACGTTTACTTATTGAAAAGACGATTGAATATTATGCCCCCACACCCTGCAACATCACGGCTGTCGTGCAGTTGCAGGGTGTGGGGGCATAATATTTAATCGTTGGGTCTATAATCAAGCCATTCGTCGTTTTCGCCTGCGGTGTAGAGCTTGTCATCCTTTCGGGCGCCGATATTGTACCAAAAGAGCCTCCGCTGACCGTCGATGTATTCTCTGGTGTATACTACCATGGGCGCGCCGTTGTAGCGGATGAAGCGCGGTGAGTTCTCGCTCCAGTTTTTGATGGTGTTAGGTTGTGATATCAATCTTACGGCTACTGTTCCGTGTACATTTATGCTGCTTATTTCGGTGAGGTTCGCTCCGGACGAGAAGTAGAGAGTCTCCGAGTCGTCCCCCCAGCAGAACTCGGTTACGCCCGCGTTGAATGTCAGTTGCCGGTGCGATGCGCTGTTCCGGTCCAATATCCACAGGTCCATCCGCCCTCCAAAGCCGGTTCGGCCGGAAAGGTAGGCGGCGTACCTGCCGTTGGGGCTGAGGCTGGGGTAGCGGTGGTCGGCGTTGCCGTGCGTCAACTGCACCGGGGGGGCGGCAGCGCTTGAGTCGGAGGCGTACACGTGCCACCATCCGTCGCCGCTGCGCGCGCAGAATAGCAGCGTCGCGCCGTCATCGGAGACGGAGAGATCGCGGCGTACGGAACCGTTGGCGGGTATTACCTGGAGCGCGTCGTACATATATATCTTCGTTCTGTAAATAGCCCCCGCTTCACTGCCTCTGTCGGCCGCGATATAGTAAAGGAAACCGTCGGTTGGCGAAAAAGCGGCGTCAAGGACGTTTTTGCCTGTTGATACGGTAACGCCGTTCATCGTGCTCAAATCCACCATCCGCAGCTTGCCGTTCATGCCGGCCGGTTTGCCGTGTATGAATGCGGCGCGGTTGTTGGCCGGCGAGAAAATAGGGCGGCGGGGGTCAACTACGCCCTCGCTGAGGGTGTATTCGCTCAGACTCTGTATAGCCTTGATGTACGCGCCCACCCTGCCTTCGCGCTGTGAAAGGTGGGGTATTACGCCGCTGACCCGAACCGGTATCTTGTCCGGCCCGCTTTTTTCAACCTTTATCGCCGCGCTCACAAGCTTTGTTACACTCTCAACCGCTGGGTGCGGCTCTATATTTTGGTCTACCGGATGTAGTTTGTTTGTGGCGACAATTTTCGGCCTCACGCCCCTTCGCGTACTGCCGCTCCTGCTTCCGGCGCTGTTGTTACCGTTACTCTTGTTTATGCCGCCGCTTTTATCCAAATCTATAGTAAAGCATCCGACAAACTTGTTGCCGTCTCCGGCGGAGAGTACGTGCGTCTGCCCAATCATAACCGGAGTGTCAAACCTCTCTTCCAAACTGCCCGCGATGATTATGTCTATCTCCGGCAGCGCCTCAGCCAGCCGCCTTATTTCATCCATGTTGCCGTGTATAACGACGGCGCGCAAGTTCGCCTCCGCCCCGCGCTGTCCGGTAAGCAGCGCCCTTGTGGCGTCTATGTCGATGCTCAGGTTAAACGCCGCGCTGTCGCCAAGAACCGATCTGCAGATCAAATTCAGTACATAGACGCTGTACCCGTCGTTGGTTATGAGCAGGCTGCTCCAGATGCCGCTCTGCCGGGAGTCGTTGTCGTGCAGATTTGTCAGTACTACCGGCAACTGCCGCCTCTGCGCCGCCATGAACTCGAACGGCCCCATGGCCATCTCGCCCTCGCCTGGCGCCACAGCGTCGAAATTCATTATGTCGTAGTAGGCCGCCGCGAGCTCAACCTTAAGCTCGTTGTTTTTGTCGCTCATCATGTTCCCCACGTCAATGGTAAAGTTTTTGGGCCGGATTTCGCGCAGAGACGAAACTGCCGCGGCGTAACGGCTTATGCCGCCCAAAGCGTCGGGGGAAGGGGGGTAAGGGATAACTAATCCGCGCGAGTTCCCGCCATAGATAATAGTGACCTCGCGCCCCTTAACGCGCCTGAACTCCGCCTCAGACAAAACGTTCAGCGCCATCGCGTTCCAGTGTGCGGGGTCCTGCGCAAGCGCCCGCTCCGAGTAAAACGCAGCCTTGTTATAACGCTCACGGGCGAAATAATCCCGCGCGAGTGCCAGATTGCTCTGCGCGTTGCGCTTTTTCAAACTCTCAATATGCAGCTTGGCGTCAACCGCCCATACGCCGCTGTTGTTGTCCTGCCCAAATTTGTATGCGCCATCCATCCCGAAACTGCCGGCAAGGAAGCCCGCTCCCAAACTCAACCCTGATATGCCGGCCCTCCTGTTGACAGGGTTCTCGTATCCCGCCCGCGCGAAAAACATCCCGCCAACGCTAAGTTCCGCGCTTGCTCCAAGCGTCAGGGTATCCCACGAGATTTTCTGCACGCCAATTCCGATATCACCACCCCAAAAACTATGCGTACCGCGCATTGGATGGTAGTTTGCTATTACGCCGTACTGACTGGGCAGGCGGTCCCTGAGCCACGCGCCGCGGTGGATATTCATGGGAAGCCCCGCGCTGACGTAGTAGGCCCGCCCCGAAAAGGCATCGAAAGGGTCAATGCGCAAATCCAGGCCAAAAGCCCCGAAACGGTTGGTCCCCGCGCGGGTCATGTTACTCTCCAAAAAAGCGAAATGCCCTCCAAAGCCAAAGGCGTATTCGTCATAATACTTAGCCAAAGATAAACCAAAAGCGTTGATATCCGCATACTCCCCGATGGCCGTCCCCGATTTCACAAAAGCCCCAACGGCCCCCGTATAAAAAACCGGCAGCGCCACCGCTCCGTACCACCCGCGAACCTCATCAAGCCGCTCAGTCTGCCCGAAAATGATTTGGGCTCCCTCGGCAATGGCGGTGTTGGCGGCAAAGCGGTAGACGTCGGAAGCGTCCATCGCCCCGGAGGTGGAGACGGTACCGCGGCCCAGATGGCGGGCGGAGGATGGCATGGAGAAAAGGGTGTCAGAGCCAGCGGCGTGGGTATGGGATGACGGTATCATGGCGGTCATTGCGATTAGTGCCGCTGATATGTGGATGATGGCGCATTTGCTGATGTTCGATGTTATCATAGATTTCTGTATATAAATATATATAATATCCTGTTAATAATGTATCGTCAATGGATAAAAATATCATTAGCGTATTGATCGAATACCCTGAAAACTTTGTTTCCGCAGCGCCGGTCAACAGGCCCGCGCAATGATTTCCACAGGCAGCGGCGCGAACCGTTTTGCTATATCCTCAAGGGATGCCCGCGGCGCGGCGGACAATGTGTTGACTGTCCCCGGCCTGTCGAGGCTGTTTAGCTGGACGCGCGTTGGGTTTATCTTCGTTATGACCTCCTTAAAAAGCGCGATTTCGGCGTCCCCGTCGTTTATCCCCGGAGAGATGAATACCTCTAACCAGAGCTGCCCTTTATATTCGGATGATAAGGCGGTCAATCCGTTGATAACCCCCTCGCAGGTAAGGGATGACTCAGGAACATTCACTCCACGGAACACGTCATCCGTTACCGCGTCTAAAGACGGCAATATCAAGTCACACAACAAGATATCGCGCCTCAGCTGCTTATCGCTTAGAAGCGTGCTGTTCGTAAGCAGCGCCAATTTTTGCGCCGGGAACCGCCCCTTGATGTGTCCGATGATCCGCCCCAGCCCGCTGTGCAGCGTAGGTTCGCCGCTCCCGCCGAAGGTTACATAATCGGGGGCGGGGTTCCCGGCACCCTCAAGATAATCGTCAATCTCCGCTATAATCTCTCCGGTGGGGATGTACTCTTTGCGCTCGACAGTCAGGACCGTCGTTGCCCCGCACTCGCAGTAAACGCAGTCGAGCGGGCAGGTTTTGTGCGGCACCATATCCACCCCCAGCGATAGGCCGAGGCGGCGGGAGCGTATGGGGCCGTATATATGCTTATATTTTGCCGGATGGTCCATAACATCCATAAATATACATCGGGGCGGCCCGGCAGGTGTCCAAAAATTAAAATACTTAGGGGATGGAAGATATTGAATTCCGTAGCGATAACGCCATTCCTTGTAAAAATTGTGTAAAGTCTGTGTAAAATTTTTTCAGGAAAAGGTTGCATTTCTCATGATTATATCTTATCTTATATTATAGATATGGAAAATTTAACTTTTTAAGGGGGTACTCAGTGAAAATACGTATTATTACCGTAATCGCGCTTACGGTTGTTCTTCTCGGCATGATTGCGGTTTTCGCGCAGAATCAGGGCGGCGGTTTTACCGGCCCCGGCGGCGCGGGCCAGCAGGGTGGATTTACCGGAACTACTCCGGCGAATTTCGATTTCGGGAAGATACATTCCGTAACGGTCGAGGCGGCCAAGAGCCTGCCCGACGACGCGCTGGTCTTGCTCAAGGGCAGCATTGTTCGCTTTCTGGGCGACGAGAAGTACATGTTTCGCGACGCCACGGGGGAGATTGTTGTCGACATAGACAAAAAGGTGTGGCGGGGCGTTTCCGTGGGCGATAAGGACAAGGTTGAGATAGTCGGTGAAGTTGATCTTGAACGGCGCGGAATAGAGATTGACGTGAAGTCTATAAAGAAAATTTGACACCGACGGTTGGTGTGGGGTTTTGATGTATGGGGGGCGGGGTTTGTTGACGTTAACTCCGCCTTTCCGGCTCCACACTCCTAATTTATAAAGCTTGCCGCCAGCGCCGCCAGCCCGTCCATCTCTTTGGCGGTCTGCGTGACTACCGCATCTTCAGGTGTGCCCAAAACGCTCTCCATCTCCTCTTTAGACTCGTACACCATAGTTCGCGCGGGCATCATGAAGTCTGTAAACCTCGATGAGCGCGTAAGGCCGATAATAGTTCCGCAGTCGTCCGCCACCCCTTGCAGGAACGCTGTAAAATTATCTGCGGAAAGCTGTTTGACGCCCACATCGTGCAGCCTTGCCAACGATTTCAGCGCGTGTGCGGCTTTTACCGCGTTATATGATGAGAGATAGGGTTCGAAGAGCGAATGTACTACCGTCCATGAGTTGATTTTTTGCGCCGGCTCCGCCGTATTTGTGGTGATGGGGCCCATTATCCACCCCTTTCGCACGGTGTTCAGGATTTCCGTCAGAACCGGCTCGCTTATTACCATGGAGCCGCAGTTCAGCCATTTTTCGTTATCTTCGGGGATTGGCCCGGTGTGGCGGAGCAGGTCGTCAAGCGTTTTTAAATGTTTTTCCCGCATCCACGGCAGTATATTTTTCGCGCAGTAGTGGCGTATCATCAGGCGGTACGCTTTGCAGGCGGCGTCTCCGCGTTTAATCTGTATGCCGGGGCCGCTCGTGTCGCCCTTTTCTATCATGGATATGGCCTCGAACATCTCTTCTACGGTATCGGGGGCCAGGATGTCGTGCTCGATGAACTGCCGGCGGTGTATCCTTGTGTCTCTGCTGACGAACTTTTGCGAGCACCGCATAGCCGCGTACATATTGTGCGTGAACCAGAACGCCGGGTAGAGCGTTACCGAGCCGTTTTTCTCGTCGTGGGTGACTAAGCTGAAGGGGAACCTGATATCCATCTCTTTTTGATAGGACCCTTTGGCTATCATGGTAAATGACGCGAACCGGCTGTTGTGCTTGAGGCTTACGCAGAGACCCGGCCAGAATCCCCGGCCCGCCCAGATTTCGCCGTCGTTTACCCGGCTGTTGTGGTTTGAGCCAATGGTCGCCCCGGCGGCGATATTGCTCTGCCCGCCCACGTACGCCGCGATGAGGAATGAGTTGTTGTGGTGCTGGGCGTGCGACGGCCCTATGAGGCAGTTGGCGATTTCGCAGCAGGCAATGTGGGCGTTGTCGCCGACCACCGCGTTGGAGACCCGTGCCGACTGGGTGAACGAGGCTGCGGTCCCCGTCATAACCGAGGCCAGCTGCGCCGCGGAGTCTATCTTGTTGCCGTAGCCGATTATGGAGTCGCGGACCTGTACCGCCGCGCCTATTACGGTCATCTCGTCGGGGTCGCTCATTATGGTCGAGTTGCTTATAAGCTCCGCGCCGTCTATGACCGCAGCGGGGCCGACAAGCGTACGCCGCACCGCTTTTGTGTTGATGATCACCGCGCTGTCTGCGATGACCGCCTTGGGCGGGCGCAGGGCGCGGTTGCTCCTGTTGGTCACCTCGGCGAACCGGGCCATGAGTTCATCGTCGCCCCGGAACCTTGTCCAGAGGAACGCGTCGGTGAGCGTCATGGCGGGGCTGGGGAGTATAGCGCGGCCTCCGTTTTCGTTCACCGGCGCTATGGTATTCAGGTAGTTTTTGTGGTTTTTGTCGGAATCCAGCACCGCCCCCAGGCCAAAAAGCGCGCTCGTGCCGGAGGATATCTCGCCCACGTTGGATATTATGACCGAGTTGCCGATGCGCTGCTCGCAGCAGTAGAGCAGGTTGTGGATAGCGGCGTCGTCGCCGATGGAAGTGTTCAGGAAGTGGCTCCCGTAGAGCCCGGTGCGCAGGGTAATGTTTCCGTAGCGCGTGTATTTGGCTGTAAACGCGCCTATTTCCACCGTTCCATAGAAAGTGCAGCTGTGTACTAGGCCCGGGTCGAACCCCTCGGCGACGCGGATCGCGCCCCAGTCGTCGGCGGTATTTAGCTGGGCTGTGAGCTGCGCCGCCTCGTCGTTGGTGAGGGTGCGGTACCCGGCGGCTTTTTCGGAATGCCACTGCCTTATAGTCTCTTCTAACATATTTTTAATATAACTTATGGCGCTGAAGATGTAACAAAAATTATTTGCGGATGTTCTAATCATATTGTAAGGGAAAGAAAAAACAAAAAATTCGCCCCTGCGACAGTATAATTATGTATTTTATACGAAAGTTGTATAGTCACAGTCAATCATAAATAACTTAAGGAGATGCACAAATATGAGGAGTGCGATGTTTTTATCCAAATCTGCGTTATTTTTATCTGTAATACTGCTTACGGCCTGTGCGTCGCAGGGCAAGAGCAAGAAGGCTATGGAGGCGACACCAGCTCAGGCGTCATCTGTATACGGCAACGTTATAGCCGGGCCAGGCCAGTCGGAAGTGGTCATCGAAAATACCCTGCCTGTGCCGATACAGGTTTTCCTCAACGGCCAGATTGCAGGCACGGTCAAGGCCCGCAGCGCGGAGCGCCTCGTAGTTCCCGACGGCAACCATTATATTAGGGTAAGGAGCGCCGACCGCAACGCCGCCTCCTCCCGCGATGTCCAGTTCTACACGCAGTCGCGCCGGTTCTTTTTCAAGGCGACCGGCCCCAACGCCACCTCAGTCAGCTTGCACCGCGAAAACGCGTTTGAGATAAACACAGCCCAAACCGCCGCGCCGACGTCGGTAACCCCACAGGGTCAGGCCGTGGGCGCTCCGCCTCAGGAGGAAACCGAGGTCCAGCTCTCCGAAACGGCGTTAGGCAAAGACAAGGCCGCTATGTTTGACCGTTTAGACGCCCGGACATCGGCCCCCGCGCCGGCCCCGGCGGCGCCCGCGTCAACTCAGGCAGCGCCGTCAACCCAGTCTGCCCCCGCAGGAACTCAGGCCGCCCGCCCAGGCGTCGCCGTTGGGGTAAAACACCAAATCGCGGTATACGTAACCGGCGACAAATCCGAAGGCGAGCGCAAGGCCCTCGGCACAAAGATGCTGGTGGCACTGGTAAACAGCGGCAGGTACATAGCCATAGAGCGCACCGACGAGTTCCTTCTAAAAATAGACGAGGAACACATGAAGCAGCGCGGCGGTTCTGTTGATGATAACCAGATCAGCAACCTTGGCAAGCAGTTTGGCGTACGCTATGTCTGCGTTGCTACAATAACCCATGCTTTTGGCGCGTATCAGGTATCCGCCCGGATAATAGATGTAGAAACCGCGGTGGTAATAGCGATAGGCGAGGACAACAGCCAATTAAGAAATATGGATGATCTTGACAGCGTATCGTTCAGGGTGGTCAGGGCGATGCTGCGGTAATCCCACAAATATACAGGGCGGTTCTTAAACCCGCCCTGTATCGTTAAATTACCATAAAATTATTCCCTACGCCATTCGGGATCCAACATAATCGCCCTGACGGCCCGCAATGGTATGGGGGGGCGGTTCTTGTCGACATACCTCTCCCAAACCCGCCCGACCCTGTTCGTATCATTCATTACAAGCGACGAGGCCATAAGTGATGCCAGAAGCATCTGGTTGTTAAAATGGTTCGATATGGAATCAGCCGGCAGCAGCTCGAACGAGAGCCGCCGCATCTCAGGGATATCATACGTGCAGAGCGCCTTAAAATAGAGCATCCAGTTCTCTTCCTCCTCCAGAAGTGGCCTTGTAGATATCCTCTTGTCCAATATCTCCCAAATCTCCCGCATCTCATCCGCCGAGAGATAGGGGAGCGTGGCCTGCAGTATCTGCATTATTGCGTTGTGCACCTGCGTGAACAGCATCCTGTCGGGGTGCCGCGACGCGTAGTCGAGGGTGAACACCGGCACGGTTACGATCGACCTTATGGTGTCCGCAAGCGCGTTTATCGCGAGCTCCTGCGCGAGCCCCTTGGCTTTCTGCACCGCCACGAGGTTGTAGATATCCGGCAGCACCCTGTTCGGTGAGAGGCTCATGTACGCAGTATCGGCATTGAGTATTTTGCGCGAGGGGATAATGAACTCCCGTATCGCGTCGAGCTCCTCGACCCGGTTGCTCATGAAGCGGTGCCCGGCGGCGTAGAGGTCTACGTAGGAGTGGTAGTCGCTGTTTGGCGGCGTGGACAGGGTGTGCAGGAACGGGTTAAGGAACTCCTTGTCCTGTATGCGCAGTAGCTTGAAATCGTCTATGCCGTCGAACCCCATGGCATGGAAGTTGTGCGCCATGGGTGCGATTTGGAAGACGTCGCGCTTGATGCTTATATCGGTGCCGGGGTCTTTCGCCGCGATGATGATGAGGTCGGAGCCAAGCATATAGATATCGTATATCGGGAACGACTCGCCCAGTGCCTTGAGTATGGACGCGAATATGGTGAAGTCGGCCTCGTAGGTGTGGAACCACTGCACCAGCAGCCCGCCGTCGTTGATGTGCCGCCGTATCTGGCTGAAAAACTCCTTCGAGAAGAGGCTCGACACGCCGCTTACCCAGGGGTTGGACGGCTCGGAGACTATGACGTCGTAGCTCCGGTTACGCGCCGAGAAGAATGTTTTTGCGTCTTCGATGTGGATGTGCGAGCGCGGGTCGTTGAAAGTGTTTTCGACTTTCTCGCCGATCTTCTGCGCAAACTTAACCATGGACCGCTCAATCTCTATCACGTCGAGCGATTCAAGCATCGGGTCGTATAGCATATAGTGCGCCGTCATCCCCGCGCCCATACCGATTACCGCGGCGGTGCGTGTTTCCTCGCGCACGCACAGTGGCAGCACGCCAAGCGCCATCATCGTGAACTCGTCGGTGCTGTACTCGTCGGACATACCCACGCTGGCGTCGGGCTTGCCGTTGGTAGACAGGACAAAGTTGTCGCCGGATTTGAAGAGCGTGATGGATGCGGTCTTGCCGTCCTTGTGGTCAATAACCCTCTTGGATGTGGAGATTGAGCCGTACCGGAAGACGCCGGAAGACGCGAGCACCGGGTCGAGGTTGCCGAACGCCAGCGCCGCGATAAGCACCGCGAGGCACACCGGAGCGGCGAAAGTTTTTGTCAGCGTCTCGCGCGTCTCGCGGAAATGATACAGCGCGTACAGGCCAATCCCCATATCTATCGCCGCGCCGACTATCAGCAGGTACTTGAGCCCCACAAGCTCCATAAGCACCCAAACCGCGAACGCGACGCCGAGTATCCCCCCGGCTGTATTTATGGCGTAAACCTTGCCGATGGTCTGCTCGCCGTACCCGCGCTTGTAGAGCATATGGATGATGAGCGGTATGACCATCCCCGCGCAAATCGTGGACGGGAGCATCACTATCATACATATAAGGTGGCTGATGATGTTGAAAAACAGGTACCCGCCGGGGGTCGCGTCGAGCCCGTTGAGAGTCAGCACCATGAACTTGAACATATTTCCGTAGGTGAACAGCGTAATGACCGCCGTAGCGCCCATCACAATTTGCACGATGCCGAGGAACCGCGGCGCGTTTTTGATGGTGTCGAGCCGGTTTCGGACGAAAAAGCTGCCGAGCGCCAGCCCGAGGATGAACGCGCTGAGCATCAGCTCGAAGGAGTGGGTGGAACTGCCGAGGACGAGGCTGAGCATGCGTATCCACCCTATTTCATATATAAACGACGCCATGGCGGTCAGCCCGGCTATGCCGAGCAGGGGATAGTAGTACTCGCGCCGGTCGGCAAGGGATGGGGGCGGCGGCGGGATCAGGGATGATGCGGTATTGTTGATGCCGGCGGCATCGGCGGCAACATCCAAATCAATCAGGTCGACTATCGCGCCGTCCGTATTATCGGCATTGTCTGTTGAAACTGCAACCGGCCCGTCCTCAGCGCCGTCCCCGGCGGCCTTCGCCTTGACCGCGTTTTTATCATACATCCACAAACAAAGTATCGCCACCCCCACAAACAGGTCTATCATCCCCCCCGCGATAATCGCCCCGTTTAGCCCCCACTCCTTAACAAGGTAAAACCCGCTGATAAGCACCCCTATTGAGGCCCCAAACGTGTTCACGAAGTAGATAAACGACATCTTGTACCCGCTTAACCCCGGAAACCGCCGTAAAATCCCCCCCGCCATGAGCGGAAATGTTGCCCCAAGCAGCATGGACTGGGGCAGGATGATGAGCGAGGCCGTAATCCACTTGTACAGCGTGATGGGCAGCGGGTTGTTGAGGGCCGGGATCACCGTGGCGAACGAGACGTCGAGATAGGCCAGAAACGCGTCGTGGAAATAGAGCGCGAAGATCCCCAGCGCTATCTCCACAATGGCGTATCCGAGCAGCAAATCGCGTATCCGCGCCGCCCAAACCGAGGTCAGCCACGCCCCAAGCGCCATACCGCCCATATAAATAACAAGCACAAGCGTTTGCGCGTAGGCCGCGTGCCCCAAAAACTGCTTCAGGTACTGCGACCAGACAGACTCATATATAAGCCCCGATACCCCCGAAATGAAGAACAGGGCGAAGTACAGGTACGATATCGGAGACACCGACGACAATTTGGCGGTTTGGGCGTTTTTATTCATAGATTTAAATAATATACATAATTCCCGGCCCCGCGTGGGAATAAAAATTCAGGTTTCCTGCCTGCACCCTGATTTTCTTGATTAAAGGATTAACATGATTGCCTGCGGCGGGCAGGAATTACGCGAGTCCGTATTTAGTGATGATTGTCACGTTTTACCCGCCGTAATATGTGATGACTGCCACTTTTTACCCCCTGTATTTCGTGATAATCTCCACGGATATCACCCAGTGATTCGTGATAAATACCACGTTTTGACCACTCTAATTTGTGGTGACTGCCACTTTTTACCCCCTGTATTTCGTGACAAATACCACGTTTTTGCCTGCCCTGATTTGTGGTTGCCTTCATTTTCTACCCCCTCTGTTTAGTGATGATTCCCGCTAAATATCCCCCATAATCAGTAATAACCGCTGCGGGTTATGGGGGATAATGTGTAATTTCGTCCTGTAAAACGTCGGGGTCACCCCCCATTCAAATACCCCTCAGCGGCATTTGCCGCTTCCAAAAGATCGCTGCGAAGCAATAACAGCGAGATATTTTCCAGCATCTCTTCTGTCTCTTTTGTCCATGCCATTTTTTTCAGCCGCCCCATAGCCTCGTCCGCAGCCGGCTCGTCGTATTTCCTGCACGCGTTGGCGATGATTGATAACTGCTCGCGCAGGCGCTCCGGGTCTTCGTCCTTATCCGCCGCGTTTCTTGCGCCGTTTTTCGCTTTAGCTTCCGTTTTTGCTATTATTTCGCGCAGGGCCGCTAAGAAGTTTTTGGACCACGCGGCTATTGTGCCCCGGTCGTTGGCCCTGCCCGCTTTTTCTAAGGTCCGCGCCATTTGGGACAGGCTCGTTTCGCCTATGTTGGCGAGGGCGCTCTTCATGGCGTGGGCGTTCAGGGTAAAGAGGTTTATGTCGTCGTCGGTGGCTCCGGCGGCGTTTGCCGAGATCGATTCAAGCGCCGGCAGCGCTTTTTTCGCGTCGTGCGAGAAAGCTGTCAGCAGTTCGGGGGTTACCGCGACTGAGGCGCGCTCCTCCTTCATTTTGTCCCGCTCCTGCCGCGCCTTTTCTATAACTTCGGGCGGCTGCTTGTCGCGTATAAACCTGTTCAGCGCCGCGTTGAGCTGCCTTATGTCAATCGGCTTCGATATAAATTCGTCGAACCCGCTGTTCAGGAACAGTTCTACCTGCCCCGATACCGCGTTCGCCGTAAGGGCGACTATCGGTTGGTTATAGCCGTAGTCGCGGATAATTTTTGCCGCCTCTATGCCGTCCATCACCGGCATCATGTGGTCCATGAATATGATGTCGTAGCTGTCGCCCAGTTTTATTCTGTTTATCGCGCCTATGCCGCTGCTGGATGTCTCAATCGTGAGGCCGTAGGGAGCAAGCAGGCCCTTGGCCACGTAGAGGTTCGACTCCACATCATCCACTATAAGCACCTTGCCGTAGGGCATATACTCGCGCGTGAATGAGTTTTCGTTCATGTTGCGGTTGGTGTTAAGCCTGAACATACGCAGGTTTTCGGCCACTTCGCTGCCTATGCGTTCCGGACTCGCGCTTTTCTGCGGCAGGCGTACGGTTACAGTAGTTCCCGCGCCTACAACGCTTTCTACTTTTATGTGCCCGCCCATCATGTCTACAAGGCGGTGCGTGATGTTCATCCCCAGCCCTGTGCCCTGAACGGTGCGGTTTATTTCCAAATTAAAGCGCGTGAACTCGCTGAAGAGCTTGTCTAACTGCTCTTTGGACATCCCCTGCCCGGTGTCGCTGATTGTGAACGAGAGCGTTACGTCGTATTCGCCGCTGCCCTCCTCGGCAGAAACGGCCAGCCTTATCAAGCCCCTGTCCGTAAACTTGAAAGCGTTGGACAGCAGGTTGTTAAGTATCTGCTTTATGCGCAGCTCATCGCCTATGAGATATGCGTGCGCGTTTTCGTCTACCTCTAACTTGAATTCTATAGGCTTGCTGTTGCGCATGATGTTGAGATGCACGGTGTCGTTTATAAGGCTCGCAAGCTCGTATTTGGTGGGCGTGAACTCCATCTTGCCTGCCTCTATCTTTGACAGGTCAAGGATATCGTTTATGATGCCGAGCAGCAGGTCGCTTGAGTTGTATATCTGCATAAACGCCTCGCGCAGGTGCGGTTCGAGACTTTTGTCCAAAAGCTGTATCTCCGTAACGCCGAGGATGACGTTCATGGGGGTGCGTATCTCGTGGCTCATCGCCGCCAGAAACTTGCTCTTCGCCGTGCTGCTCGCCTCGGCTACCTCGGCCCTGTGCATCTCCTCCATCATCGCCAGAGATTCGCGCATATCGCGGCAGCAGACCATTATTACCTCTTCCCCCTTGTACTTGAGCGGCAGCGCCGTGGCGTCGAACGGTATCGTCTCGCCGTTTATGTGGTTGTGGTTCCAAACGGTGCGGGCGTGCCCCTTCTCGAATGTCGTGCTGATGACCTCCATGACCTTGTCGATGGTCCTTTGCCCGTCGGGTTGATACTCGGGCGCAGTTTCCATGAACCGCTCCCGGTACTCATGCTTGTCGTATATCCCCACCACACGCGCCGCCTCGTAGTTGAAGTCTATCAGGTTGAAGTTCCGATCCCACAGAGTGATGCCCACAGGCGCGGCGTCGAGCATTATGAGCGCGCGCTCGTCCGCCTCGCGCAGCTTGTCGAGAACGGCCTGCTCCTCAAGCCGCTTCCCCTTGCTTACGCGCACCAGAATGTAACTGAGCGATACCGCAAACAGCGTGCCCAAAGATATAAGGAACAGTGCCACGCCGCTCGCGGTATCAAAGTATTCATCCAGGAAATAGCCGGCAACGACCATGGCGGCGAACGCCAGCGTCACAAAAATAATTTGCAGCACCAAAGTGGCCGCACGCAGATTCTTGATAAGTACAGACAATATAGACATATTTTAAGCGCCCCCTACGCTTAATATTTAACTTCACGGCTGCGGTAACTCCGAAAAATTCAGCTCCGCCGGCGTTTTATCTTCCTATGTCAATATAGCGCATGTGTCAACCGTTTCGCTCAAATATTTTGATTTATTTTTTTGAACCTCTCCCAATTCGGTGGGAGATTTTTTGCGGAGGCTCAGTTTTGCGCCCCTGAAAAATTACGTGTTCTGAGTAGGATATATTGATTGATATCGCTGCGTATCCTGAAAAATGTTCGCGCATCATAAAGGTATGGCTGCCGTTTGGCAGAAACGCTCTCCTCTCCGTTTTTTTGCCCCCCCTCGTTTTTTCTGGAAATACATTCCGACGGATGGCCGCCTGCGCGTCCTGACCCGTAAAATGGCGCGGAGCGTCAGCGGATGCACCCGCGGTCGCCTAAGTTCCAAAACATGGATATATCATATCGTGTAGGTAGGGATTTGCGGAGATTTTCCGTAAATCCCGCCCCGCCCGCAATTTTTTTTATTTTTTTATTGACTTTTTCGCGCGAATCTATTATTTTATAAAGCTACATAACACTTTAGAAGCCGGAAGGCGGGTGAAAACAGTATGAATGGCATAGTTGTACGTGATGACGAGGCCTTTGAAAAGGCTCTTCGCCGCTTCAGCAAAACCTGCGAGCGGGCGGGCATCCTCTCCGACCTGAAGAAGTACAGGCACTACGAGAAGCCCTCCGAAGAGAAGAAAAGGCGCCTGAACTCCTCAAAGCGCAAGCGCATCCGCGAGGAAAAGCGCATGACCTGGAGGATGGACAAGTAAGACGCAGGGAGCCGGCTTTCTGCGGCCGCCCGCAGTTATAACGCAGTACCAAGGTACCGCCGTAACCCGAAAAACCGGGGGTGTACTGGTTTTCGACGGGGGATGGGAGGCACCGGGCAGCATGCCGAGGATGTCGGTTGGCCTCGTAAATAATCCGACAAAAACACAATTGCCGAAGATACTTATTCTTACGCAATGGCTGCCTAATTAAAGGCGGCAACTCGACCGCGGAGCGCGCCTGTACGCGGTTGAGCAGCCAGGGCGCTGGCCCGCGGGAAGAACCGGACCGCGGGTGAGATTTACGGTTCTGGCCCCCACCGAAGCTTGTTTGCCGGCGTCGGCAGGGGCGAGATTAAAAGGCAGACTAAGCATGTAGCGGTCCGTGTTAATCGTCTTTCGGACAGGGGTTCAACTCCCCTCACCTCCATTGTAATACAGCCCTTTTCTAACGAAAAGGGCTTTTTTTATAGCAAAAACCGCGTTTTTTGACAAAACCTTGTTGGTGCATAAAGCATGAGTTACACATCGAAGATTACCGTTTTTTTTCTGCTGTTTAGGTAATGTTTTGAGACGTATTGCTTTTTTAGCTGGAACATATTATATTTACTATATAAGAGGTACTTTTGAATGAATATAACAATGAGTGACCACGCCTCCAAACAAACCGCAATGCGCGGCATTTCTGAGGGCGGTGTTAGGGCGATTCTTGAGAAAGCCCCTTTTATCGCGTCACCCAGCAAGTATGACCCGAATGTCGTAGTAGTGTTCGGTATCTATGTAGATAGAGTTTGGGCGATTGTTTTTAATTACCTAACGCAGGTGGTGGTGACAGTCCGCCCCGCCAGCAGAAAAGAAAGGGCGTTTTATGGACAGCACGCGAGAAGTTGACCCAAAGTTCTACGAGACGCATTGCTTCGCCGAAGACCTCGCCGAAGCCGAAGCTGCCGGTGACCTCATAATCAGTAACCCAGGCGAAAATATCATTGAGGCTATCAAGCGGCATATGCATGAAAAAGAAAAACTTGTCGCAGTAACCTCTAACGCCGTATAACTCTTGCCTGGGCGCGTAATCCACGGGCGATACCTGAATGATATGGCCAAATTTGAGGCACTTCCCGCCCCGTCGTCGGCAGGTGGGCAGTCCGTTCCCACTCCGTTGGCCATAAAATTGAGGATTTTTTTGGCGAATTACCTCCCCATCTATTATATTATGTGTAATGTTCGTGGGGTCGCAGGCTTTTTAATAGAAAAAGGATCGCCTTTACCATGCCGTCTGTGATTGAATACCCACCGCTATTAACCGGTGGGTTCTGTGATATAGCGGAATCGGACTTCGAGCGGCTGTTCGTGGTGCCGTTCAATAGCACTACCCGAAATGGGCTGTGCGCCAAGTTCCGGGAGTGGCTTGCGGCGATTAAGGCCATCCCCATATCCTTAGAGGTTTGGATAGACGGGTCTTTCGTCACGTACAAGCCCGATCCGGCAGATGTTGATGTTTTATGTATTTTGGACGAGGTTGGCGTTAATAAACTGAGTGATGCGGAATTTGAACAGTTAAAGCGGTTACTTAAACGACCTGTGATAATGGCCGAATACGGGTGTCATGTATTCGTTATTCCACGGGGTGATACTGGCCGTTATGATTATTGGTTGAACAGCTTTGGGCGTAGCAATAACGGTTCGCCCAAAGGCATATTTAGAATTTTTATAGGAGCCGGAATATGAAATACACAGTGGAATACTTGACGAATCAACTCCAAGAGGCGACAAAAGTACGCGATGACCTCAACGCAAGGCTGAAAGCCGATCCAGGCAACGGCGCGCTGGAGATATCGGCAATTGCCATGTGCGACCATGTCGAAGAAATACACCGGGATTTGGACAAGGCAACCAGCGAGGTTGCGCTTGGCGAGCCGTCTGATGACGTGGCAATCTACCTCGGCAAAGTCTCGATGCTCAACGTTAGGGGAGCGATCGAACTCGAACTGGCGGACGGGCGCGTAATCCACGGGCGATACCCGAATGATATGGCCGAAAAAATACGGAGCATACACCTCGGCGATCAGCTGAAGTGCACGGTTGGCAGCGATACGCTGATTGATTTGGAACCGGTTGTGGGGTGAACATGAGTTTGTAATTGGGGGATTTTTGTAATTCGCGTATAGTATTGAAACTTTGAAAATAGTGACAGTGATTACCGATTATATGGTATTGTGGAGCAAAAGAATGAAGAAACGTTCAAAACATCAATTAATGATTTTGCGCAAATTGGCTTTGAAGTCATTTAAAAGGAAAGTGCGTTCAAAACGCCAAAAAAAGCGATGGAACAAACAATTATTAGGAGTACCTAAACAAAAGCAAAAACAAAATAGTGTTAGATTTAATATTCAACAACGGCTAAAAGAATTTAAAAACGCTGGCTATAAGGTGCTTGATGCACCAAAGTTATTTTCGTTAACAGAAAATACTGAAAAATCTTTAGAGTTCATAGGCAACGTGGATAATTGTTTCAAGAAAAATAAGAAAGTATTTGTCAATTTGCATAATGTTGAAACAATTGCCCATGGGTCAATTGTTGTACTATTATCGATTTTAGTAAAGTTCAAAGCGCATAAAATTCTTTTTAACGGTAATTATCCAAAAAACAAAAAGGCTAGAAACAATTTGATAAAATCAGGTTTCTTTGAATATCTTTTCAACGAGGACGAAATTCAATTAAAAGATGAATATTCTTTTGAAAAAGATATTCGTACTCATGCTAATAAAAAGGTGGCTCAGGATTTGTCTGATAAAATAATCAAACGCGCTAGTAAATTTATTTGGCAAGAAGAACGCAGCTGTACAGGCGTGCAAAGAGTATTTATTGAATTAATGCAAAATTCTTTTAACCATGCGTCTTCGACAAAACAAGGAGAACACCATTGGTGGACCACAGTTTATTATGCAGAGCAAAGTAAAAAAGTTTGTTTTGCATTCATTGACTATGGTATTGGTATTTTGGAAAGTTTAACAAGAAAAGAAACTAGTCATAAATTTTTTGGTATTATACAAAAAATCCAAAAGAAGTTTAATTCAAAATCAAATGCTGACATGCTAAAGCATTTACTAGATGGTGATATGCATCGTACAGTAAAAGAGTATTATCGCGGGAAAGGATTACCTGGAATTTTTGATGCTTGTAAAAATAACAAGATATCAAATTTGGTAATTATTTCCAACGATGCAATTGCAGATTATGCAAATAATAAATATGAAAATCTAACTCATAAATTATCAGGTACATTCGTTTATTGGGAACTAAATTCCAATAACGATAACAAAGGAGTGGAAGAAATATGAAAATTAAGATTGCAAAAGATTTTAGTAGAATACCGGGGGCAAGACTTCCCGAAGAAGGCGATTTTTCTGGACAGGAATTTCGGCAACAAATTCTTTTGCCAAAACTAAGGGAGGCGATAGAAAAGAAAATCAAATTAGAAATTGATCTTGATGGTACAGCAGGATTAGGTACCTCTTTTTTAGAAGAGTCATTTGGAGGGTTGATACGAATTGATAAGATGGATTACAATCTTGTTAAAGGCACGCTATTGTTTATTTCCAATGATGATCCAGAATATATCGATGAAATTTATCACTATTTGAAAGATGCCTATGAAAAAGAAACTAATTAACATTATTTGTTGCCTTGTAATTCTGTCAATATGCATACCAATCGGTATATTGCTTACTATAGGCCATTTTGATCTTTCAATGCAAATAAGTATTATTGATGCTCTTACATTGCTTGCTACAGTTATAATGGCATTTTATGTGACGACGGTTTTAGAGAAAGAAGTACAGGATGTCAGGATTCAAAAAGAATTGTATATAGCTAAGATTACAGAATTAGAACAGTTATTGGGTAGTTTTGAAACACTACTTGAAGAAGCTACTGTTCCATACCAGAAAGTTAATCGGCGCATATGTTTATGCCGATTAAAAAAACACAGCATTTTTAAGGCTATTAAAGGTAACTTTAAACAAATCAAACCCAAAGAATTTGAAGGCTTTGAAAAAGATATTACTGATAATATAAATATTCTAAGAAAGTTATTCACAGAAACCTCTGTTGTTTCAGTACCTACACCCGATATATCTATGAAAAACAATATTCTAACATATTCCCAAAATAGAATCGAGGAAATACTTACAGTAATAAATATTACAAATGAAAATTTTTTCAAATTAAAAATTAGAATAAACAACTTATGAAGTCACTTTTTGAAGCAGCCTCTTGGCGATGGTAGAGGTGGTAGTTTTGAGCGGGAGTGTAGAGGCTGTCCCATTATTTGTGTAAACCACCTCCGTATACTATGCAAAGACATATTTTTCATCTACTGTTACAAAGGATGAATCCGGCGTACCTTTTGTTGTCTTTCTTGTCCCTGAACGCGAGCCAAGAGGAACAATCGCACGATAACCAATTGCAGAAAGATATGTATCACAGAGATTTTGAAATTCTCCATCTCCCATTTCAAGTATTTTTAGTTGTACATATTCGGCTTTTCCCATATTATTTCCACTCCAACTCCGATAACCCCTCGACAATATTTAGAGTCTTCACACTAACCGCAGTCACCGATAACAACAAACCTAAAATGTAACTTGGCTTGTCATACCTCATATTAACTAATTCCATAACAATCTCCTAAATCGTAAAAATTATCCGTGTATGCCACATACACCTTACCCATAGTGTTAGATTTGCTCGTTATTTACATATACCCTTACTTTGTCTTCATGGTCGTAGGGGATTCTTAAAAGTACAGTCTTGCCGGATTCTGTCTGTACGGTGAAATTCATGCTCCTTGGGGGAGCAGCGAAATCGTCTGAATAGAGTGTATGAATCGCCTCTTTACATGATTCTCCGAATTCGTGTACATCGTATACAGATCCATCAACGGCAGGTAATGCTACATTCAGATTTGACATATTTTCTCCAAGTGATATGGTTATTTACTAAATGTTTTTTTCTCTTTTAGAATTTCACCCCCGGCAACCCCTCCACAATCTCCTGCGTCTTCACGCTAATCGCAATCACCGATAACAACAAATCCAAAATATAGCTCGGATTGCCTAATTCCTCGGCGTACAAATTCGGGTCGTTTTTTATACCGTTGCCCTTGTCGGTCTTGATTTGGCAGCGCTCCATTATCCGACCGATGGTGGGTTTGCCGTTTACTATGTATTCGTAGACCTTTGACGGGATGTCCTCGATTGTGATGTGCAGTATTTTATTGCTCATCTCTCAATCTCTCCCATAATCCTCCCAGTCTCCCGCAGCACTAGCACGATTTTCTGATAATGCGTAATGTCATCGTGGTCCAATTTCCGGCCCTTGCGGTCTTTTAGCCACTTTTGCGCGGGTTGGTAGCCGCCAATGTAGAACTCCCACGCCTCCTGCGGTACTTTGTCGAAGTATTGGGTACTGTTTATGTAAACCCGGCCGTTTTCGTAGCGTAGCTTGTCTACCTCGTTAGTGCCTCGGATAGGGTAGCCGGCTATGCTTTGCTTTGGCTCTACGCCATCTAATAAGTGCAAGCGGCGGAGTTTTTCGCCTAATTTTGCGAGTTTGCGGAATTGCTTGGCGGTTTCCGGGTAGGGTATGCGCGGAAAATCTATTTTTAGAAATTCTTTGTATTTTTCGCGGTAAGCAGGATTGTGTAATACTGCATAAATGTAATCAAGTATATCGATTGGGGCAAACGTCTTTGTGTTATCGCTTTTCTCCGCTTCAAATTTTATTTTTATAGCATCTGATATTTTCTCAACAATGGTGGTGGCAAGGTTGGGTGTGCGTGAACTGTTATATAAATCCGATTCATCCGCATAAACATAGAGAGGGAAAACAGAACCAGAACCAAAACGTCCTGCGGTTCCAGTAAGATTAAATTCTGAAATTTCATTCGAAACAAAGACATATCTCCATTCACTTGCACATTGTCTTGATACTATTAACCCAATGTTTTCACCTTTCAAAAAATGTTGCATAAGATTTCCACGTGGCATACAATGAAAACCTTTCGAATTACCGGTATAATAAGTAAACCGTTTATCAAAAGGGCGATAATTAATCGCAACAATTTTGTTAAAATCGGGTTTAGAGGTCAAATCTTTCTGCGCACCAACAACGCTCCAATCTCTAGTATCTTTTCCTAAGGCAAATCTATTTCGAGCCTTTTCAGTATCTAATTTAATAAATTCACTTATTGTGTTTTTCACGGCATCTACCGTGTAATGTATAGTCAAATCATCTCGTGCTGTTACAATGCCTATCGAATTTATCGGAAATAGTTCCTGTATCCCAAACCCATTGTCGTATTCTTCTTTAGCTCCATAATTTTGAGGTACAAAAAAATAGCCTGGTGTAGAAGGTTGAAGCCTTGTAAATGAGACTTTGGAAAAGATGTGGTTAGACAAATAATCGTATTTTTCTTCACGATTTCCGTAAAGGTCAAGATGATACACCTCAGCTAGTGTATCTTTCTTTTTCTGTCGTGTCTTGACAAAAATATTGATTGACACGCCCTGCTGAATATCAAACACGTTCTCATCTTTACTACCGTTGGGGCAAACTTCTTTCTTTTTGCTGTTACCGTGTAAATCAATGATATAAATTTTATCAAAGCTCTTCATCAAATTCCAACGCATACCTCTGAAAGTAGGGTTATCAATAAAACTATGATTATTAATATAGGCTAATACACCCTCACTATTTTTATCCACAAAGAATTGTCCCAAACGGATGAATTTACAATAATCATCATTAATCCATTTAGAATTACGCTCTTGCAACGGCAATTCGGTATCTGGTTCTTTTTTATAATCATTCATCAAGTTCATAATCCACTCATTCTTATTTTGACTCTCTCCACTATATGGCGGATTTCCCAACACAACCATAACCGGTGTATCACGTTTAATTTCATTTGCCTCATTTGCTTCCCGTGCTAAAAACTGTGCAAACGGCGTCCCTGTTTCCAAGTGATGCTTTTCCAGCGAATTAGTCAAATAAACACGCAAGCGCTGATTCCCTGTAGATTCAAACCCGGTTTGCGAGAGCAGCCAGTCGAGTTTGACGTGCGCCATTGTGTACGGTGCCATCAGCAATTCAAATCCGTTGAGACGTGGGATCAAATGTTCTTCCACGTAGCTCTGCCACATCCCCGCCTGTTTCTTGAACTTGCTGTATATTTGCCTGACCGTTTCGGCGAGGAACGTGCCAGTACCTGCGGCTGGGTCTAAGATTTGTACTTTGTGTACTTCTACCTCGCTTTCGACCGTCTTTGCGTTTCCGTTTTTATCAGTCTTGTCCTCTTGTATTTTGATTTTCGTTTTTGACGTGTCCGCCAAACCTTTAGGCAGATTAAATTCCTTTTGCAATATCTCGTCCACCGCGCGGACGATGAAGTTCACCACCGCTTGCGGCGTGTACCACACCCCGCGGCTTTTGCGCAGCGCTGGGTCGTATGCGGAGAGAAAGTCTTCGTAGAAGTGGATCATCGGGTCGTTTTGCTGTGTGTCTTCGCCAAATCCAGCCATTACCATTTCTACGTCTGTCGCTTTGAATGCCTCGGCGAGGTCGTCTACGATCCAGCGGATGCGCTCGTCGAGGTCGTAGCCAGCTATATTTTGGAACAGCTGGCGCAAGAACGGGTTGGTCTTGGGGATAAGTTTGGCCGCTTCTTCCCTGCTGAACTCGCGCGTGCTTTTGTGGTGCAGGCGCGCGACAAACATTCCGTATGCGATGGTTTGCGCGTAGACGTCGGCGAAGACTTTTGGGGTAATGTCTGGGATGAGTACATTTTTGAACGCTTCCATTTGCTCGGCGAGTGCGCTGTCGCCGCCCGGTTTGGACAGCACGTTTTCTATGACCCCCGCCATCAATCTCGCTTTCGCGGCCATGATTGTCGCGAGGGCGTCGGAGGAGGTAATACTTTGCGCTTCCGCGTGGCCAAACTGCGAGATTAGCGTGTCGAATTTGTCGGCGCTATCCTTTACTGGGACGATTTTGCCGTCTTTGACTTCGCCGATGCGGACGCTCTCGGTAAACTCGCCATTCCGGTAGAAGTGGAAGTCTAAATAGTCGGTGAATATGATATTGCCGAGCGTCTGTTTGTATCTGTCGAACTGCTCTTTATTCGCTTTCTTGCCGCTCAGGTCTGCATCGCCGATATCTTTCGCCTCGATGTACCCGACGGGTATATCGTTCCGTGTGGCGATGTAGTCGGGAGCGCCGCAGTCGATGCGTTTTGGTTCGTTGGTGATTTGCAGGGCGTCGAGCTTGGGCAATTTTTGGGCTTTAAGGGTGTCTTCCAAGAACCGCTGAAGGGCCGGGCGGTAGCTGTGTTCGGTAGCGTTGCCCGTCTGGTATGTGCGGTTGAGGTCGGCGATATACTTTGTGATTTCAGTTGAAGTCATGGTTATCCGTATTGGTTATTAGTTTTATCCATCCTTTGAATAAATATATATTATGCCGCTCAGAACTACCAAAAAAGAGGATTTTTTATCCTGCCAAGTGGTGTTAGGTCTCATGACGGAGGATAATTGCGGGCTTGGGAGGTAGCTGTAATCCCGCGGCAGCTTATAATCGGAGGTGGAATCCATTCAAAACACCTATGGTTGAGGTATGGTTTATTGGGGAGAGGGATTGGCCCGTCAGAGGCGAAATACAGGCTTTTTTCGCGTTTTTTGAGGGCAGAAGGGGCGAATCCGGGGCTGGCGGGGACTATTTTGGGCTATTTTTTGCTTTTTCGGCGGGGATTTAGTATATTATATAGGAAGAGGGTACGGGATGGCCGAACTTAAATACAAGCTTACGAACGATGTGTTGTTCAAGGCGTTGTTTGTCAAATACAGGGATTTGCTGAAAAGGCTCGTTGCGGCCCTGCTCGGCATACGGGTGGAGGACATCGGGCCTGATTTCCGTGTTACCAACTCCGCTATGCCGCCGGAGGCGATGGGGGAGAAGTTCTGCCATTTGGACATCAACATGACGGTGAACGGCCAGCGGGTGGATTTGGAGGTGCAGGTCGAGGACAAGGGGGACTACACTGAGCGGTCGCTGTACTATTGGGCGCGGGAGTATTCGAGCGCGTTGCCAGTGGGTGAGGACTATTCGCAGTTGCCGCGCACGATAGTCATAAGTATATTGGCGTACCCGCAGTTTCGCTGTGCGGAGTACCACTCGGAGTTCGGGTTGCTTGAGGTGCGGCGGCACGAGCGGTTGACGGATAGGCTGGCGATGCATTATTTTGAGCTGCCGAAGTTGCCGGAGGTGGTTGATGCCGGGGACGAGTTGAAGTTGTGGCTGGCGTTTTTTAAGGCTGATACTGATGAAAAGTTAGAGGAACTTGTAACCGTAGGAGGTGAAATTATGGTACAGGCGGTCGAGGCGTACCGGAGCGTATCCGCGTCGGACGAGTTTAGGGAATTGGAGCGTCTGCGTGACCGTGCGCGGCACAACGAGGCGTCGGCGCTGGCGCATGAGCGGCGGCAAATTGCGAAAAACTTGAGGAATCGAGGTCTTCCGGTTGATGATATCGCGGCGGGTACCGGCCTCACGGTAGACGAGGTGTTAAAGCTGTGAACGTCCGGACGGAGGCAGAGGAGTTGGAGCGTTTGCGTGAACGGGCGCGGCTCAATGAGGCGTCGGCGTTGGCGCATGAGCGGCGTCAGGCTAAAAGTAGAAAATCGTTGGAAATCGCGAAAAATTTTAAAGATAATGGTGTTGATGTAGATACCATAGCGAGATCAACCGGTCTCACGGTAGACGATATCCAGCGTCTGTAGTAGATGTTCCGAGGTATCGCCCCTTGGCGGTAAGATCGCCTTGGGGGGTGGAAAACGATAGTATGTGGCTCTTTTATTTTGGATGGCGGGGAGGTTTTGCCACCTATTTGCCACCGGGCTTGCGCTAAAAACTGTAACTATTGGTAAATCAATGGGTTATAGGCGCAGTTTCGGCAAATGGGAAAATTCCCTCATCTTCAAAATCTTCTTTACCCCTTTTTCTCCGATCCGATGCCGAAGGTGTACCAAGTCTGAGGACGCGCACGGAAAATCCCACCGGAACGTCTCCTCCCCACTGAAATACTGAAAATAAGGGTTCTGTACCCACTGCTCAACGACGCTCTCATCGCTGAGGTCATACATCTGCTTCAGCGGCAATAGCGACACCATCAAACGAATCGGTTTCGCTCGCCTGCCGGTATGGGAATAATGCGGCAAAAACGCATCCTCAAGCTCCTCCCATAAAATATCATCATCCAACTTATACAACGGATGCTTAGGGTTAAGCATCTCGGATAACGTAGTAAACAACTTCTCCTGACCGCTAAATATACGCTTATCTACCATGTTTATAACCGTCCATTCGTTAAAATATTGCAAGGCTTATTTATAAAATAATACTTCCCTTGCAATATTTTCAACCCTTTTTTGCAATAATACGCTTATTGCGTTGGGAATAGCGCTTTTTTAAGGAACGACTAATTAACGATTTGGCTTTCATCTTGGACAACAGGCTCATCGTCCTTATTGAGCACCAGTCTGCTATTGATCAAAATATGCCTTATCGGATGCTGCAGTACGTAGTTGAAACATATAAAAGTATGCACGAACTGGAGGATGACTACCGCAGCAATATCCGGCGGTTGTAGCAGGAGAAGGAGCCGGTAGTTATACGCGTTGCGGGCGGCCGGGAGGCGGTCGCAACGCGTTGTGTTGTGTCTGTAGTCTGGCGTTGTATTATATTTTTGTACAGGTTTATACATCACTGCAAATCAACAAAAAACAATAAAAAACTTGAAAAAATAAAGATAATATCCTATAATACAGGCATGGAAGATAAAGATATTTTGCGCGGGAACCTGAGCCGCCTTGGGATGCGGCAGGAGGAGGCGGCTGTTTTATATGGGTACAGGGAGTTGTCCCCCGATGGCAAATTTGCGGTCAAGGGGACGATTGAGGCGCTTCGAAAGGCGGCTGCTCAATGAAGAAGAAGATTTGCATATTCTGTTCGCTGCCGTCGTTTAATACTGGGATGCCCATAAGCACTTACAAGCTGGCGTCCGGCCTTGTCAGGACCGGGCGGTACGATGTTTGCGCGGTGCTGCCGGGTGACGGCGAGCTGGCTGAGAGGCTGCGGCTTGCGGGCGTGGATGTCAGGGTCATACCGTTTCGCCGGCTGCGGGGCAATCCGTTTTTGATGCTGATTTTTTTGATGAAGTGGGTTATAGCCGGATTCCGTTTGTTCAGGTTTATCCGCGGGAACGGTGTTGATGTCGTGCATTTCGCCGATGTGATAGACGCCCCGTTTTACCCGTGGGCGAAGTTTGCCGGAGCGCGGGTGGTGGCGCATATACGTGTCTGTGTCGGCGGTGCTGTTGTAAAATTTTTGTTCAGGCGGTGGACGGGCCTCTTCTGCTCGCGGGTCATCACCATATCAAAATTTGTGCGGCGTTACTACAAGTTCGGCAAGCGCGCCGTTGTTGTCTACAACCCCGGCCCAGACCGCAAGATTTTTGACCCCAAGGCTTACCCGCGCAAGACCGCCGCGGCTAAGGGCGCGGTGCCTGCCGCGCCGTCCGTCATTGCTGTGGCGTCGTTCCGCCGCGACAAGGGGCACCATAACTTTCTGGAGATAGCGAGCAGGATAAATAAGCGCCTTGGCGACAAGGTTCGTTTTGTTATTGTGGGCGGTGAGGTGAAGGGGCACGAGGATTACTACAGGGAGATGACTGGGCTTGCGCGCAAGCTGGGGCTTGACGGGCGCTTGACGGTTACCGGGAACGTTCCGCATGAAAACGTGCCGCTCGCCATGTCCTGCGCGTCTGTGCTGCTGCATGTGCCGGATTGGGAGGAGGCGCTGGGCGGGGTGATACTTGAGGCTATGGCGATGAACGTTGCGGTCGTTGCCTATAATTGCGGCGGGGTGGGGGAGTGCTTTACCGACGGCAGTTCCGGGTTTCTGGTGAAACGCGGGGATTTTGACGATGCCGCCGAGAAGGTCGTGCAGCTTTTGATATCCAATAAGTTGGCGCACCGGGTAACGGCGGAGGCGCAGGAAGAGCTTGGAGATAAGTTTACTTTGGAGAATTATGCAGGTGGTGTTGAGAGGGTGTACGAGGGTTTGTAGGATTGATATTGGCGTAACTGAAAATATTGGGAGGGTGCGGCAATGCCGGGGTTATTTGGATACACTGACAACGATGGGCTTTCCCGCGATGATCGTATCCTTAACGGTATGCGGGATTTGCTGATTTACGCGGGTGGGGGCAGTTCCGAACCGTTTTATCATGCGGATGGCGTTCACGCAGGGTACTGCGCGCCGTCATTTGAGGCTGTGGATCAACATATTACTGCCGTTGACGGCGTTGCCTGCTGGCTGGACGGGGAGATTTATAATGTTGATGAGTTGGGCGGGAATCAGGCGTTATTATCATTGTCATCGCCGCCATTATCGTCAACAAAAGTTTCGTCAACAGGAATATCATCAAGCCATAAAATAAAGGGGATGATGATATCCGCCTATAGATCCGGCGTTTTGATGGATTTTTTAAGAAAAGCGGACGGTTATTTTTCCGCTGTCATACACGATTCGAAAAACCGGCAAATAAAGTTTATTACCGACAGGTTCGGGTTCAGGCATCTTGCATACTCGGTTCACAACGGGAGAATTGTCTGGGCGACGGAGTGCAAGGCGTTTTTGGCGGTTCCCGGCTTCAGGGTTGCCGCAGAGGGCCAATCGGTTGATGACTTTATGAAGTATGGTGTATTGTGTGATAATTTGACATTGTTGGATGGCGTGCGTCTTGTTGATGCGGCGGCGGTGTTGACGTTTGATATGGCGTTTGGTGAGGTGCGAATAGAGCATTACCGGTTTCCGGAGGAGATACGCCCGCTTACCGGCAAGAACAGTTTGCCCGAACTGTATGAGGAGTGGGGCAGGCTTTTCAAACGTTCGGTGGCAAGGCGAACCGTGTACACGGACGCGGAGCGCACCGGTCTCACACTTAGCGGCGGGTTGGATTCCAGAGCCATTTTGGCGGCAATGCCGGAACCGCTGGACGGCGGGATTAACGCGGTGACGTTTGGTACAGGCGGTTGCGATGATATACGTTTCGCGTCTGCGGTCGCCCGGCTAAAGGGGGCGAATCATCACGTTTTCCATTTGGATGTTGACGGGTGGTTAGAGGGTACGTTTTTTGGGATTTGGGCGGTCGACGGGGCTGTGGAAATTTCTTCGTTGCAGGGTATAAGGCACTTGAGTGAGCTTTCGAGAATTTTCGGTATCTGCATGAACGGTATAGGCGGAGGTACGCTGCAGGGTGGGCGGGCATTGGGTTCGTCGCTTTTTTTAGAGCATGGCCGCACAGCTTCTGGCGCGCCGGGTTTGCAGATGGTGCGGCGCAGGTTTACCCGGCCCGGCTTTAGGCCCGACGAGTTGTACTTTAAGGTGCGGATGCCGTTCTTTGACAGCGATCTCTACGATTTTGTGATGGCGTTGCCGGAGGATGTGAGGCGTACGCGTATGTTTTACCGTGGGGCGCTCCTGCACAACTTTCCGGAGTATTACATGAACATTCCATGGCAGCAGGCCGGTGTGCCCATAAGCCTGCCGCCGTCGGTTTTTGACGCGAGATTCTTTTGCAACAGGGTCTTGTGCCGCGCCAAAAGAAAATTACAGGGCTGGGGCCTGCCGTTTTCAGACACAAAACTGTTTTTTGATACGCCTGCGGCGCTGCGTCAAAAAGGGAACCGCGCGCTTGCGGAAAAAATATTGAACGACCCGAACGCGGTTTGGCCCGATTATATTTCATGTAGCGCAGATTCATTACTTAATGCCGGAACGAAGAGGCTGTGCAGGGTATTGACCTTTGAGGTCTGGATGCGGTTGTTGAATGATACCGGATTCAGGAAGCGGTATATCACACTTGGGTGATCTCATCGGGCGGGTATCGCCGCTGTTATTGTATCAATGCCGCCGTACGTGTTTGATTGCGCCGACTAATTGTGTAAACGCCTCTACCCTGAGTATAAGCAGGCATAAACCGTACACGGCCGCGCCCCCGGCCGCCAACGCCGCGCAATGTATCAGCCCAATGTTATCGAACTGTTTCATTGTAAAGTGCAAGGCTCCCCCCATGATTGCCGACGCAACGGCTACAGGGGCGATACAGCGGAATGGTTCTCCGAACCGGCATTTCAGAAGACGTGATTTGAAGTAGTCTATAACCGCGATAAGAACCAGCGTATGCACCGCCTGCCCTATAAGAAATACGTCTATGCCCAGTGGTACGAGCGTGAGTATCAGCGCGGCCAGGGTCAGGACGGCCGTATAATCTATTTTCAGGTACAGGCCTGCGTCTTTGACGAGCAGCACGTTGTTTGTTATTGTATAGATTGACATCAGCGCGCCCGAGACGCAGAGTATGCGCAGGTACGGTATAGCCGGCATCCAGCTTTCGTTGAGGAAGAGGGCGAAGAGTGGTTCCGCCATGATGGCCAGCGCGGTCAGTATCGGGAGTATTATCGCTGCGGCGCTTTGAACTACCTGTCTTTGGGCGTTAAGCAGCCTTGCGTTATCGTCTTGAATTTTTGAAAATGATGTGAAGGACACCTGCTGTACGGCGAGCGTTATGTTGTTGGACGCCATATTGACAATCCTGTCCGAGAACGAGTAGTATCCGAGCTGCAGTGATGCGTAGATTCTGCCGATTAGGATGGTGCTCATGTTAGCGCACAGTACCCACAGTACCGTGGCCAGAGTGAGAGCGCCGCCGGTTTTGAAGAGTTCTTTGAACGATTTCGCGCAAAACTCGGGTTTGGGCCGCCATCTGACCGTGCATCGGTAGAGTATCATGGCGGCGAATGACGAGAGCAGTATCTTCGCCGCGAGGCTCATCACCCCGAAGCCGTTGTAGGCCATCCATATAGCTGCCGCGCCGGAGAGTATCTCCGAGGGTACGGTGATGAGCGCCAGCAGGCTGAATCTCATGCTCCGCCGCAGCTCAACGTTTTGCACTATTATCATGGCGTTTATGATGAGGGTAACGCCGAGCAGCCGTATAAGCGCCGCCAGCTGCGGTTCGCCGCAGAACCGCGCTATGTACGGGGCGCAGAGGTAGACGACCGCGTAGATTATAAACGAGAGCGCGAGGTTGGTCAAAAATACGGTGTTGTAGTCGGCCGGCGTTACGTTCTTCTTGCGTATCAGCGCCGATTTAAAGCCCCCGTCTATGAGCACCATGGCTATGACGAGGAACGCCATAGTCAGACCGACGGCTCCGTAGTCGGCCGGGGTAAGAAGGCGCGCGAGGCAGATCGTAACGATCCATGTAACGCCGTAGCGCCCGAACATCTCCGTGAATGTCCATATTACCCCCTTAACGGTTCGCTTTCGGAGGTTTGCGGTATCATCAACAGGTTGGCTGTCCATATGTTCAAATATAAATCATGCCGCCGCGTTTTGGAAAGATGGCGTAGAAATAGTATTTTGACGTTACGTCAAGCGTTGCGAAAATATGGGATTAAGCATACTTGTTTAGTATACTTTTTGCCGGATGCGGGCCATATCCCGGCAAAACGGAGCTGCGGCCTGAGTGCACCGCCACCGAAATCAAAATCAAGCCGGGGGGGTATAGTTTAGATATATAATTCCTCAAATATATTATTTCCCTTGCCATGAATTATTTTTAAACAGAATGGTTTGGAGCCGGAGTTACCTGTAAACAGGCGGCAGAGAAGCAAAGTTTTTAAGGAGGAATTGAGTGAGATTTCTGGATGCCCGGATAGACCTGGATTGCGGGTGCAACTACAAGTGTATCTATTGCCTGAACCGCCGTTCGGCTGGCGGTGCGGCTACCGTCTATCCGCTTGACAAACTTATAGAAGTTTTGCCCCAATTGAAAGAATGCTGCTGGAGCGTATTTCTTGCCTGCGGCGGCGAGCCGACGCTGCACCCGAAATTCGGCGAGATAATGCGTGAGCACGTTCCCCGCTTGTTGCCAAAGACCGACGTGTTTTTAGTGACGAACGGCTTTCGCCTTAATAAAAGCGTGTGCGAGGCCATTGTGGAATCGGGGATCACGAGGGTCAGTATTTCCGTTGATACGGTTGATCCCCATACGTACGGCAGGCTGTGCGCTTGTGCGCCCGGTACGCTTGATGTCGTTTTGGGCAACATAGAGATGTTGTTGAAAGTGAGGGGCGCCAAGAAATACCCTAAGGTGTTTCTGACCTCCATAGCGATGAAGAGCACCGTAGAGAGTATGCCGGATGTTTGCGCCTGGGTTGTGGGTGCAGGTTTGGACGGTCACAGGATACAGTATCTTATATCTTATGACATTGAGGAGATGCGGGATGAGTATGTGGCGGGGACTGCAAAGGCTTGCCTGTCGCTTGCCGAATGCAAATCAATTTTGAGCAAGGGCGGCGTATACTGGGATATCCCGCTGACGTTCAAAGACAAGGTAGTATCGATGATGCTGGGAGCGCTGTTTGTAAAGAACAAGGCGGAGTACCTTATAACGTCGGCGAAAAAACTTCTTGCCGCCGTCCAAAAGCCCAACTGCCGGTTCGCTGGGCTGATTATACATATAGATAACGCCGGGAATGTGGAGTTTTGCGACAGAAGCGGTATCTCGCCGGGCAATCTGTATGACGGTTCCGGTGTGGAGCTGAAGCGCCGCGTTAAGGAGACATTTAACCGTATGCGTAAAAACAGGATGAGCGCCTGTCCGGATGAGTGCTCTTATCTGATGAAGAAGTAGAGGCGGTTTAAATTGCGGCTGTGAATTCGGGCCGTGATGTTTTATAGCTGGATGGGAGGGGTGGAATGGCTGATGCGTGTGTAACAGCGGCATCGCGGGAGAGGTGGCTTGAGGTTGCGAAGGCTTGTCCATGCGCCACGTATTTCCACACGCCGTACTGGTATGAGCTTATCGCGCCCGGTCAGCGCCATATCGCCGTAGATGTTACATTTGACGACGGCGTCTCCGCTATTATCCCCATCGCGAAAATAAAGCGTGCATGGGGGCTTCTTATGGATCACTTCTCGTCGCCGCCTGGCGGGGCCTATGGCGGCTGGTTCAGCGCATCCGCCTTAAACGCCGGGCATATAAGGACGCTGGCAAAAATCCTTACATCACATAAAAACCTGACGTTCAGGATCAATCCGTTCGACAATTCGCAGACGTCGCTTTTGACGGTAACTATGCCCGCGCCGTCGTCCTCCATAATGCTTATGAACGACTTTACGCACACGCTCGACCTGACTAAGGGCCGCGCCGCGCTTTTGCAGGGGATGGCGCGGGGCCACAGGAGCGCGGCCAAAATCGCGGAGCGCGGCGGCATTGTCATAAAAACCGCCGAAACGGTTGACGAGTGGGAAAAATACTACGGGCTCTATATGGACTCGGTAAACAGGTGGCTGGCCGGCGGCCCGGAGCGGAGGCCAAGGATCATCCATCCGCCGGAGCTGTTCAGGCGCATCCGCGAGAACCGCACCGGCCACGAGATACTCTGGCTGGCGGTGAAAGACGGCGAGCCGGTGTCGGGTGCGGTGGTCTTTTACTGGGGCAGGCACGCGGTGTACTGGCACGGCGCGTCGGCGGCAAAATATTTTCATCTGCGTCCGAATAATTTGCTGTTCAGGGAGATAATTGCCGACGCGGCGGATAGGGGGGCGGAAATATTTGATTTCAACCCAAGTGGCGGTTATGGCGGCGTGGAGACGTTCAAGGAACGGTTCGGCGCGCGGCGCGTGGCGGCCCCGGTGCTGCTGACCCGGACGCCTCTCAGAGCGTTTGTTTCGCGTATCCGGAGGTGTTGTCAGGCGGGTCGTCAGAAATAATTCATGCCTGCCCCCGCGCGCCCATGAATTATATTTATATGGATACGATGTATCAATCCATATTATAATAATAGGACTAAAAAATGGCTAAAATAATCGAAGAGGTCTCGCGTACATTTTCCGAATACCTCCTGATCCCGCGCCTGACCAACGCCTCCCATCAGGTCAGTAACGTATCTCTGCGCACGCCAGTGTCGCGGTTCAAAAAGGGTGTCGAGCCGGCGTTTTGCCTCAATATCCCGTTTGTTACGGCGAGTATGCAGTCCGTTTCCGGCCCGGAGATGGCGATAGCCTTGGCCCGCGAGGGGGGGCTGGCGTTCATATACTGCTCGCAGTCGGTGAAGTCGCAGGCCGATATGATAGCCAAAGTCAAATCGCACAAGGCGGGTTTTGTGACCTCAGACTCGAACCTCAAGCCGACCGATACTTTGGGCTACGCGGTGGAAATGCGGCGGCGGACCGGGCACTCGACTATGGCGGTTACCGACGACGGGGCCGCAGGCGGGGTGTTTTTGGGGATACTGACGGACAAGGATTACTGGGAGTTCGATGATGACATGAACCTCCCGGTCAGCGACTTCATGACGCCAAGGGACAAGGTGGTTCTCGCGAGTACCGGTATATCGCTGCATGACGCAAACATCAAGCTGCACAAGAGTAAGAAGGAGTGCCTGCCGATACTGGATCAGGACAACCGCCTGCAGTCGCTGGTGTTTAAGAAGGACTACGTGGACCACATGAACAATCCCGGCGAGCTGCTCGACGCGCAGAAGCGTTTCGCGGTGGGGGCGGGCATCAATACGCACGATTACAAGGAGCGTGTCCCGGCGCTTGTCGACGCCGGCGTTGACGTTTTGTGTCTTGACGCCTCCGACGGCTACTCCGAGTTCCAGAAGGAGGCCGCGCTGTGGATAAGGGAGAAGTACGGCGACAGCGTGGTAATAGGCGGCGGCAACGTGGTGCACGGCGACGCCTTCAGGTATCTGGCGCAGGAGGCGCAGTTAGACTTCGTAAAGGTGGGGATAGGCGGCGGGTCTATATGCATAACCCGCGAGCAGAAGGGCATAGGCCGCGGCCAGGCGTCGGCGATGATGGCGGTGGCGGAGGAGCGCGACCAATATTATAAGGAAACGGGCGTATACGTACCCATCTGCTCCGACGGCGGCCTCTCCAACGACACCCAGATAATAATAGCCCTCGCCATGGGGGCGGATTTTGTGATGATGGGCCGCTACTTCGCCATGACCAACGAGAGCCCCACCCCAAGGGTCTCCATAGGCGGGCGCATCTACAAGCCCTACTGGGGCGAAGGCTCGAACCGCGCAAGGAACTGGCAGCGGTACAGCCAGGGCAGCGGGGATACGGGGTTAAAATTTGAAGAAGGCGTAGACGCCTACGTCCCCGTAGTAGGCAATGTGAAAGACGTCCTCGACCTGACGGTATCAAAAATCAAGGCCGTTATGTGCAACATGGGCTCCCTGACCGTAAAGGAATTTGCGGATAACGCGGTGCTTACGAGGATATCCGAGCAGTCGTTTGTCGAGGGCGGGACCTCGAACGTCCTGTCGTTAGATAAGGATATCCCCAGAAACGTCTGAACCGGGATTGCCTGAGGGGCGAGGCTTTGGGGGTTGATTTTTAATCCCTTTAATCCTGTTAATCCACGTTCAGGCATTTTTTTTGCAATAATCTCACACTATATTCGTATTAATCAGTAATAAATGCTTTCACTGCCACTTTTAACTAAACCAGCAGGAGGATTTTTGTATGTCCACCCCCAGCAGCACCAAAACCAAAGTTGTCAGGCTTGTTTCATCGACTGCCATAGTAGTAGCCGCCGCGGCGGCTCTGATTTTCGCCAACAGCGGTTCCGACCAGCGCCGCCCGTCGCGCGGTTCCGTCAATTTCGGCGCGCAATCGGCCCCCAAGGTCAACGTCCCGCCGGCGATGCAGGCTTTTACCACCGTTTTCGCCGATGTGGCTGAAAACGTCGTTCCGACCGTCGTCTCCGTCATTCCGACCAAGATCGACACCGTGGTCTTCAACAACAATCCGTTTTACCAGTTCTTCAACGACCCGTTCTTTGGCGGCGGCAACCCGTTCGGGGACTTTTTCGGGGGCCGCCAGCCGCAGCGCGGCGCGCCGCCCCAGCAGCCGCAGCGTCAGGAACGCCGCCGGCAGGGGCTGGGTTCGGGGGTGATTGTGTCGCGCGACGGCTATATACTTACCAACTCCCATGTTGTGGCGGGGGCCGATGAGATAGAGGTGCGCACGTCGGACGGCAGGAACTTCGCCGCCGACATCGTGGGGCAGGACTCGCTTACCGACGTGGCCGTGCTCAAGATCAAGGACCGTGTAAACAACCTGCCCGTGGCGTTCCTCGGCGACAGCGACAAACTGCGCCCCGGCGACTGGGCCATCGCGGTCGGCAACCCGTTCAGCCTGACCTCGTCGGTTACCATGGGCATAGTCTCGGCGCTCGACCGCACCACCGGGGCGCAGGGCGGCGGGGCGGCCACTTATCAGAATTTCATACAGACCGACGCGGCGATAAACCCCGGCAACTCCGGCGGCGCGCTCGTCAACATAAGGGGCGAGCTTATAGGCATCAATACTATGATATATACGCAGTCCGGCGGCAACATGGGCATAGGGTTCGCCATACCAATCAACATGGCGCGGCGGATCATGGAGGACCTGATATACGACGGCAAGGTCAGCCGCGGGTGGCTGGGCGTGTCTATACAGGAGCTTGACGCGTCTACACGAGAGGCTTTCGGGGTATCGGCGGATATCCGCGGCGTGCTCATAGGCGACGTGTTCAAGGACCAGCCGGCGGACAAGGCTGGGATAAGGCGCGGCGACATAGTTACGAGCATTGACGGCAAGGCCACCGAGTCGCTGAACCAGCTGCGCAACAACGTGGCGGCGATACACCCCGGCAGGACGGTTCCCGTGGAACTGCTGCGCAACGGGCGCAAGGTAACTGTGCAGGTGAGGCTGACGGCGCGGGACGAGACGGCTGCGGCGGCGGCGCCGGAGGGCGCTCCTGCGGGGGACCAGCAGGCCCCACAGCCCACCGACGGTCAGTTTGTGGGGATGAAGGCCGGCCCGCTCACGAAGGAGGTCCGCGACCAGCTGGGGCTGCCTGCGGCCATACAGGGGGTGGTGGTGGCCGAGGTCGCCCGGGGCAGCCAGGCGGCGCAGGAGGGGCTGCGGGTCAACGATGTCATACTTGAGGTGAACCGCAGGCCTGTGCCGTCCATGAAGGATTTTACGCAGGCGGTTAAGGGCGTGAAGCCCGGCGATTCGGTCCTGTTCCTTATCCAGCGGGAGGGGAGCACGTTCTACCGGGCGTTCAGGGTTAGAAAATAGCGCTTATTGCGTGACGCGCTGATATGGGGGCGGTTTTGGCCGCCCCCATATTTTTTGCATTCTTCTTGACACCGCAGTTCTCCGCAAATTATTTTTACTCTTTGATAGTCAGAAATCAACCAAAATCAACCTTTTTTGGAGGAAAACATGTTAAGATTGAGGGCTCTCGTATTACCGGTTATTGCCCTGGCCCTGATTGCCGGCTGCGGCGGCGGCATCAAGGAGAAGGATATGGACGAGGCGCAGGCGCGTATCGACCAGCTTAAGGCCAAGGGCGTGCCCGACGACAAGGTGTCGACCCCAAGGGTCCACCTCTACTCGGCCCGCGAGCACTTCGGCAAGAACAATAAGGCGCTTGCCAAGAAGGAGATGGAGTCTATGGAGGCCGGTTTGTTGGAGGCCGAAAAGTTCTATTCGGAGCAGGTAGCCACCCTCGGCCCGAAAATCGAAGCGGCCAAGTCCAAGGCGCAGACGGAAAAGTCGAGCCTCAGCGGCCATCAGGTCAAGAAGATCGACTCCCTCGTGCGCATTGTCGACTCGTTCAAAACCATGGATTGGCTCCTGCAGGCCAACAGCAAGGCCGATGAACTGGTAGCCCTGCTGCCCTACCTCAAGGAGGACGAGGCGAAGTCGACGCGCATCAGGCGCCAGATCCCCGGCGAGTGGGTATTTGAGGACCGCGCCAAAAGCGTAGAGCACAAGGATGTCAACGCCCTCACCCGCAAGGTGTTCCGCTTCCAGCCGGGCAACAAGGTCCACCTCACCGAGAGCAAGAAGGGCCAGAGCGGGCCGTACCTGAGGGAAGACTGGGAGTTCAACTCCTGGGGCACCTACGACTTCAGGGGCGACACGATAATGCTGCAAATCAGCCGCTTCCAGGCTCTGCGCCAGATGTTCACGCGCATCCATATGGTAGACGGCAAGCCGGTCTGGAAAGACGAGCCGGGCCCGACCTACGACTCGGCGATCACCGACGGCAGCCAGGACAGGCACGTCACGTTCGAGGACCTTAAGGCGGACTTCAAAAAGGTCCGTTAATCGGCACCCCTCAGCGTTGGGGGGTATTGCGGTGAATTTGCAGTGATTTTTTACGTTATACGGCGTTCTTCGGCAGCGAAGGGCGCCTTTTTCTTTAACTCCACACTCCAAGCTTCAAACCGCGTAAAAAAATATTATGCACCGGGCGGCCGTCCCACAATATATATTATATGGTTATGTTTATAGCCGTACTAACCATTATCACGGAAGGTGCTCATGAAAAAACTCAGCGTTATTGCAGTCGCAGCGCTCGTCACGATGTCCGCAGTCTCCAACACCTACGCCCTCGCCGGCGTGGGGTTTCACTGGGGCTTTGACTACTCTATGGGGATGGAAGATGTGCCAAGAGAGGCGATAAAGCTTGGCGATGCCGGTTTTACGGTCGGAGGTTTCACTCTCAGCAGTGATTCCCTGTTCTACGTTTCGAGGATGGATTGGAAGAGCTCGCCGATCAACTTCGGCGGCAAGCTGTATGTCGACATAATCCCTTTTATTGAGACCATAGAGTTCTCGTGCAACTTCGGGCTTTGGCAGTACAACGGCTCCCTGCACGTCCTTGATCCGGAGGCTACCGCCGGAACAATCACAACGGAGAATCCGACGCCGACGTATAAATACGGGGAGCCAATTCCTCTGACGCTCAAAAACACCGGCCTCGGGTACATTGGCTTGACCGGCACCCCATACGCCAAGCTGCAGTTAGACGCCACAATACGCAAGACGATCCTTAATCTGTGGCTCATAAAGTTCAGCGCTGGCGCCGGCGTCAGCGCACACTTCGCGACCCCGCTTTTGAGCAGCAAAATCGTTGAAAGCGCGCTTAACATAGACATAAACGAGTCTACTATTGCCGACCTTGCCGATCCTTCAAGCGCCGTTGCCAAAGACGCCGCCAAAAAGATCGTTCAGGAGATAATAGACGAGGCCCTCGGCAAACCAGCCATGGGTGCGCACATCCTGCTCGGCGTGAAGGCCAAACTGCCGGTGGTGCCCATAGGGATCTACGTAGACGGCAAGTATATGCTGCCGCTCAGCAAGTTCGACAAGGACGCGGGGGATGGGATCAACGGCTTCGGGCTGCTGGTTAATGCCGGTATATCGCTGTCGCTGTAAATCGTTTTATGTATTGATATGTGGATGATATCGTGGGCGGGGTTTTAAACCCGCCCCTGCAATTGATATATGGATGGGATTTAAACCCATCCGCACATTTGGCAAACGTATGACATTGGGATTGGACGCAAACTATGGAAACACTGAAAACGCTGTTTTTGGGAATAATTCAGGGCTTGACGGAATTTCTGCCGGTCTCCTCATCCGGCCACCTCGTACTCGCCCAGACTTTCATGGGGGCAGGCGGCACCGGCGAATCGGGCTCGGCTATGCTGCTTGAGGTTATGCTGCACGTGGCAACGGGTATCGCCGTGCTGTGGGTGTTCCGGAAAGATATAGCCGGCATCATCACCGGGTGCGTCTCTAAGGATACCATCGTCAGGAAAGAGTCGCTGACCTACTCAGGGTGGATAATTTTGGGGACAATCCCCGCGGCGTTTGTCGGCATATTCTTCAATAACCAGATAGAGGCGCTGTTCGACACCTCCAAAGGGACGATGCCGGCGTACCTCACGTCGTTCATGCTCTTTGTTACCGCCGGGCTCCTCCTCTTCTCGTCGTGGAAAAAGAGCAATGGCGCTGACGGCGGAAAGCTGACGCTGATAAGGGTTATAGCAATCGGCCTGATACAGGCGGTCGCCATCACGCCGGGCATCTCCCGCAGCGGGTCGACGATAGCCATGGCGCTTCTGGTTGGCGTATCGCGCACCGAGGCCGGGCGTTTCTCGTTCATGCTCGCGCTGCCGGCAATCTTCGGCGCGGCGTTGCTTGAGGCGAGGCACGTGGAATCATGGGGCGCGTTGATGACGGTAGACCTCGCGGCGGGGTTCATCGCGAGCCTTGTTGTGGGTATTGTCGCGTTAAAACTGCTGCTGACGTTTATCCAAAAGGGCAAACTGCACTATTTCGGATATTACTGTGCCGCCGCGGCGGTAGTCAGCCTCGCGTTGCTAACGTTTTTTCCGCCTGTTTCAAGCGGCGGGTGATTGATAATATAAATTGCGGCGGGCGGCCGTGTCCCCGGCCGCCCGCTGTGTCAGATCGGAGAGATACCGTATGGATGATGTTAATGCCGTCGATATGAAGCGCCTGTGGGCCCCGTGGCGGATGACCTATATCACCGGCATTGAGAAAAAGGACGAGGGGTGCATCTTCTGTTCCTATCCTAAGCAGGACCGCGCCAACGACTGCGGCAACCTTGTACTCTATCGCGGCGAGCGGTGCTTCGTGATGATGAACCTCTACCCGTACAACAATGGCCACCTGATGATCATCCCGTACCTGCACACCTCCGACATCCTCGGCGTAGACGCCGAAACCGCCGCCGAGCTTTGGGCGCTCGTATGCAGGTGCAAGGAGGCGCTATCAGCCGTAATGCATCCGGAGGGGTTCAACATCGGCATGAATCTGGGCAGGACGGCGGGGGCGGGTATCGACCAGCATATCCATATGCACATAGTGCCGCGCTGGAACGGCGACACGAACTTCATGCCCGTGGTGGGGGAGACCAAGGTAATGTCGCAGGCGCTATCCGCAGCCTACGATGCGCTGTATCCCCATCTTAACAGTTGAATTTTGCCGCCGCGCAGGATTGCGTAGTCGTACCGGTCTAACCACGACCCGGTGTTGCAGTAGTCCCCCCCGGCGAAATTTACCAGATCGGCGCGGTGCGTGTGCGCGAAGATTACCAAATCGCGCGCCCCGCCGGCCATAAGCGCCTCAGCCGCCCGGCGGTATCTGTTGAGCGTCTTTTGCGGTATCTCCACGCCGCGATATTTGCGCTTTGACGCCGCCGAGACGCGCCCACCGCCCCATATCCCTATGTCGGGGTGTATCGCCCTGTAGAGCGCCTGTAACGGGCCGTTGCGCAGCAACTTGTCGGCGATCCTTAACAGGCTGCCCTTGCAGACCTTGTCGCCGTGGCTTATGTGGGCCCTGCGCCCCTGCAGTTCCGCGTCTGCGCAGCCCCGGTGTACCGCCACCCCCGCCGTCTCCTCCAAAAACGTCCCCAGCGCGAAGTCGTGATTCCCGCCCACGTAGTGCACCCGCACCCCCGCCTCCACCAACCCGCGCATTATATGCAGCACGGTAAAATAGTCGCGGCGTATGACCGACCTGTACTCAATCCAAAAGTCGAACATGTCGCCGACGAAGAACACATCGGTGGCCCGCCCGCGCATTTCGGCGGCCAGCTCGGCGAACTTGGCGGTTTTGGCGGCCTCGTCGGCGTCGAGGCCGAAGTGGGCGTCGGAGACGAAGTATACGGTGTCCCTGTCCATGTCAGGCCCCGCCCACGCCGTGCGGAGGCGTAATTGCCGCCGCCGATATCAATCCGGACAGCGTTACCGGTATCGGCACAGATACCGCCGCCCCCGGCATCAAAGCTGATTCCCCTGCGGCGCCCCTATTCCCAGAGGTCATCGGTAGTATCAAGGTCGCTCGCCATATCGCTGAAGTTGGCGTTTTCGTCGTGGAGATTGCCGAAGTTCAGCTCGCGCATCTCCTCCTCCTCCACCTCCTCGTTCCCGATCACCTCGTCGTCGTCTTCGTTGTACCGCTCATCGGCGTCGCGCAGGATGTCGTCGGCATCAAACTGCTCGTCAAGAATCATCTTACCGTCCTCCCCGGTTAAAAAGCCGTTTCCGGCCGTTTATTAAAGTTTAAAATAAAAATCCAAATTTGTATGAATAATAGTCTATTCCCGTTCCATTGTCAATACTTTTTTGAAAATTTTTTAAAATTCTTTCCGGCTTATATTATTTTATTGCTTACACTGGTTTGGCAGCCTTACCCCAAAACAAAGGACAGAGCGTTTTGCAAACTAAGAAAGCAGTCAAGAAAACGGCAGTTTCGGCCAAAAAGCCCCCAAAAACAGCTATATTTGTAGAGCCGGTCAATGGAGGCGTCACCGCCGCCGCGGGATTCTCCGCCGCCGGCGTAAAGGCCGGCATCAAGGCGAGCAGGAAGGCCGACCTCGCCGCCGTCTTCAGCGACCGCCCCGCCGCCGCCGCGGGGACCTTTACCACCAACGCCATACGGGCCTCCAGCGTAGACTGGTGCGAGGCCATACTGCCGTCGCAAAAAATCCGCGCGATCCTCTGCAACGCCGGATGCGCAAACGCCTGCACGGGGGACCAGGGCGTGCGCGACACCGCTGGAATGGCCGCCATCGCCGGAGTGGAGCTCGGTGTGCCGCAAAAGAGCGTGCTCGTGGCGTCGACCGGCGTAATAGGAAAATACCTGCCGATGGAACGCATCGCCGACGCTATGCCTAAACTGGCCGCCGCCCTGTCGTCAACCGCTGCGGCCGGGACCGCGTTCGCGCAGACTATAATGACTACCGACCTCGCCAAAAAAGAGTCCGCCGTAAAGATCACAGTGGGCAAGGAAGCGTTCTTCATAGGCGGGACGACAAAAGGGTCGGGGATGATACACCCAAACATGGCCACGATGCTCTGCTTCATAACCACAGACGCCGCCATAGACAGCGCCTTGCTAAACACCGCCGTCAAGCGCGCCGTCAACAAAACATTCAATAACCTTACGGTCGACGGCGACACCTCCACAAACGATATGGTCTTAGTAATGGCCAACGGCGCGAGCGGCGTCAGCGTCAAGGGCAGGGGAGGGGCTATGGCCGCGTTCGAGGAGGGGCTGTTCGCCGTTTGCAACGACCTCTGCAAAAAAATCGCCGCCGACGGCGAGGGCGCGACAAAGCGCGTGGAGATCAACGTAACAGGCGCGAAAACGGAAGCCGACGCGCAGCTCGCGGCCAAAGCGGTAGCAACATCCAACCTGACAAAATGCGCCCTGTTCGGCAACGACCCCAACTGGGGAAGGATAGCCTGCGCCGTAGGGTACTCAGGCGCAAAATTCTCCAAACAGAAAATGTCGATACGGCTATGCGGCCTCGAAGTCTTCAGGAATCTTCAGCCGGTGGCGTTCGACCACAAGAAAGCCCACGCGCAGCTGAAGAAGAAGGTCGTAAGCATAGATATAGACCTGGGCTTAGGCGGCAAGTCGGCCACGGCGCATACTTGCGATTTCAGCTACGATTACGTGAAGATAAATGCCGAATATCACACGTAAATAAAATATTAAAAAACCTGATAAAATGGAGCTTTTTTTAATATTAGTGTATTAAAAGTTTACCTTGGGATTTACCAATATCCTACCTGTACAAAATAAACATATACGCCGAGAATATCAGCAGCAGTATTCCGCCCTCCCAGCGGTTGATTTTTCCTTTTGACAGGGGGATCATGGTTAGCAGCAGCACTATGGAGATGCCGAAGAGCCATAGCATATCGGAGACGAACATCGGGTGGTTGTTGACGGTCAGCGGCTTTACGATAGTTGTTACGCCGAGGACGCCGGCGATGTTGAAGAAGTTTGAGCCTATTATGTTTCCTATGGACAGGTCGGCCTCTTTTCTGAAGGCCGCGATAAGCGATGATATCAGTTCCGGCGCGCTGGTGCCGACCGCCACGATTGATACGGCGATTACGCGCTCGCTGACGCCCCATTGCAGGGCTATTTCGCGCGCGCCGTGAACGAACCAGCCGGAACTGAAGTACATGCCGATTACCGCCGCGAGAATCATCAACAGCGCGATTGCGGGTTTTATTGTGGGGGCCTCTATATCTTTGGAACTGGAGCAGCGGCGAGATTTAATCACGGACCATGCGGTATAGGTTATCAATATAGCCACGAGGCAGATGCCCTCTATGGTGCCGATTGTGCCGTTGAACCCGAACAGCAGCAGCAGGCAAGTTACGAAGAACATTACCGTGAAATCGAACCCTATCGCCCTGTTGCGTATGGGGATGGGGGAGATGAGCACCACGATTGCCAGAATGCACCCGATGTTTGCGATGTTTGACCCGATTACGTTTCCGAGGGCGATATCGTGCGCGTTGTCGAGTGCGGCGCCTATGCATATGAACATCTCCGGGGCGGAGGTGACGTACGCGACTACTGTGAGGCCGACCACGAGCGTGCTGATTTTAAAGTGGCGGGCGATCTGTATGCTGCCCGTCACGAGCCAGTTGCCGCAGAATATCAGTACGCCAAGCCCCCCGGCGAGGTACATATACGGCACAAACGGGGCGAAAGCCGTACCTGTGAATAGGTGGTCCATACTGAAATCCGATCCCTTGTATAATATTATCCCGTATGCCCGAATCCGCCCGCGCCGCGGGATGTTTCGGATATCGTGCCGTCTTCGGTGAACGATACGTCCATCGCGGCGCGGGCCGGTACTAACTGGGCGATTCTGTCCCCGCGCTTAATTACAAAATGGTCGTCGCCGAGGTTGATGAGGATGATTTTGACCTCGCCGCGGTAATCAGCGTCAATCGTACCCGGAGTATTGAGGACGGTAACGCCGTGTTTTAGCGCAAGGCCGCTGCGGGGGCGGACCTGAATTTCGAAACCTTCGGGGATGCCGAAGCAGAAGCCGGTTGGGATCAGCGCGCGTTTGCCGGGGGGTATCGTCACATCGTCGTCAACGGCGGCGCAGACGTCGCACCCGCTGGAACCGGGCGTCATGCGGTTGGGTATGGGCAATCCATCCCCGTGCGGCAGGCGTTTTATTGATATTGATGTCATCGTGGGTTTCCGTAGGGGCGCGATAAATCGCGCCCATGTTTTTCGCGCCGGTATAGAACGCGGTAAATCGTAATCATATTCTTATCCGCATCAATACAGGGCGCGATAAATCGCGCCCCTGCGATGCGTGTAAAAACTATTCCAACAATGCCTTCCGGCTTAATTTGACCTTGCCCATCCTGTCGAACCCGATCAGCTTGACCCTGACCTTGTCGCCTACGTTGAGCACGTCTTCGACCCTGCCCACCCTCTCGTGCGCGAGCTCGGAGATGTGGATGAGGCCGTCTTTGCCGGGCAGGTACTCGGCGAACGCGCCGAAGTCTACCACCGTTTTGACAATCGCGTCGTAGATCGCGTTAAGCTCCGGCTCGGCCACGATGCCCTTGATGCGCTTGATGGCGGCGTCGCGGGAATCGCGGTTGGAGGAGGCTATCTGGATCGTGCCGTCGTCGTCTATGGAGATTGTGGCGCCGGTGGTGTCCTGAATGTCGCGGATTACTTTGCCGCCGGGGCCGATGACCTCGCGGATTTTGTCCTTGTCGATCGTCATCGTGCTGATGCGCGGCGCGTAGTCTGAGAGCTCCTTGCGCGGCGTGGGGATTGCGCCGGACATGGTGTCCAGGATCTTGATGCGCGCGTCTTTCGCCTTGGCGAGCGCTTCCCGCATGATTTCGGGGGTGAGGCCCTTGAGCTTGATGTCCATCTGTATCGCCGTTACGCCGTCGCGCGTGCCGGCAACCTTGAAGTCCATGTCGCCCACGTGGTCTTCCGTCCCCAAAATATCCGTCAAAATAGCGATGCGGTCGCCCTCTTTGATGAGCCCCATCGCCACGCCGGCTACGTGCGTTTTGATGGGCACGCCCGCGGCCATGAGCGAGAGGGAGGAGCAGCAGACCGTGGCCATGGACGAGCTGCCGTTAGACTCCAAAATCTCGGAGACGATGCGTATGGTATAGGGGAAACTCTTCTCGCTGGGCAGCACCGGGGCGAACGAGCGCTCGGCGAGGTGGCCGTGGCCTATCTCGCGGCGGCTCACGGACGTCATGCGCTTGACCTCGTTCACCGAATACGGCGGGAAGTTGTAGTGCAGCATGTACGACTTGTCGTAGTTGCCCTGAATGTTGTCGATGTGCTGGATGTCGAGCTTGGTGCCGAGCGTGGTGGCTACGAGCGCCTGCGTTTCGCCGCGTGTGAAGAGCGCCGAGCCGTGCGCGCGCGGCAGGATGTCGAGGTCGCAGGTGATCTTGCGTATCTCGTCGAGGCCGCGGCCCCCTATGCGGGTAGACGTGTTGAGGATGGTGCTGCGGATGTCCTCCTCCTCAAGGTTCGAGAATATCGACGCGATCTGCTTTTCGGATTCGGGGAACCTCTCCTTGAGCGCCTCGGTAATTTCGTCGCGCAGCGCCTTTACGGCGGGGTAGCGCTCGTGCTTGACGCCTATGAAGCTCGCGTCGTGCAGCCTGCCGCCGGCAAGCTCTTTCACCGCGTTTACCAGGTCCTGATTGACTTCGGGGACTTTGTAGGGGGCTACCTGCTTGCCGTTTGACGACATCAGCTGCTTCTGCAGCGCGGTCAGCTTTTTGATCTCGGTGTGCGCCATAAGTATCGCCTCAAGGAGCTTGTCTTCCGAGAGCTCCATCGCGCCGCCCTCGACCATCATTATCGAGTCTTCGGTGCCGGCCACGACCATGTCGAGCTCGCCTGTCTGCGTTTCCATAAGCGTCGGGTAGATTTTCAGCTGCCCGTCTATCATGCCCACGCGCACCGCGGCTACCGGCTCCTTAAACGGCATATCCGAAAGGCACAGCGCCGTGGAGGCCGCGGTTACCGCCAGTACGTCGGCGTCGAATTTCTCGTCCGCCGAGATCACCGTGCATACGATCTGCACCTCGCGGCGGTAGCCGTCCGGAAACATCGGGCGGATGGGGCGGTCTACGAGGCGCGCCGCCAGAATCTCTTTTTCGCTCGGACGCCCCTCGCGCTTGATGTACCCCCCCGGGATCTTACCCGCAGCGTAGGTCTTCTCGATGTACTCCACGGAGAGCGGAAAGAAATCCGACTCCGACATCTCGACTCCGCAGCAGGCCGTTACGAGGACCATCGAGTCCCCGAGGCGGACAATCGCCGAACCGTTTGCCTGCTTCGCCATCCTGCCGGTCTCAATAGATACCTTGAGGCCGGAAACTTCTGTTTCAACCGTTGCGTAACTCATACACTCTTCTCCTGATTTATATTTATTCTTTTAGACACCAATATAATATTTAAAGATCACAAAAAACATTCTTTCGCCCGCCGGATCATAAGCTGGATATCTTGCTTGCGGATTCAGCCGATAGAACTGCCGTGCACCGGACACCGGCAGCGGGCGGCGTTGATGCCGCCATACAATGTCCGGGGAGATTGGCGGGCGGTTGATACGGATACGCATCAGCCCGCGCCGCCCGGCTCCACTTTCAAAACCCCACACTCGCGCAAAACTACTTGCGGATGTTTAGCTTCTTGATAAGCTCCCTGTACCGCTCAATGTCTGTGCGGTTCAGGTAGTTCAAGAGCGAACGGCGCTGGCCGACAAGCTTAAGCAGGCCGTAGCGCGTGTGGTGGTCCTTGGGGTTTGCCTTGACGTGCTCGGTAAGGTAGTTGATGCGCTCGGTCAGAAGCGCGATCTGCACATCCGTATTGCCCGTATCCTGCTCGGACTTGCCGTACGTCTTCGTAAGCTCCTGCTTACGCTCCTTCGTTAATGCCATTTTACAGCCTCTCCTCTAAAAAATATTTATTTATTTGGTTAACGTCCGCCGCTATCCGGGCCTTCAGCGCGTCTTCGTTTTGGAACGCGACATCGGGCCTTATGTATTTGTGCAGCCACAGGTAAACGGGTTCGCCCACCTCCGGCTCTCTTATGCTTTTGTCGTACGACAGGGCGTGGAATTCAAAATGCGTGTCACGTCCCTCATACGTCGGGCAGTCGCCGAAATACATCGCGCCCGATAATTTTCTGTTTTGGGTATTGGTATTGACACCGCCGCAGTCCGCATCATCAACATCCCCAACTATTTCAATTTCTGCGGCGTACACCCCCGAAGGCGGTATGACCTTGCCTGACTCCGGGCATTTGAAGTTCAGCGTGGGGAAACCTATCTTCGTGCCGACCTTGACTCCCGCCGCCCGCTGCGCCAAAACAAAATAAGGACGGCCCAGCATCGCCGCGGCGTCTGTTATCCGTCCCTCACTTACCAAACCCCGGATACGGGTAGACGAAACAGGCGCCTCCCCGGCAACCTCCAAAGGTTCCGTAAGTACCTTAATATGGTATTTGCCGGCAGCAAAGTGTAAATTTTTCTTTCCGCCCTCCCGGTCACGCCCAACAAGGTGCCCCTCGCCCATCACCCACTCGCGCGCCCCAAGCCGCCTCGAAAGCACCTTTCCCACAAACTCCTCCTGGCTCATCTGCCGGAAGCTTTCGTCGAAATTTACGCGAAAAACGTAGTCTACGCCTAATTTTTCCAACAAAACGGCCTTCTCGGCGAAAGGCGTGAGCAGCTTCGTGGAGAGTTCCGGGAAGAGGATGGAACGGGTGTGCGGCTCGAAAGTGACCACCGCGGAGGAGTGGCCCCGACTCCGCGCGAGACCCACGGCCCGGGCTATTAGCCGGGTGTGGCCAAGGTGCACGCCGTCGAAGTTGCCCACCGTGACGACGCTCTTCAGGTCGGGCGGCAAGGTATCTTTTTCGTCTATGATCTTCATAAAAAAACTTTTTCGGGGTGGTATAAATCCCCGTCAACCCTCTTAAGTACCGCCGACAGCGCTCCCTCAGAATCGAACGCTATAAGCATATTTTTTGAACAGTCGTTGTCAACGGATTTATCCCCGCTGATTACGACCTTCCTGCCCTTGGAAATCTCCGACTTCTGCGCGTTGTCAATAACCGTTTTCAGGGAATCGTCAAACGCGCCGTCTGCATTGATAATATAATTCATGCCGTCGGACAAGTGCTGATAATCAACCGCCATGGACAAGTCGAACCGCCCAGTCCTTGTCCTCCTCAATTTGTTGACAAACCCCTCAGCGCTGATATCCGCCGCCTTGACAATGTCTATCGCCAATGATCTGACATACGTCCCCGCCGAGCATCCAACGGTAAAATCCGCCCGCCTTTCGCCGATGTCGTACCCGCACATCTCCAGATCATATATGGTGACGGCGCGGGCCTTCATCTCCACATCAACCCCCTTGCGCGCGAGTTTGTACGCGGGGGTTCCGCCGATCTTTATCGCTGAGTATCGCGGGGGGATTTGCTCAATCGTCCCCGTAAATCTTTTAAGTACATCGGTTAATTTATCCGCAGATGGGATGACATCGCTCTCCGCGGTAACATTTCCCTCCGCGTCAAGCGTGTCCGTGCTCCGCCCAAAGGTAACGCTGAACTCGTATACCTTGGGTTCCAAAGACAGATGCTCAAGCAGCCGTGTGCACCGCCCCAAAGCGACAACCAAAAGCCCCGATGCCATGGGGTCCAGCGTGCCGGCGTGTCCTGCCTTGGATATCTTTAACGACCGCCTGACCGCCTGAGCGGCGGAGAATGACGACGGCCCCACGGGTTTGTCGACGCAGATAAATCCGTCCAAAAACTACATCCCCAATTCTTTCGCGAGGAGCCCCAGCATCTGCGCCATAGCTTGGTCATACGGCAGCTTTATCGTGCACCCGGCGGCGCAGCTGTGCCCGCCACCGCCCGCTATGCCCTGCGCGATTTTCCCCACGTCAATCCGCCCAGTAGACCGCAGGCTGATGTGCGTCTCCTCCGGCGTGTGCTTAGTCATTATCCCCACCTCAACGCCCTCCGCTGTAACCGTGTTGTCGGCCATACCCTCGGAGTCGCTGTACTTAGCGCCGATCTCGTCCAATACCGACATCGGCATATCCATGCTGCATACCTTGCCGCCTAAATGGAATTTAAGCGTGGACCATATCCGCGACTGCAGCGTAAGGGCCTGCGGCGTGTGGCGCGAGTAAACCTTTTCGTATAACCCGGCGCTGTCTACCCCCAGCTCAATCAGGTCGGCGCATACGCGCAGCACCCAGCTCGACGTGTTGTTGAAGCGGAAACCGCCGGTGTCTGTCATAACAGCGGCGTAGAGCGCCTCGGCTACGTGCTTGGGTATAACGGTCCCGCACTCCTTGAAGAACGAAAATATGATCTCGCCTGCCGCCGCCGCCGTTGGGTCTACGTAGTTCAGCGCGCCGAAGTTCGTGTTGTCGCGGTGGTGGTCTATGTTTATTATCATCTTCGCTATAGTCTCGCACCCGTCCCACCCTAACCGCTTTATGTTCGAACAGTCAAGCACCATCAGCACGTCAAATTTCCCCTGCGGCTTCTCCTGGGTTATGAGGTTTGAGTCTGTGAGGAACGATAGCTTTTGCGGCAGCGGGTCGGCGCAGTAGCAGGCGGCCTTTTTCCCCTTGCTCTTGAGGTACCATAAAAACGCGAGCTGCGAGCCCACGCAGTCGCCGTCGAGGCTCTGGTGGCTCGATATGAGGAACGATTCGTTCGTGTCAATCGCTTTAATAAGTTCTTTCCAGTCCATCTGTCTATCGCTCCGCGCTTTCCGGTTGATGTTCTGCAGATTGCCCGTTCCCCGTTGTGGCAGCCAGATCGTCTTTGATCCCCCTGAAGAGTTCGTTGATGTGCTGGCCGTATTCTATTGAGGTGTCGAGCTTAAATATCAGGTGCGGGAAGTTTTTGGTTGTTACGCGCGAGGCCACGGTGCGCTTTATGAACGGCGCCGCCTTGTTGAGGGCGTCTATGGCGTCCTGCTTCTCGTCGCCGCTGCCCATGATGCTGGCGTAGACTGTCGCGTTGCGCGCGTCTTTGGCTAATTTTACCTCGGTTATGGTGACGATGGCGGGGATGCGGGGGTCGCGGACCTCTTGTGAGATTACGAGGCCGATCTCCCTGTGGAGCATTCCGCGCAGGCGTTCTACATGAAATTTTGGTACTGCCACTGATTATCGTCCTTGTAAAGTCAAAGTCAAAAACTTTAAAGTCAAAATCAAAGTCAAAATCATTAAAATCAAAGTCAAAGTCTATTTATGGGCGGGGGCTTCGCCCCCTTTTGACAGGGGGGCACAGCCCCCCCGCAACGCCCCCCTCTTCTCGCAACGGCAACGTCAACGTCAAAGGCAACGTCAACATCAAAAGCAACATCAACATCAAAGACAACGTCAAAAACAGCAAAATCAACACAAAAACTACTGTTTGGTTAATTTCCTTGCTACTTCGATTTCTTCAAACGTTATTATGCGGTCGCCTTCCTGAAAGTCCGAAAAACGGTCTAACATTATACCGCATTCGTAGCCTGATTGAACCTCCCTTACGTCTTCCTGTACACGCTTCAGGCTGGAAATTTTTGATTCTGCCAGCTCTACGTCGTCCCGGATTACGCGGGCTTTGGAGTTGCGGTTCAGGGTGCCGCTTTCTACCATACAGCCGGCGATTGTGCCTATCTTCGATACCTTGAAGACCTTGCGGACTACTATCTCGGCTAGTACGTTCTCGCGTATTTCCGGCTTGAGCATACCCTCCATGGCAAGGTGCACGGCGTCTACCGCTTCGTAAATGATGCGGTAGGTGCGTATCTCCACGCCCTCTTTTTTGGCGAGGTCTCTGATTTTGGTGTTGGGGCTTAGGTGGAAACCTATGATCAGCGCGTTTGAGGCTACGCCGAGCATGATGTCCGTCTCCTTGACCGCGCCCACGCTCTTGTGGATCACGCGCACCTTGATCTCGGGCGTGCTGAGCTTCTCAAGCGAGGCGGCGAGCGCCTCTACCGAGCCGTCCACGTCGCCCTTTATTATAAGGTTGAGATTCTGTACGCTGCCGGCCTTGATCTTCTCGTGCAGGTTGTCGAGCGATATGGCGTCTATGCGGCGCATCTCCCGCTCTTTCTGCGCGAGGCGGCGGCGGGCGCTTATCTCGCGCGCCTCCTTCTCGTCGTCCATCACCCTGAAAGAGTCGCCGGCCTGCGGGGTTCCCGACATACCCAATATCAGTACCGGCTGGCTTGGCCCCGCGCTCTCTACAATTTGCCCGCGCTCGTTGTGCAGCTCGCGTACGCGGCCGCTGTGTATGCCGGTTACGAAAGCGTTGCCCTTTGTCAGCGTGCCGCGCTGTATCAACACCGTGGCGATGGGGCCTTTCCCCTTGTCAAGCTCCGCCTCTATGACAACGCCGTGCGCCTTGCCCTCCGATGTCGCCTTGAGTTCGAGAATCTCCGTCTCCAAAGCGAGCGTTTCCAGCAATTTATCTATGCCGTGGCCGGTCTTTGCCGATATCTCTACGCAGGAGACCTGCCCGCCGTACTCCTCTACAAGCACGTTGTAGCTCGCGAGCTCGCCCTTTATCTTCTCTGGGTTCGCCGTGGGCAGATCAACCTTGTTTATCGCCACAACAAGCGGAACGCTCGCGGCCCTGGCGTGGTCTATCGCCTCGCGCGTCTGCGGCATCACCGCCGAATCGGCGGCTACTACGAGCACTATTACGTCGGTAATCTGCGAACCTCTGGCGCGCATGGCCGTGAAAGCCTCGTGGCCCGGCGTGTCTAAGAAAGTTACTGGCCCGTGTTTCGTTTTAACCTCGTAGGCGGCTATGTGCTGCGTTATGCCGCCCGACTCGCCGGCTATAACGTTCGTCTTCCTTATATAGTCTAACAGCGAGGTCTTTCCGTGGTCGACGTGGCCCATCACCGTTACCACCGGCGCGCGGGGCAGCAGGGCGCCTACAATCTCCTCAGACGCCTCCTCGGCCTCGTCGTCGGCGGCGTACTCGTCCATCAGGCTCGCGGTGTAGCCGAACTCGTCTACCACAAGCTCAATCGTTTCGAAATCGAGCCGCTGGTTTATAGTAACGAACGCGCCCATCTCCAGGCATTTTGTAATGACGTCGCTCGCCGTGACGTTCATCATGTTGGCCAGCTCGTTCGGCGTTACGAACTCGGCTACCTTGAGCACCTTCTTCTCGGTGTCGGCAGTGTCGTCGCGCTGGTCCGCCTCCTTCTTGTACTTCTTTTTTGTCGCGCCGGTGCCTATCTTTGCCAGCGTCTTCTTTACGTTGGCCTTGAGCTCGATCTCGTTTATCTCCGGGCGCTCGTTCCTGTACTTGTTGCCCTTCTTCTTGTGCTTGTCGGGCTTGCCGCTCGTAGGCGCCGATTTTTTGTCGTCCAATACGCCGCCGGGCGCGGCGGTTTTGGGCGGCGGGGCGTTCCTTGTATCTGCCGCGGGCGATGTGCTGCCGCCGTGCCCGTGTCCGTGGTGGGGGTGCGGTGACGACGGCGATGACGACGGCGCGAAACTGCCCTTAGCCCACGACTCCTTTTGGTGGTACTTGCGGATGGGCGGGCCCTTGCGCTGATGCTGCCCTTGCGAGTCGCCGCGCTGTCTCTCAGACTGTGCGCCGGCAGCTGCCGCAGAGTGGCCGGATTGCGCCCTTGTGGCGGTTTGCGCGGGCGGGGGCTGTACGGCGGAGGCCGGCGCAGCTGGCGCAGGTGCCGGCGCGGCTGGCGGCAATGCAGGTGCGGTCGCAGCCTCAATCTCCTCCTGCGCCTTCTGCATCGCCTGCTTCTTTAGCTCAAAACGCTTCTTCATCTCCGCACGCTCAGCCTCAAACTTCTCCTTGATCTGCGTGCGCAACTCCTCATCCACAGTGCTCATGTGGCTCTTAACCGGAATACCCATACCGCGCAGCATCTGTACCATGGACGTGCTGGACATTTTGAACTCTTCCGCGAGCTCGAAAACTTTCTTTTTCGCCATTAACTACCACCAACCTCTCAATATATCAGGTATTCCAAATTCTGTTTTTGGGTGCGACATACAATTAATATAGAGCACAGTTTTTACGTTTTTTTGGTCACACCTCGCTCTTATTGGCGTTTTCTATCGCCGTCTCGGAATCCTCATCGGTCTCCGATAACGACACTACGGCGTCACTTATTATCTCTTCATGCACAGAATCAATCACCTCGTTCTCCGCCTCGCTTTCCACCTCCTGACGGATAGCGGTGAGCGCTACCGTTACGCCGGCTTCTATCGTGTCGTCACCCTCTTCGTCGTGTACTATAACCGCGTCGGCGGATGAAGCCGGCTCTGCGGCCTCCTGCGGCCCGTCTACCGGCACTGTATCCGGCTTATCGGCAAGCGCCACGGCGCGCTGCTCATCGGATAAAGACGAAAACTCCTCGTCGCCGAATACGTCGATCTCACGCGCAAGCATCTTGGATGCCAAACGGATGTTCTGACCCTCGCGACCTATCGCCAGCGCCAGCCCGTCTTCGGCTATAACCACCACGATCTTGTGATCGCCCACGGGGATGACGCGCTTCACCTCGGCAGGCGCGAACACGCGGCGCACCAGAAGCGACAACTCGTCGGTCCAGTTTATGATGTCTATACGCTCGTTGGATAACTCGCGCACTATGTTCTGCACCCGGTTGCCGCGCATACCCACGCACGCGCCCACAGGGTCAACCCGGCTGTCGGATGTGGTAACGGCGATTTTTGACCGGTGCCCGGGATCGCGCACCACCTTCACTATCTTTACGGTCTTGTCGGATATCTCCGGCACCTCGCTCTCAAAGAGCCTCTCCAAAAAGTCTTCGCACGTGCGGGAAATTATAACCTGCGGCCCCTTGGTGTTGCTCTTAACCTCCTTTATGCACGCGCGGATGTTCATGCCCTGCGAGTAGCGCTCCTTGCGTATCTGCTCGCGCAGGGGCAGTATCGCCTCGGTACGGCCTATGTCTACCAGTATCACCCCGCGCTCCACCTGCTGCACTTTGCCGGTTACGATCTCGCCTATGCGCTCGCTGTAGTCGGAGAAGATGCGGTCGCGTTCAGCTTCGCGCACGCGCTGCACTATAACCTGTTTAGCCGTCTGCACGGCCATACGGCCGAACGCGTCAATCTCCAGCGTGTCTACCACCACCTTGTCGCCGACGTTGATCTCCTCGTCCTCCATGCGCGTACGCGCCTCTTCCAAAGTTATCTGGTACTCGGGGTCCTCAACGGCCTCCACCACCATCTGGCACTTGTACACCTCAATAGTGCCCTTTTCGCGGTCGACCTTTACGTCAACAACGTCTAACGGCGTGCCCAAATACTTCTTGGCCGCAGTGGTCAGCGCGTCCTTGATTGTCTCAAGAACCAAGTCCATGCCTATGCTCTTGTCCTTGGTTACCGATCCCAGCGCTTCCACGATCTCCGCAGCTTTAAGCGCTTCCTTGTTTACTTTCTTCTTCATTTGGTACAAACCTTTCCGCATCCGCGTTACAAACTTACTTAAAATCTTTTACTTAATAATCCTATTTAAACCGGACTTCCTCCCTGCCGCTCAGAATATCGGCAAGGGGGACAGTTACCGTATCATTGCTCTTACCCTTATCCGCGTTGATGGCCAACAACCCGCCAACACAGCTCACAACCTCCCCGCGCACCGTCTTTTTGCCGTTTACGGCTGCGCTCAGGTGCAGCGTTACGTCTCGGCCGGTTATGCGGGCAAAGTCCCGCTCAGTTTTCAATGGCCGGTCTATACCCGGCGACGATATCTCAAGCGTGTAGGGCTTGCCCTCAAAAAAATTCGCCTCGTCCAGCGCCTCGCCAAGCGCCCCGCTCACGCGCTCACAGTCCTCAATAGACACCCCGCCGGGCCGGTCTATAGTCACCCGCAGGACCGACCTCGGCCCCGAACCGAAAAACCGGGCCTCAAAAAGCTCGACCCCAAATGTCGCTATTTTCGCCTCTATAAGCGGCCTGATTTGCTCGAATGACGCCATAAAACAACCTTTTTTATAGCAAAAACGGGCCACATGTGCCCGTCAAGTTAACCAAACCCGAACGAAACGATACCAAAACATCATTACAATATAATATATTGTATACGCCTGCGCAAGAAGAAAATTTTTTTGAGGCAAATTTTATTTGGGCCCGCCGCGCAATCCCCCGGCACCGGGTAGTATATCCGCGCCCGGCAGGGGTGTTTATTCGCCCGCAGTCTCCGCAGGTTCCTCTTCGGCGCTTTTTGTAACCGTGGCCTCGTCAACGCGCTTGTCCTTCACGCTTTCCACCTTAAAGTGAAGCCCTCCGAAGGTGATCTCAGGCGTCTCGTCTTCCGAGGGGATGCGCCCAAGCTGCCCCACTAAAAAACCGCTCAAAGTCTCGTAGTCGTCTACCGGCAGCGGCACGCCGATATGGTCCTGAACCGCCTTCAGGCCGGTTATGCCCTGAATACGGAACGTATTTTCGTTTACCTCGGTAATCTCGGACGGCAGGTTTGTATCATACTCGTCATGTATGCTGCCAACTATCTTTGCCAATAAGTCCGCCATGGTGACGATGCCCATAGTGCCGCCGTATTCGTCAATTACCACCGCTATATAGGTCTGATCCCTGCGCATCTCCTGAAGCAGCTCGTCCGTCCTCTTTGATATGGGGACGAAATAGGGCTCCCGCATCAACTTCTTTATGTCAAAGCCAGTGCGGTCGGGGTTGGCCGCCATGTAGCGCAGCACGTCTTTGGTGTAAAGTATGCCGCAGACCTTATCAAGGCTCTCTTCGTAAATGGGCAGCCTCGTATAGAACTCTCCCGTCAGCATATCCGTTACGGTTTTGAGGCCGGCGCCCGCAGGCAGCCCCACCACGTCTAACCGGTGCGTGCAGATGTCCCCCGCAGTCAGTTTGTCGAATACGAAAATGTTCTTGATCATCCCGTGCTCGCTCTCGGCTATTTGTCCCTGCTCGCTGCCGGACTCCACTATAAGCTGGATCTCCTCCTTCGTGATGTCCCCGCCGGGGGCGTCGTCCCTGAAACGTATCAGCCTGAGGGCCAGCCTCGCGGAAGCGGCGAGGAACTTTACCACGGGCAGCGCCAGAATGGAGAGCACATTCAAAACCGGCAGGGCGTGTATGGCGTAGGGAATGGCGTATTTCATGGCTAACCGCTTGGGTACAAGCTCGCCGACAATGAGGGACACGTACGTCAGGGCGGCCGTAATCGCGAGGAACGCCACCGGCTCGGCCGCTTTCTCCGATATGGGCAGGCCCATCTCCTGAATCCAGTCCACAAAGGGGTCCGTGAACGAGTTGGCCGCGTAGGCACCGGAAAAAAACGCTATAAATGTAATGTACAGCTGGGTAGTGGCGAAAAAATGGTGCGGGTCGTCTATTGTGGCCAAAAGCCGCCCCGCCCCCTTGTCCCCGCCGTCCGCCCGAACCTTGACCCGGCCCCGGTTAGACGAACTTATGGCGATCTCCAAAGAGGAAAGTAGGCCGTTCACAACGATCAATACCAGCAAAATCACTATACTGTGCAGCAAAATCACGCTCCAAATTATACAAACGGTGTGGAGTTTGGAGTGTGGAGTGTGGAGCCAACGTAAAAATCAACGTCAAAAACTCCAAACTCCACTCTCCACACTCCAAACTATCCGCTCAAGGTATGATAACTTTATGTATACTAAATATAGTCTCTGTCAGCACTTAAAACCAAATTTTTTTAGCCACTCCCTGCCGGACTCTTAAAATGGGCCGCCGCCTTAAGACTGGAGCTGGAAAGCGAAAACAGGGTAAGGTAGCGGATATGCCACTTTTTTTGGGGATACGGATAGTTTGGATAATTTGAATTGTCGGGAATAATAAAGTCTGTTAAATCTTAAATTGTTGATAATTTTTATTGTTAAGGATTACTGATTGATATTATTCCCAAATATCTGTGAAATCTCATAATTCAGGGGTTTTGGTATCTTCGACATTCCTTGTAGTATTCAGGCAGATGCTATACCCCTACCAATACTATTATCGGCAGTATCCCGGTTTTCTTAACAGGTTGATCAATCCCTGAGGAAAGCCCCGCACCACCACTCGTTTTCTGTTTGCTGGTTATCAATCCTGAACCCGAATTTCCCGGCGGTGTTTATGACCTCGTCTTTTTCGCCGGCGAGGATACCGGACCAGATCAGCAGGGCGCCTTTTTTTGTCATCGCGCGGATTTGGCCCAGCAGGGGGGAGGATTCTGTCGAGAGCATATTCATTATCACCACATCGAAAATTTTATCCGTATTGGTACCGGCGCCTGCATCGGCATTGACGGCGTCTAATGTCCCTATCAGAAACTCTATGGCCCCGTCCCGGCGCGGGGGGTTATCCCGCAAATTTTCCGCCAGGTTCTCACGGCAGTCCTCGTCAATCTCTACCCCCAATGCCGATCCCGCCCCTGCGTAATCGGCCACAAAGCACAATATGCCCGATCCCGTGCCGATGTCAAGCACGTTCTTCCCGGCGACCTCGTTTTTCCGGCTTATGAGCATCTTCGCCGCTAACCGCGTGGTCTCGTGGTGGCCGGTGCCGAACGCCATTTTCGGCTCGATCTTTATCCACGCCTTTCGCCCCTCAGGCGGCGGCTCAAGCCAGGTGGGGGAGACCCACACGCCCTCCGCTATCTGCGCCGGCTCCATAGACTCCCGCCACTTCGCGTTCCAGTCCTGTTTGTCATCCACAAACTCAATTGCCGCGTCGTCAACGGAGAGCATTTCTTTTAGTGATGACGCCGCGTTATCGGCGTTGTCCTTATCCGCAAAGTAAAAAATCAACTTTATCCGCCCGGCGGCCGCGGCCTCTTCCACACATCCGCCCGCGTCATACCCGTACCCTATGGCATCGGCTATCTCGTGCTGATCCCCGGCGATAGTGCAGGTCAGGCAGTACATAATTCCTCCGTTACCGCCTCATCCTGTTAAGCGTTTTGGCTATGCTTATTGCCGTATCTAACCCGGGCGACGCGATAATGCCGCTGCCTGCGGAGCTTTTTAGGCGGATTTCGTCTTTTCTTTTGAGCGAGAAACTGCCCGCCACTTTGTATTCGAGGGCCTCCGATTTTTGCCGCGCGGTGTTCATCTGGCGCTCCCAGTGCTGGACTATGGAGATGCCGCCCATCACGGATATGAACCAGGCTGCCGCCAGCGTTGGGAGAAGCGGCGTGCCAAACGCGTCCGGTGTGCTGACGAAGTACGCGATAACGCTCATTAGCGCACCCAGTATGGCCGAAAGCCCGCCGAGGTACTTCCACGACCTGCCCTTGTCTATCGGCAGCTTGCCTACGAGGCGCCCGGTCTGCCCGTTCATCATGAACTGGTAATTTTCATTCTGGTATCTGGTGTTCAGGACCCACACGGGGAAGAGGCCGTAGCTGACCTTGCCGTTGTTTATGTTTATGGCGGAACTGGCTACCGTTACCGAGGAGTAGCCGTTTATGGTGTTCTCAAACTCTTTTATGAGCGATGACCTGATTCGCCCCGCGGCGCGCTCCTTGCTCTTTTCGGCGCTTACGTCGTACTTTTCGGCCACGTAGCCCGCGAGGAAAGATTTGTGGAACTCTTTCATCTCGCTGTAGTGGAAAGGCTCTATGGCGTCCATGTAGCCGTCGTCCATTTTTTCGGAGCCGTCTACCGGTATTTTTTCAAATGCGATGGAGCCGTCGCGTATTACCGAGTAGTGCTGTATCTCAGTGTAGGCGTTTTTGCCGCTCCCGCGCCTTATTTTTTTGACAGCGTTGAAGTATACGCACCCGCTGGCGTTGGCGTCGAAGAGCCAGAAGGGGACGTATATGCCCTGCATGCTGTCTACGTGGTTCTCCTGCGTAAAGAATTTCGGCAGGAGCCGTTTTTTCATGCAGAACTCTTTCATCGCGTCTGCCGCGGCTTTTTTTTCGAGCTTGAAGGGGATAACGTAGTCGGGCTTGAGGTCGCCGCTCAGGCGCCTGATGACGATCTGCGCGTTGCCGCAGCACGGGCATACGGCGGCTACCGTGTTCTCATTGCCGAATAGCTCCGCCCCGCAAGACGGGCAGTTGCCGGCGGCGAGGTCGTCTAAGTCCGCACCGTCCCAGGTGTTGTTCCCGGCGCTGCACTCAAAGCCTTCCTGCGCCGAGGCGTCTATCTCTTTCTGGTGCGCCTCAAGCGCCGCGAGCTCAAACCCGGCGTCGCAGTATGGGCACTTCATCTGCTGTACGCTGCTGTCGAACTTGACCGCCCCGCCGCAGTTGGGGCATTTGTATCCGTCAATATGCATTATTGCCTGTATTCCGTTTCCCGCACTCCGCGCAGAACTTGCCGGTGTTTCCGGCGTGCCCGCAGGCGCACGTCCACGGCCCCGCCGGCATCGGCGCCCCGCAGTCGGCGCAGAATTTCCCGGTGTTGGCGTGCCCGCAGGCGCAGGTCCATCCCGCCGCAGGGGCAGGCATCGGCGCGCCGCACTCCGCACAGAATTTACCCGTGTTTGAGTGGCCGCAGGCACAGGCCCACGCGTTGGCGTTGGCCGCCTGCCCCGGCATACCGGCTACCGGCGCCGGCTGCTGCGACCCGCCCATCTGGAAGAGGTTTTGCGCGTTTATCCCCCCCGCGCCCTGCGCCATACCCATGCCGAGGAACGCGCCCATCGCGCCCATTCCCGCCTGATTGTTGGCCGCGCCGACCATCGCGTCGCCCTGCGATGTAACGAGGTGCGCCGCCGCCATGGTGGGGTCGCGCATAACCGCCGTGGCCTGCAGCTGCTTGATGCGTTTCTCGTCCTCCGGAGACGCGGTGCACGTTATGCCGAAGCTCGCCACCTCTATGCCGCGGTGCTCACGCCACTTGGCACTCAGCTTTTCGTTGAATATCTCGGAGAGCCGCTCGGTGTGGAACGATATCTCGTGGTACTCAAGCCCCCCCAGTTCCTTGAGCGCGGGGCCCAGCACGGTTATGATCTCGGCTTTTAATTGGCTGTCGATCCTGTCTCTGGTATAATTAGGGTCTACGTTGCCGCATACGTTGGTATAAAAGAGGATCGGGTCGGATATGCGGTAAGAGTACTCGCCGTTGGCCCGCAGGCTGATTGTCAGCTTCAGGTTGATGTTGGGGTCGTAAATAAGGTACGGTATGGGCGCCGGCGTGCCGTACTTGTTGCCGAGGATCTCTTTCGTGTTGAAGTAGTAAATGCGCTGGTCCTTGCCGGGGGTGCCGCCGAACTTGAAGCGCTCCCACATATTCTTCAGGGTGCCGCCCACGCGGTTCTTGAAATCCCCGTAGAAGATGCTCGACTCCGAGGACTGGTCGTAGGTGTAGCGCCCCTCTTCGGCGCAGAACTCCGCGATCTTGCCGTTGTCTACTATAATCGCCGCCTGCCCCTTGTTCACCACAACGCCGGAGCCGTTGGATATGACGTTGCTCTCCCCCTTAACATTGGTATTGCGCCTGGCGTCCCTCTTCTGACCCTTGGCGACCAAAACGCTGGCCTCCAGGCTGTCGCATACGAAAAACTCAAGCCATTGGTCGGCCAGCGTGCCGCCGACAGCGCCGAGCGCCGCTTTGATTAATCCCATAAATCCCCCAGTAAATAAATAGGCTAATGTGCCGGAATATTTGATAGTGCCATCAATAAAGATATATCATACCATGCTATCCGTCAAGAATTATCTGTATTAATGTTGATTGCCGCCCCATACGCAAAATCAACCCCTACTTCACCGATTTCGACCGCTTGATAGCGCAAAATTCCCCGCACATGCTGCACAGGGCCTGATCGGCGGGGGGGAGTGAGTCACGGTATTGACGCGCTTTGTAGGGATCGACGCACAGCGATATCATCCTGTCCCAATCCAAAGCGATTTTTGCGCGTGATACTTCGTGGTCCCACTCTATCGCGCCGGGGTGCCCCTTCGCCACATCAGCGGCGTGGCCCGCGATCCTTGAGGCGATTACACCTTCACGCACGTCCTCTATCGACGGCAGCCGTAAATGTTCAGCCGGGGTGACGTAACACAAAAAGTCCGCGCCAGCCATGCCCGCGACCGCGCCGCCTATCGCAGCGGTTATGTGGTCATATCCCGGTGAGATGTCCGTAACCAATGGCCCAAGTACGTAGAACGGCGCGTTGTCGCACAAAGTTTTCTGTATCTGCATATTGGCCGCGACCTGATGCAGCGGTACATGCCCCGGCCCCTCCACAAATACGCCGACATTCCGCTCCCGCGCGCGCTTAACCAATTTGCCGAGGATGACGAGCTCCTCGATCTGCGGCCTGTCCGTCGCGTCGTAAATCGCCCCAGGGCGAAATCCGTCCCCCAGGCTCACCGCGACGTCATATTCCGCGCATATATCAAGCAGCCTGTCGTATTGGTCATAGAGCGGATTCTCCCTGTTATTGTGGTGGATCCACTCCATGATGATGGTCCCCCCGCGGCTCGTAGCCCCCGCCAGACGCCCGGCCTCCTTGAATGTCTCTACGGATTGCTTAGTGATCCCGCAGTGCAGCGTCAGGAAGTCTACACCCTGCCTGCAGTGGTCCTCAATGACCGCGAACATGTCGTCCGGCGTCAGGTCGAGCACCGACTTTTGGCTGTTCCTCGCTATGACGGCCATTTCGTACAGCGGCACTGTCCCAATCGCAACCGGGCACTGCTCGATGAGCGCCTTGCGTATCCCCGGCAGGTCCCCGGCGGTGGACAGGTCCATTATGGCGTCGGCCCCGTGCTTAACGGCGACACGCATCTTCTCCAACTCTTCATTGATATCGCTAAGTGACGACGACGTGCCGATGTTGGCGTTAACCTTTATCCGCGTGCCCGCCCCCACGGCGAGCGGCTCAATATCGCGCAGCCTGTTCCTGTTGATGACTATAGCCCCCCCGGCCACCCCGCACCGCACCCGCTCAGGGTCCAAACCCTCCTTCTCAGCCACAGCCTTAATCTCATCGCTGATAACCCCGGCCTTAGCCATTTCCACCCGTGTCTTATACATTATATATATCCTCATCTGCTTTAACGGTTATACGAATAACCAGATAATATACATTATGGCCACGCCGGTATGCCAAAAATCGGGATTTGCCGTTGATGCTGCCGTTGACTTTGATTTTGATTTTAATTTTTTTATTTTTATTTAAATTTGCATTCCGCCCTCCCCCAAAACTATATTACACAAATTCCGAAAATTCGGTAAAACGTATTATTACGATTACGGACGGAGGGGATGTAACATGGCCAACAAAGGGCTAACCAAAAAGCAGCTGCAGTACTTCAAGGACAAGCTTCTCGCCGAGAAGCAGAAGGTTCTTGAGGAGATGGGCGACCTGCAGCAGGACAACCTGAAGCAGTCGATTTCCGACGCCGCCGGCGAGAATTCGCGCTACAGCTACCACCTTGGCGACGTGGCCTCGCTCTCGTACGGCCGAGAGTTCTCCATGGGCCTGGCCGAGCGCCAGCAGAAGTATCTGGAGCAGATAGACGACGCGCTCGCCCGCATTGATGATGAGACGTACGGCATCTGCAAGGTGACGGGCGACCCCATAGACATTGAGCGCCTTGAGGAGGTGCTTGTCGCCAAATACTCCGTGAAGGGCAAGGAGATCCTGGAGCGGCGCAAGAGGCAGCAGGGCGGGCTTCCCTGAGTTTTGAGCGTGCCGCTTAAAGCCGTATTACTCATTATTGCATTGATGCCGGCGCTCGCCAGCCACGTTTTCGCCGACGAGGCGGCGGCCGTCCCCAATGTCGTCGGCATAGACGTTTCCGGCCTGCCGGACAGCCTGCATATCCCCCATGTCGTTATGCCCTATACTCCCGTACCATACAGTAACGATGTGCTAATGAAGGCCGGGCGGGGCTTGTTGCGCTTCCTCGCCGAAAACGGGTACCCCTACAGCCAAATAAGCGTCGAGATAGTACGCGAAAGCTCACGTGAGGTCGTGCTGCGCTACCACATCGTTCCAGACGACAAGGTCTGCTTCGGCCCTCCATTAATATTTGGCGTTGAACCGGAGCGCGCCGGCATATTCCTGCGCGATGTGCGCTTTTCCGACGGGCAGCCCTACAGCCTCTCCGCCATAGAGGAAACGCTCCGCCGCCTGAACTCCCGGCCATACGTACTGCGCGCAAACGCCATGGAGCCGGTGGTCATAGAAGACGCGCTGGGATGCGGCGAACTCGCGGTGACAGCCGCCGTGCCCATAAACATAACGGAAAAGCACGGCATGGAGTTCGAGGGCGCGCTCGGGTACGAGTCGGAAAGGGACGGGAAGGGCGGGCGGTTCACAGGGCGGCTCGGTTTGTCGTTTGTCAATATGCTGCGATACGGCGAGGAGATAGAGGCGTTCTATTCGGGAACGGGCACCATCCAAAAACTGCGCCTGGCCGGATTGGCGCCCTGGGTAGCCGGCCTGCCGTTAGAACTTGGCGCCGCCGCCGGGCTTGAGGTTGAAGACGGCGGGTACGGCTACTTCAACGGGGAGATTTGGGGCGCGGTTGAGGCCGGGGGGCGGTGGCGGATCGGCGCAGCGGCCAAAGGGTCGGAAACCGTCCCGCCCGACAGCGTGGAGAACACGTACCGGTTCTACGGCGCAGACATTTTCATATCGCTTTTGCGGCGGCCCTGGGAGCGCGGCATAACAGTGTGGGAGATCGAGGCCCGCACCGGCAGCGGCGCCGCACACCGCGATAAACCGTACGCACGCGCCACGGCGGAACTCTCATCAGGCGTACACTTGCCCATATCTGCCGACTACGCGCTGGCCGGGCGTATAAGCGGCGCCACAATGTTTACCAACGAAGAACGCCTGCCGCCCGCAGAACTCTTCAGGACAGGCGGGAGCGGATCGCTAAGAGGGTATTCCGAAGAGGAGTTCGCCTTCCGCGCGGTGGTGTTCGCACAGGCCGAGGCGCTGTACTATTTCAACCAGATAGGCTCGGTATTCATTTTTGTGGACGGGGGGGCCGGGTTCGACCGGACGGACATGCCCAAACTCTCGTCGGCCCAAAAAATGCTCGGCTACGGCGCCGGCCTGCGTTTCCTGTCTGACCTGGGGTTAGTGTCCCTCGAATGGGCCAGAAATGTTGACGACGGCTGGAGTTTGGGAAGGGTCCACCTCGGTATAAGGACATCTATGCGATGAACAGCGCAAAATTATTGTTGACGGCAATCACCAGCGCGGTATTTATCACCGCCGCACCGGCTTTAGCATCTCCACTCTCACAGTGCCCAAACGGCGACTACGCGTGCATAATGGAGTTGATAAATAAATACAGCGAAGGCGCCGGCCTCCCGCTCGCCGATACCCTGTACCGCGCGCTCGACTCGGCCGGGCGCCTCGACGCACACGAACTTATACGCTACGGCCGCGTAAAATCGCTGTTGGGCCAATACCGAGACGCCGCGCGGATATTCTGCCGCGCCGCAATATCAGACAACCGCCTCGAATACGCCGCAATGGGCCAAATGGGCCATATGCTCGCAGACGCCGACTCCGCAGATAAAGCCGCCGCTATCCGCACGTTCGAACGCTGCGCACTCGCCTCGCCAAACGCCGACACCGCCGTGTTCCGCAACTGGCTCGCCGACTTCTGCGGGCGGCAGGGGCTTTACGAACAGGAAATATCCCTGCTGACAAGACTGCACACAACCGAATCACCGTCGGGACGAAAACTTATAGATGCAGCTCGAAAACACTTCTCCGCCAGACGGTACCGCCTCGCCGTATCCGCCGCCGCCGCCGCATACGGCCGCGCTGATGAACCCAAACAGCGCACAGACGCCGCGTTCGTAGCACACAGATCATACCTTGAACTGAAAGTGAGAGACTCGGCGCTGATATGGCTGAAATTGTCGGAAGTCAACGACAGAAACGCACAGATACAGGCGGTAACACTAAACCAGGAAACAGGACGCCTCGAAGAGGCCGCCGCACTTATCGACTCGCTCCCCGCGTCACTCTCCAAAGACACCCTCGCCGTACGGCAACTCCTGTTCGCAGGCGAACCTGTAAACGCGCTCAACACAATAATGACCTCTAAATCCGCCGCGTGGAAAATGGCCCCCAGAGAACGTATGCTCTGGCGAGGACGGTGCATGATATTCAGCGGACAAATATACGAAGCGATACCAGTGCTCGACTCAATGAAATTCATGCCGTCGTGGCACGCCGCAGCCGAAGCGCTCAGATACAAATACTGGACGCAAAAATTAGACGACAACTCAGAAGCGCTCGACATATGGGGAAAACTCGAATACGTAATATACACCGGTAACCTGACAGACGCCGCACGCTTGCTGAAAGGACACGGAATGACAGGTGAAATCGGAGAAATGCTGGCGGTAAGACTCGCGCGCATACTGGCGCAGACCGGCCTCTTCGCGGAAGCGCTATCGGTATTGGAAACGGCCGGCAGCGAGGAAATTGATCTGGGAATTAAGGGGATCAACAAAGAGAAAAACAATAAGACAAAATCAGCGCAAAGCCCGGAATATATGTATTTTAAGGCCGAGATGCTGAATGAAACAGGACGGACCGATGAGGCGCGGGCGCTCGCCAATAAAATACTTGCCGACTACCCGCTGGACATATTCGCGCAAAAGGCCAGAATTCTGCTGTCTAAAATCTAAAACTATTCTGCAGGTAAAACAATCATCAAACAGTAATAATCGCGTGGACTTTATAGAGGTTATTACGTTTTTTTGATGTATTTAAACTCAAATATTACAGCGCTTGGAGAGCTTTTCTGAAAATGATTAAAATTATAAAAAAAGACTTGCTTTTTCCTGCAAAATGTGTTATCTTTATCTTTATCTTTATCTTTATAAAACGAAGAACGGCAATGGGGGGCCATAGATAACTAAATATTATCAGAAAGGATGTACCGTATGAAGTTACAGGTAAAAGTTCTTGCAGTAGCGCTTTTTTTGAGTGGGGTTGTTTTTGACGCGGTATCTCAGATTACAATGCAGCCGAATGGTTTTATTCAGATTCGCAGCCTTAGCGGGAATCACGGCGACACGGACCACTACGGTAATCTGCTTATAAAGAATACGGCCAACTACCCCGGCGGAGGGTGGCTGGTTTCTAACACGATTGAAACAGGTAAGGTGTACGCAAACAATTATATGTGGGTTGGCGGTGAATTGGGTGTTGCCGGCAGCTTGCTGGTTACCTACGACATATATGCCAGATACA
>Ga0209755_10000207_pt1 | contig 114222 bp, 95 predicted proteins | sample TergutCo191P1_FD_187301 | JGI IMG/M metagenome (GOLD analysis project Ga0209755, IMG submission 187301) | Cornitermes sp. P1 segment gut microbial communities from Petit-Saut dam, French Guiana - Co191P1 (SPAdes) (version 2) | ecosystem: Host-associated > Arthropoda: Insects > Digestive system...
CACCCCTTGGAGCTTGTGCGTTTGGCGATGTTATTCCATACGCTGCCCATAAAATCTGAGAAAGTTGCTCCGTTGTAATTGCTTGGGCTTGGAAATTTCTTTGCGAACGCCGATTTGCTAATGCTTGTTCAACGCTCATTTCGCCGTCTGTTTTTGGCATGGGTAGGATATATGTTACTTCGTTTTGCTCTGTTCGAGTTAGGGTTTCGTTATTTCTTGCGGTAGTTGACGATGTTTCGGCATTTGTTCCGTATGCGCCAAAAGATAGTTCCTCAATACCATACACTTCTTCGTAGGCTATATTTTCAGTCGCATCACTACTACATGCCGAAAATAGCATCAAAGAAAGCAACAGGAAAGTGCCGATTAAATGTTTAAATTTAGATTTCATAATTACCTCGATTCATTTCATATATTTTTGAAATTAAGCCGTTGGTTTTAAATATAACATTTGCAGTTTATATATTCAATGTCCATAAAAACAGGGGTATGCCTACCACTTTGCGATGGTAGGCATACCCCTGTTTTTGTTTGCCGAAGAAAGGGAGGTGAGGTCACCGTGAACAAGAATAACAAAAACACGCGGATTCAAAATCGTTTTGAGTTTTGGAGTGTTGCGGATTGCAGTTGTGAATACTGTCAATTTTATCAAAGCAAAAAACAAAAATGTATGCTACACGCCTGTTGTTGTGCCGATATCCGAGAGGAAGCTTCTAGGCGTGAATGTATCGGTATGGGTAATCCGTAATGCCGTGGGTTAGCGAAGAAAAGAAAAAGCTCGCAAAAGAAGTTGGCCTTTTATCCTATCTACTAGCAAACGAGCCACACGAACTTGTTAAATCAAAATGTAGTAGAGGTGAGTATCGTACAGTTACCCACGGCAGTCTTGTTATCTCCAATGACAAATGGTTTTGGAATAGGGAGCAGTTTGGCGGACGTTCGGCTTTAGACTTCCTTATTAAAGTAAGGGGAATGAGTTTTGTTGATGCCGTTGAAACGGTTTTGGGCATAAAAATTTCCGAGGCATCGCATGATTCGAGTTCTCGCCCGACTGGTACTGCCGTTGCTCTGCCGGTAGAAAATATAAAACCGCCACCAAAAAAATGGGAGTTCTACCCGCCCAAACCACAGCCCTATTCCAATAAAGCCGCGTCATATTTGCAAGGGCGCGGCATAAGTCCGAAGGTAATAAATCGTGCCATACAGGAAGGCATATTTTTCGAGAGCCGTTATTACAACCCCCAAAGCCCCTACCACAAGACTGCGGTGTGTGTATTCGCCGGAAAGGATGAACACGGCAAAGTTGTGTATGCCGCATATCGCGGGATTGGCACAGGTATGAAACAAGACAAAGCCGGGAGCAATAAGCGTTATAACTGCACCCTTCCGGCAAACAATCCGAACAGCCGCCATTTGGCTGTATTCGAGGCTCCTGTTGATTTGCTCAGTCACGCTACCATTCAACAGAGAAACGGTTGGGATTGGGATGGTTATCGTTTGTCTTTGGGCGGTACTTCCTCAGTGGCATTAATTTCTTTTCTTGAACGCAATCCGCAAATTAACCGGATTATGCTCCATCTTGATAATGATGCCGCCGGTGTAGTGGCTGCTCGAACAATTAAAGCGGAATTGTCTGCTGACAACCGGTTCAAACACATCCGAGTATCTTATAACCCGCCGCACTGCGGTGCAAAGGATTACAACGATTTCTTGCTCCGTGTCATTAACATGGAGCAAGAACAAAAACAACACACCAAACAACCCTGCCGCCGTGAGGCGGCTCTTTAATTTTTCCGGCAACACCGTTGCCAAGAGAGGAGTTGCACGCTATGAATGGCTCGTTGCAGATTTTTGAGCATAGAGACTTTGGCAAGGTTCGTACCATCACCCTTGACGGCGAACCGTGGTTTGTAGCCAAAGATGTCACACAGGCATTGGGTTATAAAAATTCCCCGGATGCATTAAAAAAACATGTTGATGCCGAAGACAGGCGGGTTCTTCAAAAATCGCAAAACGCGACTTTTGAAATCCCCACCCGCGGATTGGCGATTATTAACGAAGCCGGACTGTACGGCCTTGCTCTGTCGAGTAAGTTGCCGCAAGCCAAAACCTTTCGCCGTTGGGTTACATCCATCGTAATTCCAAGCATACGCAAACATGGAGCATAGCCGTGGCATTAAAGGACAGCATTGACTATATAGAAAACCCCTTGAAAACTGATGGCGGCGAATGGATTTCATCTTATGAGTGCGATGCTCGGACTGCCGATGCGGAATTTCTTTTGTCCAAACAGAGGTACGCCGCCCTCACAGGCCGGGAGCAAGACCGAGGCGGGGTCATCGCTTACCATGTCCGTCAGAGCTTCGCCCCCGGTGAAATAACCCCGGAGGAAGCCAACCGCATCGGCTACGAGACGGCGATGCGGTTCACCAAGGGCAAGTATGCTTTCATCGTCTGCACCCATACGGACAAGGAACATATCCACTCGCATATCATTTGGAACAGCATCGCATTGGACTGCACAAGAAAGTTTCGGAACTTTTTTCTATCTTCTTTCGCCCTGCGACGGTTGTCCGACCAGATTTGCTTGGAGAACGGTTACTCCATTATAGAAAATCCGGGGTTAAGTAAGGGCAGTAATTATAGGCGTTACATGAACCGCCCACCAAATTTCCAAGACAGACTCCGCACTTCCATTGATGCCGCATTGGAACAGAGGCCCGACACCTTCGAGGACTTTCTCGAATTGCTTCGGGATAGCGGCGTAACCGTCATCGAGGGCGGCAAACATTTGAAGCTATTGGCGGCATCGGCTGATGGTCTGCCCGACCAAGTAAAGCCCACCCGATGCAACACCCTCAAAGGTGATTATACCGAAGCCGCCATCCGTGAGCGCATCGACGGCCTGCGGGTTCATTTCTCTGCGGGTAAAGCATTCACCCCCGAACCCCAAAGCGGTCACAGCTTGCTCATTGATATCCAAGCTAAGATACAACAAGGCAAAGGACCGGGATATGAACGCTGGGCCAAGCTTCATAACTTGAAACAGATGGCGCAGACCCTTATTTTTCTACAGGGGCAAGGGCTGGACGATTACGATGTCTTAAACGAAAAGGCATCGGCGGCGTCCGCTCGGTTCAATGCGCTTTCGGAAAAAATAAAAAACCTCGACGCGGGACTGGCTGCCAACGCTGAACTGCAGAAGCAAATTGTGACCTATTCCAAAACCCGCAAGACCTATACAGATTATCGCAAGGCGGGTTACTCTAAAAATTTCAAAGCCTTGCACGAGGCAGATATACTCTTACACCAAACAGCTAAGAAATATTTTGACGAGCTTGGTTACGGCAGGGATAAAAAACTACCCACCGTGGCTTCACTCCGTGCTGAGTACGCTCCCATGCTTGAGGAAAAGAAACACGCCCACCGAGAATATCGACAGGCGAAGTCTGAAATGCAGTCACTTATAACGGCGCGTGCCAATGTACAACGCTTGCTGAACATCACCGAGGAGACAGAACGGGAACGAGGTACACCTACTTTATAATCCTATGTACGGAACAAAATAGCGGCCAAGGGCCGCGTAGCCGACCCCGCAACGCGGGGGCGATCCACGGGTCTGGGCAGCGCCCAGCAAGCAAATGCTAGGCGAGTGTGTACCGCCTAGCATTGCTTGCCACATGATTGGAACGCTGAGAAGACCAAAGGGTCAATGCAAGTAAAAAGCTCTTGACAGGCTTGTGGTAAGGGTATACATTTGACTTGTAAATAACTTGTTAGGTGAGGCTCCTAAAAGAACACAGGCTACTGCCCTCAAATATCGAGAGATGCCACAGGGTATAACAGGCACAGTCGGATTAAGGCTTGCTTAATGTAGCTGATTCGGATTTTTCCGAGGTCTACGTCTTTTAGTGCTAAAGCTCATACGAGGGGTTTGGCATTTGATTGTCTTGATGTTGGTTGCGGGATATTTTTGCGCGTGTGCCTTAACAGACGACAAACCATTGCGGCCTCTTGTAGTGGTCGTTTTTTATTGCCGTAAGTGCCAACACAGAAGGTGGTGATATGATGGATTCTGACGATAGTAGATGCCGAAGTAAAATCGGTGGTAATCGGACAAAAACAAAATTTACGGAGATTACACATGCGTTTGTCGTAAGCAATAATTGTTCATCATATCTTTGGGATAGAAGCGGAAGATAATTTGACGTTTTTATGTTTTCGCACTTGCGGTACTGATATTTTTGTTTGTCTAACTGATTGCCACCACCGTATTTGACACATAATAAAAAATCGGAGGTGCAATATGAAAAAAATTATTTTGAGCCATATCGAAAACAAGAATATGGAAAACTTGAAAGCTCTGCTTGCAACAGCGGAGGAAATTGAAATTTTACACGCATTTCACGGTCTGACACAGGAAGAACAAGTGATTGTATTCCGCTTGCTTACGAAAGACCACGCCTTGCGTATTTTTGAAGAACTAGACACAGACGAACAACAAAATTTATTGCGTTCTTTTAAAGATGATAAGGCAATAGAATTTGTAAATGAACTCGCGCCGGACGACAGGGTAAAATTACTTGACGAGTTACCCGCAAGCGTGGCAAAAAAGCTCATTAGTGCTATTTCTCCCGAGGAAAGGGAAAGTACAAATTTGCTTATGGGTTACAAACCCGAGACCGCAGGACGCATTATGACAACTAAGTTTATTCGGCTTGGGCGCGGAATGACGGTGGCAGAAGCACTTGAAAAAGTCCGCAAGGAAGCACAGGGTATGGAAACGGTTTATGCGTTGTACATCACGGATGATGCGAAAATGTTGGAAGGCGTAATTTCTCTTAAAGAGTTGGTATGTGCCAACGGCGATGCTTTAATCGTGGACATAATGGCGAAAAAGGCTATAAGTATAACAACTGATACTGACCAAGAAGAAGTTGCTCGTATTTTGCAGGAGCTTGACTTACTTGCGATTCCTGTTGTGGATAAAGAAGGAAGAATGGTGGGTATTGTTACCGTTGACGATGCCATTGATATTCTCGAAGAAGAAGCCACAGAGGATATATATGATGCAGCGGGCCTTGCAGATATAACGGGAAGCGAATCAGACCGCAGCGAAATTTTAGTGAAGGGTAGTGTGTGGAAAATATGGCGAGTGCGATTGCCGTTCTTGCTGATTACTCTTTGCGCAGGCTTGCTTCTTGGTCTTATAATAGAAGGATTTGAGGAAGTTTTGGAATCCATTGCCGTGGTTGCAATTTTTATTCCGCTGATTATGGATATGGGCGGCAACGTGGGTACACAATCCTCAACTGTTTTTGCTCGCGGTGTTGTACTTGGGCACATTGATGTAACTAATTTCTTAAAACATTTTTTGAAAGAAATCGGTATTGGGTTAAGCATGGGTATTCTTATCGGCATTGCCGCAGGGGGGATAACATTTTTTTGGCAGAGCGACTACCCTATGCTGGGGCTTGTTGTTGGGCTTTCCCTTGTTGCTACAATGACTTTGGCATCGCTTCTTGGTTTTCTCGTTCCCTTCGCGCTGATTAAAATAAATGTTGACCAAGCGGCGGGTTCTGCGCCAATTATTACGTCCATTAAAGACCTTGCCGGAATCTTGATTTATTTCTTGTTCGTTACTGTGTTTTTGGGCAATATGATGTAATATAATCCCAAGAGTGGTTTTTAATTGCTCTTGGGATTATTTACATATGAGGTGTTTTTTATCGGGGAAATTAAGTGCAGGAAGGGGCAATACCATTGGTGCAATACAACAATATCGTTAAGGCAATTCCCTATGTTGTCATTTTAATTTTATCACTTACTTTTCTCTATGTGGGCAATCGGGTCGCTGTTCGCGGAATACTAATCGAGGACGATGTTGCTCAATTTTATGAAGCCGTCGTAAGGGATATTGTACACATTGAAGAACACAGCTCTGCATTTGAAGAATGGTTTGTATATGTTTTCAATGCTGAAGTTGTACGGGGTGAACGCCGAGGTGAGATGGCGACATTTACACAAAATACTCGCGGTGGATTTTTCACACGCTTTCCCCGAGTGGCGCAAGAAGGTGACAGGATAATGTTGGCACAAAACGCACAAGGCGGGTGGAATTTTATTGATTATGTACGCATTTATCACATTATGGTTTTGGGCGGAGTGTTTATTGTTTTGCTGATTATTTTCGGCAGGGTGAAAGGCTTTAACTCCATTTTATCATTGGGCCTTACTTGTACGGCGATTTTTGCGGTTTTCATACCGTCAATAATGTCCGGTATGAACGTATATATTTCGTCTATTGTTGTGTGCATTTTTTCTATTATAACCACAATTTTTATTATAAATGGCGTAAACAAAAAATCAGTTGCGGCTGTTACGGGTTGTTTGGGCGGTATATTGGTTGCAGGCATGTTGACGTTAATTATGAGTACAGCGATGATGCTTACAGGCGTAACGCAGTCGGATTCTACGCACCTCATGTATATTTTTGAATATCCCGTTGATTTAACCGCAATTATTTTTGCGGGTATAATTATAGGCGCGACAGGCGCGATTATGGATATGGCAATTTCCATTTCCTCCGCGCTGTGGGAAATCAAGGCAAAAGCCCCCGAATCAACATTTAGTGATATTTTCAAGTCGGGCATAAACATAGGGAAAGACATTTTAGGCTCCAGCATAAACACGTTGGTGCTTGCCTACATCGGAAGCTCACTAACCATTATTTTAATACTCATGGGCTGGGGTGTTTCTTTGTTTCGTCTTATGAATAGAGAACTTATCATTGTCGAGTTGCTTCAGGCCATAGCGGGTAGCTTTGGGATTTTTTTCGCCATGCCTCTTACTACATTAATTTGTGCGGTATTATTTACACGAAAACCGAAATATAGTTTTGATGAATCCAAATATTTAGATTATTGAAAGTTTATAAAACGTCAAGGAATTTTTTAATATTTTCTACCGTTTCAGAATTTATAAAATGCTCTATTTTTTCAACTTGTTCCAACTCGTTTTCGGATTTGTTGATGTAACACAAAAACAGGTGAAGCGTGTCGTGCCGAAAAACTAAATATTTTCCAAGGGCGATTCCGGATTCCGTTAATTTTATGTAACCGTACTTTTCAGACAAAACCAATCCTTGTTTTTTAAGGTTACTAACCATTTTTGATGCAGAGGACGGTTTAACATTCAAGTTTTCAGCAAGTACGCCAATTCGTACAGCTTCGCCGCTTGTATGGATGCGATAAATCATTTCCAAATAATCCTCCATAGACGATGTAACTGTGCTGTTTTCCAAAAGAGCGTATCCTTTTAATGTATAAAATTTAGTTTTTTCCGACATAAAATCCCCCATTTGCAAGCGTAACAATTAATAACAACTTGGCATATATTAGCGTGAGGAAACAAATTTTCCTTACGCTAATTTTATTTTGGGAGATGAGATTTTATGTTCTTATCGGTTTTATCAGGGCTTGTTGTTTCGATTGATGCGTTTTTTATCGGGATTTCACTTGGACTTCAAAAAAAATGCAAATTTCTTTATCTTGCTGTGATTAATGCAATACTTTTGATGCTATGTATAATCGGTTTTTTTATTGCAGAACGAATTTACAAACTAATTGAAGTTGACGCTGACATTATTGTGGGTGTTTTATTTATACTACTTGGGCTTTGGTATATTCTGCAATATTTCATTTCCGCGCATTTCAAATGCAGCATCGAACACAGCAATACTGCACCACTTAAAAAAATTATACCCGTGGGTTTGGTAATGAGCGTTGAAGCGATGCTGATAACAATGGGAATCACATTTGTTTTTCTTCCTAGTTCGACATTTCTAATTCCCACAACTGTCGCACTCGCTCATTTTGGATATTCTGCATTGTCGTTTTATTTGGCTCGAACAAAATATGTTAAACGAATCTCGCCTGTTTTAAGTCATACCATTTCAGGGGTCGCGCTTATTATTTACGGATTGCTTGCTCTTTTTGTTGAATTTGGGATATACCCTAACGGAAACGGATAGCTTCGTAAAAAGTTTTAATACACTCAAATGTTACGCCACTAATACAATGTTTAAGTTTATTAGCATCTTCATGTGCTTGACCTTCCTTTACTCCAATGGTGATTAAAAAAATATATAAACATTCAAACTTTTCGTGAAGCTGTAGCACCATATCTTTGCCTAATGTTGTTAAATGAATATGCATGTTTGTATCAATGGTTATATAACCGTTATCGGAAAGATTTTTAACCCTCGCACTGACTGTTGGCCTTGCGATATTCATGCGCCGATGGATATCAGCCGACTTAACTTTGCCTATTTTATTTTCCAGTTCATAAATTGTTTCAAGGTAATTTACCGTTGTTTCATGGATACTGTTTATACTTCTCTGTGCAATATAGGATTTAATCTCTGTCAAGGGGTCTGTGAAAATTCATCATTAAAATTATAAAAGTCTTCATTAAACACAATGACAATCGTGTGAAAATTACAAAACCCTTTTTGTGGACAACTAAAGTCAAATATTCTGGTCGCTTCTACTTTTATCATACGTGAATTTGAGCAGGGCAGTGTTACTGCCGGAATGGCCATTATGGTTGTAAGTGTGATTTTTACGACCGGGGCGTTGATTTTGATAAATCGATTATTGTTTGGTGATAGGGAAATGAAAGCGTAATATCAACTCTGCACTTGAATTTCTATAAGCTTAGTTGTATAATGCCAACAACTGAATACCTATTAATGGGAGCTTGTGTGTAGGCTGAGAGGGGGTGAAAACACCCCGACCGTAGACCTGATTTGGGTAATGCCAACGTAGGGAGTTATATTGTGTTATTTCCCATGTTCAAGCGTGGGTATTTTTATTTCCAGGATGAGAAAATGAAACAAATTATGAGTTTATTCCACATGATTCCACCAATGCGGAGTTTATGAACGAGGACTATTAAAATGCACATAGCAATTATTGCCAATGGCGAAATTAACGATTATCCTGCCACAAAAAAAAGTTGCAAAACGCAACACATATCATATCCTGTGACGGCGGACTGCGCCACGCCGAAGCAATGGGCATTTGGCCGAATGTAGTTATCGGCGATTTAGACTCTGCGCCGTCGGCCGCCCTTTCTGCTTGCAGAGCAAAAGGCATCCCGATTCACATTCATCCAACAGATAAGGAGGATACAGACCTTGCCTTGGCAATGACCTACGCATTGGAAAACTACATATCTTCCATTACAATAGTCGGGGCATTAGGCGGTCACGCAGACCACCAGATTGCCAACTTTCATGTGTTGGACACGGCAAAGGGAATACCTGCCGAAATTTGGGATGAGAATACCAGCGCACAGCTAATTCACGGTTTTCTTTGCATATCCAAAGAAGATTATCAAACCATATCGCTGATACCTCTATCCACAGAGGTTGCGGGTATTAAAACCCAGGGGCTTGTCTACCCGCTTAGTGGCGAGACGTTGCGCCTGGGTGTAGTGCGTGGGGTAAGCAATTCTTTTTGCGCAAGCGGGGCAATGATTACAGTGGAAAGCGGCGTGTTGTTTGCCATTCGCTGTAGAAAAGGATGAAAATGATGGCTGTAGAAAAATATATTCCGAAATACTGCGGGACTCTTCGCCGTTATATGATAGAAATCCCAAAATGCATAGAAAGCTGTGGCGGTATACGCATATTCGGACGGCTTATAAAGTCACTGGTTTTTAGTACGGACATTGCTATTATACGAAATATCAATGCCGATGCGGTAATGGCTGTGTACCCATTTACACCACAGCCCATAATTTCCCAAGGCATAATCATGGCTTCGGATATCCCGGTTTTTTGCGGGGTGGGCGGCGGAACTACCACAGGAAAACGCGTAGTACACCTTGCATCGTATGCCGAGTTTCAAGGTGCTTTTGGAGTTGTACTAAATGCTCCAACGCCTAGCAAGACAGTTAAACAAGTAAAAAAAGTCATTGACATCCCTGTTGTTATAACGGTTGTGGGCGAATGTGACGATATTGCAGAAAGGCTTGACGCCGGAGTAGCGATATTAAATGTGTCCGCCGCATCCAAAACGCCATGGCTTGTTGATAAAATAAAAAAGGAATTTCCGCAAGTGGCTATCATTGCTACGGGAGGCCCGAACGAGCAGTCGATTTTGGACACAATAAACGCCGGTGCAGATGCCATAACATGGACGCCTCCGACCACGGCGGAAATTTTCAAAAATATGATGGCGAAATACAGAGAATAATTTTACAAGAAATTTAACCAAATTTAAATCCTCCTTTACATTGCGTTGATATGCTGTGCTACAGCAAAATCAATCAACGCCAATAAAAGGAGGATTTTTTATGTTTCCACGTATCATGCATAGTAATTTTGAATGAGAAAAAACTAGGGCACTCTTTCGCAAAAATAACTTACATGATAATTTCTATTTCTTGTGTTTCGTTGCAGAAGATTACCGTTGCGTTAAAGTATTCTGCTACAAATCTTAGGGGTAGCATTGTTCGACCATCCATAATAAGTGCAGGTACTTCCATTCCCGGTAAGGTTTCTCCTATTAAGAAGGATAGTTCTTCGCCGTTTAGCACTATTATTACCCTGCGTTCGCGGCTGTCCCAGTGTACATCTGCGCCTAGACTTTCTGATATATGACGAATGGGAAGCATTGCGCGGTCTTCGATTATGACCGGGGCTACGTCCATCATGGTAATTTCACCATAGATTCCGTCTACAATCACTTGTGAGCCAAGCGATAGATTTACCCTCCGAAGGTCGGGTACATACGCTATTTGGAAAGTTCCCATTTGCAGAAGCGTTGCTATTTCCAGTAAGCCATACACTTCGCAGAAATTGCCGCCAATGTTTCTGCCTTCAAATACAAAGGTAATGCGGTTTGGGTTTAGTCCTTCCAAGTCTATGTCAGACAAATCTACCGATAAGATGAATGGGATTTTGAAATCGTAAATGGTTTCGTCGTCTATGGTTACGGATATTTCGACTGTTGCAAATACGTGTGCTGTGGTGTCATAGTCGTTAATGTCTTCCGTTGTTTCGACGATAGTTATGACTATGCTTTGCCCTTCTTCACCCATGTCCAAACCCAAAAGCTCGTAGATGAAATCATGTGGAAGTGTGATGGTTACTATCCCCTGTACCATGCTTAACGAAGCGTCGGCTTCTACGAGTATTTTCAATGTTTCGCGGGAAAGATGGACTTCATCTACACCCTCCGGCAATACCAGTATTGCATGGGCTTCATCCCCGTCAAGCTGGCTACGGATAATGAAGTCGTTTTCTTCCTCTGTTGGGGGAATGGGGGGAGCCTCATCAGTTATTGTTATTGTAGAGCGTGGCGGTGATGGTTTATAAGATTCCTCTCTTGACGAATCAGAAGGCGGTGGCGTTGGAGATGGTGTGGGTGTAGGTGACGGAGAAGGAGAAGGAGTTGGTATTGGTGTCGGAGCGGGAGTTGGTGTAGGAGTTGGAGAAGGTGTCGGAGAAGGTGTAGGTGTAGGCGTCGGCGTCGGTGTAGGCTCATACGGAGTCGTCAATTTTTCCCACTGTGCAAATACACGGATATCAGATGTTACCAAGGTGTTACTTGTAAATGATGTGCCGCTGCCATCTCGCTCTGTATTCCATCCAAGGAAGCGATACCCCGTGCGACTTGCTGTGGGTAGCATGTTACCCACAGCCTCTCCTCTACGAACGTGTATTACAAAAGTTTCGTCGCTTGCCTCTGTAAATACAGGAAGCGCAGACAGGGAAATGCTCCCGAGAACGGAAATCTGTGAGAATGACGACATTGCTACAGACATACCTGCAAATGCTCCTGCAAACATACCTGCGTGTTGGTTGTTATCGTCTGTGTCGTAATCATCGCAGTCGTAGGCATTGCTCGGGTCATCTGTGTCCGACTGTGAATACCCATTGTCGTAGTCATCGTCCGATACGTCATCGTCACAGCAGGAGATAATTGCGCCGGGGTCGTCGTCGCATGGAGGATAGTCATCGCATAGGTCGCCACTGTCGCAATCATCAGCGGGGTAGTTGTAGTCGTAGTAGTTGTAATCGGTGTAGTCGTCGTTTGTGTAATCGCTATCTGCGTAGTCGTAGCCTGTGTAGTCGTTGTCTGCATAGTCGCCATCTGCGTAATCGTAGTCTGTGTAGTCATTCTCGTAGTCGTCATCATTGGTGAGGGGAAGTGCCCGTGTTTGTTGATATGCCGGAGGTGGTTGGGCAGGTCTAATTGCATTGTTGCCAACCAAACGTAGCTGGACTTCATGGCGTCCTGCCCACCAGTGGACGGCGGCGCGGTCTACATACACCCAGTCGCCTGCGCCAATGCCTGCCGGTAACGCACCGTTAATTGTCACGCTGTTTGTGTGCATACGTGGCGGACCGTCAGTGGTAGACTGCGCATTCATTGCACCTGTGCCACTTATTGGCCAGTCTACTGCTCGTACAGGGGTATTACCCAGACCGGTAGTAGTTAAACTGTAAATCTGAACAGGCTCTGTGATGGAAACCAGCATGGAACTAAATGGACGTGAGCTTCCGGCGGAAATGACTAAATCGTCAATCCGTGCCACTGAAACAGCCGTGGGAAGCCCTACATTTTCTTGGATAATCGTTACGCCATGCCCTGCACCGGCAGTCATAATGTTGTCTATGCCTTGGAAACCGTTAGTAGCTGTCGGAAGCTGGCGCACACCGGTTACTTCTACTAGGTGTCCAATGAAGTTACTGGCTACACCATCTCCTGTTACAGCTTGATTTGCAGGGACTAACCGTACATGGATACCGCTCCACGAACAAGTTCCTGTTGGGTCTTGCAGGAAGAACGAGTTATTATTACCCCCCGCGGTTTCGTAAACAGCCGTTGCGATACCTTGCACTGTTACGATATCACCGAGTGACGCTTCGCGTGCTTCACGTACGGAGATATAACTTCCGGCTGCTGTGGTGAATGTGTGAGTGTAGTTATCAATCGCACCTGTGGCATTAGCAAACCCGTTTATGGTTACAGTATGCGCCGTTTCTGCCGCAAGCCCGACATATGGTACAGTAAATACGGTGTTTGTTGCGTTCCAAGTGCCTGTAAGCGTGGTTGCTCCGCCATCAAGCGAAACCGTGCCCAAGGACGGACTCATTGCCGTGTTAAACGTAATGACTATATCTCCGTCAACAGGTGCATTTATACCGGTTGGTATTACGCTTACTATAGTGGGTGCGGGTGTAACATACTCAAAGATGTGAATATTGCCTATCTGGTGAGTACCACCGGTGGCGATGGGGTTGTTATTTACAGCGTCGTTTGTTGTCATAAGCCAACGTAACTGTACGTTAGGATGTCCTTCGGCAGATGTCGGCAGGGTTCGGGTAGCGTGTAACGCTTCCGGTAGGTTTACACCGTCTGCGGCTCCGGGCACAGGGGAAGGAATTACAGCAAGTTCTCCTACAACGTTCCATGTTATGCCGTTATTTATGCTGTATTGTAATTGCCAGTCTCTCGGGCCTGTGGCTGTAGAACGCATACTCCATGCTACTCGGATGTTTTCCGTGCCAACCGTAGAAATTTCCGTAATCCAGTAGGCACTGTTTGCTAATCCGTCCAGCCCGCCGTTACCGCTATCGGCTGCATTTCTTACACTTAACCCATCAGAGCCAACAGTTAATGCTCTGGCTGCGCCGTCTGCGATAAAGCGCAAGTTGGCGGTGTTCGGATTTGATGCAAATGTTCTTGCTGTTGCATTCCAACGAGCATTAAACCCTGCACTTATCGTTTGGAAGGTTGGGTTATCTTCAGTTAATAATCTGCTCGCCCATGCAACAGGCAAAGCTGATGCCGGCAGGATTACGCTAGTGATTAGTCCTGCATACGCCTCGGTTAATGCGTCTAATGCACTTTCAAAGTCTGCTACGACTGCGTTTGCATTTTCGTAAACAAGTCGTGCGGCGGATAGGGCTTGGTTAAATACCGTCCAAGTTTCCGCCGTGTAACTTGAAGCAATCCGTGCTTCTGCCAGAGCGATTTTTGCACCCAGGGTGGCTCTGTCCACAGCTTGCGGGACTATTGTGACACGGTAATTTACACCTATACCTGTCAATGCATAATGCAAAGCTGCGTCAAATGTCGTGGAATAAATCTGGCGAGTACCCGCTACGCCCATGCTATTCATCACATGACCTCTGTTGATGTCAACAATAGTTCCAACCTGTACGGCAGCTAATGCGGCAGGCGAGCCGAGGTTTGTGCGTAGCATGACGTTAGTGCCGTAGAGTGTATGGTTTACGGTAGCTCCATCGGCTCTTATGAGGATTTCTGCGCCTGTTACGGATACTAACATCGCGTCAAAACCTGTTTCAGCTTGCTCTAATGTTATGGGAATCGGAGTGATTTGTATTGGTGTGTTGTTTAGGACAGTGTACGTTACATCGCTAAAGGTATCATTATTTGTACCATTGAGTCGTATATTTCCGTTTATTTCTCGCACATATCCTGTCACCTGTATACGCTGACCAATAAATCTGTTTGCGTTTGCCACGGATACGACAATACCGTCATCTGCGCCGCTTGCGTCTACTGCTTGCATAGCACCGGCCGCCGCCGCGCCTACAGTACCGGTTATATATCCCGTTATTGTTACTCTTTCGCCTAACATTTCCCGCGCTTCGGCGATAGTGGTAGGTGCTGTTCCGCCTTCGATAAACCGTGCCTCCAAGTGCGTATCCTCTCTGATTGCAAAGGAGAAGATATTGCCGATATAGAGAGCTTCTTCGATAGGCGCATCGGGTGCGGCGTTTGCACAAAACCAAGCGGCCTGACGACCTGACGGCGGTGTCGCTTGTACTGTCACCCACTGCGGAGCAATATTGGTATTGCGTGAGCGGTCGCTGGGTGCAAAGGGATACATGATAATAGCCGTGCCGCCCGTTTGCGCGGTCACGAGAAGCTCTGATTGCCACTCACTATTTGGTGTCATTTCTCTAAAGTGGGTGGAATCGAGCAAAGCATTACGAATCATGGTAACGCCCATTTCTTCCCAATCGGCAGAAGAATCGGACTGTGCTACAAGCTGACTCCAAGTAATATACGTGCCGTCCTGCATTACAACGCGGGGTGGACTTAAAACTTGCATACCCAGGTTGCCGCCTTGGAAGTTGCCCGGCCATGGGAATCCGTCACCTCCGCTTTGGTCTATGCCGCCAAAGGTAAAGTTTGAGCCGATAACGGTAAATCTTTGTGTCCTACAATCCAAAATTCTTTCGTCGGATGCCGTGACATACCAGTAACCGCCCGATTGGTGTACGCCGGAGCGCACCTGATTTCCTGCTGTTATGGTGGTTGCATTAAACTTTCTGAGGACATCACGCCCCGTCATTTCAAATAAAAGTACATTGTTGTCGAAGGGCATGGTGGTGAGCAGTTCCATAAACGTGGTTTGGTCATCTGCATTTCTTGGCCAAAAGCCCGTGTTACGCCAGCCGCCGCTATTGGATATACCGATGATATTGTCTGTACGTTCGCCGCGTGCACTTGCCCATCGGGTTACATAGTCAATCACCAGACGGCTTACCCATACATCACGTTGTGCGCGGTTGCCAAAGTAGATACCATGCGGGCCTCGCGGGCCTCTCAATTCGTCATACGTTGCAACAAGATGCGGTTGAATAATCGCCGTAACATTATCATAGTGATGGCATACGCCCGCCGCTACTGCCGCATTTCGGTCGAAGGCGGCTATCTCTCCGACAGGGCTTAGCCACGACTCTACGCCAAGCAAGCCGCCGTCGGAATTAAACATCAAACTAAATCTTCCCAAAGAACGTCCATGAGCTTCTGCTTCCATAATGGGAACGCCGTTTACTTCGCGTTGTGCGCGTACATGTAAATGCCCACCAACGATAGCGTCGAAGTCGAGATTATTTGCGATATAAGTCATGGAGGCACTGCCTGCGGGCTTATGGGTAACGCCGATTACCGCAGAAACGCCGTAGTTTGTGCGCAAGTCGTCAATCAAAGCCGCGATAGCCTGTGTATATGCGGCGGGTGCGTTTGGCGCGGGTGTTCTTGCGTGAAATTGAAGTGCTCCCCAGCCGCTTACACTGCCGGACATGGTACTGGCCATCAGACCAACCAGCGCGATTCTAATATCATGGTCGGGGAAGCTTAATACCTGATAAGGCTCTACAAAATCAGGTCGTTGCCCCGCTCTCGGATGTCCCGGACCATAGAATAAATCTGCCGCCATGAGTGACACATCATAATATATGCCAAACTCTCTGCCTCGCTCAAAGCCGAACGAAAACTCGTGATTACCCAAGGCAACGGGGAAAGTATCTTGTACATAGCTATCACGGATAAGATATTCCATCATTTGAAGCGTAGGATTACCCCGCTGAAGCGTAGACACCGCAAAACCGTGGAATTCGTCACCACCCGCAACCACAACTACGTTGTTGGGGTTTGGGTTTTGGTTACGCTGGTGTTGGATATAAGAAACAAGCCTTGCCGCACCGGGGATTTCGGGGATGGGTTGCTGTGCTTCCACATGTCCGTGGAAGTCGTTGAACATCAAAATATCTATGCGTTGTTCGTATTCATTACAGGTGCATTCATCTTCGGGTAAGCCGCAATCACCCAACAATGACCGTGTAGAACGGATATTTATGTTACGCATGTGGTTTCTGGATGTTGGTGTAATAGTACCTCCGCCCACTGCATAGCTACTCGTATTTAGCCAGCGAAGATGTAACACATCATGGTTATTTGCTGTAGAAGGAAGCGTCCTCGTAAGAGTGTTCCAAACACCCGTAAGAATAATGGGAGTGTCGGCATCATGCCAAATCGCTCCGTCTACACTATATTGAAGTTGCCAGTCACGAGGGCCGTTATTTGTTGCGCCCGTGCCTGCGGGGTCGGAGCGAAATTCAAACTCTACGACAATACCTGCGCGGCCTTCCGTGGATATGGTGGTTTCCCAGCGGGCCTGCTCGGTGAGTGTACCTACACCCATAGGAGCGTTTACACCACCTACTACTTGCTGTGTTACCGTTGGTGCGCCGGAGTTCCAGTTAAAATAACGCTGGTCATTACCTGCGATAAAGCGAATGGGGGCAAGTGCGCCTTCACCCATACCATAAGTCGGTTGTAAAGCCGCAACACGCACGTTATTTCCGTTTGTGTCCCTGCTCCAAAAATAATAATCCAGTCCGCCGGGTTCGGGAGGAAGATTATTCGGGTTTGGATTGGGACGGCCTAACGCCATCCATTGTGCAATAACTCCCGGTAGCACTTCACCATAGCGAAGTACGGTTACTTGTGCATATACGGTTAGCGGAATATTCCTTGGATTTGAAATACCATCGGGCAATCTTGCCACCGTACCTCTTACCGTGAGATTCTGTCTTCCTGTGTAATTTGGATTGTAGCCCGAGTCGGCAATGTTCCACACAACGGGTGCGCGGGGGGTTCTGATTGCCAAGCCGTAAGAGCCGGGTGCCGCCGCGGCGTTTGGCGGGCGCACATTGGAAATGTTGCCGCCTACATTGTTAAACAGGTTGGTTTCAATGCCAACTGTTGCAGGAAGCCCAAAGTCATCTGCCATAGCGGGTGTGCCGTGTGCGATTGTCAATGCCTGCGGTGCAGTAATCCTTTCAAAAATTTGGTCGCCCATTTGCGGCAAAGATGTAACCGCCGCAGGGACAGCACCATTTTCGCCTCGCACGATGGTATAAACGTCTACCAATGTATTTGAGTTATCGTTATTAATTTGATAGGTTCTAATCGAAAACGTGTGAGGTGTCACGTCCACCACAGAAAAATTTCTGCGGAAGTTTTGGTTATAAACGGAGATATAACTGCGCGGCATAAAAGAAACATTATAAAATCCACTGCCCGAAGCAGAGTTAAATGTAAAATGCACTATGCCCGTAGGGTCGAGAACTGCGTTTGTCGCGTCTGTGCCGCGTTGGATTGTTGCGTTTGCGGTTAGCCAATTTTGTGTAAGTTGCGGCTCTGTCCCTATCATTTGGTGCGTTCTGTTGTAGACATGGGCGTGGCCTGTAAGCACTACGTCAAAATTAAGACGCTCTAAGTGTGGAAGAAAGTTATTAATCACCTGAGTTTTTTCTTCAGCATGAGAAACACGATATACACAAAACGCGGGGTGGTGGAACGTTGCAACCAACCATTCTGCGTCGGTGTTTTGTGCAACTGCATTTTCTAAAAATCTTAATCTATCGCCTGTCATTGTTCTTTCGGGTGTGGTGTTGCCTCCGTTAGAGTCAATTACAAAAAACAGCGTGTTGCCCCAACGCACCCAATAGTCAAACTGCGTGTAAAACTGGCCGCGGTGACGGAATACATTGTAGTTAACACCACCGATTTCGCCCACACCATCGGGTACGGGGATATTGTAATGCATAGGCCATAGTCTGGTATTTGCATTGTTGTCGTCAAAGCTCCATCCATCGTGGTTGCCCACCACGCCCATGATTGGCAAGGAATGCAATGCGCGTGGAGAAAACATACGGTCATGCCTGTATTGAGAAATTACCAAATGGTTTGCACCCGGCGTATGGTTTGATGAATGTATCTGGTCGCCGACAGCCAACACAAATCCCGCGTCGGGAGCCGCGCCTAATGCGATATCCAGTGCGTTTGTCCACTCTCTGCCATCAACGGTGGCTTCGCTTGTACCTCTTGGGGTAAGTCCGTCGCCCGTACCGATTTGCGGGTCGCCCGCAATAAGAAAACGGAAGCTATCCGAGCCGCCTGTGTGGAACGTCTTAGGCGTAGACCTACCAAATCCACTTTGCCCCTCAACGCCCCATGTCACCCAATACGCAAATTCTGTATCTGCGGGGAGATTGTATACAGATACTTGGTGTAAATAGTACACATATCCCGGTCGTGTAGGTTGGATTCTGTCTGCCGCACCCATCGCGCCTACGCCAAAATGGGCTTCTACTTGCTGTGTGCTTACGGATTCCAAGACCCAACGGGTTTGCTCTCCGCTTGCCATCATTGGCATTATCGGCGGTATAATTGTTCCTTCGTTTGCGTCAAAAATCACCTCGCGGTAAATTTCATCACTGCTGATGATGATGCTACCCACGGGTGAACCCGAATGCCATGTAAACCTCATTTCGGAGTTGTTTGCTCCGGGGTTTAAGCTTAGGTTTCTGTAGTTTGAGCCTGCAACTGCCGATGTCGGCATTATTGCTTGCGTCGCTTCGGTGGCCGTTGCTATTACGCTAAATGCGTCCGACACCAGACCAAAAACCATGATAAATGCTATAGCCATGGCTAATGCACGTTTTACCTTCTGCGTGTTAATTTTAACCCTCTCCTGTCCTGGAAACACATGGATTTATATTATGGCAACCTTTCTGGTCGCTAACCATGACGAAAAAAATGCAGTGGCGGGAATTGCCAAAATCATTCCCATAGTTGCAGAAACACTTTGAATAATTTCAATAGCAACGATATCTAAATTTATAATCCTCAAATAAGGGAATCCAAACAGCACAATTAATATCACCGTAGGCAAGGACGCGCCTATAAACGCCAAAATCAAAGTATTGGAGTTCGCTCCCAAAATATCGCCGCCTATACGCATACCACTTTTGTAAAGACGGCTTGCAGTAATATCGGGGCTTTGCGCCTTAATTTCAAAAACAGATGAAGAAATAGAAATCGCCGCGTCCACCGCAACACCGGAAGCTGCGATAATTACGCCTGCAAAAAACATATCCGGTATGCGTAAAAAAGTATCGTGAGGCGCGTGATACAACATATGTCTGGCGTCGTCCAGATTTAAGCCCGAAACATGACCAAGACGCCCAAAAACTAAACTAAGCACACCGGCAAAAGCAAGTCCCACCCATGTCCCTGCAACAGCGGCAAGGCTTTGCCGATTAAAACCACTAACCATAAAAAGTGTATACGCCGTGGTAATAACCGCAGTGATAAGAGAAAAAACCACAGGGCTATAACCCTGAACAATAAACGAAATCATAAAAAACAAAACAGAAACCAATGTAACCCCAAGTGCGATTACAGCAAAAAAGCCCTTTTTGCGTCCCATTGCTATCATGCTTACCACCAGCAAAGCTATAGCCGAAATCAATACAGGCGCACGCGACGGGCCATAGATATTCATTACATATGCAGTCAAATACTCTATGTCAGGCAGAATAGAAACTAAGACTTCCATACCTTCGCGGATATAAAGATTTTCAAATCGCGTAGAAAAATTGACAGTTTCCACTCGCTCTCCCGCAAACTCACCTGTCAAAATTTCCAGCTCCACACGTTGCGTACCGACATATACACCGGGGATATAATAGTCCTCCCATAAATTTGAATCCCATACGGTTAGCACACCGGCTCGTTCTACATAAAAATGTTGCTCCATCTGTACTGCCGAAAAATCAGATATGTAAATAATAACTATGCAATACAAAAGACCTGCAAAGCCTAGCCAAAACCGTCCTGAGCCAAAAATTTTCACAAAATCACCCCCGTTTTTTATTGTTCTCAGAAGCAAACATATGTGAGCCTATAAACGCTGTAGCGGGAGCGCACAGCACCATAGCCGACGAAGCCGATATAGCACGAAGCACTTCTATTGCTATGTCTGTGCGGTTTATCAGCACCGCATACTGTGTATTGTGTACGTTAAATAATATTAACATTATGAAAAACGACCCTGTAAATGCAAGAATTAACGTGCTTGATGACGAACCTATGATGTCACGCCCGATTTTCATAGCCGAGCTAAATAATTCTTTAAATTCGGTGTTTTTTCCGCTAAGTTCTGCCGTGACAGAAGCCAATGAAACTGCAACATCCATCAACGCACCCAAAGAAGCAATCAATATTGCACAAAACAACAATTCGCTAACACCTGCACCCAAGCCCGCAACGATAAGCAAGTCCACTTCTTGCACATTAAAACCCGAAATACGAAGTACCGCACTGATGAGCAAGTAAAACAATCCATAAAATAAAATACCCAACGCACTACCCAAAATACTCACAAGAGTTTTTTTCTCAAACCCCATGATGGAAATAAGCGAAACCACGATAATGCACAGTGACAACGACACCGTAAGAAAGATAGGAGAACCGCCGCCGACAATAAGCGGCAACAAAAGAAAAATAATAACAACAAATGTAAAAACCAGACTAAATACAGATTTAACACCCGTCTTGCCAAAAACCAAAGCTAACAATGTAAAAAACCCAAGTACAACGGCGTATATCCCAAAAGACCTTTCATGGCTTTGCACATGTGCAAAATAATCGTAGCGCGTTGTGCCATCTTCGAAAAACAAAAGCAACCGTTGTCCAACTTGCGCATATGTTGCATGTTCGATGGGGAATAGCCTATTGGTGGCTTCTACGATATCCCCTCTGCGCGCCCCTGCGAGCAACTGTACCCTAAGCACCTGTGTGCCGACACGCGCCCCCACTTCATTAAGAGAAGTCCTATCCTCCACAATCTCAACAACACGCCCATGAATGAAGTAATCATTCCCCGCGCGGCTATTGCTGTGCAGGCCAAACAGAATCATCCCAACCATTGCCAAAGTGACAACAAAGTAAAAAATTGTATGCTTGTTAATCCACAATTTCATCATGGGAGAAGCGTATCACGGGGAGAAATACATCACCATCAAAACGCGGTAAAGTTGATGTAATCTTTATGTAAATTATTAGTCGTCAACAGTAAAAAATCGTTTAATGATAAACGGATAAAACACAGTAGCCCATGTAATCATAAGAAAATACCGAATCCCATCTGCGACAAGCCCATCTCCAATAATTCTGGCACCTTCCTGTACAGCGATTATTCCGGCAACACCAAGAACATATTTTAGAATCTGCAAGGGGATGTTTCGCGCTTTCACGGAAAAACGGATGTAAGTTCTTTCGATATACATACCCACGGCAAAGCCCATAGCCGCACCGGCCGCGATTACGCTGTCACGTAATTGAAACGCCTCCGTAATCTGCATGTGGCTCATTATAGCAGCAATCACGATTACTACTACCGAACACAGCACCATAAATAGCGACAAAAATAAATCCTTTTTTTGGCTATCCTCGCTGTGATAAAAAAATTTCATAGCGAGGAACACTATCGCAAATGTTATAACAAGAGATACAACAACATCCTCTAACGTATGCACACCGAGATACATTCGAGAGAATGCCACAAGAATAGCCAATGCAAATAAAATTATTTTTATGGGTTTAGATTTTAGCAAAGCACCAAGAGAACCCAAATACGAAGCCGCCGCCTGTGTGTGTCCGCTTGGGAAAGAATATCCTGTAGCTTCTCTAACCGCGCCATCAACAGTAGTAAAACTTGGGTCTATAACCCAAGGGCGGTCTATTCTGAAAATTATCTTCATGCCTTGAACAAAAAGTGCTGATAAGAAAAAAACGACACCTATAACATAAGCCATTTTCTTATTTATGCACCAATAAATTACACAAAACACAACTATTAAAATCATTTCTTCGCCAAGACGTGTGATAAGACTAAACGCAGTATCAAGAAATGGTGTCCGTAAGCCTTCGATAATTCTTAATAATTCCATAATTAGCCCCCTTCAAATATTTACGTTAACTCATTATGTCGGAATCCGGTTTATCCTTTGGCACAAATTTGAAAATTATTGCCGCCGCTATAAACAATATTGCAATCCCTGCAATTCCATAGTGTGATTGCCCTGTAATCAGTGCAATCACACCAAAAATTGCCGTGCCTAACATGGAAGCAAATCTACTACATACATTGTAAAATCCAAAATATTCATTTGATTTTTCTTTCGGTATTATACGGCCAAAGTAAGAGCGAGACAGTGCTTGGATACCACCTTGGGCAGTACCTACCAACATGGCTAACGCCCAAAACATAATTGTGAGGGTTTGCAGTTCCCTTTCGGGATTCATAAACAAAGCAATAACGCAAACAACACAATAAGTAAATATAGCGAAATATATCATGCTTTTCGCGCCTATTTTTTGCGCCATCTTGCCATATATAATTGCAAAAGGCATTGCCACAAACTGAGTAACCAACAGCACCATAAGCAATGTAATAGCACTAAGTCCAATATCTGTGCCATAGGCAATCGCCATGCGAATAATTGAGCCCACACCATCGCTATACAGGAAAAATGCTATCAGGAAAATGAGAATATGTTTTTGCGTGGCGATTTCTTTTGCTGTTATCCAAATACGAACAAAGCTTTTTCGCACATACTGTGGTTCTTTTTCAATCCCATATTTTTGATGCACATTTTTCATAAACGGACTCATAAAAGCCAGCCACCATACAACAGCAATAATAAATGCCAGCCTGTATGCAAGCATAATATCCATGTCCACTATACCCATTTCGACCAACAATACCAACGGAACACAGAGAATAAAGGGCAACGCGCCACCAATATATCCGAACGCAAACCCCAAGCTGGAAATCCAATTCATCCGCTTGTTGTCTGTTACGTCAATCAAAAACGCATCATAGATTTTAGTGTTACCCGCATATCCTATGGATGAAATAATAAACACAATTAAAATGACAGACCACAACCGCTCCGGAACAAAAGCTAAACCAAAGGTTCCTACAAGCCCCATAACGGCAAAGATGGTAAATAACATTTTTTTCTTACCCTTGTATCCTGACAAAGTTCCGATAATTGGTGCAAGCAAGCCGATTATAATCATTCCGATGGTGTTACTAAATGCAATGTAGGCAGTTGCTTCTGTACTGCCCACACCCTGCCTCTCTGCCGCTTCGATAAAAAACATCGAAAAAATTACGGTCATTACCACCATTACATACGACTGGCTCGCCCAATCATATAGAACCCAACTAAATTCTTCTCTGGTTAAATCTTTTGTAAAAGGGATTCTAAACCGTCTTGGTTTTTTCGTTGTTTCCATAAATGCCTCCTAAGTACATTAAAGCGACCCTCGTGACCATCTATCTACAAATCTATAATATGATAATTGTATGTAAATTTGAAATCAGCAATATGTAAAATTTGCGTTAAGCATATGTATCGCCTTTACTCGTTTATAATTAAGCGTCACACTTGGCGACGGAACAAAATCAAATACTACTGACATACGTTCTGAAAACGATACGGGCGTATGTGCGATTCTCGACTGTAGAGCTAACGAGCGAGGGGCGTATCGAGGACGGGTGCTGTCAGCCTTACCAAAATGTGAAGTTACATCAAGCTACAAAGCGGTGCGGGATTTTTTTTTAGAGAAAAAAACACCCGCTTATTTTTTACCTCAAAAATGAATGAAGGCTGAAAAAAATGGAACAAACAACACTACAATATGCAGTAAAAACCAAGGAAGCAGTTTTTCAGGGGAAGGTTATAAAGCTTACAAACCGTACACCCATTTTTACGCCTGAGCAACACGAAAAGCAACGACTTCATATCGAACGACAGCTTTACGAAATTGCAAATAAACATGCCAAAAGTGCTTAATTTTAGCGGAATTTAACTTGAAGAACAGAGCATTCCAAGTTAACATACGACCGTTGGCGGCTCTGTTCTTCATACGAAGAGAGGAGCCATAAAATGGATAACAGAATTGATGTCGCCTATGGGCGGCAGTCGGTGGACAGGAAAGACAGCATTTCCATCGAAAGCCAGTTAGAGTTTTGCAAACACGAGCTAAGAGGAGGTGAGTTTAAAGCCTATGTGGATAAAGGCTTCTCCGGTAAAAATACCGACAGACCGAAATTCCAAGAAATGATTAAGGATATAAAAGCAGGACTCATCAGGCGCGTTGTTGTTTACAAGTTAGACAGAATAAGCCGTTCGATTCTTGACTTCGCCACGTTGATGGAGGTCTTTCAAGAGCATAATGTTGAGTTTGTTTCGTCCACGGAAAAATTTGACACATCTACACCGATGGGCAGGGCAATGCTGAATATCTGTATTGTATTTGCACAGCTTGAGCGCGAAACAATCCAGAAACGTGTAATTGATTCATGCCTATCACGAAGTGCGAAAGGCTTTTGGCTGGGCGGTGTCACCCCTTATGGTTTCGATACTGAGCCTGTAACAATAGGAGGTGTGACCACCAAGAAATTCAAAGCGAAGGACGATGAATCCGATGTTGTTAAATGCCTTTATGATATGTATGCGAAGCCGGAAGTATCTTTGGGCGATATGGTTCGGTATATGGCTGAGAAAGGTATCAAGTTCTCAGGTGCCGGATTCCAGCGTGCTACGTTAACAAGATTGTTGCGAAACCCGGTATATGTGCAGGCCGATATGGACATCTACGAATTCTACAAAAGCCAAGGCGCGATTATTATAAATGATGCTGCAGACTTCATCGGGACTAATGCGTGCTATCTGTATGCAGGCAGTGATAAAATTTCTACGACCCTTGATGTTGTCGCCGGAAAAACTCTTGTAATTGCGCCACATGAAGGATTTGTCCCCTCCGGTATATGGCTCGCCTGCCGTAAAAAGCTGTTAAACAATAAATCATATCAGTCTGCACGGAAAGCAGTAAATTCGTGGCTTACAGGCAAGGTGAAATGTGGAAGATGTGGATTTGCACTCAAAGCTATTCAAGGCCGGTTTTATTGCAACAAACGCGCCATTGAAAAAAACTGCGAAGGTGCAGGAAGCCTAAAGGTCGCAGATATCGAAAAAGTTGCGTATGACGAAATGGTAAAAAAACTCCAAGGATTCCACACTCTGGCAATGAGTGAAGCTAAAACAGTCAACCCAAAAATAACCTCATTAAAAGTGGAGCTGTCACAAGTTGAGGCAGAAATTGACAAGTTAATTGAAACGCTTTCCGGTGCAAGCGATATCCTTATCTCTTACGCAAATAACAAAATAGCCGAATTAGATTCTCGCAAACAATCATTAATCAAGCAACTCGCAGAACTTGCCGCTGAAGAAGTCCCAAAAAATCGTCTGCTCCAAATATCTGAAATTTTGGATAATTGGGAGGATACCGAAATAAATGACAAGCGCGGTGTCGTGGATAGCTTGATTGTAAAAATCCTAACCACTTCCGAATATGTAGATATACAGTGGAAAATCTGATAGGAAGCCCTTCGGGGCTTCCGCATAATTATTTTTACCATTGTTGCAAAAGCTCTACCTTTTTATAAAGGTCTATTTTTGCAGAACTTTGTCAATCCATACAAAAAATCAGAATGCAAATCATGGAAAATTATTGCAATTTTTGATTTTTCATGCTAATATTCGCTTCGTCTGACAACTATAAAAAGGTAGACCTTTTTGTAAAGGTACTGCAAAGTAAACTTAATTATATATTGCAAACCCTATCGGTGAATGTTACGCTATGGCGCAAACAGCTTGTAAAATTTTGGTGATTTGTGTCAAACGCTCACAAATATTCAAGGGGGCAATACTCCATGCATGAAGACGAGAAATATAGCAGGCTAACCGAGTACCTAGAAGAAAAAGCACGTTCGGTATTTGATATTGGTGATACAATGACGTTATTAAGAGAAAGCTTCCCTGCAAGGACTTTTTGTGAAGAATTTAAAAAAGCTATTTATAAAAAGGCACTTGCGACAAATATTCCACAAGATATTTTAATAAAAAAATTGAAATCAGAGTTAGGAGCGCAAAATTTCAGCAGTTGGTGGAATGGATTGGCCAAAAGTGGTAACCCATTAACGATAAGCAGAGACTCGGCTATAAAAATCGCATTTGCCCTTGGTCTGGATGCACAAGAAGCGCAACAATTTCTTACCTACAGCTGTGGACATAATGGATTCTATATGCGTGACTACAAAGATTTAATTTATGTGTTTTTTCTGAATAAAAAAAATGGTTATACAGTAGCATTGGATATGATTAAAAAACATTCTGCCCTTGATTGTGCTAATCCCAATATAGAATATACTCATGGGCAAATCGTGTCGCTGTTGCCAAACATTGGCGAACGAATAACCGACCGAATAAAAAGACAGTTTGATTCAGATATAACTACGTCAGAGGAATTAAACTCTTTCTTGGAAAAAAACGCGACTTATTTTGGCTCATTCCGAAGAAAGGCATATGAAAAATTCATAAAAATGTACGGAATTATAAAAAGTGCCAATGACTATGATGCTCCTACTGACGATGAGATTTGCCAAATGGTACTTATGAATATTCCGTCTTTAAGAGGTGCAAACAAAATTACTAATGAAATCTTAATAAAGATTGCTGAAAATACTTTGCCACGTTCAGGACTTTCTGAAATAATAAACAAAACAAAAGACCCGAAAACAGGACGCATTACACAAGTAAACCGAAAACATCTCATTTTAATATGGTTGCTTGTATATGGTGGTAGACCTAGCTTTGAAAATCTTTCTGAAGCACAAGACGCTTTTGAAGAATGTATTACAAATATTAATTTCGATTTATTAGAGCCGTGTGGCATGTCCACACTTGACCCTAGAAATCCTTTTGACTGGTTAGTAATTAATGCACTTTATTACAGTCATTTTGAGGTTGATACCGAGGATACCGATGCAGTAGAGAGAATCCATATAATAATGAGCGAGTTGTTCAAGGGAAGCGGTGACGATAGTTGACTACTTTATTCAATTTAGTCCCAAACAACATTCTAACCTTGCAAGGCAGAGCTTATCAGTTATTAGGCGAGCCTGTTTTGGGTGGCTCATCTTTGGTTTATAAAGCACGGTTACAAAACGATATTTCAAGAGATATTTACATGATAAAAGAATTTTTTCCTCGTAACATGGATATTGTACGAACGCCAACCGGAGAAGTATATTTTCCGGAAAACAAGTCTGTAGAAGTGAATGAGCGCAAATCACGGGCGCGGAACGAAGTTAAAATTGCAAATGAATTGCGTTATGACCATTGTAACGATAATAATAATCCGTGGTTTTTATCCTATAGTGAGCCTGTGGAAGCGAACAATACGCTCTACACTATTATAACTACCGAATCAGGGGAAATGCTTTCAGACAGAATAGATAATGGTTATTTTTCAGATAAGGGCTTTGAGACAATTTGCGATTGCATATTGCGTATTTTAGACGCGCTTGAGCCTTTACATAAAAAAGGGTATATCCACTTGGACATATCACCCGACAATATTCATTTTTCAGACACGCGAATTGCGCGGTTGATTGACTACAATAGCGCATACCACCAAAATGACCCTCTTGAACGAATAACATATTCATACAAAACGGGATATTCCGCATTAGAGCTTACTGCATATTCCGGCACAAAAACACCGAGTATTAGTCGTGCAACGGATTTATTTTCTGTCGCTGCTATATTTTTTGAAATAATTAAAGAACGAAGGTTGGATGAGGACGATTGGAGTATGCCAAACTCATGGTATTTAAATAATTCTGATGGATATTTAAAAGGCGCATCGGAATTATTGATTGCTAAGACGAATGCATTTATTCAAAAAGGAATATCCTCCATACCTCGATTACGCTTTCAATCCGCTAATGAAATGCGTGTAAGCATTGAAGAATTAATCCAATTAAAGCGAGAAATAAAGCTTATCAACGACCCCAAGCGTCCTAATACGTGCTTTGTGGGCAGGAATTTTGAACTGTGCCAAATCAGTATCTTATTGGAAAAAGAAAGTTATGTATTTATAGAAGGAATTGGAGGGTTTGGAAAAACTGAGCTTGCTAAAACATATGCATGGAATGCCTACAATGAAAAAAAGTACGACATAATTCAGTTTGTAAGTTATGTGAACAGCATACAGGAAACAATCGCATTGTTTTTGAAATTTGATAATTTTGATTCTAAAAAATATGATGAATATATAGCAAGGTTTGGAAAAGATGCCGTAAAGTATATATTTCACGACAAAACAAATTGGCTAAAGGCGCATAGCTCATACGAGCAACGTATTTTAATAATTATTGATAACTTCCAAGGGTGTGTTAATGAGAGTGATTTCAAATCATTCGTATCGGGGCAGTACCATGTGATTTTTACATCGCGTGAAAAACACGAAGGTGCTGTTATAGAAGTTGCTCCAATGCGTGATGATGTGCTGTTTCCGTTGTTTTGTGAATATTATGCTCCCATGAAGCTCTCAGTACAAGACGAGCCGCTCATACACAAAATTATGGATTTATTATACGGTCACACTATGACTATAATGCTTGTTGCAACAACCATGCGGAAAAGCAATATATCACCCGTTGAAATGCTTAAAAGGCTGGAGAATAACTTTATCCCGAAACTTCGTACAAAAATAAAATTGATTAAAGAAAGTGTCGAGGGTTTTAAGTGTGAGCAAGAAATAGGGAAGCATATTCATGCTTTATTTGACATGACCCAAATACAATCAAACGATAGCTACGTTTGTATTATGACAAACATGGCCCTGCTTTCTGATACCGGTATGGAAAAGAAACTATTTTACAGATTAGCCCTGTCTGAGCATTACCACAGCGATTTACATGATGATGAGGACTATACAGATATTAATTGGCTAATTGAACGCCGTTGGATTCAAGAAAATTATAACGATAATACCTCACATATTTCATTACACGCCGTGATTTCGGATGTTGTTAATCATACATTAAAGCCGGACAGTAGCAAATGTCGCGTGTTTCTTGAAAATTTACATAAATTGACGGATTCGAGTTTTAACGGCACATATATTGATGTGGCTGTTGTTGCCGATATGTTAAAAATGGCTTGTGCGCGGGTGAACGACGAAACACTATTGACCGCGGCGTTATGGAAAAGATTAGCGCGCGCCTCAAATTATATGGCAAATTATGCTCTTTCATTGAAATATTACAAAAAAGCAGCCATGATTTTTGAAAAGCACCTTAACATAGACGACATTACCACAGCGGACGTTTACGGTAGCATAGCGAGTATTTACCACGAACAGGGGGAATATCAACAAGCACATGAGTGGTTTGAAAAAGCTATTGCAATAGTACAAATACATCCGGAAAACGAAATCACCGTTACGATTTATAACAACCTCGCGGGTTTATATAGTCATCAAAATAAATATGAGTCTGCACTTGCGTATTATGAAAAATCATTAATGCTCTGCAAAAGTATATTAGGGAAAGAACATCCGGACGTTGCAATAACATTAAATAACATAGGGAGTGTATACCTCAATAGAGGAGATTATACAGACGCAATGGATTTATTTGAAAAGTCGTTGAAGATATATGAAAAAGCACAAGAATTAGAAAGTCTATCCGCCGCCAATACTTATGGAAATATGGCACAAGTTTTATGTCGTCAAAAGAATTATATGCAGGCATATGAGATGGAAAGAAAGGCTTTAGCAATCCGTGAATACTTGCTGGGTGAAGAACATCCTGACACAGCGACTTCATATAACAATATCGCGTTTGTTTTTTCCAAATGGGACGATAATTCAAAAGCATTGGAGTTTTATAATAAGGCTTTGAAAATTATTAGAAAAACAAAAGGTGAGGAACATCCACGTACTATTACCACATACAAAAACATTTTTAGCCTATATTTGACCTCATAAAAATTCATATTTTCAGTCGCTTCCGACAAACCTCTTTTTTAAATGCTATCCTGTAAAAAAGGCAAGCGGGAGGGGCGATGAGTTGCAAGCAAAGTCAGAATTAAACATCTGCAACATGTGTTCGGAAGGTTATAGAATTGGAAGCAGCATCTATTGTGGCATTGATGGGCGATTCTATCCATTGAAAAATGACAACTATTGTATAGATTTTCATCCTAAGAAGCCTTTTAATTTATCCCAAGGAAATCAAATTAATATAAGAAAAATCAAGGAGGGTAAAGAATGAGTTCGATTATCGGCAAATGGGAAGATGGTAATACTTTTTGGGAATTTGTCGCAGGCGGCAAATTTAAGCACGGTCTGCCCCAAGGGGGAATTGAAGGCACATATATTGTTGAGGAGACAATAGACGGCCCGAATGTAATGCAAATACTATTACTTAAACCAGAGAATAGTCCCGAAGATGGAATGAATCTTGCCGTTGCACTTTCTGAAGGCGGAAACAATTTGGCTGTTACGTTCAACCCTGATAGCGAGCCGCAAATTTTCACGAAATTAACATCAGACAAAATTGAGAATCCACATGAAAAAGCAGACGAAAGCAACGAAAGTTCTGCCGATGACTTGTTGGCACAAGCTAATTCTGGCAACAAAGATGCAATGTATAGTTTGTCACTAAGTTATCTGGAAGTAACGAATATAACCCAAAAAGATATTGATTTATCATTAGAGTGGCTCAATAAAGCTGCCGATGCGGGACACAACGATGCCATGCATACTGTCGTTAGATTTATGTTTGAAGGTAAAGTTGATATGGATATTGACAGAGCTTGCAAACTGGCATACGAATTAGACAAGCAAAACTCAAGCCAAGATAGACGAGACCTTTTTTATGACTACGCAAAAAAAACATTCACAATTGACTCAAAAAGAGCTGTGCATATTTGGTCTAAACTTGCAGAGTTTGAGCATTTACCCTCCCAATCGTGGTTATCGAAAATTTGTATGTATGGTTCAGATTACGGAATACAGAGAAATGCAGAGACAGCCTTCCGATGGGCTATAAAAGCTGTCAGTCACCCATTAGCATCAAATTCCGAATATAACGATGACATAGCAACAGCGCAAAGTATGCTGGGTATATTCTACTCAGATGGGATAGGAGGAGCAGAAAAAGACGTTGACAAGGCTCTTCAATATGCTAAAGAAGCACGGGCTAGAGGAAATGAATCAGCAAGAAAACTTGTTGGATTGCTTGAAGAAAAAAGTGGAAAATCACAATCTTCATCAAGCGGCGGCGGCGGTTGCTATATCGCCACTTGCGTATATGGCTCGTATGATTGTCCCGAAGTTTGGACGTTAAGGCAGTATCGTGACAACACTCTATCCCAATATACACTTGGGCGGCTATTTATCCGCGCTTATTATGGGGTTAGCCCTACCATTGTAACCATCTTCGGCAAAGCAAAGTGGTTTCAGTCGATTGCTAAGCCAGTATTGGACAAAATCGTGTCTATGTTAAGTTAATAAATAGTTGAAAAATCGAGTTATTAAACCGCAAAATAAAAAAGGAGGTGAAACCCCCATGCAATGTCCATATTACAACGAACTCGGGCACGAGTGCAAACTTTACGGCACGAAACAAGACGATTATCGCAGAAGCAACAACTGCGAGTGCGGCAATTATCAAAATTGCCCGAACTACGAAGAAGCAAAGAAAACAAACAGCCCACGATTGTAAACGGAAACACATTTTTGTAATTTCCAATCGCCTCCATGATAAGGGGGGCTATCCAAAATTTTATATTTCAAAGGAGGTGAAACAATGAGCTTTGAAAGCCAACTTCGCAATTTCTCTTTGTGTAGTTCGTGCAGAGATTTGTCAAGCGGCAATGCCGGAGCAACTATTGATTTAGTCCAAGAAAGTCTTAGGGAAACAGGAAACATCCCGGAGATTCAGCTAATGGGTTTGACTATGATAATGTCCGTAGTTCAGGATATGGGTTGTCCAAGCTGTGCGAGCAAATGGGCAGAAATAATGGAATAAGCGGAGGACACCCTGCGAGTTTGACATTTCTCAGATAAAAATCAATAAAAACTGGCATTTTGACAATGACAATATAATTAAATTACCCCTGCGTTTCATCAAGGAGGAAAGTTATGAGCTACAAAAAAGTTCCGCGTCGGGTTGAAATCAATAACCAATGGCATGACGTTCGAGAGGGGTGGGCGGGAAAATTAGAGCTTGTTTCATACTCAGGCACAACTGCATACACAGCGGATGAGCCATATGCCCACATAAACAACCTCTTTTTCGTTTATTCCGGAAGTAGCAAGGTTGGCGAGTTTAACACGGACAATAGAACATGGTCGGGTATCGTAAATGGTTTTGAAATGTAAGAAACATTCGTTTTTTTAGCACACTAAAAGGAGGACCAAAATGAACACAAATATAACAGAAGCACTAAACGGGCTTGAAAGCCCTCTTTCCGAGTTAGAAAGTATGTTCTTTGTTGACGGGGCACCTTTCTCCATAAGTGTCTATGAAGAAATGATAGACGCCGCAGAAACTACCGACCGACTAAATTCTATAGGCTCAAGCGCAACAAAAAAAAGTGTTAGCGATTTGCAATGGGAACAGGATAAAAAGTTGACACAACTTTGCGGCTACGCCGAAGCAATGCAACAACCATTGCAATCGTTAAAGGAACAAAGCCCGCAAGATAACCGTATCCTCTCCATGCTCCAGAGATGTAACAAATGCCTTGACCATATCAAGCAAGTTCGTGAACTCCTTGATGAGGCATAGCAAGTTAAGAAAATCTGTATAGAAAAAAACTATTTAAACAAAGAATTGGAGGAATTCTTTATGCCTAACAAACAAGGGAACACAGCAGGAAATATCAGCAATAAAGGTCTTGTGGCAATCCAAGATGATTGGTTGTATGTCTTAGCTGCAATCAAACAAAAAACCAATGGTGATGACTTTACAGCAATTAACGGTGGAGGTACTCCTCAAGGAATTTATCTTAATGCCGTTGGTGATTGGCTGTATTATCGTAGTTTTGAAAATGGTTGTATCTACAAAGTACACATTAACGGAGGAACACCGTTACAATTAAACAGTCACAGCAGTACAAATATTCTCGTTGTTGATGAATGGATTTATTACACAAAACAAGATGATAAAAATGCTGTTGGCGGCAAAATATGCCGAATGAAAACGGATGGGAGCCTTTCTTCTACAATAACAAACTGTGACTGCGGCGATATAAATGTGATTGATGATTGGGTTTATTATATCAATTACGATGAGGGGGAGCGTAGTGCCTCGGGTTGCATTTACAAAATAAAAGTGAATGGCAGAGGCATGGAAAAGCTTTCCGATGAATCTGCTTGTAATGTAAATGTGGTTGGCGACTGGATTTATTTCGGCAATGCGTCTAGGGGACATACATTCTGGAAAATGAAAACGGACGGTAGCGAAAAGCAAATGCTCCTTGACGGAGTGCAGGGCAGTAGCTGGAATGTCTCGGGAGATTCGGTTTATTACAGAAAATCTTCGCGCAAGGCACTATGTAAAGCACGGTTAGACGGAAGTGATTTTATGGACTTGGACAGCGGTGATATGCCTACCGATATTTTAGTTGCAGGTGATTGGGTGTATTATGGTGTACAGTCTGGTGGCGTATATAAAATCCGCACCAATGGAACAGATAAAGGAACTATGTGATAAAAAGTGATGGTGGGCAATGCTAACATTCTCTTATTCTTTACGCTCGTCACAATTTTGTATGGAATGGCAATTAATTTCGTGGCGAGCGTAAAATGCGAGAAATGGAAAGCAGATAAAATGAAACCATAGAATAGATGTTTCATCGAATTACTTACTTGAATATGGGATGCTCCTAATTGCAAAAAGGAGGTGAATGCATGACATCAGACAGAGAAAAAATGGAAAAATTGGTGAGAAATGGTGAAAGCTGTGATTCTTGCAAATGGCAAGGACAGCGCACTTGCACATACGCTGGTGAAGAATCAAATAAGCCTGTTGTTTCAGGTAAGACAGTATGTTGGAGTCATTATAAATAGCCTAAATTCTCCCATCGTATATGGAAAAAATAAAAATATGTTGCTTTGCGGCAGAAAAGATTTCGATGGAATATCTATTCAATGCTTTCATAAAAAATCCATTTGAACGAATAACCAGAAGCGAGAGAGCAGAAAACGGAATTATATTTGTTTGATAATGATTCTTCCGTTGACTCTTATGAAAATAAATGACCATATCTCAGAGGTGATGCAAGTGAGTGAAAATAAAATGCAATCCTTGATTGACAAAGCCCAAAGTGGTGATTTAGAAAGCCAGTTTGAATTGGGCCTAGCATATAAATATGGAAAAGATGGCTTTACCCAAGACATTAGGGAAGCGTATAGATGTTTTGAATTGGCGGCAGAATTAAATCACGCTCTGGCACAGTATCATTTTGCGCTTATGCATATTTCCGATAACTCCGATGGATGCGTAAAAGATGATAAGGAAAAAGCAGTGTATTGGTTAGAGAAAGCCGTCAGTAATGGAGATTTTTATGCAATACACACTCTTATTGATATATACGAAAACAGTGCTAGTGATGATAATGCAGTTACAATTATTAAACTTTTTGAAGTGCTTGTTAATAATCATCAGTCCATTGAAGCGATGATTGAGTTGGGAACGATATATTGCGCTGCTCCGGACAATATGAACATAAATAAAATCCCAAAACTTGCGTCACACCGCAATCCAGACAGGGGATTCCGCTTAATTGAGGACGGCGTTCGGCTTGCGGAAAGTGCGAAGAAAAACCAATTAGACTATATGCAATATCAACAGATAAGCCACGCATATATGGCGTACACGCGCCCGCCGAATGAGCAGGGTGTATACGATTATTTCAACAAAAGTGAAACAACTTTTGCCATTGCTCTCGCCAAAAAAATAGGCTACACAGAAAAGTCTAACACATTATTCGAGAACGACCCACCTCCATATCTATCCCAAGAGAGGGTAAAAAACCTCATTGAAGAAATAAACCCTAAAAAGCTAAGACGTTCGAGAACTCAATTTATAGCCTTCTTGGGAATGATTATTGATGCAAGTCCTAAAATTACCGACCCAGATGTGGTTGATACTATTTTAAAGGCTATAGGTACTCCGTGGGCAGAGAACGGCAGAAATATTGACAGCTTAGTAAGGGAAGCTTTCCCTGATGAAAAGACGTTTTTGGAAAATGAAAAACGCCGCCAAAAAGAAGTCGCAGAACGAGCAAAGCGCGAAGAGCAAAAACGTGAAGAAAAATACAATAGCTTACTTGTGATTTTTAATGCCAGCCGTTCGGAAAGCGAAATCAAGAAACTCGCAAAGCAATTTCAAGAGCTTGGGAATTATAAAGATGCACCCTCGTTATCAAAAGAATGCAAAAGCAAATATCTTTCGATGAAAGAAGCACGAGAAGAACAAGAGCAAATGAAGGCTACGATTGAATCGTTGTGGGAAAATGCACCAACAATATTCCATGTAAGTGCTTCCGTTATAGCAGTATTGTGGGCACTTATAGTGCCATTTAGATGGGGTGGAATTGGCGAAACATTTTTCTTTATGATTGCAACAGCAGTAATTATAGGCATTCAAACTAAATTAATTGGATTAATAAAAGAAGACGGCAGTTTGCTTTTCACTATAGCAATCGCAGTGTGGTCGTTTGTAATCATTGTTACAGGTGCGGAGACGCCAGAAACATCAGTTATTCCCTTCATTTTATATGGATTTCTAAGTTCAAGTGCTGCAATAATCACATTCCTACGTTCGAGGTGAAAGAGAACAGGCGCATAGGTAAAAAGTGGATTGTGGCAAAAAACTGTACATCCCAGCAAAGATACTTAAAACTAAAACAGAGAGTTGCATTATCTCGGATTATATACAAATCTGTCCAGAGATAACTCATATAGCGATGAGCGACAATAAACAGATTTAAGGAGTCATTGAAATGGAAGAACAGAGTATTGTAAGAGGTGTGATTGTTACGATAGTAGGCGTAATGACTTTAGGGATAGGAATTGGATTCATAATTCTCCCCATAGGTATTTATTTAATCGTCAAGGTCAAAAAACACAACGCAATCTTAATGCAAAGCTTACCAAAGCTCGAAGGCGATAATACGATACAGTATCAACACTATCTTGATGTAATCGAAGCATTAAAAGAAAAAGGCTACGAAGTTAGAGATGGAATTTCTACAAACAAAACAAAAGGTAATTCTGTTATCACGAGAAATGGTTTAGAGTATGCAATGCTCATATACAATAATCCTCCCGGTGCTTTAGCATCCATTGCTAAATTTGCAAGCGATGCGGATTTTAGCGATATTTATGTGGCGCAAAAGATGGTAGAGACGTTGAGCGAGCAATTCCACTACTACTACGAAACTTTTGTCGCAGAACACAGAAATTATGAGATGCCAGATTATTATTCTCAGAGATTATTAGATTATTGTCCTGACGATAGCCTTGTATATGCGGTTGTTTTTGGCAATCCTGAGCCGAATGACGATGTATTTTTGGAATGGCTAAATATAAGGAAAATCGTCATTGATGTTCTTGATTAAGTAACCTGCTAGGGCGAGAAGCGAGGAAACGATTTATGGATACATCAACAATTCCGAAAAGCTTAACCTCTCCGTCTAGAATGCTAACCATTAAAGAAGAATGGGGTATTGTTCCTGATTATGTGCAAATTTCAATAAAAACAGACAGAGCCACAGGAGAGCTTTTTGGCGAGAACATCGAAACAGGACACAGTTACACCATTCGGGAATTGTCAAGCCTAGCTAATGATGGCGATATACATGCTCAATGTGCTATGGGGGATTATTACTCTGCTCCGGGTGAAAGTTTTGACCCAAAAAGTGCGTGTATGTGGCATGAAAAAGCTGCGCAACAGGGACACCCAAAGGCACAAGGTCTTTTTGCGGGAGATTGTATTGTGGGGCTTGGTACAAAAAAGGACATTGCAAAAGCAGAGTTTTGGGCTAAAAAATCCGCCGCCCAAAACAGTCCCACCGGAATGTCTGTTTTGTGTCATTGTTGCCTTGCAAAAGATGATTACTCTGCGGCTGTGTATTGGCTTGAAAAAGCAATAAAATACGGCTATCCCGATGGCGAATCCTTATTGAACGACATCCGCGAAATACACCAAACAAGCGGACAACCTAAAGTGCGAGAACAGGACATGGAATTATATTTGTCTGATAATGCTTCTTCCGTTGACCCTTATAAAAATGAATGCAGGGGGGAAAACTTTCAGTTTTCAACTAAAAGTTTGGTCGAAGCAGACACAAACTTTGACAAAATTTTCCCAATGCTTCAAAATATGTATCACAACCATCCTAAAGCGTTCACCGCCCCACAAATTTTTAGAAGCCTTGCGGTGGATTTGCTCGAAAACGATAGCAGATTTAAGGGTATTATACGGTGGTTGGTAGTTTCATTATTTGAACTTAGCGCGCTAACTCTACTCAAAGAAAGCCATAAAAACGGTGATGGTTTTGCGAGGCACAAGTTGGTTGACAGGCTTATAAATGAAGGTGCGCCTCCTGCTCTGGCTAAAGAAGTGGTTGCGTATATAACTCTGTTGGCAGAAATGGACGCACAACAGGAAACAAGATAAGGACTAATTAAGGCCTAATCCAAATAATTATCCATATTCCGTACTTTTTTTTGAGGGCAAACCGATTTATATTCTTCTTTTATTTTTTCGTGCTGCTCGCCACCTAACGGCACTATTGCTAAAGTATATCCAAGTGGATGTAGTGTTTTAAGCATGTTGACTATTTCCGTTACATCCATAGCCTCCATCTGTTCTAGCGCAAGCGGGTCAACATCAAACCTTTTTGCTAGGTCATCTACCGATATACCTTCCTCTTTCCTCGTCTTTCTGATTTTATATCTTAGTATAGTTGCAAATTGAAGGACTTCAAGTACAGCGTCATCATTACCTTTAAATGCGGTAATATAGTCTGAAACAATACTTGCCCAACTTTGGTCGCTCACTTTATTCTCCACCCCTTCACATGCAAAAAACAATATAAAATATATTTTAACATAGTGAGTCAACTAAAAAACAAACTGGAGGAAGAAAAATGGCAGACAAAAAAATGGATTTCCGGCGTGAAGTAAGTACCCGTGGCGATGAAGTTTATAACAACAGCACAATACTGAATGGTCTAATCGCGGATATATTTACCGATGATATAAAGATATTAAATCGCATGAAAGCAGCCGTGTCTGCTGGCGTTCACTCCAGTGTTCTTGCCTTGCGGTCTTGTACACCTGCTCTGTTAGACTTAGAGATTAAGAAAATATCACAGTCTTATTCAGACAACTTTGATGTGATGGAATCAAGCGCGCAAGAAGTTGTGTGTTTGTTTGCTTTTGGCTTAGGCTTGGTTGGTGATTATAATGTTGACAATTCAACAAAGGTACAAGCACCTACTCCTAACACGCCTAAAGATGTCTCTCCAACAAAAAGTGTAGACGCGCCATCACAAAAAGCCAAAGACCTAGTTTTAAGTAAAAAAAGAGAGCCGCTAAAACAAACTATTGCTAACTTAAAAAATGATATAAAAAATTTGCGAATCAGTATTCGGGCTGTAGATGATAAGCTTAGGGACACCGAAAAAAACATAAGGGATTGGGATAATGATGACTCATATGGGTATTCAGATGTAGATATCTTTCGTGAATCACGAGATAGGATATTATATGGGGGCACAGACTCCTCTGGACACCATTATACAGGTTTATTTAACGACCGAAAAAAGCAAGAGGATGAAAAATACGCACTTGAAACCCAAATCCGCGACATTGAAGAAAAAATCACAGATTGCAATGATGCATTAAAAGAAGTTGAAGATGATTTTAGAATGTCCGCCGATGCACAGGTTGAATCCTATTACGAAGATTTACATGCTAAAATGAAGGTTGCAGATGTAAAAGAAATATGCAAGTGGTTAAGCGATAGATTTAAAGAACTAGATGGGTATAAGGATTCGGAAAATTTAGCAAAAGACTGTATGGAGCAACCGCTTCGTATTGAGTATGCCTCACTTATTAAGGCTAAAAATACTGCTAAAACCGAAACCGCTCTGTTAGATTTGGCGCACAAATTTAATGCAATGAAGGGTTTTAGAGATACAGCAAAATTAGCAGAGGAATGCAAAGCACAAGCCCTGCAAATTAAGTATGATGGGCTTGTAAAGGAAAAATCAAACGCCAAACTCGTACATGAGTTTGAGGAATTGGTAAAAAAATTCAAAAGCATGAATGGTTACAAAGATACACTCGAGTTAGCTAAACAATGTGAAACTTTGGCTATTCAAACAAGATACGATACACTAATGCAAGTAAAGGCTCATGCAAAAACAGAAAATGATTTCATAAGTTTGGCTCAAAAATTAAGAGATATGAAAGGTTTTGCAGACACCGCCGAATTAGCTGAACAGTGCGGAACTCTCGCTGTTAATGCAAAATACGATGCATTAATACAGGAAAAAGCCAGTGCAAAGACAGAGCAAGAATTTCGTGAACTTGCAAAAAGATTCAAAGCCATGAATGGCTTCTCGGACTCGAATAAACTAGCTGAACAATGCGAGGGTCTGGCGATGCAAACAAAATACAATGTTTTGGTGGAGTGCAAGTCATATGCTAAAAAATTGACAGATTTCCTTGAACTTGCACATGAATTTAATACAATTCGCAGTTTTGCTGATTCTGCTTCATTAGCGGATGAATGCGAAACACATTCACAAGAAATACAATCACGATTTGATACGTTGAAAGAGGAAATGGCTCAAGCGAAAACAGAACAAGAGTATAATGAGTTGGGTATTAAGTTTAATGAAATTGAATGTTATGGATTTGATGATGCCTCTAAGTTGGCAAGAGAATGTCAGGCGAGTGCGCTAAAAATCGCATATGATTCCTTAGTTTATGCTTCAGAAAAGGCTGAAACTAAGGACGAATACATTGAGTTGGCAAAAAAATTTAGAAATTTTGACGTTCTTTATGAAAGGGCTGCGGCATTTGCTCGTGAATGTGATAAAAAGGCAGAAGAATTAGCACAAGTAGAACAGTGGAAGAATCAAGGTCTATGTCGGTATTGTGGTGGAATTATCGGAGGAATGAAAAAGCTGTGCGAATCATGCAAAAGGCAAGGTTTATGCCGTTATTGTGACGCTCCTTTGGGTGGTTTGCTAACAACAAAATGCACATCCAAATCCTGTAATCGTCCACACAATGCAAATAAAGTTTTGGTATAGCGTTTAATATAGCAGGGGGTAGATGAAAATATTAAAAAGTATATTTGGTACGAGTGGCAAGATAAATTCGTATTATTATACGCGTCTTTCTGGTTGGCAAAAAACAGCATATATATCAATTATGCAGGGAATTATTTCGTATAGCAAAAAGATAAAAATTGCGCCAATGTCGAGCAATGAAATAGCTCTTGTGTATAACTATATATTAATGGATAATCCCATGATTTTTCAAACTTCCTCATATAGCCTAACAAGCTCCCCCGAAATGAACAAATATATTGTCGCCCCAATATATAAATACTCAAAGGGCGAAGCGAGGGAGTATGAAAATGCGGTTATGGAGTACCTAAAAAAATTTGACGCGGTAAAATCAAAAAGCGATACAGAAAAAGAGCTTTTCATTCACGATTATTGTGTAAAAAAAATTAAATACGATTATTCCTTTGGGGAACATGCCTATTCTGTGTTGGGGGTGGTGCTAAACAACACAGCGGTATGTGAAGGGATTGCAAAGTTTGTAAAACTTGCGTTGAATTATCTTGGGGTGAAATGCCTTGTGGTTAGCGGAGAAGGGCGAAACCCTGTGAGGGGAGAAGCGGAAAAACACGCTTGGAATATCGTCAAACTAGGGGATAACTCGTACCACCTTGACGTTACATTTGACTTATGCCTTTCTGATAGAATAAATCGTTATGACTATTTTAATCTCTCCGATGATGATATAAAACGTGACCATGTAATAATCAGCGATTCTCCAAAATGTGCGTCTTTGGGAAGCGATTACTATTCCATTAGCAAACAAGTTGTTAATAGCCCAAAAGAAATGAAAAACTATATCGCGGATAATTTAAGGCACGGCAATAAAAGTATTCTTTTTAAGATTGCTAATGCGGATGAAGTTGACAATATCGAAGATAGGGTATTAAACGCTGCAATCGGTTTATATGAGGAAATTATAAATGAAAATGGAAACGTTGAATTGCATTACAACATAGGACAGATGATTTTTGAGGTCAATTTTAGCTAGAGTAAAAACGCCGACAGCAGGGGGTGAGGATGTGTCAAATAACCAAAACGAAAGCAATGGAGGGTGTCTGCTTTTTTTTATAGACTTTATATTCAATATAATTAGAAATCGAAAAATTCGTAAGTACAACAAACATGCTAGAGGATTGGAGCAATACCAAAAAATAACTACAGATGCCTTGTTTCCTTCCGATTCATATCAAGAAAACATCATCGTTTCAGGTGGAGATGTAGTAGAGAGAGCTACATTTAGTGAGAGAATTTTAAGAAACGCTGTTATCCGCAATCGTGCGGTTATTATTCTGCACATATCAAATTGGAACTTAGAGAAAATGATTGCTTCCAATGGCTTCGGTATGATTTCAAACAAAAACAGCAAAACATTTGACCCTTTTACCTCGTTTGAGTTGCAAGAAATTTGCCAAGTAGTTTTGGATACGTGTAAAGAAAAATATGATATAAAACCGACAGGGCGATATATTTTACAAGTTGTCTATGATTTATTATCTGCAAAGAAGATGCGTCCGTATTTTGCTAATTACGCTGATTTTACTTATCATCAGATGGCAAGCAGGATTAACGATAGTTTAACAGCAGGGGAAATAACACAATCTCAAGCAACAGATTTAAACTCATTACTTATGATGGGGCAATCTGAAATATCAAAAATAGATACCTTTTTTTCAGACATGAAGTCCCAAATAGGCCATATCGCCGCAACAAATCCCGCAGGAGTGTCGGCTCAAAGTGTGTTGTATGCAATAAAATCCGGAAAGACGTTATGTATTGATTTGAATTCTTCCGCAAATGTAATGCTCATTGAAATGATTGTAAATTCTTTAACCATTGCTATGAGTAGAGGATATGAATTTTCATTGTATTTAGATGATGTTGCTATTGCCAACAATGAAATGTTGAAAAACGTGCTGTGTCAAAAATCAAACCATAACAACATTATCTTCTCTAAGGATTTATATGCTTTACTTAATGGTAAAGAGGATTTGTTTTCTACTATTGTGGGAGAAACGGAAAAAACAGTCCTTCTTTCACATGGCTCGCATTTAAGTTGTGAAAAATGGGCTAAGTACATCGGGGAATATGAAAAAATTGATGTATCTCACAATACAAGCGGAGGTTTTTTTGCAGCCGGTCAGTGGGGTTATAGCAGTAATTTGGGGCAGACCATGACAAACAAGAGAGAGTATAAAGTAAATCCGGAAGAAATTAATCGCCTTCCCCATGGGCAAGTGTTTGTATATGATAATCGAAATGGTAGCTTAATTCAAGCAAATGTGATTTGAGGTCTTATATTATGAGTAACTGTGATAACCATTGGTGTGAAAATTATAGTAGTGGTAAGACAAAATGCGAAGGGTGCAAGAAGCATAACAATGCAAAAGATAGGTTTGATTTGCGCGTAATACATAGGCGCAAAGTGCTTGAACAAACAGGGGTTTTAGAGCCTTCACAAAAAAAAGAAAATGGAATTTCACGATAGATATATTTTGTTAAACAGAAATGAGGAAATTTTATGATTCCAGAGCAAGCACCTCCGCCACCACAACAAAACACACCTGCGGAAGTTCAAAGTATCAGTGCGGAGCATTCCCATCGGATAGAATCTCCCGTTGAAAGTGCAATAGATGATTTTAATCAAACAAATGCCGACAAAGGGGTTTTTGCTCGAATGTCGGATGCACAAAACATGAATAATAGCGTTGAAGGTATTGCAAACGGCGTGGCAGAAGCTAAACGAGCGAAAGACAGCGGAGAGGAAACACTTGCTATTGATAATAAGTTAAAAGGACCGGGTTATAACGAACGCCCAGATGAAAACCTCTCCGTTTCTACAAGCGAAGCTGAATCCAGAGAATATGTAGAGTCCACAGCATTTGTAACAAGCGAAACGCAGCGCATTGAGTCTGCACAAGCTGCCGATGAAATTACAAATCGCTTGGCAGACGCACACCCTGCAAATAAGATTGCAGACGCAATAGTAGATGGCACAGAAAAATCCTCAAAAACAGAACAATTAAGTAGTTCTACTAATAAGGGAATAAATGATTTTAGGTCTGCAAAAGCAGAGGGGGCTACAGATGGAGCTACAAACGATAATTTGCAACAACCCGATTCACAATCTAAGTCTGACAACAAGGGGATAGGAAGTTTTCGTACCGCAAAGTCAGATAGCACAGCTAAAGGTAGCGAAGGTAGTTCTTCCGCTGTAGGGAAAAGCGAGGGAAATGCAACAACAAATAATGGACAAATCAGATGAAAGCATAAATTTAGATAACAGGGGGCAGAAAATGGTGTTTGCCAATTACGATATCGCACTTGAAATGCCAGAAATAGGACGCATTTATCCTTTTGGCTGTTATAATTGGCGTGTGCTTGACACACAAAGCGACAAAGTTTTTTTACTCAGTGAATACATTTTAGAATTTAAAGAGTATTGTAGCGAAGAATATGCAAACCGTATATATTCTTCTGTGACATGGGAAAAATGCACATTACGTTCGTACCTTAATAATGAATTTCTTAATAAGTTTAGCCAACTCGATAAAAGTAGAATTATTGAAACAACCGTAAAAAACTCACATAACCTTTGGTATGGAACGAGGGGTGGCAGAGACACCATTGACAAAGTTTTTTTATTGAGTGTTGATGAGGTTGAGAAGTACCTTGGGAATAATGATGACTATAGAAGCAGAATCCGAAAACGGTGGATAAATGGCAATATAGTAAAACACAGAAAAGGGGCACTTGTATCAAATATTAACAACGAAATAAGAACAGCAACTTATTTTGATGTACGAACTCATTCATGGTGGCTTCGTACACCCGGAAGAAATTCAGATTATGCTACTCGTGTTGATAGAAAAGGTGTCATATATGTGGGAGGGGAAAGCGTTGAATGTTCATTTAAGTTTGGTGCTGGTGTACGCCCTGCTTTGTGGTTGAATATAGGCGAATTAAATGAGGTGACAGCATGAAACCATCTACTCGTTTACTGTATGGAAATGAAATATCTCATAATATGCCACCGAATAAGAGTGCATCAATACGTGGTGCAAATGTTAAGTTGTCCGGTGTACACCAAGGAAAACGTGCAGATTTTATACTAGACGAAGATTGCCTCAGCAAGCACACTATGCTTATAGGCGGCACAGGCTCTGGTAAAACAACTTTATTTTATCACTTTGTAAGTCAGTTAAAGCGTCAAATGACAGAAAATGATGTAATGATTTTGTTTGATAGTAAAGGTGATTTCTTTTCTAAGTTTTATGATAGCAACGCGGATTATGTTATTGGAAATTCATCTCAGTATAGAAACATATCTCAACACTGGAATATATATAAAGAAGTTCTTGCCGATGGTTGGGGAGAAAAAGACTTTATTATTAATACCCAAGAAATATGCAAGTCCTTTTTTGAGGACAGAACGAAAAATACAACAAATGCTTTTTTCCCAAATGCAGCGCGAGATTTATTGGCAGCAATTATCGTAACTTTTATACGCGAAGGGATAAAAGACCCCGACATTAAACAAGAATTTTTCTACAATAACGCTTTAAAAGAATTTTTGGATTTGTCTAACAGCCAAATGATTATGGATTTGTTAGAGGGTAGTCCCGATGCTAATGCAGTCAGGTCATATATAAGCGGGGATAACGCCCAATCACAAGGGGTAATATCAGAAATGTATTCGATTGTCCGAGAAATTTTAATAGGTGTCTTTGCTGAAAAAGGGGCTTTTTCTCTACGCGAATTTGTGAGGAAAAAAGGAAATAAAACCTTGTTTATCGAATATGACCTTTCTATAGGCTCAATGCTTACACCTGTCTATCGTTTAATGTTTGACCTTGCACTAAAAGAAGCACTCGGCAGAAATAAGCAGTCGGGGAATGTGTACTTGGTCTGTGATGAATTTAAGCTATTGCCTCATTTGCGGCACATAGATGATGGTGTGAATTTTGGGCGCAGTTTAGGGGTTAAAGTATTTGCCGGAGTTCAGAGTATTGAGCAGTTATATGAAATCTACGGACAAAGCCGTGGCAGAAATATAGCGGCGGGATTTTCCTCTGTGTATGCTTTTCGTGCTAACGATACCGCTACTAGGGATTTTGTATCGGGATTATTCGGTAAAAATATTGTACTTGAACAATACCAACGGCTAGATAACCAAATGATAGAGGAAAAACGAAACGGATTCACAGTTGAGGATTGGGAGCTAATTGATTTAAATGTAGGAGAAGCCGTTGTTGGTTTACCGTTTGCAAGGCCGTTTAAATTTCACTTTGATGTTTATACTTAATGCTAATGTTCAGTTTTTTGAGTGATATTGCGTTTAAACACAAACTGCGCTATTCTTGTAAAAAATAGTGAGAGGAAAATGTTTATCATGCCAGCCTCACATAATCAACGAGCAAGACCATTATATGTAATGAAAATATTACTTGAAAAAACAGATATACAAAACACACTTTCAATGAATGAATTGCTTGACGAACTTGCCGCACATGATATTACTGCGGAGCGTAAATCTATTTATTCTGACTTAGAAACGTTAAAGCAATATGGCTTAGACATAAAAACCATACGAAGTAAAACCACAAGCTATTATATTTCAAACAGACAGTTTGAACTCCCCGAATTAAAGCTTTTAGTTGATGCTGTGCAATCATCACGCTTTATCACAAAAAAGGAAAGCGATGACCTAATTTCAAAATTATCTTCCTTGGCAAGCTTGGCTCAATCACGGAGCTTAAAGCGAAAAGTTTATGTGTCGGGCAGACCAAAATCATCAAATGAACAAACACTCTATAACGTAGATGTTATTCATTCGGCAATCATTGACGACAAGGCCGTTGCTTTTAAATATTTTGACTATGATGTGCGAAAAAAGCGCGTATTCCGCAAAGATGGTGCGGTTTATCTGGTGACACCTGTTTCGTTATGTTGGGACAGCGACAAATATTACCTTGTCGCATTTAGTACAGAACACAACGATTTTCGCCATTACCGAGTAGACCGTATGAGCGATGTTGCGTTATCAGATGAGCCGACCGCCGATATTGGCATAAAAGGTTTTAATATCGCAGAATACAGCAAGCGTATGTTTGGCATGTATGGCGGTGAAGTTATACGTGCAACGCTTATGTTTGATAATGCTCTTGTAAATGTAGTGTTAGATTATTTCGGTAGTGACGTTGTGATTATCCCACAAGAAGCGGGACAATTTGAAGTTTCGGTAGATGTATCTGTCAGCCCGGTGTTTTTAGCGTGGATTTTTCAGTTTGGCAAACGTGCCGAAGTAAAATCCCCAAACAGTTTAATTTCTGCTATGAAAAAGCTACTCGAAGAAAATATGCAAACTTACTCCGAAAAACCCAACAAATAAGCGACATAAAAAAATTTTACATAAATTCAAGCAAAGTCCGTACAATCGGACAGTCGTTGTGGTACAATAAAAACACCGAACAAACAAGCGGTGTGCAGCACCGCAAATTATTTTCGCGGATTACGCAAATATGCGTAATCTATAAAGGAGGGTAGTTTTACATGAGCGAAACAAATTTTAGTAGCTTCTTGCGAGAAAAAAGAAAATCTCGTCATCTTACGCTAAGCGAAATGGCGGAAAAATCTGGTATATCAATAGGGTATTACAGCGATATAGAATATGGGCGACGCAACCCACCCGACCGTGAAATTTTAGACAGAATGATAAACGCGCTTAATGTGCCTGAAGCAGACAGAATAATTTTTTACGATTTAGCAGGACAAGCTCGCGCAGAAGCGCCTACAGATTTATCGGAGTATATAAACGAATACGACGAAGTGCGTATTGCTCTACGCTTAGCGAGAAATAAAGGCGACCCAAATGTTTGGTGCAAAGTAATAGACCTAATCGAAAAAGAGGGGGTGTGACCGATGGTTAAGTTAAACACGAGTTATTCATTTTCGCGTGTGCCATACATTGGCTACGATGCTTTGGATAGTTACGCTGAAGAAGTCGTTGCAGATTTCGCACCAGAATTATTGAATAACCCCTCCGTTTTAAATGCAGAAGCATTTTTGGAATTTTACCTTGGCTTATCAACGAGGTATTGCAATATAAGCCACAGTAAACAAGTCCTTGGTGTGATTGCGTTTAACGATGGATTGCTTGAAGTTGCAAACGAAGAAACAGGTGGCAACGAGGCTATTATCGTAGAAGCGGGTACAGTAGTTCTTGATTCTTCACTTACAACAAAACGGAATAAGCCTCGCCTACGTTTCACCTCCATGCACGAAGGCTCGCATTGGTTGATTCATAAAGAGGCATTTGCGAAAGATAACCCTCTTGGTATTGCCGGGGCATATGGGACATCATTTGTTGCCGCCAAGGAAGGTCGTGTTGATTACAGCCGTTCTACGAAAGAACGGACGGATATAGAGCGGATTGAACGCCAAGCGGATTTTCTTGCGTCGGCAATTCTTATGCCTCGTCCTGCATTGCGGGAAGCATACCGCGAGTTTTTTCATTCACATGGCGAAAAAGCCCGTAGAATCATAAAAGGTTGCGGAAATCCATTGGATGATGTTTTTGCGGCAAAATTGCCACAATATATAGCTGACCTATTTGGCGTTTCCAAGCGAGCCGCATTAATTCGTCTTGAAAAATTATCTGCTATTGTAGACAACAAAACATGGCGTGGTGCGCGACATTAATTTTTATTCGCATTTACGCAAATATGCGTAAATAGCTGCAAAAAGTGGGGGAATGCAAAAATGGATATTAGCAGTACACGAAAGAATGAATTTCTTCTAATCATAAACGGCGTTATACCCGAAGCCATGCCACTTGTAGCGTATCGCCGAACGGAGCGGAGTGGTCTTGAACGACGGAAGATTATAAAGTGTCCTCATTGTAGGGAAACGCTTACTGATGTGGACAGAGATACTTCGGTACAAATTTTCAGAAGAAAAAGATTGCGACAAAAAAATCTAAGCCCATACCCAAGCCAAATATTTATGAAGTGCGATTCTTGTAAAAATGAAATAGGTATCATTATTAACATGGAAGGTTTTGTTGCATAAGCGTGATTTCACATAAAAACTGAATATCTAAGCACTGCTTTTCGTCATAGCCGTTAAGCAGTGAACAGCCCATCGTTGGTGAAATTTACGACGGTTAAACTGCGCTCTCACGGTAATCTGAAATCCTCGCTCGGAATATGGGCGACATGACAACGGCTGCGGTGTAGTGGATAAGGGCTTAACCGTTTCTGTACGCATACTCGGTGCAGGCGGGCAGGTATTATTCTATTTGTTTACTGTTTTTGTAAACCGTACCAAGCCCGCATAGTTTAAGACTACAATGCCCGCGAGTCCGACAAACGGCAACTTTATGTTGCTTGTTTTCGGGCTTTTTATTTTGCCGCGTTTTAGCTATGTACACATAAATTGCCGTTTGTACGGACTCCAAAAGGAGTTTATACAATGGCAATTTTTAGTTCCCTACAACCCCACGCTCGTTCCCCGCCTTCTCCATTCGATTTTAGAAATTTTCAAAAATCGAATGGAGGAAAAGAAAATGTACGAAAAACAGAAATTTTATTTGCGTACAGGAAACAGGCTTATTCCCGTTTCGGAAGAAGTTTACTACGAATATTACAGGATGGCGCGGCGCGAACGTTACCTCGAAGAACGTGACACCGAAAAAGGGCTTACTTTTTACAACGCTTTGGATACGGATGAAATTCTTGGCGAGGATATGATTCCCGACACTTTTGCGGAAAGTGTGGAGCGTTTGGCGTTTCAACGTGTTTTCACGGAAAAATTGCGCGACGCAATGGAAATTCTTTCGGAGGACGAGAAAAATTTTATTCATCTTATTTATTTCTCAAACTTCGGAGAAGGTGTTTCCCAACGCGAAGCCGCAAAAATGCTGGGTATTTCACAGCCTGCGGTTAAAAAGCGTCACGACAAAATTATTGCCAACTTGAAAAAATTTATGAAAGTTTAAAATTCTTGGTTATCACCCCCCTCACTTTTTCGGCTTAGTAGTGAGGGGGTTTTTTCTACCCCTCCGCACATTGACAAATACCTAGTGAAATTCGGCTTGGTCATATCGAAGCAACGGGTACGGGAATCGCCATGTTGTACGCCACGACCGCCCGACATATATGTCGGTGACGAGAGCGTCCCTTCGTCTTTGCAACACGCAAAAGACCGGGCAAATAAACAACATGGGCAGATGATAATGATACGCCCCTAAGAAAACTAGGGTCGAGCAGCGCGGAGGCGCGATTCGAGGAAGCGTCGTGTAGGTTGGGATAGACCTATGGGAGCTTTCGTGTGTAGTCAAGAACTACAGCCCGCTGTTTGCCCCCGCGTTCGGGGCGCGAGTACAAATTGGACGTAAAATACAAAAACTTCTTACCGTCTAAAAAATTTTTAAATAATAAAATTTCTCGACGGTTTTGATATTGAGGGCAAACTCGTTTTGCCCTTACCACAAAACCGCCGAGTATTATGAATGGAGCGTTTATCTTGAATACAAACATCAAGCGTGAAATATCTCGGAACATTCCGCGTGATATGACGATTCAATTTTCTAATAACACTGTACCGCTGTTTACAGCCTATGGTTGCGTACTTTTGGAGCGCGACACAGGAAAAAGCTACATTTATACAGCGGTAAATCTGAAAAACCGCAAGCGCGAAGTAATCAGCAGGCGTTCAACACCGCTTACTACGAACGGCGTTTCGGCGATAGCGGAAAAAATACGCATGTCAAACGTCGCCGGAGCAGGCAAAATGGAAGCCGACAGGGTTTTCGGTGATAAAATGGCACAGGAAAACTGTAAAGATATTCTTTCTTCGCTATTTTGCGAAATTCTGCCGCAATGCGGATTCAATATCCGCGACGCGCAAATTTCTCTTGCAGATGAAATCTTGGACGCGATTAGCCGTCGTTCAATTTTCCTCGCAGAAGCGGAGGTCGGCACGGGAAAAACTCTTGCGTATCTTGCGCCTGCGATTATCGCCAAGCGCGGTAGGCTTAACTGTTACTGGAATATGAGTTTTTACACCGGCTCTCCTTATGTTGAAATGGCACATATGCCCATCGTTGTTGCAACTTCGAGCATAGCCCTTCAAAAAGCTATCATCACGGACTACATTCCTCAACTTTCGCAAATCCTTATGGATTACGGCGTTATCAAAACTCCGCTTACTGCCGTATTGCGAAAAGGGCGCGAGCATTACATCTGTGAAAGAAAATTGCGGGCGCATATTCTTTTTGAGCGGAACGCCGCAACAAAAGAAACGCTGGAAGAATTATTGTCGCCTCGCGCTTCAATAGACCTTGCCGAAGCAGATGGGCTTACGCCTTATGTTAAAAGGAAGATATGCGTTCCAGACCGTTGCGATAAGCATTGCCCGCACCGAGCCGAGTGCCAATATCTACGCTTCCGCGAACAGTCAGAATCACCAAATATTGATATTCAAGTGTGCAATCATAATTATCTGCTTGCAGATGCAATGCGCCGCTCAAGCGACCAACGCCCAATTATTCCAAATTATCAAATGATAATCATTGACGAAGCTCATAAATTTCTGCAAGCGGCACGTTCGATGTACGGTGTGGAAATGTCCGTGTCGTCATTATTGGAAATCAAAGAAATGGCATACGCACTAAAATTCAGAAACGGCGCGGCACAGGATGAAATCCGCACAGTTGCCGACAAATTAGCGGGGCAGGCTTGCCGATTGTTTCGCCGATTGGAAGAACAGACACAAAGCGACGACACCGACAGCGAAGCCGAGCGTTTTTCCGCCGCAATAGACACAAGCGCGTCGCGGAATTTACGAAACATTCGTGATATGTCAGACAGTTTAATAGAAATGCTACAACACGAAGCTCTCGCTGGAAGCGGTTTGGGACGCAAATCACAGCTATTGTGGGAGTTGGAGCAAATCCGTAACCAAGCCACAATACTCGCACACCATGACGACCTCATTTGCTGGGTTGAAATTGACAGCGATTGCCGTTTATGCGGAATCCCAAAAGATTTGAGCAGACGGCTATACGACGACCTTTGGAGTAAGGGCGTACCGACCATTCTTACGTCGGGCACACTATCTGCGGCGGGTGATTTCTCATATGTAAAAAAATCCTTGGGGATAAATTACGCAAGTCGTTATCGGGTTTTGGAAACGAGTAAATCATCACCCTTTAACTACGCGGAAAACGCGCTAATCTACATCAGTGCAGATATGCCGTTTCCTAACCAAAGCGACAGGGATTATATTTTCGCCGTCGCAAATGAAATTGAACAGCTTTTGTATGCGTCCCACGGTCATGCCGCCGTTTTGTTCACAAGCTATAAAGCGATGGATATGGTTTTGGAACATCTCGAAGATAGAGGGATTCCCTTTCCGATGTTCCGCTTGGGCAAGGGCAATATAAAGGAAATAGAACACTTTAAACAGAGCGGAAACGGCGTTTTATTCGCGGCGGGGTCGTTATGGGAAGGTATAGATATTCCGGGTGATACGCTTTCAAATGTGATTATCGTAAAGCTACCCTTCGCCGTACCCGACCCCATCGGCGAATACGAGCAGACTTTATACGACAGTATGGACGAATACAAAGATTGCGTCATAAAGCCGAATATGCAAGTTCGGCTAAAACAAGGTGCAGGCAGGGGAATCCGCACAGAGTACGACACCGCGATTATCTCTATAATAGATATTCGCGCAAACAAAACGTACAAAGGCATTACACTGGATGCCCTGCCAAACTGTCCTGTTACAAATAAAATCGAAGATGTTGAAAGATTTACGCGAGTAAAAAAATCTGCGGAATACTTTGCATAATCACACATGGCGGCTTGTCCCAACTTGGTACAAGCCGCCAAATTTTTGAACGGAGGCGACCATGTACGAAAATATATACCCCGCCGCATTATATGACATTCGCAACGTGCGGGTAAATTCGCAGTTGCCGAAACGCGAAAAAATCGCGGAACATGTTCGGCAAATTGGCAACCCATATCATTATAAATGCGGAAAATTCACAATCACGGAGAAATTTCAAAAAAACGGCCCCTCAATCGAACAATGCCTGCAAGGGATGATGGCGTGAAAAAATTAGCGACAAACTCGACTTTCCCAAAAGGCTTGCCGTAAAATTACACTTGGAAAAGGAATTTACGGCAAGCCCGCAGCCTTTGGTTTTTAGGGAAAGTGTAAAAATCGAAGGAGGCAAATTATGCAGAAAATTAAGTACAAGGCGATAAAATACATTCGCCTGTCCAGTGCGGACGACAAGCAAGGTGAAAGCGATAGCGTTGGAAATCAACGTAGACTGATTGACGATTTTCTCAAAAACCACCCCGAAATCGAAGTTGTCGGCGAAAAAGTGGACGACGGATTTTCGGGAATCCTTTTCGACCGCCCGGCATTCAAAGAAATGATGACGGACATCGAAGAAGGGCGCGTAAACTGCGTTATTACTAAGGATTTATCAAGGCTCGGACGGGAGTATATTGAAACGGGGCGTTATTTGCGCCGCGTGTTTCCCGCTTATGGAGTTAGATTTTTGGCGATTAACGATAATATTGATACGCTAAATGATAGCGGCGACGACCTTACCGTTTCTTTAAAATCCATCATAAACGACGCATACTGCCGCGATATTTCTATCAAAACACGTAGCGCGTTAGATACAAAACGTGCCGACGGTGATTTTACAGGCGCGTGGACGATTTACGGCTACCGAAAGGACGAAGAAAACCGCAACCGCCTCGTAATTGACCCATACCCTGCAAGCGTTGTGCGCGATATTTTCCGCATGAAGCTAAACGGGCACAGCGCGGCGCGGATTGCGGAGATGTTAAACGCAAACGGCGTTATTTCTCCCATTTTATACAAAAAAGCAAATGGGCTTCCTCACCCGAAAAAAGGTTATTCCGACCGCGCCGACGCTAAGTGGTCGCCCAATACTATAATTCGCATTTTACAAAACGAAATTTACACAGGAACTTTAACTCAGGGTAAATTTAGTACGCCAAATTATAAATTAAAGGAAATAATCCAACGACCCAAATCCGACTGGCATGTAATCGAAAACGCACATGAAGCAATAATTGCGCGTCATAATTTTGACCTTGTGCAAAAAATTCTGCGGCTTGATACCCGCACTTCTCCCAACAGTGACAAGGTTTATCTTTTCTCCGGTATACTTGTTTGCGGATGTTGCGGCAATCGCATGACGCGGAAAGCCGTACCGTACAAGGGCGTGAAATATTTTTACTATTACTGCCCTACGACCAAAAAGCGCGGTTGTGTCGGCGGAGTAAATTTAAAAGAATCCGACCTTGTAGAATGTGTTTCAGAAAGTGTAAAGGCGCATATTACAAATATCGCATCGTTGGAAACCCTTGTTGCAAACTTAGATTCTGCGAGGATTGCGCGGGAGCTTGCGGAAAATCTTTCAATTCAAGTTACAGAAAACGAGCGCAGGCTCGAAACAATCCGCGAATTTAAGGCGAAATTGTACGAGAATATGATAAACGGAAATTTATCAAAAGACGAGTACAAATCACTCAAAGGAAAATACGCCAACGACGCAGATACGCTTATTACAGCAAACACACACTTGCAAAAAGAAATAGAATCCGTACTCGATTGTAAGCATGAACGCCTTACATGGATGGAGCATTTCAAACAATTCGCTACTCTCACCGAAATTGACCGAAAAACTGTGATTCACTTAATCCACAGTATTCGCGTACTCGGTAAAACGGAGCTGGAAATTACTTTTAACTATCAATCTGAATACGAGAACGCCTCCGCGCTTCTTCGGAAGGAGGCGGCGTAATGGCTCGTACAAGCAGAAAAAATCAACCCGACGTTTCCGAAAAATCACCGCAAAAAATTGCATTCCGTGCTGGGGCATATGTACGGCAATCCGTTGACAAAAAAGACCGCGGCGAAACAATCGAAACACAACAGGCGATTATTAACGCATTTCTGACCGAATATCCCGACATCGAATTGAAGGACGTATATATTGACAACGGACACAGCGGCCAGTCATTTGAACGCCCATCATTTCAACGTATGATTGCGGATATTGAAAGCGGGAGAATAAATTGCTGTGTTACAAAGGATTTATCGCGGCTCGGCAGAAACGCCATTGATTCGGGCTACTATGTGGAAAAATTCTTTCCCTCAAAGGGTGTGCGGTTTATTGCAATTACGGATAACTACGATTCTGCCAATGGCAACGGCGGCGGGATTATGGTTAGCCTAAAAAATATGATTAACGAGGCATATGCCTTGGACATCAGCCGTAAAATTAAGTCAACCTTCCGAATGAATATCAGCAAAGGTGCGTTTGTGGCAGGGTCTGCGCCATATGGCTATTTAAAAAGCCGCGAGGATTGTCACAAACTTGTGGTAGACGAATATTCCGCGTCAATCGTTCGCCGCATATTTGAAATGGCGGCGGAGAAGAAACCTCACAAGGATATTTTGGCATGGCTTAATAATAACGAAATTATCCCTCCTCGACGCTATCTACACTCCATCGGTGCGGCAACAGGAAAGGAAGTTGGTGCGCAAACAAAGTGGTGGAATCTCCGTGCTGTACGTGATATTTTACGAAATCAAATGTACTGCGGAGATATGATACAGGGAAAAAGCCAAATTGTCGGCGGTATTCAAAAAAAGCTGCCCAAATCGGAATGGACGATTACGGAAAACACGCATACCGCAATAGTCACCCGCGAAATCTTTGCAGAAGCGCAAAAGTTTTGGAACAAACAATCACGACCAACAACGCCGGAATTTCGTACACCAAAAACGGAAAATATTTTTATGCGGAAATTACTTTGCGGAAAGTGTGGACATTTCATGGTACGCAAACGTCTAAGCGAGTGGTCTTACGCTTTCGTTTGCAACACAAGCAAACTCTATACCGAAATGGCTTGCGACGGAAATCGTTTGACGGAAAAATATTTGCGTGGTGTGATTCTTGAAATGTTACGCAAACATGAGCCGCTTCTTCCGCAGACAGAAAATCTTGTCGCCGTCACCGATAATCCGCAAAAATCCGGACTTTCCTCCATAAAATCCGAGATTAATAGAAACAGCCGATTCCTTACAGGGCTATACGAAAGCCTTGTTCTCGGCGACATCACGGAATCTGAATACAAAGACATGAAGGGGGCTTATGAAACAAAAATATCACAACTTTCCTCACAGGAAAATGAATTACAAAGGGCTATCCGACACCAAGCGAAATTATCGCAAGTCAACAAAAGTATTCAATCCGTGGGCGAAGCTACTGACTTAACGGAGGAAATTATTGAGAGGCTTGTTGAAAAAATCACCGCTTATAAAAACGGGCGTATTAAGGTTAAATTTAGCTTCATGGAAGAAATTTCAGTTGGCGGGGAGGTTGCGGCGCATGAGTGATTATGTAATCGCAAAATATATTCGACTTTCACTCGACGATGCAATCTCCGAAAGCTTGAGCATACCCAACCAACGCCTACTTCTCGACAAGCACATTGAAGAACTCGACCTTCCAAACGCTACCGTCATGGAGTTTGTGGATAACGGCTACACAGGCACAAACCTCGAACGCCCTGCCGTGCAAGAAATGCTTGAACTTGTGAGGTGTGGTCGGGTAAATTGCATTATTGTGAAGGACTTTTCGCGGTTTTCTCGTGACGCGATGGAAAGCGGCTATTATATTGAGCAAGTTTTTCCGCTGTATCAAGTGCGTTTTATTGCAATCGGCGAACACTACGATTCTGCCGATTATAAGGACGGCACGGGCGGTATTGACGTTGCTTTTCGCTTCCTAATGCACGAATATTACAGCAAAGACCTCTCGAAGAAAGTACGGACAGCGTTACACGTTCGCATGAAAAATGGCGAACACATCGTTGCAGGCGCAATATATGGCTACCGCAAAAACAACAGTGGTAAATGGGAAGCAGACCCCGAAGCAGCCGAAGTTGTGCGACAAATCTATGAATTGGCGTTGCAAGGATTAACAACATCTCAAATACGCGACAAAATGTTTGAAGCGAAATACCAAACTCCGCGGGAATACTCGAAAATTAAACGAGGCAAGGAAATCACGCCTAAATTCATGTGGTCGGCACAAATGATATGGCGCACACTCACCAACGAGCAGTACACGGGGAGTTACGTTGCCGGGAAGCACGAATCTTCGCAAGTAGGTACAAAATACATGAAAGCCAACGACAGGGAGAAATGGATAATCATTCCCGACAGCCATCCCGCGATTGTGAGCAAAGAAGATTTTGCAACCGTGCAGGAGTTGATACACAATCCCAAGAAATTTGCGAGAAGCAACCACGCACCGAGCAGTCATAGCGAATTGTTACGCGAAAGACGGGAAAAAGGTGAGCTAAAATCCAACATCGTGCCGTATGGTTATGCTATCGCCGAAAACGGCGACTGGCATGTTGATGAAATTGCGGCAAAAGTTATACGCGATATTTTTGAAATGGTCTTGCAAGGCTTATCTATCCGTGATATTTGCGGCAAGCTATACGAATCCAAACAACCCTCGCCGTCGGAGCATTTCAAACTGTTACTCGGAAAAAATATTCAACCGACGTTCCGGTGGACAGAGCTTTACATCCGAGAACTTCTCAAAAACGAGCAGTACACAGGCGTTCGTGTAACGGGAAAATCTTTTCAATCTGAAAACGGAAAAAGGTATCATGTCCCTAAAAGTGAGTGGGTGAAAATCCCCGATAAGCACCCGAAGATTGTGGATAAGGCGACCTTCGACCAAGTGCAGGAAATCCGCACACAAAGCCGAAAAAATATGCAACGGCAAAATAATTTGCTTTCTGGCAAAGTGGTCTGTGGTTGCTGTGGAATTTCTATGTTCTATGGAACAACCACCACTTTTCCGACATATCGTTGCTATTATACTCACGCCGACACACAAGCAGACTGCCACAAAATGAAGGTTACGGCACATGAACTCGACGACGCAGTTATGACCGTCATCAAAGCGAAGGCGCGGCTTGTGTTAGAATCTGATAATTTATCAGAACTTCGCAAGCCGAAATCGGACAATCACAGCACAGTAAATTGCGAAACGCAAATCCGACAATGTGAAGAACAACACCAGCAATTCTACGAGCAATTTATCCAAGGCGAAATTGACCGTGACACATTTAACACCCGCAAAGGTGAGTGTGCGGAGCAAATCGAAAAACTCAAACAGCGGATTACATTTTTAAAGCAAGCCGAAAGTGATAAGCAGGCGAATCAAAAAATAAAATCCGTCGCAAAAGAAGTTTTGCACGAAGCCGCTACACCGAAAGATATTGTTAATGCTCTTGTTGAAAAGGTACTTGTTTTCCCCAACAACAAAATAGAAATCGTATGGAAATTTACAGACTTCGCTACAGAAGCGTAACTCAACACATTTCACAATATGTAATCCACGCACAAAGCCTCTTGCTCACAGGGGGCTTTTGCGTTACAATCAAGAAAACTCTGAAGGGAATATTTAAAATATTTTTTGTATTTAACTTGACTTAGCCGTCTACCTTCGCTACCCATTCTATTATGTCACATATTAAACTATAGCAGTGTAAAATGTAATATGCGCCACTATTATAGTTCTTTATTTTACTTTAGCGCAACATAATTAAATAAGGCATTCTTGCGAAAATTTTTAACCTTGAATAATTTAGCAATTTTCGTAAACCACTGGGCTTCTTGTTCTAACTACTCATTTATCAATTTAACGATAATCATAGACTCATGGTCACAGTAGTTGCCTTTATAGCGTCTTGTAGTATAATTTAAGTGCAAATTATGAATATAATGCGAATGATGAAATATATTTTAATTCCGTAAAATTAAAGCAAACTAGATATGTGAGGTATGCGTTTATGATTGGAAATACGGCTCGTATGCCCAATAATGCGAATGAAGTTATCAAGCAGAGTTCAGTACGTAAAAAATTGTATCCCGTAGAAAAATATGAAAAATGGATTCAATTTATAAATCAAGAATGGAAAATGAGTTCATTTGAAGCTCTTGTAAAATTTCCCAATAAACGCATTTTGATGGTTGTGGAAAAAGAGTTAGAGTATGGCGATGCGTATGGTCATATAATATGTGCTGAAAATACTATGGAGGACATTGACGAGTTCATAGATGCATTCCCAAAATACAGGGACGAAATTCTGCGTTTTATGTGATTAATAATATTAAATACGGGAGAGAGTATATGGGGAATTTATGCAAAAAGCTACAGTTAGGATATGTACCAAATGAACCAAAACTTGAAAGTAACTTCGATAGGCTTATAGCCTTTATTAAATTCGGAAGCAAGGGAGAACGAAGTTGTCCAGCTGTAATTGATACAGGTGCAACACAAAGTCTTATGTATTCCAATTATGTTAAAAGGATTTTTGGTTATGATGAGGACTGTTTGCGTGAAAAATGCAAAATCACTCGCATATATGGCATTACATCAAACATAGATGCTAATGATAGAATTAACGACATAGGTTTAATTAAGGGAAAACCGAATCACATAGATGTCGCATATAGGCTTAAAATTTCTAAAGTTTGGATTGGGGATGTTGGCATTGAAAACCATATTCTTTTTGTTCCTGCTCGCATATATTTAGATTGGGGCAAGCAAAGCAAGCCAAATTACTGGGTGGATTTTCTTGAAAAACCTTATATTACTGATGGCGCGGTATTAATAGGAACGGATATATTAAGAAGGTTTGATTATCAAGTGTATAAAGAAGATACTGGAAAGTGTTTTTTTGGTTTTTCTGAAAGAAATATGCCCCCCCGCTCTAATAAAGCCATCTTCAATTTTCGTGATTGGAAGGAAATACCGAGACCAAAAGAAAGGGATAACATGCTCATTTTCCCGACGCTATAAGACGTACAAATTTAGTAACAAGCAATTTAAAGGGAGAAAAAATATGAAAGCATCATGTCCTATATGTCAAAATAATAAAGAAAATAACATAACATGTGAGCAGATGATTGACCAATATATAAAAGGTAACTATCAAGAAGCATACAATTTGGCATTGCTATTATCAAAAAAAGGTCATGGATGCGCATATAACCTTCTTGGAAATTTATATTATTTGGGCGAGAATGTTAAACGGGATTTATCTAAAGCAATTAAGTATTATAAGAAGGCTTGCGAAAAAAATTGGCCAGGGGCTTTTTATAATTTAGGATGGTATTACTATAATGGCATAGAAGTTAACTTGGATAAAAATATTTCTTTCCATTTATATAAAAAAGCAGCCGAGTTAGGAAATCATTATGCACAATTCAAACTAGGGATTCTTTATTTTCACGGAATTGGAACAAGCCGAGATGCAGATTTAGCTTTGCAATTTGTTCAAAAAGCAAGCACACAGGGTCATCAAGAAGCAATTGATTTTATGGTTGCTTTAAGCGTAGCTGCCGACCCAAAAGTAGATTTTCTTGATACAAATGAAATCTTATGGGGAAACATGGCAAATTCATCTCTCATATTGGATAAAATTATTAAATTAATATTTTATACTCATAGTATTAATAGCAAAATTACAAAGACTACAGATGTTAGGGTTTTTTCATCTATAAGTTTTTACGATTTAGAAGAAATTTTAAATATTAAACTTAACATTATCAATCAATGGAAACCATTTTTGCATTCCAATTATAAAAACGAAACAAACCATAATTATATTGCCATTGACATAGCCGCTCTTTTGCATTTAATTAATTCCTTAATCATTTATCTAAATTGCGAAGCACCTCCAGATGAACGAAATATGCCTATGTTATATGAATTATTATCAGCAGGGATTCCAGATAGTGATGATTCAATTTATAGCAAATCTAACTTGGATAGATTGTTTGATATGTTAGAAGAAAAAAATGCGTCCCATCCTGCTCTAAGACATTATAAGTGGTATAAATTATTGTCAGATGATAAGTATGAAGATGTAATAAAGCTGTGCCAACAATCCCTTGCTCCTTTAGGACCAGAAAATGATTTTTTAAAGTTTGTCAACAATTGTGAAGATATTAAAAGCTTAGTTTCTTTGCTTGATGAAAATATCTTAAATAAAAGCATGAGTGAAGAAGCTAAGTTATTATTAATATATTCAATTTCTTACATTTTTTCTGATAAAAAAGGTGCTGTAACTGCAAGCATGGTTAAGGAAACGGCAATTAATTTAGATTACTATATAAAAACATTGGATTCGCAAAACGAATTAAAATCAGATTATTTTCATTTTGTGGAAAAGTATTATCAAGTTCTTAAAAAGGAGAGACATAGAATTAATAAGGAGATAAGTGACCTTTTTTGGTTTTATGAAGAATATAGCAACTATAAAAACTAAATCGCCCCTCATTGCTAGTGTATATTTATTTTTGTATTTAACTTGACTTAGCCGTCGGAGATGCGCAGTGCGGTGTGTATGGCGAGTGCAATAAGTAATTGGTTACGATGTTCGCCACGGTTTTTGTAGTACTTTAGGATTGCCTTTACCTGTTTACGGTCTCGGATGGGTTGTGTAATTGCCATTTTGTTTTCCTCCTTAAGGAATGAGTTTTTAATTGGAGTGTGCTTGTATATGAAAATAGGAGACTACGTGACTGTACAAGAAATCATGGACCAAAGTACATGCCGATGGGTAGTGCTGACAGACTTCGTGTTTGGCGAGCTTGACGACATCGAGGGCGGCATAATCAGGTGCATAGAACACACAAAAACCCAAGCGGGCAAAATAGCGGCAAAGCTTAACCTAAGCGGCACTCCTGCGCTAATAGTAAGCGGAACATGGGAAACGCTATGCGTAGGCGGGGTGTTGGTAGAATGAATCGGATAGCCATAAAAATTGACAACAACAACCAGTGGTTTGCCACAGTTTTAGTGAAAAAAGGGAATCATACAGCACCTGTAAAGTTTAAAATTGATACAGGGTGCAACGCAGTAATTTTAAGCCATAGTACATTAGAAAGCTTGGGATATTCTGCCAAGAGCGAGGATTTGGAAAAACTGCCGAGCGTAACGGGCAAACAAGTAAGCGGGGACAAGCAGATATTTAAAGACTTGGGCGAGATAGCCTTATACCGCAATACGACTACGCACATATGCAACGGAAACGCAATCTGCCACGCCACCCACGAAACAAATGACCTCATGGGAACAGAAGTTTTTAAGCAATTTACAAACGTAGCATTCAATTTGAAAGAAAAATACATGGAATTACAATAGCGACGTTAATATTTTTTGTTCATTCATGTAACATAATATTATTTGTGTTACATGGGGTAAATTTATCCCCATAAAATCAGGGTTTTGCCCTTCATACTTTGCCCCCTCTCACGCAGATGAATGTCATCTGCGTGTTTTTATTGCCCAAATTACGGCTTTTGTTGACATGTAACACAAATAATATTGTGTTACATGAGCGGTCAAGTTCGGTTTATGTAAGGAGTGTAACACAAAAATCCGGACAAAAGTTATGACAATGTCCGAGACTTTGTCATTGTAGCAAAATGGTGTAATTGTTTTTTTGACCAAAAGCATTGCAGCCCGTGTGGTTGTTGGGCTTGCAGGCATTTACCATTATTTTACTTGTTTTTTTGGTTAAAAGCATTGTAGCCCGCGTGGTTATTGGGCTTGCAGGTATTTGGCCGCCAAACAAAAATGGGGATTTCTTCCGGCCATGCCGGGGTTAATATATAAGAATAGGTATCTAAAAAGGGAGGATAACAATGTTAAAAAGTAGAGTAAAAATGTTGCCAATTCTGGTTGCGTTGACAATGCTGATGGGTCTTGCACCCACAAATATTTTCGCTGACTATGACACAGAACAAGGATTGGTAGAAATTAATCAAGGGGTAGAGGCATACTTATTTGAGCCATTTGCGTTTGGTGACCCTTTGGGGGTCGGAATCCAACATCTTCTTACCGGTGTTAATATGCTGGATGGAGCCGGGTTAAGCAACTTGAGTGCCGGAACACTTAGACGAAATCTATTGTTGCCCAGAGACGAACTTGAACGAAGAGGGATATTTCTTAATAGATTAAATGTTTCGACGCCAGACACATCAAGTGTTTCTCGCGCTGCAATGGGAAGGTCTATACATGAGTTGAATACTAACCTTGGTGTAGATATAACAAGCACTAACCACGGAAATGCAACATTTGAGCAAATTCTTAGGTTGTCTGCTTCTTCGCGGTTTAATGTATCCGGAAGTGGAGCTTTTAGGGCTTATGATAACACATTTTTATTCACACACAGAGTGCATCATCATCTTGGCACTAATACAATAACCTATGATTCCGACCATATTAGACCAATTGTACAAAGTGCGCTTGATGAAACATTTTTACGCAGGCTTAAAGGGCTTGAGCAGGGTTTTGGTGGAGCGGATGGTGCAAGAAGACTCTTTAATGAGTATGGGTCGCATTTTATTACAGGATATCGCCTTGGTGGTGAATTTGAGCATAATATATCCGCAACAATCATTGAGCGTTCAATGGCTGCGTATATTTCGCAAACACTGGAACAATCATTTGCGGCACAGGTAGGTGTTGGAAATAATGCTGCCGGTGGTTCAAGAGGCCGAGCTTTAGCAATAGACTTAGCTACCTCTGTAGACCGTACAAGAATGAATACTCGTGTAAGCGCGACAACCCGAGGCGGCGGAACTATGCATATACCGTACAACTCGGCCGACCCAAGAGATGTAGCAAACGCGATAAATGTGTGGAGTAATACCCTTACAACATATAATGCTACTATACAATTCGATGAGCACCTTAGCCTTGTCGGCATATGGGAGTTGTTGCCGCCCGGCCATGACGCGAGGTTTTATGAGTTGGCACGCACATTTTATGTAGAAGCCATGAGGCTAGACAGGGAATTTTTTAATCTTTTCTTTTATAGCAGCCCATTGCCATACACCATAGGAAGAAATGTAAATGAAATACTATTTGTAGAGCATAACGACCTAGCTAGGGCAAATGTAAACCTAATCGCATCTACCGTTAGGCCGGCATATGCGCAACCAATATCCACACAGGCTGAACTGCGTGATTTGCTCGATAATAACAACGGAGGTGGTTATTTCTATTTAACCCATAATATTGCACTAACCGGCCTTTGGCAACCAATTAACAACTTTAGCGGAACCTTAGATGGACAAGGATTTACAATATCAAATCTGATTGTAGGTCCTTCTTCTGCTGGGCTTGACAGCGGAACAAGAAGACGGCTCGGTTTTTTTGGGCGTATAACCAAAGATGTGACTATAAAGAACTTAACAGTAAGCCTTGGCGGTGCGGGTATTGACGCCGGTATAAATGGCGGGTCTATTGAAGTGATTTATGCCGGAGGTCTTATTGCAGAAGTGGCAAGCGGCGGTTTTGCGACAATAGAAAGCACTCAAGTAGTCGGTGGTGCAAACAGCCGAGTTAGGGCAAGCATTTACCAAAATTCCAACAATACTACTGCGTATGCCGGCGGATTTATAGGCGAAGCATTAGGCTGCGTAATAATTAGGAATAGTTATGTGAGAGCAAATGTCGTTGCAGAAACAGGCGCGCGAAGTAGGGTGTGGCCTTTCTCTGATTACACGACCCACTCACATGCGGGAGGCTTTATCGGATGTGCGAGAAGGGCAAATGTGTCTATTTATAATTCATATGTTGACGCTATCGTAACAGCAAACAGACATGCCAATGATACCAGTTCAAATTCATATCACTGGCATGGTGCTTTTATAGGTCGCATCCCAAGCACCGGAACTCACACAACAACTCATTCTCATTTTCGTTACCAGAGTACATCCTCGTCACTACGAGAAACAAGAAATCCTGACGCATTGACTGCGGCACAGTTAGGGCAACAGTCAACATTTGCAGAGTGGCGGGACTTTGATTATTTATGGGAAATGAGGGAAGGCAGACCGGAGTTGCGGATGTTTAATTCGCGCCCTGCATTTATTATTGTATATAGCGGTGCTACTCCTGTATTTTCAGAAGGAAGGTTTTTCCCTTCCGACCTGCGCGTTTTCTATACCGATAACTTATTTTCATCTTATCGTGATGTAACAGCTTATGTACAACTAAGGTATGATTTTTCAAATATACAAGGCAACAGCGAAGTACGTAATGTGCAGATAGCTTACGAAAGATGGCCGGGAGATTGGCATGTTGTCACATTCCCGGTAAATGTAAACAGATGGGCTGAGCCTAGCGGCCTTCGTTCCGTATTTGTATCCACTCCGCCCACCGCAACGCAATTTTCCGGTGAGCATTTTAACCCGGCGGGGATGGTTGTGATAGCAGGGTATAACGATTTCACTACAGTAGCTGTAAATAATAACGAGCTTACATTTTCTCCTAACAGACCGTTAACATTAGCGGACAGAGAAATCACCATAACCTTTGGAAGCGGTCATAATGCCAGGTCGGTTGTGTTGCCGATAACTGTGAGAGAAGCCGGCAGCACAATAACCATAGCCAATGCAAGCGGTGCTCCGGGAAGCATAGTTCAAGTACCGGTGACTTTGAGAAATAACCCCGGTTTAATTGCATTAGGGTTATACGTTTCGTTTGATGATTCCGTGCTAAGATTGGACAGTGCTACTACTACGGAATTACTAAACGTACCGGTACATCCGCCGATTACAGGAATATCGCCTGCAAGGTTTGCCTGGAACGACAGTCATTCTACGGTAAACAACACAAGCAATGGCACAATTCTTACGTTAAACTTTGAAATACTTCCCACTGCCGTAGTTGGAGATATATACGATATTTCAGTTGGAATTCTCCCGGGAAGTGCATTGAATGCATCTTTGCAAACGGTGGACATCAATCCGATAGGTGGAAGACTAACCGTTTCCAACGCCAACTTCATACTTGGGGATGTAAACAATGATGGTGCTGTCACTCCATTAGATGCGGCAATTCTAACACGGTATACCGCGCTGTGGAATATCGCAGATATTATGCCGGGACTAACATCTATAAATCATCAAGCTGCGAATGTAACCGGCACAGGAGGGCCTCCACTACCAATTGACGCAGCCGTATTGACACGTCATACGGCATTGTGGCCGGAGTTTGCAAATCTTCCTTGGCGTCCGCCTGTAGTACCGGCTCAGTTTAGGGCATTTGCACTTCAACCCCTTAGTACACCGGTCGTGAGTGCCGGCAGCGGCAGCGGAGAAGCCGGCGAAACAATACAAATACCTGTTAGCATTGATTTTAATCCGGGAATTATCGCAATGGGATTTGATATTATATTCGATGATAATGCATTGAGGTTAATCGGTATTTCAAACACAGGTTTGTTAAACACTCCGTTTCATCCCGCGCTTACAGGGTCATCTCCCCAACGGTTTATGTGGATGGACGCAACTGCTATGATTGACAATACGGCCAATGGTGAAATTTTGCTTCTTACCTTTGAAATACTCCCGGAAGCAATACCGGGCGCGGATTATGAAATCGCCGTTACAATTGCCCCCGAAGCCATCCTAAATTCAGTTTTCCAGTCAATATCTTTCGGTGGCCAACCCGGAACAATTTCAGTACATGGTGGAACACCAACCGTCACGTTTAATCCAACAAGTGCCGCTATCAACGACGCCAACCTCTCACAAGTTGTAAACGTCGAAGGCGCGGCTACGGGCAATATTGCAGTCAACTATACAATCCCTGCTGCATTACAAGGAAATGTCAACGTCACATGGACAGCCGGAACGCCGTCCGTAACAATAACAGGGACTCGACCCACCACGGATGTCCCGCCGGTGACAGGAAATTTCAACATCTCTGTAACTCGTGCCGGTGTGACAGAATCTTTCACGGTTAATGTTAATCTGACAACGACCTATTCGCCGGTGGGGATTGAGATAAACCCAAGTTCTATTAGTTTCGGCTCGTTAGAATATAGCCAAGCCCAACCAACCGCCACCACCGTAACGCTTACAAACAGACACCCATCTTTGGGAACGGGAGCAATTGCGGTTGCTTTTGGCGGCGATTATTCCGACTTCACTTTCACGGGGCTTGATGGCAATACAATCGCAAGCATAGCAGGCGGCGCAAGCGCGACCTTTACCGTAAGGCCAAATGCAAGGCTTGGTGCGGCAACAACGACAACCACACACAACGCAAGCATAATGCTAACAGGCCGCGTAGACGCAGAAGACTACGACATCTCCGAGACAGTCAACGTAAGCTTTACCGTCACACCAAGAACATGGGCTGTAACATATGCAGTCGGAAGCGGCGGCGGTGATGTGTCTGCCGTGCCTGCGATTACCGACGGGCGTGTAGTTGAGGGTAGCTCTGTAACATTTACAGCGACACCCGCCACAGGCTATAAAATCGCCCGCTGGACGGTCAATTACGTAGATACCGCAGGGGATACAACATTAACGATATCAAACATCACTGCCGCAGCCAATGTAAGGGTTTATTTTGAAGTAATCCCCACCTATGGTATAAGCGTAAGCCCTACAAATGTGGTTATTCCTACGCTGATTACAACTTACGCCCCCAGTGCGGCAGTAAACCGCGTGGTTAGCGTAAGGGTTGCTAACACAGGAAATCAGCCTACGGGCGCGCTTACTGTTAGCGGATATGATTCCCTTGCCGTTGTTGGCCATGGTGACGAGCTTACATTTGGTGGGTTTGACGTAAGCCCGGTAAACATCCCGAGCATAGCACCGGGGGCGGAGGCATTATTTACGATTCAGCCGAGCGCGGCTATGATTTCATTTGCTTCGCCTTCTGCGATTTCGGCTGCATTGCTTATTTCCAACGATGAGATTTCCGAAACGATTGACGTAAGCTTTGGAATCACCGACGAATTTAACGCCGAAATGGCTTTGTCCGTAAGCGGTACGCATACCTTTGCGGCGGCGACGGTTGGATATGCTGCTGTCGTGCCGTTACGTGTTAGGGTTACAAATACGGGTATTGTTTCTACCGGAGAAATTACAATTGCGTTGTCAAACGATGAAAACTTCTCGCTAAGCCCGCAAACCTTGGCAAGCATACCTACGGGCGGATACAGATATTTTACAGTCGCTCCCGTTACGGGGCTTGAGTTGGGGACGTTTGCTTCCGTAGTAACAGTCAATGCCGAAAATGCCGACGCCGCCGAAAGCTTCCAAATAAGCTTTACCGTTAACGCCGCCGTTCTGCCTCCCGCCGCAGGCGTCGGATTCCCTGTGCGGGGAGGAACTCCCCCTCGGGTAATTCCTGCCTCTCCGTATACGCTTAGTGTTAACGGGGTAAATGTTTCTTATAGTGTGGTTAATAACGTAGCTACACTTACGCTCCCCTTGAATGTGATTAACAGCATTATCCGTGCGGCGGAGCATATGGTAAACATTAATCTTACGGATTCCGGCAATGTGTCCACTGTTGTGATACCCGCCCTCGCATGGAGCAGCTTTGCAGACGAGAGGCTTGGTTTACAATTAATTTTACCAACGGGTACGGCGTATTTTAACCAAGAAGTAATGTACTCAATGGCACAACAAGCGAGCGGCAATATCGTGATTACGTTAACTTCGGTTGAATCGGCAGACCTCACTCCGGCACAGCAGCAATTTATCAACCCCGGTTATACCGTAATAAGGGTAACAGCTTATGCGGACAATCAACGCATTACAGTATTTGTCGGAAATATATCCATAACCGTGCCATGGCAAGGAGCAACGCCCGTAGAAGCAGGGCTTCTTACAGAAGACGGAAATTTCGCTCCACGGCCTGCGGAATTTAACTATGCAAACTCGACGGTTACGTTTACAACGGATTCGCTTTCTGTGTTTGTGGTAAGGGGTGCTGCGGTTACTGCTCCGTTGGCTCCGTTAATGCGCTTTGCAGTGGGCGTTACCGTGGGTGACGTTACTCCGTTTATCGACGCAGCAACAGGCCGCACAATGGTACCCTTACGCGCAGTATCCGAAGGCCTTGGCGCAGATATAGGCTGGGACGACACAACTCGAACGGTAAGTATCACTCTTGGCGGCCAAACCGCTTTTGTAACCATCGACGCGCCTTTGCCCGGCGGCATGGGTACAGCCGTAATCCAAAACGACCGTACCTTTGTACCCGTACGCTATGTATCGGAAGTCCTCGGCGCAGAAGTCCGCTGGGACGAGACCAACAGAGCAGTTTATATCTATTAGCAAATACTTGGCCGGTGGTAAATTACCATCGGCCAAATTACATAAGTTATTGCCATAGGCGCGGGATGATTGTATAATGACAAAGTCCAAGACTTTGTCAATTTGCTATCATAATAGGGGAAGTAATCGTGGATAAAACTAAAGGATTGCCCGCTTATATAAAAATTTTGATTACGATGGTGTTGGTTGCCGTTGTTATTTTGGCGTATTTTTTTCTGTTGCCGTTGCTTGGGCTTGGAGCGGACAGGGAGCTTTCTATGGTGGGTACGGGGCGTACCTTTGATTTTGATTTTGACGCTGGGGCGGCGTTTCATAGTAACGACTCGCGGTTTTTTTATTTCTCCACGCGGGAAGGAATGCGGCAAATTGCTTCTAATTCCAATTTAATGTGGCATGAGGCGCAAAATTTTAATAACCCCGGCATCGCAGTCGCGGGCGATATCGTAGCGGTCGGAGAGCAGAGCGGCGGGTTTAATATTAATGTGTTTGGCGCGGACGGGCTAAAGTTTAGTGTTACCATGGACAACCCCGTTGTTTTTTTTGAGGTTAACGAGACGGGATTTTTGTCTGTGATTGCGCGGTACGACGGCGGCTATGGTATGTATGTACTTAATCAGGTGCGTCCTTTGCCCGAGCATCCGTTATTCCATTGGGATTTTTACGAGGATTTGATTACGCCCATACATTTGGTGGTTTCTCCGGATGGCACATATGTTGCAATCGGATTTGTGGATTTGAATATCAATGTGCGTACATTTGTGCAATTTAGATATCTTAATCAGAGGGATGCGTGGGGGACGGACAGAGGGCATTTTGCCACGGAGGATTTCCCCGACGAATACATCACCGCCCTGCGTTTTATGAATGATAACAGGCTTGTGATAGCAACTACTTCGCAGATTGCCTGTTTCCAATTAGGCCCCGGCCATGCCGCCAGCCGAAAAGCATGGGGCATTGAACTGGAAAACATAAAAACCCATATAGAATTTTACAACGGAACGCACATAGCCTTTGCCGTAGGAGAAAGAAAACTACCCGCAGAAGGCGAAGGCTACCCCGTAGGCACGGTACGCATTTACAACGTAAGCAACGGCAACCAAACAGGCACGTTTGAGCTGGGGCGGCGAGCCACGCATTTGCGGATGGGGCATAGCTCGGTGATAGTTGGCGGAGACAGGAGCTTCCACGCGATGGATTTCCGAGGGAATCCGTTATGGGAGCATACATCCATGTTCGAGACCCGCGACGTGCTTTTTTTGGAAAACACAAACACGATTTTGGTAGCAGGCTCTAACCACGCGGAAGTTTTTGAACGGCGGCGACTGCGCGAAGATGATTTTTTAGAATAACTACCCTGCCGCGCAAAGCGCGGTACGCGGGAGCGGAGCGGAAACGGGCTGCGCCCGTTGTAGCGAGGGGTCGTAGGGGCGAAGCCCCTACTTAGACGAAGGGGTATTCCAATGAAACGAATAATCGCAATCACAAACCAAAAAGGCGGCGTAGGCAAGACCACAACAAATGTAAACTTGGCAACATGCCTTGCACAAGCCGGCAAAAAAGTGCTTGTCGCAGACATGGACCCGCAGGGTAACACCACAAGCGGCCTGGGTGTAGATAAGCATGGCTTGGAAAAATCAATATACACGCTGCTGCTCGGCCAATCGTACTTGGAAGAAGTAGCCCTTAAAATAGACGATATCGAAGGCCTTCACCTTCTGCCTGCAAACATCGACCTCGCGGGCGCGGAAATAGAAATGCTCGACTTACCAAACCGTGAGTTTCGTTTGCGCGAGGTTTTTAGTCATGCTAAATATTTGTATGATTACATACTGATAGACTGCCCGCCTTCGCTTAATATTCTTACGCTTAACGCGCTTTGTGCCGCAGATACGGTGCTTGTTCCCATTCAGTGCGAGTATTACGCGCTGGAGGGGCTTACACAGCTAATGCATACGATAAACCTTGTGCATGGCAAGCTTAATAAAAAACTTTCGCTGGAGGGCGTGGTTTTCACTATGTATGATTCCAGGACAAATTTAAGCGCGCAGGTGGTTGACGAGGTTAAGTCGCACCTTTCGGAGCATACGTACAAGACGATTATTCCGCGCAATGTGCGCCTTAGCGAAGCCCCAAGCCATGGGCTTCCCATAACGCTGTACGCGCCAAACTCTAAGGGCGCGGAAGCGTACGAGCAGCTTGCACAAGAGGTTATCGCAAAGGAGATGTAGAGCATGGTTAAAGCAGGATTAGGCAAGGGACTGGGAGCATTAATAAGCGGTGTGCAGTCCGCCGCAGACAAGGTAGAAATGGAAAATATGCCGGAAATCGCAGCATTGCCGTCGGACAACGGCGTGCTAATGGTTGACATTCGCAAGGTAGAGCCAAGCCCTACCCAGCCGCGCCAATATTTTAATGAAGAAGCACTGGAAGAACTCGCAGAGTCCATGAAAACCTTCGGCATAATCCAGCCGCTTTTGGTAACGGCAGAAGGCGACCATTTTATAATAATCGCGGGTGAGCGTCGTTATCGTGCGGCAAGAAAAGCCCGGCTAACACAAGTCCCCGTAATAGTAAAAGATTACACAGAAATGGAAATACTGCAAGTGGCGTTAATAGAAAACATCCAACGCCAAGACCTAACCTCCATAGAAGAAGCCACCTGCTATAAACGCCTGATGGACGACTTCTTTTTCTCGGCAGAAGACGTGGCGGCCAAGCTTGGCAAAAGCAAACACGCCGTCACAAACTCCATGCATCTGCTGGAGCTAACCCCCCGCGCCCAATCCCTAGCCGCCGAAGGCAAGCTAACAGCCAGCCACGCGAAGGTGCTGCTAAGCCTCGGCGACGACAATCTACAAGAAGAAGCCGCAAAAAAAATAGCCGAAGTAGGCCTAAGCGTCCGCGAAACAGAAGCAATGGTAGCCTCGGTACTAAAAGCCGTGGCCAAAAAAGCCAAAAAAGACGTACAGCCCAACATGGAAGCCCAGCGAGCCAAAGAAAACGCAGAAAAAGCCCTGCGCTCCGCAGAAAACGAACTTAAACACCTGCTAGGCTCAAAGGTAAACATCATCCCCGGCCCAAAGAAAAGCAAAATCGAGATAGAGTATTACTCAAATGAAGACCTTGAGCGGTTGATGGATTTGTTGAGGTTGTTGCAATGACACCGCAGGAGAAATTCGACCATTGGAAATCGTATGCCGAGCGTGATTTGGATGCGGCGCAAGCAATGTTTGAAACGGGACGATGGTTTTATGTTTTGTTTATGTGCCAGCAAGCAGTGGAGAAATTAGTTAAAGGTGTTTATAGCCTATATGTAGAGGGCAATGTCCCAAGGACACACAACATTGAAATGCTCGCAAATCGAATAGAAGACAGCTCCGACATTTTATTTGATGAAGACAAGTATCGATTGTTTCAAACTTTGTCAAAATATTATATGGCAGATAGGTATCCTGATTTTTTAAGCACTGCCGGCGCATTAGTGGACAAGGACGAAGCAGAAGATATCCACAACAGGACTAAGGAGGTGTTTGCATGGTTGCTGACTTTGAAGCCGTAAGAGTGCTTGCAGAAGAATATTCCCAAAAAGCAAAACAGGTTTTGCCTGTGGATAAAGTCATTTTATACGGCTCGTATGCAAAGGGTACAGCCACACAAGCCAGCGATGTGGATATCTGTTTTTTTCTTAGTGATTTTAATGGCAAAACACGGGTGGATATTATCGGGGAGCTTCTTAGTATTTGCGGTAGGTATAAAGGCGCGTATTTTGAGCCTAACGCTTTTCCTACATCAGAGATTGCACGAGGTAATCCCTTTGTTGATGAAATTTTAGCGACAGGGGTAGAAATATAATGGCATTTTTGCAAGCAAACTGTTATTCCGAAAGCCTTTGTCGGCAGGTTGCGTTTAACGCGGTTGTGCCTGTGGGGAAAAAGCGAGTAAAAACGCTGTATCTTTTGCATGGGCAAAAAGGGAATTATATGGACTGGATAGTAAATTCCCGGATAGCTTCTTATGCGGAGGCGCGAGGGCTTGCGGTTATTATGCCTTCTGCGGACAACAGCTTTCACGTGGATAACGAAAACGCGTGCGCGTTGTACGGAGATTTTTTCGGGCGGGAGCTTGTTGAAATTACGCGAGGATTGTTTCAGTTGTCCGATAAGTGTGAGGATACATTTATCGCAGGGTTTTCTATGGGCGGATACGGCGCGATACGGACGGGCTTAAAATATAACGAAACATTTGGTGCTATTGCCGGTTTGTCTTCTGCGTTTTTGATTGTGGACAGGGCAGTAAATTTTACAAGCGATACTCCGTCGATTAGAGGGCGGCGCAGTTATTTTGAATCTGTTTTCGGTGATTTGGCAGAAATACCCGGCAGCGACAACGACCCCAAGTTTTTAATAAATGAATTAAAGCAAAAAGGCGCGAAAATCCCTAACATTTATCTATGCTGCGGCACGGAAGATATCTTGATTGCGCCAAACAGATGTTATCATAATTTCTTAAAAGAAAATGATGTCCCGCATACCTATGTCGAAAGCGCGGGAGCGCATAATTGGGAATTTTGGAACGAATATATTTTAAAGGTGCTGGACTGGCTACCACTTTAGAAGCGCGTGCATCCAAAGGAGCGAAAAACATGAACATTACCGTAAGAAAAGCCACAGAAGAAGACAAGGCAAAATTAATGAACAAACCCACATGGGGCTGCAAAGTCTCCGAGTTCGACTGGTACTATGACAGCGAGGAAATATGTATTCTTACCGAGGGGGAAGTTACCGTTAATTTTGACGGCGGCAGTGTTTCCTTCGGGGCAGGGGACTATGTGGAATTTCCCAAGGGCTTGTCTTGTGTGTGGAAGGTTACACAGCCCGTTAAAAAGCATTACGAGTTTAGGTAGGCTGTGCGGATTCTTGTAGACGCGGACGCTTGCCCCGTTAAGGGGATAATCGTGCGTGTGGCGCGTGAGCGGGGGATTCCTGTTACCATGCTTACCGATACTGCGCATGAGATAAACGACGGTTATAGTACGGTTGTCACTGTGGACACACAGGCCGACAGCGTGGATTTCGCGCTTATGGGTCTGCTTTGCCGCGAGGATATCGTGGTAACGCAGGACTACGGCCTCGCCGCAATGGCACTCGGCAAAGGCGCGAAAGCCCTTAACCAAAACGGCCTCATCTACACAAACGAAAACATGGACAGGCTGCTAATGGAACGCCACCTAAGCGCGAAAGCCCGCCGTGGCGGCAAAAGAACAAAAGGCCCGTCAAAGCGCACCGCCGAGGACAACGAGCGTTTTGAGGCGGCGTTTATAGGCATGCTGTAGCTTGAAATTTCACGATATATAAACCCTTGGGCTAACTCGTTTTTTTAGTGCTAGAATAAATTTTTCTAGCGGGTATAGGTTTTTGCTTTTAAAGCCTTCGCCTTGGTGTATTTTTAACGTGGAGTTTTCACCGTATTCGAATACCCAGTATTGTGATAGACCCGGTAATATTTTGACTTTGTCATGGATTTTTTTCAAATCCGTGTAATTTATTAAGTATTCTTTGCCGTTTAGGTTTATTTCTACATGGTTTTCGTGCAAAATACCAAAACCCGGCGCATTTGAAAAAAACATCGCGATAAAGGCAAACGATATACTTGCAATCCCCATAAGAAAAAAAAGCACAGCCTCCAAAATATTCGACAAAACCCCAATTTCTTCAATAATTATTGTAATTGCCATCGTCGAAATAAAAGTTGCGAAAGTTAAAAAAATAAACTTGTACATACGCTTTTTGTTGTGGAATCTAAACTCATATTTCTCCATTTTTTGCCTCCCGAAGCATAAACCACACAAAACCCATGGCGATAAACCTTAGTCCGCCTATTATAAACAGTGCGACTGTGAGACCTGTAACGGTAAATAACCAAAACGCAAAAAACGGTGTAATAAACAGGCTGATATTCTGGACGGTATTAAAAAACGCCAGATACATCAGTCTGTTTTCGTTTGGCGTGGCTTCCAGAACGCCGTTTAGCAACGCGGTGTTTATTCCTACGGCGGAAAAGCCCGTGATTACATGGATTGCCGCCATTACCATCATGTTTGGCACAATCGGAAAAATAAACATGTTTAGCCCAAGTAAGCCGATGGCAGCCACAAAAATCACGGTGTTGCCGCGTTTATGCAAAAGCTTTTGCCAAAACGTGCCGGAAAAAAACGCCGTAGCACCCAAGACCAAAGCAATAATCGCCAGCCACATCTCCGACGCGTCCTTCTCTATGATGATTAAAATGTTGACGAGCGGCCATCCCGCTTGCCATGTAAAAAGGAAAAAAAGTGCGGGGATAAAAAATCTTAAAAATTTTCTGTCGCAAAATATTGTTTTTAGATTAACGCGATTTGTTGCGGGGGTGTCTGTTGCGGGCGTTTGTTCTGTTGGCACTTGCAGCTTGTTAAATACGTAAACCTCTACGATTCCCAGCAAAAATGCGATTATAAAGAATATTTGGTACAGTACCATCCGTTGGTACTCGTCGTTTGGGATAAATGTAATCGCAAGCCCTGCTGAGATGGTGACAACAGGTACTACCGCTTGCCCAAACTTTGTACGCAGCGCGATAGCCTGCCCGCGTTTGCTGCCGTTAAAAACCGTGCCGAGCAAGCTCTGCAATGATGTCTGCGAAAGCGCGTCGGGGCAATTCATAATTGCGACAAGCACCAAAAACATCAGCGGCTGTACGGCAGGCGGCAAAAACGGCACAAAGGCAATAAAAAGAAGCACGGCGCGGCTGATTAAAATAAAAGCCGCCGTCGCCCGCTTCTTATTTGTAAATTTACGAAAAATAATCGCGCCGGGTAGCAAAACAAGAGCCGCAACCGCACCGGGCAAGGAGGTGAGCAGCGCGATTTCGAACTCGCCGCCGCCAAGCCTCTCCAAAAACCGTGCGCTAAACGGACGCCACAGGTTGTTTACCATGTCAAACAACAGCCCGTACATGATAAACACCCATACATTTGTGCCGCGCATTTGCTTTATGCCGTGCAAAAATTCCTTAAAGCGGGTACGCAATTTACCTTACAACCCACAATTCTATTTTTTCTCCGTTTACGTTCCAGTCTTTTACATATGCGCCTTGGGGTGGGGCGGATTCTGTAATGCTGTCGGCTAATATTACCTTGGAAATCTCGGTGGTGTTGCGCTGTATCACGCCCGTAAGTGTCCCGCCTTCGTTGGAAGAAACACCCGCTTTTATCGTGTCCGTTACTTCGAAGTCGGCTTCGCGGCGCATGTTTTGCCATTTGCTTATCAGTTCGCTTACGTTGCCTTCTTCGATTAATTCGGGGGTGAGGGTTGTTTCGAGGACTACGGTTATGCCGCGTTCGCTCGCTACGCAAAAGCCTTCTTTTTGTATTGTTTCTACGAGGACGTCGTCCATGGATAGCTCTATGGCTGTGCCTTCGATTTCGGTTGTCCATGTGCCTGCTTTTAATGCCGCCATTACGTCGTTTGGTGCGGTGTTTAATGCCTCCGTTATTTTGGGGACGAGTTTGCCGTAACGCGGCCCAAGTGTGCGAAGCTGTGGTTTGAATTTGTATGAAAAGTACTCGGAAACGCTATCCATGTAGCAGGATGTTTTGATGTTAAGTTCTTCTTGGATGATTGCGTCCATATCGTCGCTTGGCACTTTTTCGAGCGGCGATTCCACCATCATGCGTGCTATTGGTTGGCGCGTTTTGATGTTTGCGGCGTTACGTGCGGAGCGACCGAGGACTACGATTTCCATTACGGTTGCCATTTCTGCTTCCAGGGTGGCGTCTATTAATTTGTCATCCGAAATCGGGAAATCCTCAAGGTGTATGCTGCTTGGAGCGGTTTTATCCAAAACATCTAAGGCGCAAGTAAGCGAAGCGCACGCGCCGTTTTGCAACCCTACTACCAAATTTTGATAAATTTGCTCCGTGATAAACGGCACAAAAGGTGCGGCAAGCTTTGCCACGGTGACAAGTGCGTGGTGGAGTGTTTTATACGCGCTTATTTTATCGTCGGGCATTCCCGACGCCCAAAAACGCTCGCGGCTGCGGCGCAAATACCAGTTGCTCATCTCGTCTACAAAGGCGTCCAGCGCACGTGCAGGCTCGGTTAGCTCATAGCGTTCCAACGCGCTGTCCACCTTTTTGATTAGCGTGTTAAGCCGCGAAAGCAGCCATTTATCCATGACGGACGGCTCTACGTCGGGGTGCGCATATGGGTTAAATTGGTCAATCTCGGCGTACAGCACGTAGAATGCATAGGTATTCCATAGCGTCCCCATAAAGCGGCGTGCGCCCTCGGTAACGGCATCGTCGGAATAGCGGAAGTTTAACCACGGAGCACTGGATGAAATCAAAAACCAGCGGATGGCGTCCGCTCCGTGCTTTTCCAAGGCTTCCATGGGTTCTACGGCGTTGCCTTTGGATTTGCTCATCTTCTGGCCGTTTTCGTCCAGGCCATGCCCCAGCACGATTACATTTTTGTAAGGCGATTTTTTGAATAGCATGGTGGAAATGGAAATCAATGAATAAAACCATCCCCGCGTCTGGTCTACAGCCTCGGAAATAAAATCCGCCGGAAATTGCTTCTCAAACATCTCCTTATTCTCAAAAGGATAATGCCATTGCGCAAAGGGCATTGAGCCGGAGTCAAACCAGCAGTCGATAACCTCCGGTGTGCGTGTCATGTTTTTGCCGCACTTGGGGCAGGGGATTTTGACGGCGTCGATATATGGCTTGTGCAGCTCTATATCGTCCGGTGTTGACGGGCTTAGCTTTTTCAGCTCCGCGATACTGCCGATACAGTGCAAATGCCCGCAGTCTTCGTCGTCGCATACCCAAATGGGGAGCGGTGTCCCCCAATAGCGTTCGCGGCTTATGCTCCAGTCGATTACGTTTTCCAAGAAGTCACCGAAACGGCCCTCCTTCATGTGTGAAGGCAGCCAGTTTACATCGCTGTTGCTTTGCATTAGATTATCGCGAAGGCTGCTTGTACGGATAAACCATGCATCGCGGGCGTAGTAGAGTAGGTGAGTGTCGCAACGCCAGCAGAAGGGGTAGCTATGCTCGTAGTTTAGTTTTTTAAACATTTGGCCACGTTCTTTTAGCTCGCGGATGATTAGCGGGTCGGCGTCTTTTACAAATTTGCCCGTCCATAGGTGTGCTTCTGTTGTGAAGTTACCCTGCGCGTCTACAAATTGCAAAAGCGGAAGGTCGTACGCCTTGGAAATACGGGCATCGTCCTCACCAAATGCGGGTGCTATGTGTACGATTCCTGTTCCGTCGGAAAGGGTTACATAGCTGTCGTTTACTACCGTGCAGTAATTTTTGTTGGTCTCGTCTCCCGCAAAGTCGAAAAGTGGCTCGTATTTTAAACCTTCGAGGGCTTTGCCTGTGGTTGTTTCTATGATTTTCCAGCCTTTTTCTTCTTGGCTTCCGAAAACGGATTCCACTAAGGCCTTTGCCATGATGTAGGTTTTGCCGTCGTGGGAAACCTTTGCGTATTCTTCCTTGGGGTTGACGCATAGGCCGACGTTGGATGGGAGTGTCCAGGGCGTGGTTGTCCAGGCGAGGAGATAGGCGTTTTCTTCTCCCGCCACCTTAAAGCTTGCTATTACGGAATCTTCTTTTACGTCCTTGTAGCCCTGCGCTACCTCGTGACTGGAAAGCGGCGTGCCGCAGCGTGGGCAGTAGGGGACAACGCGGTAGCTTTTGTAAATCAGCCCCTTGTTAAAAATCTCCGACAATGCCCACCATACCGACTCGATATACTCGTTGTGGTACGTCACGTATGGGTTGTCCATGTCCGCCCAAAAGCCTACGCGCTCGCTCATCTCGCGCCATAGACCCTCGTATTTCCATACGCTTTCCTTGCATTTTTTTATGAACGGCTCTACGCCGTATTTTTCGATTTCGGGCTTGCCGCTTATGCCGAGTTGCTTTTCTATTTCCAACTCAACGGGAAGGCCGTGGGTGTCCCAGCCCGCTTTTCGCAGAACGTGGTAGCCCTTCATTGTCTTGTATCGCGGAATCAAATCCTTTACCGTACGCGTAATTATATGCCCAATATGCGGGTGGCCGTTAGCAGTCGGCGGCCCGTCGTAAAACGTGAAAACCTCAGAGTTTTCACGGTGTCTAATGCTTAATCCAAAAACATCTTTTTCTCGCCATAGCTCCAAAATCGCCTTCTCGCGCTCGGCAAAATTTAACCCTGTAGAAACTTTTTCGTACATGTTTTGTCAACTCCTTAAAAATGTCCGTAGGTACTCATTTTAACAGGGTATGTTATTAAGTGCAAATGCCATGATTGTGGGTTATAATAATCGGGGAAGGGGTTGTCATCTCATGAGCAAAATGATTACGGTATACCATGGCAGCACAATTTTATTTGACAAAATAGATGTTGGCATGGGAAAGCCCTATAAAGATTTTGGGCGCGGGTTTTATGTCACAGAAAACCCGACCCATGCAAGGCAGTTGGCCGAAAGAAACAAACGCATAGAGCGTGAGCGATACAATCGAAAAGCAGACGCATATCTATACACATATGAATTTGACGTGAGTCTGCTCAAGGCAAAATTTAAAGTTAAGGAATTTACCCAAGCCGACATAGAATGGATGAAATTTGTTTTAGACAATCGCAAAGCAAAAGAACGTGTGCATGATTACAGCGTGATTATTGGTCCTACTGCCGACGACGATACTTCTCTGGTGCTAAAAGCATATTTTGATGGACTGTACGGCGATATTAACAGTGACCCGGCGATAGAGACGGCATTAAAGCTTATCGAAGCCGACAAATTGCCTCCGCAGATATATTTTTCCGATAATGATTCCGCGGAGTTATTGAAGCAAAAAGGGGAGGCAAAAAAGATATGAAAAGTCCAAGCACAATAATAGATGCTGACGTAACGCAAATCAGCGAAAGGTACTCTGCGTTAAAGGGAATTTCTCTCGACGAATCTCTAAAAAGGGTTATCGCCTCAAAAACCTACAGTACGTTAAACAATACGGAAACCGGATTATGCTATGAGATGACAGACTATGTATATGACATGTTTTTGGAAGAAATGGGTGATATAGATGAATTATAAGAAAATCGTAAATCCGATTCTTTTTTTGCAGGCTCATTTTTCGCGGTTGTTTATGGAGAGGCATAGCCTGACACCCGACGAGTTTTTGGCGTTGGATAAAGATAAGGATATCATAGGTTTTATTAGATTGAGTTATGAGCCTTTTCACCTGACGGGGGACGAGTGGGTTTTGGAAGAAATAGATAGATATGTTTTTCGAAATAATAAATAAGGGAGGTAGGATTGGCAAATGACAATATTTTATTTTACAGGCACGGGCAATTCGTTGGCGGTTGCAAAAAAAATCGGGGGTAATTTAATTTCCATTCCGAAGGTAGTAGACGGAGAAAACCTGCATTATAAAGATGATGTAATCGGCGTTGTGTTTCCGATATATGTTTTCACGCCGCCGGGGATGGTAAGCAGATTCTTGGAGAAGGCAAAGTTGGAAGCGGACTACACATTTGCAATCGGTACTTACGGAAACATGGCACTTTCTACAATGTCAAACCTGCAAAAGAAAATGAAAACGAAGGACTTTGACTATCTTAACGAAATCCTCATGGTCGATAACTTTTTAAATATTTTTGAAATGAATTCTCAAATCGCAAAAATCCCAAAAAAGAAAATTGACGAAAAGTTAAGCCAAATAATAAGTGATATCCAAAACCGCAAGCGTATGGATACCAACCCGTCGTGCATATGCAAAGACATTTTCACTTCGATTATTACAGCCTTACCCTTCAATAAAAACGCCCCAAAATATATCGTAAATGACAACTGTACAAAATGCGATATTTGCACCAAGGTATGCCCTGCGCACAACATCACCGTAAAAGATAATGTAACATTCGGCAACGACTGCGAAAAATGCTACGCTTGCATTCACCTATGCCCCCAAAATGCAATCCACCTAAAAAGCGAAAGAAGCAATAAGCGTTGGCGTCATCCCGATGTTTCGCTAAGCGAGATTATCGAGGCAAATAATCGTGGGTAGGGGTAGTATGCAATACCGCGAAGATAAAAAATCGGGCAATAAACTCTCCGCGCTTGGGCTGGGATGTATGCGTTTTCCGCGTGACAAGGCGGAGACGGAGCGAATGATTTTAGCCGCGATTGAAGGCGGTGTAAATTTTTTTGATACGGCTTACGCTTACCCAAACAGCGAGGTTACTTTGGGCAAAATTTTGGCAAAACATGACAAAAGAAAAGACGTGTATATTGCCACTAAACTGCCCTATATTCTTTGCAAAAATGCGGAGGATTTTGATAAGTTTTTTGATGAGCAGCTTCGCAGGTTGCAAACGGATTATGTAGATTATTATTTTATCCATGGCGTTTCGGAGTTTGCGGGGTGGGACAGGCTGCGAAAAATGGGGATTGAGCAATGGATAGACGACAAAATAAAATCGGGACAAATTAAAAATATCGGGTTTTCTCACCACGGCACGTGTGAAGATTTTATCAATGCTTTAAACTCCTACGACTGGGGTTTCTGTATGATACAGTACAATTATTACGACGAAAATTACCAAGCGGGCAAAACAGGCTTACTCGCCGCCGCGGAGAAAGATGTTTCCGTGATAGTCATGGAGCCGCTTTTGGGCGGGAGGCTTGCGACGGGTTTGCCAAAACAAGCCGCAGAGGTATTTGCAAAGACCGACATTTCGCGTTCTCCTGCGGATTGGGCTCTGCGGTGGTTGTGGAATCAAAGCGAGGTAACAGTGGTTTTAAGCGGAATGAGCAGTACGCAAATCATGGAAGATAATTTGCGCTCAATGGAAAATTTCCAACCGCTTTCGAGTAATGAGATTTCCGCATATACGGAAGTCGTGGAAATATTTAAAAAGTCGTACAAGGTTAACTGTACGGGCTGTAACTACTGTCTGCCATGCCCCAAGGGGATAAATATTCCGGCGTGTTTTTCGGCGTATAATTCCGGCTATGCGCAGGGATTTTTTACGGGAATGCAACAGTATATGACGAGTACGTCTGCATTAACTTCAAAAAATCCGATAAGCGTTCGCCTTTGTAATCAATGCGGAAAATGCGAAAAATTATGCCCGCAATATCTTCCCATTCGCGAGGATTTGAAAAAAGTGGCTCGACGTTTTGAATCCCCTCCGTTACGGTTACTATGGGCGATTGTAAGGCGGATAATTTTAGGAAGAAATTAGCCTAACGCTTACCTCTCCCGATGATAATGCTTGAGTTTTGCCGTCGTTGGTTTTTACTATCAGGCGGCCTGTATCGTCGATATCTATGGCGGTGGCTTCGTAGGAATGGCCTGCGGCGGCTACCGTTATTTTTTTTCCCAGTAACATCAGGCGGCTGCGGTAGTTTTGCAGCAGTTCTTTTTCGTCGCCGTTGGTGTCGAGGTTTGACATGCGGGTGATTATTTCGCTTGTCAGGTGGTTTCTGGTAGTTGTGGGTTTTTCGAATACTGTGCCTATTATGGATTTTAGTTCTGCGGGGATTTCTTCGGCGGGCGGGGAAAAGTTTACGCCTATGCCTACTACTATCCATTCGATTTCGCCGCTTTCGAGGCTTGTTACTGCTTCTGTGGATATGCCGCAGATTTTTTTCCCGTTTAGGAAAAGGTCGTTTACCCATTTTATTTTTGGTTGTACGCTGCATGTTTTTTCGATGGCTTCGCATACCGCTACTGCTGTGAATGCGGTGATGAGCGTCGGAATTTTAGGCCAAATGGATGAAGGTTTAATAATCATGCTCATGTAAATTGCGCAGCCTGCGGGCGAAAAAAAGCTGCGTCCGTAGCGTCCGTTGCCTGCGGTTTGGTGGTCTGTGATTATCACCGTGCCGTGTGCCGCGCCTTCTGCGGCCATTTTTTTTGCGAGGATGTTTGTGGAATCCAAAGAAGGGTATACCGATATTTGCCAACCATGCAGTTTGGGCGGCAAAAATGCGGTGATACCCTCCTTGGATAAAATATCGTTTTCTACCGAAAGTCGGTAGCCTTTGTTTGTTGCTGCGGTTATTTTGTGGCCGTCTTTTTTTAGCTCGTTTGCGGCCTTCCATACCGCTGTGCGGCTTATGCCCAGCAGCCCCCCGATATGCTCGCCGGAAATACTGTTGCCACGATTGCTTTCCAGCAGGGCGAGGAGCTTGTTTTTTGTACTCATAGTTTGTTTTGTAGGTTGTTTAAGCTTGTGGCCAAGCAGTCAAAGGGGTCTTTGCCAAAGCATTCATCCTGCTCCACGAATGCGTATTTTATACCCGATGCTCTTGCTGCGGCTATGATGTATGGCCAGTTCATGTTGCCTTCCATTACCTCGCACATGCGGCTTATGCCGTTATTTACTTCGCAATCCTTCAGATGAAGGATTTCTACGCGGCCTTTTAGGCGGTTTATCCAGAACGCGGGGTCTGCGCCCGCCATTTGTACCCAGTATGTGTCCAGCGTAAAGTTTACGTCCTTAAAATTATCCTTGATGTAGTCAATCGCGTGCTTTTCGCCTAGCTTTTCGAATTCGAAATGATGGTTGTGGTACATGAGCTGAAGGCCTTCTTTTTTAAGCTCGCGTGACGCGGGGATGTAGTCGGTGATAAATTGCCTGTAGCCGGTTTGGTCACGGGAGTATTCTTTTGGAATTTGGCCTATGCCTACATATGATGCGTTCATGTATTTATGCTCTTTGATGACATCCTCAGTGTTGTTTAGAATGCGAGCGGGGTCTGCATGGGAAATTACTACCTCCAAGCCATATGCTTGGCATGTTTCTCCGATTTCCTCGGGTGGGATGATGGGGTTTACGCCCGAAACCTGCACACATTTAAACCCAAGCTTTGAGATTTTTTTGATACTGCTTGCAAAGTCCTTGTGTGTTTGCATGTAGTCCCTTATTGTGTGCAATTGCGCACCATATTTCATATATTACGCCTCCTCTAGCTTTCTTCCCAGTTATGGTATACGTTTTGTACATCATCTTCGTCGTCCAGTAAATCTAACATTTTGTTCATGTGTTTTAAATCTTCGGGTGTGGAAAGGGTCGTATATGTCTGCGGAAGCATCGTCACCTCCGCCGAAGCCATTGTTATGCCCGCGCTTTCGATGGCCTCGCGCACCGCGGAGAAGTTCTCCGGCGTGGTTAGGATTTCGTAACCGCCGTCCTGTACTATAAAGTCGTCCGCCCCAGCGTCTGCTGTCAGCAGCATTAGCTCTTCCTCGTCGGCGGCTTCGGTTTCTACCATGATTTGTCCCACTTCGTCAAACATAAAGGATACACAGCCCTGTGTACCCATGTTTCCGTTGCCCTTTGTGAAGGCGTTGCGGACATTTGCCGCCGCACGGTTTTTATTGTCCGTAAGTGCGCGTACGATAACCGCCACACCGCCCGGGCCATAGCCTTCGTATGTTACGGCTTCGTAGTTTACTTGGTTTATGTCGCCTGCGGCTTTTTTTATGCTCCGTTCTATAGTGTCATTTGGCATGTTTTCGGATTTGCATTTTGCTATCGCGTCCTTTAAACGGATATTAGATGTAGGGTCGCCACCCCCGCCATGCTTTACTGCCATAGCCAACTCACGCCCCAGCCGCGTAAATACACGCCCCTTAGCCGCGTCGTTTTTTTCCTTGCGGTGCTTTATGTTGGCAAATTTCGAATGTCCTGCCATTGGTATTCCCTCCGTGACATTTTCTTAACTTTTGTCAGTGTATATGGTTTGTGAGGTGGCGTCAAATAAAGTGCTTGGGGTTTTGACAAAATCTTACATTCCCATTACAATAAAACGGGAGGTGACGCAAAATGAAAATACGTGCATCATCAGAAGATTACCTGGAAACAATCCTCGTTCTTCAAGAAAAACTCGGCAAGGTGCGTTCCATAGACATAGCAAATCACATGGGCTTCGCCAAGCCCACGATTAGCATTAAGATGAAGAAATTCCACGACAACGGATATATCACAATCGGCAAGGATAAAAGCATTTGCCTAACGGAAAAAGGCATGGAAATCGCGGCAAATATACACGAGCGTCACACCGTCCTGGTAAAAGTGTTGATGGCGATAGGCGTAGACGAAGAACAAGCCCGCGAAGACGCCTGTAAAATAGAACATAGCATAAGTGAAAAAACCTTCGAATGCATAAAAAAGTTGACTAAATATGACAAGCATATTACAATATAAAGGCTCAAAATCGGAAGGATAGATGTTAAATGTTGAACAATCGTCGTTCGCAAAGCGTTGTACGACTGATTCATATTGTAATTGTACTTATTTTTGCGTTGTCTTCCGCGCCGGTATATGCGGCGACCCCTGCGGACGGCATAGACGCAATTTTGATAATTGACACAAGCGGCTCCATGCGCACCGCAGACCCGGAGCGTGTCGCGCTGGAAGCGGCGTCGCTTTTTATGGATATGATGGAAACCCGAAGCTCACGTATCGGTATCGTTGGCTTTTCGGGTAATTTGCATACGGTTATGCCGCTTACGCCTATCAGCGACCCTTCCATTAGAGACAATATCAGGGAAACGATTTCCGGTTTTGTATTCCATGGCTGGACGGATATCGGCCTTGCAATGCGCGCCGCCGCAGATATGCTGCTCGACGACCCTTCGCCCACAAACAGCCCCATGATTTTGCTTTTTACCGACGGGCGGATTGATTTGCCGGACAACTGGATGAACGACCGCTCGATAGATGTCTCCTACGCCGACGCATGGTGGGCGGTGGACGCCGTAGGCGATACCACACCCTTTTACACCATAGGCCTAAACCACGACGGCTCTCTTAATGTAGAATTTCTGCAAGAAGTAGCCACCCGCACAAGTGCACGCTACTATATCGCAGACGAGGCCGACGCGCTCCCGCAGATTTTTAACGAGATTTTTGCAAGCCATATACGCTCCTCCATTACAGAAGTAGCAACGATAATCGCAGACGGCGAAACCTACGCCGAGGTACTTATTCCCATTCCCAGTGCGTTTGTGGCAGAAGCCAATATCATCATGCTTTCCGCACGTCCCATCACAAATGTACGTCTCTTTGACCCGTCGGGCAGGGAAATCCCCTTCGACGACGAAACATACACCCTCACGGCTGCCAATCGGTACTCCATGATTAAGGTGCTTGCACCCATGGTGGGCGATTGGCTTCTTAGCGTCCGCGGCTTGCCCGAGGACAGGATTACGATTAACTTAATTTACAATTACAATGTTAATGTTTCCATGTCGGTGACACAGCCTAACGGCGACGGTGGGCTTTTTTTCGACCATACACAGCCTATTATGGTGCAGGCGGGCTTTATTTCGCCACTGCCCGCGTCGCAATTGCAAACCCTTTTTAACGAATCCGTAGCAGAAATGAATGTATATGACATGCAACAAAATCATATCGCTACCTTCCCGATGACAAGCACCGGCACGGCTTTTGTGCTGGATTTCGAGATGGACTACACACAGGCGCAGGATGTGCGCATTAACATAAGCGTAACACATCCGGGCTTTGAGCAAACCACGGCGTTTTTCCCGATAGCCTTTGACCCCACTGTTTTGGGCGCGCAAGAAGAAGTCCCACCCCCCGAGCCAACCCCGTCCCCCGTAGAAACCCCCGAGCCTGTACCAACCCCAACCCCCGCAGAGCCACGCGACGTAGAAACAGGCAACTCGTTGATATTCATTCTGATAGGCATAGCCCTCGCGCTTATCCTCGCCGCGCTTATCATACGCGCCATCACCCTTCGCAAAACTAAAAACCGCCTGTTTACAGGACATATGGAGCTACGTGCAATGCTTGGCGACGGCAACTACACCTCCTTGGAAGCCCCGGAGCTTGATACCTTTGCAGGCCAAATGTCCATGATGGAGTTCCTAAGCACCAGTCTCGACGGCGACAAAGCCGACAAAATCGTACAAGCGGGTATTCCTATCTGGGACATCCACCTGTCACCGGGAATGCAAGGCTCAATGCCCGTAGTTAACCTAACCAAAAAAGGCGAAAACTGCCATATAACAGACGGCGACGGAGCCACAATTTACAAGAAAAAAATCGTATGGGAAGACGGAAAACAGCTAATATTCTCCATCCCCGGCGAATCTCCGAAACTGGAAATGACATACAGAGCATTTGAAGATTAAGGAGTTAGTCTATGAAACTATCGGCAGAAACTAAAGCAGAGCTACAAGCACTGGACACAGAATACGGCGGCGGAATATCCACCCAAGGCACACGCACAGATGCGATAGACAAACCAATATTAATATTAGGCCTCGGCGGTACAGGTGCGGAGGCTCTTATACGTGTAAAAAAGGCTGTAAACAAGCACTTTAAGCTTGGTACGTCGGCCGGCGGTCGTAGGCTGGACAAGCCTGCGCAAATCGAGTACATGGCACTGGACTCGGACGATAACATGCTAAATTTAAGCTATGCAGGCACGTCCTTTATAGAGGACGAGTTTTTACTTTTGGATAACTCAAATCTAACTTCCATTTACAAAAACCGCGAGACAGTGTTTAAAAATTCCACACAAAGCTGGATTGCGGGCAATTTGCGTCTGCAACAGGTAAAACACGGCGCAGGCGGCATACGCCAAGCAGGGCGACTGTTGCTAACCATCAACAGCAACCGCGTAATCAGCCTGCTCACAGAAAAAATAAACCGCCTAACCGTAAACAGAAAATCCAACGACCTACTATATGTATTTATCCTAACAGGCTGCGCCGGCGGCACAGGTAGCGGCGTTTTTATCGACGTACCCTACATCGTGCGCAAAATCGCGGAGCAAAAAGGGTTCGAAACCGAAAACATCGGCATGGTTTTCCTGCCCGACGTCACCTTGGCCGACAGCATGATAGACGGCTCGGCAGCGTTAAACATCAAAGCAAACGGCTTCGCCGCGTTAAAAGAACTCGACTATCTTATGAACATAGAGCGTAACGGCGACACCTTTGAGCAAACCTTTGCCGACCTGGAAATCAAATCCAACGAGCCACCCTACGACCTATGCCACCTCGTAAGCGCGAAGGACGAACACGGCAAGCTCGTCCCCGCCGCAAAAAACTACTGCATGAACGTAGCCGCCGAAACAATAATAAACTTTATAGCCAGCGAAGAAGTAACCGACGGCCAAAGCTATACAATAAGCTCATACCTCTCCAACATAGAAAACAACAAGGCTGCTTTCCTGATGACACACAGCCAAAAGCAGCCCGTCAACTACATCTACAATACAGTCGGCGCGTCCAGCGCGTCCCTGCCCGTCGAGTATCTTCTAAATTATCTTACATCAAAAATGTTTGCAGAGCTTGACCCGCTAAGCGAAAAAAATCCCACAATCGAGGATTCTAAAATCGCGCTGGAGGGCTTTAAAATAGACCTCCCCACACTTGAAAGAACCCTCTCAACCGACAAACCAAAGCAACGAAATTTTAAAAAATACGACCACATAGTCCTGCAACAACGCCCGGAAATCATAGAAGACGCCGTAAAAAGCGAGCTAAACAAAATGAAAGACCACTACAACAATACCGCAGAAGCCGTAATCACCGCCTTTAACGAAGCTCTTGCCGACAAAAACAACATCATCTACCAAAACTTCGCAGACCTCGAGCGCGGTCCATACTACACCCTGCGTCTGCTTTCCGACCTCCACGAAGCCTCCCTAAACCGCGAAATAGACACAATTCGCAAACGCGACCTCCAACAAAAACGCGAGCATCGCGACAGCATAGCCGCCATGGACATAAGCCGCCAAGCGGTAATGGCAAAGCTCCTTAAAAAATCCATATTCGGCTTCGGCAAAAAATCACTCGCGCTAAGCATAGTGGAATCTAACGAAAACTATCTCCGTGCCTGCGGCAAAAACCTCATGTACGACGCGATAGACCATATATACGACGCCGTTCTCGCAAAGCTAAACGAGCTAAACGAGCAAATCATAGATACTCTTTGCGAGGTATTAAATTCCTTCAAAGAGCTGTTTGACAAATTTAAAAATGCACAAAATTCTGCCTTCCCCGACGATAACTTTGCAAAAGACCTCGCGGGTACAAAGGAGTTTTGCGAGGCATTCGAAAAAGACGAAGACTCCATAAAAAATCTGGATTACAAGCAGTCTCTTAACCGTCTGCTAAAGGACATGATTGCCAACCCCGTGTGGAACGCCGCGCCGGGTGCGTTGCTTGTGGACAATCTCAACGATTTTGTGACGCAGCAATTCCAAAACGTGGTGCATAAATCTCTCGACTACTACTGCAATATGATGGCCGCGACAACCGAGACCGGTCTGGAAGAATATATCTCGGGCAAAATCAACGACCTGCACGACAGTGCAAAGGTTATGTTCCCGATTAACCATGTGCCGAGCGGTTTGCATATTGTTTTCCCACCCTATGCCTATCTTTCCGTGCCGTACAACGCCCCGCAAATCAAGGGCGTGGTGCGTCGGCTAAACACATCCGGCCGCGTATCAAACATGAAAACCGGCAAAATGAACAACCGCCTGTACATGCTAAACCTAAAAATCGCCGTGCCGCTATACTGCTACACGGAGCTAAACGAATATGAAGCCGTATACGAAACCTCCTTCAATAAAATCGCAGGCCTGCACCTATACGAATGCCCCGACCGAAACTGGAAGGAGCTTCCCTCACCAAACTACGACCAACTATGGACAACCGACTACGAAAACAACCGCGAACGCCTAAAAAACACGCGCCTGCGCGAGCTTTTTGACCAAGCCTTGGAATACAAAATAATCCGCTTGGAGGAGCGCACCCGCTGTTACTTTGGCTTCTACGGCGACCCCGTAGACCTTAGCGAGCGTTTTGCCCATATAGAAAGCGGAATCACAGAAAAAACCCTAAACGCCACCCAAGCCCGTGCGGCAATCACCGAGCTGAGAGAATTCTTGGCCGACTCCGCCCGCGAAAAATACTACCGTCCGCTCTTCGACACGGAGTATCTGCAAGAAAGCGACACCCCCGACATCGACTACGCAAAAGGAGTATTCATTTACATGCCCGCGCTTTACGAGCGCGTAAAGCAGGAGGTAAAAATCCGCGAGCATATCGCAGCCCTACGCGACGAGCTTACAAAAATCGACCTAAGCGAAGTAAAATACAGCCACTTTGCACAAATGTTATATATGAAGGTAATCACCAAAAACCGCAAAAACTACCGCTACGTTATAGACGGCGAAACACAAATCCTATACACAATGCAAAATATCACCGACCAATACGTGGATTACGACGTCTTCAAAGCCTACCTTAGCCTAGACGAAGACATCACCGCCCATCTGCAAAAACATGCCCAAGAACACGAAAACAGGTTGGAAGACGAGCAATTTATCAGAATAGTAGAGCATATCGACACCATCCTCGAAAGCTACAAGGAAAAGCTGGAGCAACTGGAAAAATCCTACGTAGATGAGCGCGAAGGCAATCTAAAGCGCGTATTCTACCGCACCATGTGCGAGGTCTTTACCCAGCAAAAGAAAGTGCTTGCATGAAAACGCTAAGCAACCCCGTAGTATTTTTCACCTTGGGCAGTTGTAATGATTTTCCAAACCATGTAAGCGGTGCGGGCTATATAAAAGTCCCGCAAAATTTTGACGAGGATTTTATTAAAACAGAAGTAAAACGCGTTTGGCAGGAGTTCCTCGGCGTATACAAGGCCGATATTCTGCGCGCAAATTTTTTTATCAACGCAGACGATACCGCACTTAACCTGCCTGAGCTAATCATCGCCGCAGAAAAATACTTTTCGCCGCTATATCCCGCAGGTATTTTGGGCGATGTTTACTGCCTGTTCGACGATTCCAATTTAATAGAAAACACAAGAGCCGCAGCCCTCGAAATGCTAAACGAAATAAAAGGCGACGGCCTAAACATCTACCTGCTTTCCAACCTCACAAGTATCGCCTCTTTTGTTTCGAAGGAGACGATTGCCCAAACTGTAGCTCTGCTCACCCTCTTCAAAAATTCATCCCCAAGCCTAAGCGTAGCCGAGGCCGACGCCTCCCGCTACAACGAATTGTTTTTCCTAAAAAACTGTGCGGCAAGAAACGGGGATTTTCTCACGGCGGGTAGTGTAAGCTTAAAAGTGCCGCAGGACGCACTAAAATCCCTGCTAATGGCAGAAATCCTAAAATACGACGGCACGGTAAGCCAACCCGCTCCACTAAAAGCCCCTGCATTTCCGCAGAAAAAACCGCTTAAAACCATGGAATACCTATACGGCATGGCCATACCCGACGTAAGCTACAGCGACACGCTAACACGCGACCGGTGGATAAAATGTTTTTTTGGTCAAAAGCTTGACAGCCTAGATAATGACTGGGCTGAAGCCGATTTCGAAGACGAAAATCCGATTCCAAAAGCCACAAGCATTTACGACATATTGCGCAATACATCCGAAGGCGGCCTCTACGAAAAAGCCGCAAGAGAAAACACAGAAAACGCAATCGCCGCTTTACAGGCAGAAGAAGAAAAATGTGCGTACTGGCTGGCAAAACCCCCTGAAAAAACCGAGTACGGCACACGCCGCTTATCCCCGCTAAAAAGCCAAGAGTTGCTCCCATACAACCTCGCACACGAGTATCTCCGCAAGCAAAACGACATCCATCACATAAAAGAAAAAATAAAAATTCTGGAACGCCAACAACGCCAAATCGCCAAATACCACAAAAAACTAAAACGCTACGAGACAGAAATAAAAAAAACCATAACCGAACACGAAAAAAAATCGGAAGAAATCAACGAGATGTTTAAAGGCTTTCTAAGCGACAACACAACGTCGTATTTCCGCGAAAAATTTCAAGCCTACGCCGAAGCCCACGAGCCTGAAATCGCCGCGTTACAAAAAGAAATGCTGGAAGCCTTCGAAAAAAACGAGTTTTCCAAATTCAAAATACGCCTTTCCGATTTCATAGAAAAAAGCATTCTGCCCTCTCGGGAGTTTAACCTGCCCATCATGGAAATCCTGCAAGAGCTAATCGGAGATTCCTTGCCCGAGGCCTTGAGCGAATGGGTAGCGCAAAATAATCACCTCGGCATAAGGCTAAAAACGGGCTACGCAAAGCTGCACACGGAGGCAAACCTGTGCATACCGTCGTCACAAGCCTTCGAGACAAAAAAATGCTACGAGCAACGTGGCCTGGGTCGTATGAATCTTTTTGCAAGCGAAAATCAAATATCCGTATTGTACCACGCGGGCGCATTTAATCTAGACGAATTGTATTGGTGATGTGCGAAAATGACTAACAAATACAAGCTAATAACCGACACAGACGAAACAATGAAGCTACGGCGTTTCGAGTGGACGATAGACAAAAAAAACAACGCCGTTCTATCATGGGACTGGCCGCAAAACCGTACGATAAAGCTAATGTTTATCTTCGAATTCGAAACAGAGGACGCCCCGCAAATCGAAGACCTAATCGCAAAAAGCGACCGCCACGAGGTAGTAACTCGCGACCTGGCCAACAGCTACACCGCACCGATAATAAGCGGCAAAAAAAAATATATCGTCGTACCTGCGTTTTTTAACGAGGATAAGGGAATAACTATCGTAAAGCCCGCATATGTCACCGACTGGCTTTTCAAAAAAGTGGCGTTAAACGCAAGCGTTTCCTACAAGCCGATTCCGCTTGGCAATTTTCAAAAGGCTACGTTACGCGTTACCGCTTCCGACGCCTCGCAGATGCCGCTGGTTTGTCAAATTCTCAAATACGCGATATACGAGCAGGGGCGCAAGGTAGGGGAGTACCCGCTGGACACCCTGGCAATGAGCGGCGCGTGCAGCGTAATAATGGAAAAAAATCGCATTGTAAAATATATCTTGGACGAAAACTATTCGCATTTGTTTAACATAGTGTAGGTTTGTACAAGCTAAATCGCCAAAGGCGTGTCGGGGGATAATCAAAATGAAAAAAGTAGAGAGCGTAATATGTCCGTTTTGCTGTCACCGCTTCCATCCAAATGAGGCGGATTTTCGCCTGCCCGCAGCCAAGGGCAAAAAGAAAGCAAAAGACGGACTGGAACTGGATGAGCTACTGTACGACTACCAAATAGAAATTCTGCAAGCCACGGAAAAGGAAGCCACATCCAAAGCAATGCAGCCCCCCGCAATAGAAGTCGAAGGCAATCCGTCGGTAAAATTTGACGAAAGAGAAATCGAAAAATACGGCTTTGCCCAGCATGTAACCTACACCCCACCCGAGGGCAAAAAAACCACCTGTGAAAAACGCCTATGCCCAAACTGCCACAACGACCTGCCCACAGGCTACGGCATACGCGAGACCCTGCTAATCTCCATACTCGGTGACGCCCGCGTGGGCAAATCTGTTTTTCTTACCGTGCTTATTTCCGAGTTGGAAAACAATATAGATTTTCCGTCTAAGCTTACATTTATCGGTGACGCGCATGTACGCGATACCTTCTATGAAAATTATCAAAAGCCGCTGCTAAAAAACCACGAGCTTATAAGCTCCACAAAACGAAAAAAAATCCCACCATATGCATTTAATTTCTGGTACAGATACAAAAACGAAGACGGCGCGATGGAAGAAAACACGATAGACATTATCTTCTACGACATCGCGGGTGAGGATTTGCGCGACGACGCGGGCATTCGCCAAAACGGGTTTAATATCAAGGACTCGTTGGGATTAATTTTTTTGGTTGACCCTACTAACTTCAATAAGATGTCCGATTTGTTTAGGGTTTCCGACGCGTCGCTTATCGAGGCGATACCGGAGGAAAATTCTAACCAGCAGATTTTTAACACGCTGTACAATTATTTCCTTGGCATGGAGCGCGAAAAAAGCTCCATCCCCATGGCACTGCTACTGTCAAAGGCCGATTTGCTCAGCTTTGTAAATCTGGACTTTTTCAGCAATAAGCCGGAAAACCGTATACAGCATATTTTTGGTGACGAGCAGCACGCAGGTGCGGTAAACATGCGCAGCGTAAAAGGCCTAAACCAAGAAGTCCGCGAGCTACTCTCCTACCTTGGCGAAGAGCGGATTTTAAACAATGCCCTCGGCTGTTTTAAAGCCGTAAACTGCTTTGCCATATCCAGCCTGGGCAAAAAGCCCACAGTAGAGCAAATCTCCGACCCCGACACAAACGAAACAATAGAAAAAGGCTACGTAGACGGCCCGTTAGAGCCTTTCCGCGTAAAAGAGGCCTTCTACTGGATTTTAATGCGCCACCGCCACATGCTTAAATTCGAAAATAAACGCTACTCATTGCATTCCACCAAAACCGTGGAAAAATTAAGCTTCGTTCAACGTATATTAGCGTTTTTAGCAGGGCGGTAGCCATGGTTGATTTCGTTAGAAAATACGTTTTTAAAGGTTCGGAAAAAAACACCACCGCGCCTCATATTTTTATGATTTTAGTTGGGTATGTAACACTATCCACTATTTATTATGTCACGCAGTTTAGCATGGATTATATTCTTTTCCGCTCCATGCTTAATATTTGCATGGTGCTTATGTATGTTTTTCTTGAGCGCAGTAATATAAAACAGGATACGCTTTCTTTTTTGACGCCTGCTTCGCTTATGCTTTGGATACTCATTGGCGTTGTGTATTTTGGCGGCGATTTTTTGGTGTATTCTTATACGCTTGGCGGCGGCATGATTGCACTTACATATATGAAACCCCGTGGTATCGCCATTTATACCTCCATAAATGCAGTGGCACAGGGTATTTTGATTTTTATTGTTGGTATGAATCTTATGGGGCGTAATTTTTCTGCGTTTCAGGACTATGCCGGCTTTGCAACCATGATTATTCTGCATGTTGTGTTATATGTTTTTTGCAAAAAATATACCAAGGCGGCACAGGCAAAAGCATTATTTCTCTCCAGCATGAGCCACGAAATCCGTACACCACTTAACGCAATCATAGGCATGACAACCATCGGCAAATCCGCACGAGAACTGGAGCAGGCACAATACACATTAAGACGCATTGAAAGCGCGTCTTCGCATTTGCTGGGCGTGGTTAACGATATTTTGGATATGTCAAAAATAGACTCGGGCAAGTTTGAGCTTTCGCTAAAAAAATTTAGCTTTGAGCAAATGCTTGAGCATGTGCATGATATGATTTCGTTTTCGGCAAAGGATAAGGAGCAGCTTTTCAGCACCACAATCGACCCGGATATACCAAAATTTTTATACGGCGACGACCAAAGGCTTTCGCAGGCGATTATAAATGTGCTTGGCAACGCGGTAAAGTTTACCCCAAGGCATGGTAATATCTCGCTAAAGGCAAAGCTGCTAAAAATAGAAGACAATATATGCACATTGCAAATTTTGGTGCAGGATACAGGCATAGGAATCAGCGACGAGCAGCAAAAAAGCCTGTTTACCATATTTAACCAAGCCAACGTAGACATCACGCGTAACTACGGTGGCAGTGGCCTTGGCCTTGCCATCACAAAAAACATAGTAGAAATGATGAACGGTAAAATATGGGTAGAATCCGAAATTGACAAAGGCTCAATATTTACGTTTACCGTACAAATACAACGCGGGTATTCACAAGACGCAGACACCCCCGAAAAAGAAAGCAACACGCCAAATCTGGAAGACCATCATATTTTGCTGGTGGAGGATATAGAAATAAATCGCGAAATAATGTTAACACTACTGGAGCCAACAGGCGTAAAAATATCCTGCGCAGAAAACGGCGAAGAAGCCGTACGTATGTTTAACGCCTCCCCCGAGATGTACGGCATGATATTTATGGACATACAAATGCCTGTAATGGACGGCTGCGAAGCCACACGTTTTATGCGCGCCCTGGTACACCCCCGCGCAAAAGAAATACCGATAATCGCAATGACAGCAAATGTCTTCCGCGAAGATATAGAGTATTACCTAAGCATAGGCATGAACGGCCACGTAGGTAAACCGATTAATGTTAACGAGATTTTTAATTTGATGTGTGATACACTTGTAACAAAAAAAGAAGGGAGCTAAACCATATGGTAATGCTTGCAGAAAAAATTAATACCACAACCTATTACACATATGCCGACTACGAAAAGTGGCCTGAATACCCGCGCTTTGAGTTAATTAAAGGGGAGGCTTTTGAGATGAGCGCACCAACATTAGCACACCAAGAAATAACAGTAGCACTTACATTGCAAATCGGTAATTATTTGCGAGGCAAAAAATGCAAATTAGTGGCCGCACCTTTTGACGTACGCATAAACTACGACACCGCCGATAACACAGTGGTACAACCCGACCTCGTAGTAGTCTGCGACCTTTCAAAAATAGAAAATGGCAAACATTGCCTTGGCGCACCCGACATGGCTATAGAAATTTTATCTGAAACATCACATCGTCACGACAAGCTAAAAAAATTTAATATATATCTGGAAGCAGGGGTACGTGAGTATTGGGTCGTAGACCCTGACGCAAGGGGCGTGCAAGTCCATATTTTAGAGGACGGCAGATATTTTACAAAGGCATATGACAGCACAGCGACCATTCCTGTGCATGTATTGGAAGGCTGCAACGTAAACCTGGCCGAAGTTTTTGAGCCTGAGGAATCCCCCTAAGAATAATGACAAATGTAACTACTAAATAAAATCGCTCCGTGGCATACTCTAAATGCGAGCAAAAATGCTCGCACGAGAATGAAAGGAGCGATTTTTTATGAGTATCGCAAGCATGAAAAAAGTAGTAAAGCGTTATGGTGACTTCACTGCACTTGACCATTTGGATATGGAGATTAACGAGGGTGAGATTTTTGGGCTTTTGGGGCCAAACGGAGCGGGCAAGTCTACGTCGATACGGTCGTTATGCGGGTTGATTGGCATAGACAGCGGTGAGATTACCGTTTTCGGGCAAAGGCAGGACGTTAACAATGTAAAAATAAGACAAAAAATGGGCATTGTAACGCAAGAAATCACTGTATTCTCAGACCTTTCGGCAGAAGCAAATCTGCGCTACTTCGGTAGTCTCTACGGTCTGCGGGGCAGGGAACTTAATGAAAACGTCGCACGTGTATTAAAATTTATAGGGCTTACGGAGCATAAAAACAAACGCCCGGGTAAATTTTCCGGCGGAATGCAAAGGCGTCTTAATATCGGTTGCGCACTTGTCCACCGCCCAAAGCTGCTTATTATGGACGAACCAACAGTAGGTATAGACCCGCAATCCCGCAACCACATCCTGGAGTCCGTAAAGCAAATCGCCGCAGAAGGCACAACGGTAATTTATACAACCCACTACATGGAAGAAGTACAGGCCATCTGCAATCGTATTTCCATAATGGACACAGGCCGCGTAATCGCGGACGGCACGATTGACGAGCTGGTAGGCCGTATCTCCCATGAGGACACAATTCGCCTAACGGCAGCCATGCCCTCCGACGCACTTACCGAGGACATAAAAGCAATCTCGGGCATAAAAAATGTAGCCGTAAGCGGCAACGAATACACAATCACCTCCGGCGCGGACAGCGGCAACCTAAACCGCATAATGGAAATAGCAATGCGCCACGGCGGAGTTTCCAATATCCACAGCGACAAACCTAACCTCGAAGACGTTTTCCTAACGCTTACGGGCAAAAAACTCAGGGACGAAGAATAGGGGAGGGTGGATATTATGTCAATTTCAATTATTAAGCATTATTTGTTTAGGTCGATGTCCGACAAGTTTGGGCTTATAATCCAAGTTATCGCACCTATTCTAATCGCAAGCGTTATGACTTCTATCGGGCATAACAGCGCGGAAGGCTACGGCCATCTGGTGGATGGGCATGATATGATTGCTACAGGCAACTTTCTTGTAAACATGCTGATTTTCCAGTTTATGAGTGCAGGGTATATGAGTGAGTATATCCATTACGATTTTAAGTCCGACAGACGCTGGCGTTTGCTCGCTACACCTGTTTCGCTTAACAAATATGTGTTTTCGGCTTTGGCGGCATGTATTGTTTACGCATTGATTTCGGGCTTTGCTGTGTTGGCGTTTGGCTACTTTGTGTTTAACGTGTATATGGGAAATATCGTGATTATCGTTATTACGCTAGTGCTCACCGCGATTTTTTCGCAGCTTATGGGCATGATTATCGGCCTATGTACCAAAACCGCAAGCGCGTCCAATGCTCTTGTGCAAGTCGTAGGTTGGGCATTGCTGATTTTCTCGGGCTTCTTTATTGGGCTTAACATTGGTGTCATCACCGATTTCCTTGGCACGTACTCACCGTTTTCCCTTGCGGTAGACGCGATTTTTTACTCGGGAATCTTTACCAACATGGACAGGATAAATGACGCATACCGCTCCTTAGGCATTCTCGCAGGTGTCACCGTCGTCACCGCAGCCGCCGCATGGCTGGTAGTAAGGAGCCGACCCGTATGAATTTAACAATATTTAAAAACTCGCTGCGCCGTGGCTTTATGAATCCGACTTCCCTTGTCGCTAACTGCGCCTTGCCGTTGATTATTCTGGTTTTTATTGCAGACTCGGATATAAATATCATGGGCATGGCACAACGCAGCTATCATTTTGTCGCGATTACCTTGATGTTTGGTGCGTTTTTTATGGCGCGTGGCATTCAGCGCGATAAAATCGAAGGCACGGTAATCCGAATACTCGCAGGGCCTGTCTCTATGCGCAGCTACCTTATTTCAAATTTCTTTGCGTCGATGGTTCCCATGGTTGGGGTGAGTATCGCACTCGGGGTTTTGGGCGTTGTTATCCATGGTTGGGCTTTGGACTTTGCGGCTTTGCTTACACTGTGTTATGCTTTGCTTGCGGCTACTTCCATAGGGCTTAGTTTTGTGTGGAGTTGCTTGTTCAAAGATAAGGAAACTGCCGGGATTGCTTTTTCCGTAACCATGATGATAGTTGCGTTTTTTTCGGGGCTTATGATTCCGCTGGACGACCTGCCCTCGATTGTGTTTCATGTTGGGGCTTTGTTTCCGGCACATTGGGCGGCCAGGGCGATTGATGCACTTGTGCTTAACGGCGCGGAAAATATGTTTTGGATTTCCATGCTGGCAATGATGCTTTTTGCGGTAGCGTATCTGATTTACGGTGGCAAAAGAAGGATTATATGAAAATTCTCTATGTAACGTGCATAAGCATAGGTTTTGGCCTGTTGTCTCTCCGTTGGGTGTTGGGCGGGGAGATGGCGGGCTTTTTCCTGTTGCTTTTTATGGTTTGCATGACGCTTTTCAGGTGGCGGGCGGCCGGGTACAGGTGGACGGTGGTGGTGGACTGTGTGCTTTGCGCGTTTTTCGACCCTTGGGCGTTTGGTGTGGCGGTGTTTAATGCAATCCTAATCTTTTTTGCAGAAATTTGGGAAAAAGAAAAAAAACGCTGGCAAGACCAACGAGACGAGGAAGCAAAACGCTATTACGAACTGGAATCCCTGCAAAGCGACCTGATATCCGCCACCACGCAAATAGAACGCATGACAGCGGTAACAGAACGCGCCCGAATAGCCCGAGAAATCCACGATAACGCAGGCCACGAAATCGTAGCGGCCTTCATATCCCTGCAAGCCGCCCGCGAAAACTTTGAAAATGCCGACCCGACTGCCCTGCGCCTATACGACACCGCCTTGGAACGGCTGGAAGCGGGCGTAGAAAAAATCCGCGAGGCCGTACACAATCTAGCCCCTGTAACCGCAATAGGTGTGGACGCCCTACAAGAAATCTGCGATAAATTCCCCGCGCCCTCGGTCGAATTCAAAAATTTCGGCAGTACAAACCACGTTCCCGTTCACATTTGGAATATCTTGGAATCCTGCCTAAACGAAACCTTGACAAACGCCGCAAAGCACGCAAAAAACCAAGATATAACAGTCTACCTCGACACCACACCGCACATAATAAGACTTTGCACAGAAAACAAAATCACAAAAAAAACAGAAAATCCGCAAGGTCACGGCCTTCGCAACCTGCGTCACCGCGCCATATCCGCCGGCGGAAGCCTGTCGGTAAATGCCACGGATGAAAAATTCAGCGTAGTATGCGTAATTCCAATCAAAGAGGTGAGCATAAAATGAAGCTGTTACTCGTAGACGACGACCCGCTAATCCTGTCGGGTCTGGAGCTTTCCCTTTCCAAAAAAGAGGATATGGAAGTAATCGCCACAGCCACCGACGGTGCAAAAGCCGTAGAAATCTGCGCAACCATGCCGCCCGATGTCATACTTATGGACATAAGAATGCCCGGCACAGACGGCATAGCCGCCACACGCCTGATAAAACAACACCACCCGCAAATAAAAATAATGATGTTAACCACCTTCGACGACCGCCAAAACATTCAACAAGCCCTTGCCGCGGGTGCGGACGGCTACCTTCTCAAAACAGACAAAATAAACCAAATCGCGGACAAACTCCGCCTTCTCGCAGGCGGAATGGGCATACTCGACGCAGAAGTCCTTCGCAAGCTGTCCCCGCAAGAAAACCCCGCACTAGCCACCCTTACACCCCGCGAAAAAGACATAACCCGCCTAATCGCCCAAGGCCAAACCAACAAAGAAATCGCCGCCGCCCTGTTCCTAAGCGAAGGCACGGTCCGCAACAACATAGTGGTAATAATGGAAAAACTCGACGTAAAAAACCGTACACAACTCGGCCTCACATATTATCAAAAATAAAACGCATATTTTCCTTTCCGCGAGAGATAATAAAAAAAAGGAAAGGAGGAGAATCAATATGCGTTCAAGAACATGGGACTACATTTGCTTGTCTTTAGTAATACTAGGTGCCATCAACTGGGGACTAATCGGCCTGTTCCGCTTCGACCTTATCGCCACCATCTTCGGCGGCATGGAAGGAATCATCAGCCGTATCATATATACCCTCATCGCGCTCGCCGGCCTTTACTGCCTAAGTTTCTTCGGAAGGGAAGTCCACAATCAACACCGCGACCGCGTTAATGCAACAACAACCGAAAGGCTTTAATTTAAAAGCCAACATCAAAAAACGTGCGTATCGCTTTGGCGAGACGCACGTTTTTTTACTCTTTTGTGTATAGGAAGCTACCTACCTTTGTCAGCAGGTAATCATGTGTTGCGGGTTTTATTATGAACTCGTTGCCGCCGCAGATTTTTGCATTTGTGATGTATTCGCGGGAAGAGTTGCCTGTCAGGAATATGATGGGTGTGGTTTCGTGTTCGGGCATTTGGCGGATACGCACAGCCAGCTCGAAGCCGTCCATGTCGGGCATGTCTATGTCCAGTATAAAGAGGTCGGGCTTTTGGGTTTCCATCATTTTCAGTGCGACTTTACCACCGGGGGCTGCAAGTACGCGATAGTTGTTTTTCAGCGCGTTGTTTACGAAGGTCAGGATTTCCGGCATATCGTCCACTGCCAGGATTTTTTTGGAGAGGTCTGTACCGGCCAGTTTGCTCATTGTGTCTTTAAATTTTTCGTTAAGGGTGTATATTTGTCTTTTGGCGTCCTCGTATCTTTCCGCATTGATTAGGTTTTGCAGGCTTATGAATACAGAGGCATCGGGGTTATGCTCTGCCAGTTCTTTCAGCAGAATTTTTGCCGGCTCGTAGAAGCCGTCCTCCAACAGGGAGTTTACTGCGGAAATGGATTTTGCTATGTTCGCGTAAATTTCTATTTTGCTGGGGGCGGCGGCTTTTTTGTCCTCTTGTATGGCCTGCGCTTTTTGCATTGCCACAGAAAGTGAAAGCGCGTCCGTCACAAATGGCTTTAGATTCTTTTTTGCCGTTGCGAGCATTGCTTCTTCTTTTGTGCAACGCAGTAGGCGTACGGCTTGGGTTTCCAGTCCGCGGGCGTACATGTTTTTCAGCATTTCGATAACGGATTCCATTGTTTCCGCAAAAAAGTCCAACGTACCCGCTCCTTGGTTTAGCAGGGTATTTTCCAAGCGTTCCGTCAGCCCGGGTATCGTGTCGATAAATGTGTTGATTGCGTCATGCACGTCGTCGCTTGTTATGGTTTTTGGTACAAGCAGTCCGGGAATGCTGTGGTAATACCTTCCTCCGTCGTATACCGGCATTTAATTCCCCTCCATTTCAATCATTATATTTTTTGCGCCTTCGCAGTCGAATGCTTCGAGCGCGGATATTATTTTTTGCAGTTGGTCGTCGGTTTTTTCGTCGTACGAGAATTTGGCTTTTTCTTGTATGATTTCCAAGGCGGCGTCGCGGTCGTAGTCCTCGGCTTTGGCTTTGGCTTCGGCTATGGCGGGGAGCAGGGTGGCTTTGTCGGCTGTTTCTTTTTCTTCCGTGTCGGTGGGAAGGGCTTCGCTTAGTTTGGCTTTTAGCTCATTCAGGGCTTCTTTGAAGGGCGGGTAATGCTCTGTGCAGTATTGGGTGTTGTTTTCCATGCCCGCGCGCTCCAGTTGCGCCGCGCTGTTGCCCAGCTTTGCCGCGCCTATGTTTTTCATCGCGCTTTTTAGGCCGTGTACTTCTATTGTAAAGGCCGGCAGGTCGTTTTCCAAAAAGCCGTCGAGCTTTTCAATCCTTTCCGGCAGAAGCTTTAGGGTTAGTTTTACCGTATCAATGTATAGCTCGGGAAGACCGCTCATCGCGTCCATTGCCGTGTCTACGTCCAAGTCGTCGATTTTACGCAGAATGGATACGGGGTCGTCGTCGCTTTTTGTTTCTTCTATTATTTGTACGGTTTTTTTTGCGGCTTCTTCTTCCGCTATTTTTTGTTGCTTGGCTTTTTCCAAGGTTTCCGGCGTTTGCTTGTCACGGATAAATTTGTTTAGAGAGGTGTTTAGCTGCATTGTGTCTATCGGTTTTGCGATAAAATCGTCAAAGCCGTTTTTTGTGAATGCTTCTGCACCCGCTATTGCGTTGGCGGTGAGGGCTATTACGGGGTGCGCGTAGCCTGTTTCGCGGATTTGGTTTGTGGTCTCCATGCCGTCCATGCCCGGCATCATGTGGTCCATAAATATTATATCGTAGACATTGCCTGCTTTTACTTTATCCAAGGCCTCGTAGCCGCTTAGGGCTGTTTCTATTTCCATGCCGTAGGGCTTCATAAGGCCTTTTGCTACGAATAGGTTTGTGTTCATATCGTCCACTATCAGCACCTTGCCGTATGGCATAAAGTCGCGGATTAGCTTGGGCTTTTGCATACCCGTAAATTTAAAGTTTTGTAGGCGTTCTGCGGTTTGCTTGCCTATGGCGGCTGTGTTTTTTTCCACCTTTTGCGTAAACCTTATGGTAAAGGCCGAGCCTGCACCAAGCTCGCTTTCCGCAGATATTTTGCCGTCCATGAGTGCGGCAAGCTTTTTTGTGATAAACAGGCCAAAGCCCGCGCCCTCAGATTCGCGGTTAAACTCATGCGCCGCTACGGAGCAATCGTCAAATATCAGCTTTAGCTGCGACTTGGAAATCCCTTGGCCTGTGTCGCGCACTGTTACGATTAATGTGCTTTGACCCTGCCTGTTTTTGCAGTCGATTTCCAGTATAACAGTGCCTTGCTCCGTAAATTTTATTGCATTGGAAAGCAGATTGTTTATGGACTGCTTTATGCGTGCCTCGTCGCCGTGGAGCATGTAGGGCAGTTTTTCGGATACTTTTACGACAAAGTTGATTGGCTTGTCCCCTATGCGCATTACGTTTAGCCAAATTATGTCGTTGATAAGGGAGGCGGAATCGTACAGGTTTTGTGAAAGCTCAAATTTGCCCGCTTCCATTTGAGACAGGTCCAGGATGTCGTTTAGTACGCCCATTAGCCCGCGGCCGGAGAGGTTGATTTTTTCAAATGCCTCCGTTGCCTCGAGGTTGTGAGATTTGCGGTCCAGCTCTATGTCGGAGATGCCTATGATTGTGTTAAGCGGTGTGCGGATTTCGTGGCTCATGTTTGACAGGAATTTGGATTTTAATTGTTTTTCCTGCTCTGCCTCGTCACGTGCGTCTTTTACTGCCGTTATATCTTTGAGCAGCACCATCGTACCCGTGATTACGCCTTGTTTTTCTATCATCGGGAACACATGGGCTATATACATATGCGTGTTGCCCTGTGGGTCTGTTTCTTCGTCAAAGGGCATGACGATATTTTTGTCGCGTGCATTGTTTACCGCGCCGGACAGACGGTTTAAGTTTTTTTTGGAGATATTCGGCTTTAGGATATCTTTGTAGTATTTTCCGCTGATAAGCTCAAAATGTGACTTGTTTACTTTGTCCAAAAACGACCGCGATGCATACGTAAAATTCTTGTCGGAATCCAAAAAGAAAAGGATGTTTGCCGCTTTTTCCAATATAAAATCGAAGTATTTTATTTTCATACCGTCAAAGCTGTCCAGCCCGGATGTGTCTTTGTTGCCTACGGTGGCTTGCATTTTTGCGGCATAAGCGTCGGCTTCTGCCAAGGTAAGCTTTGCCTTTAGCAAGCGTACTTCGTTTTGCAACTCTGTTACGTCATTGCTTACTTCCATGATTTTTTTCAATTTACTCATACGCCACCCCTGATTTTTACTTATGTAAAGACATTTGTATCCGTAACATAGCATACCCTTTGTTATTTTACAATAATGAAATTTTCAACTGACGATAATTTATCGTCAGTTGAATTTTGACTTTTTTTATAAACATGCTATAATGAGGGCAAAAATGCCTATACGGCATAACGAGAGGATACATAACATGTCTGCAAAAAAAGAAGTTGTTACGCCCGAACGCCTTAAAAAGCTCGACGCATGTTTAGCGGCCAATAAGGAAAAAATGGGCGGGCTTATGCCTGTATTAAATGAAAGCCAAAAAATCTTCGGCTGTATCCCCGCTGAGGTGCAAAAAATCATCTCTACGGAGCTAAAAATCCCAATGGCGGAGATATATGGTGTTATCACCTTTTATCACCAGTTTTCCATTGAGCCAAAGGGTGATTATATCATCAGCGTGTGTATGGGCACTGCCTGCTACGTAAAGGACGCACAAAAGCTGGTGGACGAAGTAACCACAGAGCTGGGCATAAAATCGGGAGAAACTACCGCAGATTATAAGTTTACCTTAATGGCGACACGCTGTGTAGGTGCATGCGGACTTGCTCCCGTTGTTCTTGTAAACGAAGATGTTTACGGTCGCCTAACAGTAAAAGGCGGCGAAATGAAAGAAATCATAGCTAAATATTAAACCGTAAGGGGGCCTACAAAAAATGAAACCATTGGAAAAATTCGAAAGCATAAGACAACAAACCATAAAAAATCTGGAGCTGCGTCTCGGCGGAAGAAAGCATGAAGGCAAACGCCACGTGCTTATCTGCCAAGGTACGGGCTGCTTATCCGCAGACGCGGAAAAAATAGAATCCGCATTTGAAGAAGAACTAAAAAAGCATAATCTTGCCGAAAAAGTGGATATCGTGCGTACAGGCTGCTTTGGCTACTGTCAGGTAGGGCCTATCGTTATCATTTACCCGGAAGGCTCGTTTTACAGCCGCGTTGAGCTAAAAGATATCCCCGCGATTACGCAGGGGCATCTGATTGACGGCGCGCCTGTTAAGGAGTTACTTCTGCCCGAGTCTATCGAGGCCGACGGTACTATTGACGACTTCCAGCACGTTCCTTTCTATAAAATCCAAAAAAGAATCGCACTCCGTCTTTGCGGGCTTGTTAACCCGGAAAATATCACGGAGTATATCGCCTTTGACGGCTACAAAGCCCTGGGCAAAGTGTTATTCGAAATGAAACAGGAAGACGTAATAAAAGAAATCAAAGACAGCGGCCTGCGCGGACGCGGCGGCGGCGGATTTTCCACGGGCATGAAGTGGGAATTTGGCTTTAAGTCCCAAAGCGACCAAAAGTACGTTGTTTGTAATGCCGACGAAGGCGACCCGGGTGCGTTTATGGACAGGTCAATCTTAGAGGGCGACCCGCACTCTATTATCGAAGCAATGGCAATCGCAGGCTACGCAATCGGCGCAAACAAAGGCTTTGTGTACGTACGTGCAGAGTACCCCATCGCGGTAAACCGCCTGCAAATGGCGATAGACCAAGCCAAAGACTTTGGCGCACTCGGCAATAATATATTTGAATCCGACTTTAGCTTCGACTTGGAAATCCGCCTCGGCGCAGGCGCGTTCGTATGCGGCGAGGAAACGGCGTTGTTAAACTCCATCGAGGGTAAACGCGGTATGCCAAACCCACGCCCGCCATTCCCTGCCGTTAAAGGGCTTTGGGGCAAGCCTACAATTATCAATAACGTAGAAACTTTTGCAAATATCCCGCAAATTATTCTTAACGGCGCGGGCTTCCTTACAGCAATCGGTACGGAAAAATCCAAAGGCACAAAGGTATTTGCCCTCGGCGGCAAAATCGAAAACGCCGGCCTTATCGAAGTACCGATGGGTACGACCATCCGCGAGATTGTCTTCGAAATCGGCGGCGGTATCCCTAACGGCAAAAAATTTAAAGCGGTACAAATCGGCGGCCCCTCGGGCGGCTGCTTAACGGAAGCACAGCTCGACACCCCGATAGACTACGACAGCCTCCTGGAGCTCGGCGCGATGATGGGCTCGGGCGGTCTCGTTGTAATGGACGAGGACAACTGTATGGTAGATATCGCACGCTTTTTCCTCGACTTTACGGTTGACGAAAGCTGCGGAAAATGCCCGCCATGCCGCGTAGGTACAAAGCGTATGCTGGAAACACTCATCCGCATAACCGAAGGCAATGGCGAAATGGAAGACCTTGACCGCTTGGAAGAGCTTGCAAACAACATCAAAGCTTCATCCCTGTGCGGCCTCGGACAAACCGCTCCAAACCCCGTACTGTCTACGCTTCGTTACTTCCGCGACGAGTACGAAGCCCATGTAAAAGACAAAAAATGCCCGGCAGGTGCATGTGTCGAGCTTCTTGAGTTCTTCATAGACGAGACCTGCAAAGGTTGTACAAAATGTAAGCGTATTTGCCCGGTGGATGCCATCACCGGCGAAGTTAAAACACTCCATGTAATCGACCAAGAAAAATGCATAAAGTGCGGCGCGTGTATTCCTGCATGTCCGTTTAAGTCAATTAAAAAAGGGTAGGGGGAAGTTTATTATGAAGGTAACTATAGATAATATCACTGTTGAAGTGGAAAACAACAGCACAATCCTGGACGCAGCACGTAAGGTAGGCATTGATATTCCTACACTCTGCTATCTAAAGGAAGCAAACGAAATAGGCGCGTGTCGTGTATGCCAAGTAGAGGTACAAGGCGCACGCAGCTTGGCTGCCGCCTGCGTAATGCCTGTATTTGACGGCATGGTGGTAAGCACCACAAGCAAAAAAGTGCGCAATGCACGCAAAGCCACGGTGGAGCTAATCCTCTCCAACCATAACCGCGACTGCCTTTCATGCCCATCAAACAGAAACTGCGAGCTGCAAACAGTAGCAGAAGAAATGGGCATACGCCAAGTACCCTTTGAGGGCGAAAACGATTTTGGCGTATTAGATGATTCTTCTCCGTCTATCGTACGCGACCAAAGCAAATGTATCCTTTGCGGCCGCTGCGTAAACGTATGTAAAAAGAAACAAGGCTCTTCAATACTGGACTTTACGGAGCGCGGAATAACCACAAAAATATCTCCGCTATTTAACAAAAACATGACAGAAGTACCCTGTATCTACTGCGGTCAATGCGTAAACGTATGCCCCACAGCAGCATTGCGCGAAAAAGACGATATCGACAAAGTATGGGCGGCTCTCGAATGTAAAGACACCCACGTAGTGGTACAAACCGCACCTGCCGTGCGTGCCGCCTTGGGCGAAGAGTTCGGAATGACCGTAGGCACACGCGTAACAGGCAAAATGGTAAGCGCGTTAAAACGCCTTGGGTTTGACAAGGTATATGATACAAGCTTTGGTGCAGACCTTACCATCATGGAAGAAGGCCACGAGCTTTTAGACAGAATCAATAACGGCGGCACATTGCCGATGATTACGTCTTGCTCGCCCGGTTGGATTCGCTTCTGCGAGTTTAACTATCCCGAGTTTATTCCTAATCTTTCTTCCTGTAAATCGCCGATTCAAATGCATGGAGCAATCATCAAATCATACTATGCCGAAAAATTCGGCGTTGACGCAAAGAAAATTTTCTCGGTGGCAATCGCGCCCTGTATCGCCAAAAAATCCGAAGCCGCTCGTCCGGAAATGGAAGTTGACGGTAACAGAGACGTAGACGCGGTACTAACCACCCGCGAGCTTGCAAGAATGATTAAACAAGCAAGCATTAAATTTTCAACATTGCCCGATAGCAACTTTGACCAAGACCTATGCGGAGCAGACAATGGCGCAGGCGTAATCTTTGGCGCGACAGGCGGCGTTATGGAAGCAGCACTCCGTACAGTATCCGAAGTGGTAGCAGGCAAAGACACCGACGTAGAATTCAAAAGCATACGCGGCCTCGAAAGCATAAAAGAAGCCGAAGTAGCCTTGGGCGACAAAAAAGTAAAAGTAGCGGTGGTCCATGGCACAGCAAATGCCGCAAAACTGCTGGACAAAATAAAAGCAGGCGAGGCAAGCTATGACTTTATAGAAGTAATGGCATGTAGCGGCGGCTGTGCAAACGGTGGCGGACAACCAAAAATTTCTGCATCCACCCGCGCAACTACAGACATCCGCGAAGCCCGCGCTGCTGCCCTCTATGAAGAAGATGCAAAAAAAGCAGTCCGCAAATCACACAAAAACCCACAAATCAAAAAACTCTACGACGACTACCTCGAAAAACCAAACAGCCACAAAGCGCATAAGATACTCCACACAAAATACGAAGCAAAAGAAGCATATCCTGTTTAAGTAGAGCGAATTAATTCGCTATAATAGAAAAAAGCTGCTCCCGTTAAAACCTGGAGCAGCTTTTTTTTAATTATTCGTTATAGCGAATTAATTCGCTCTAGTAGATATACACTGCTCTGTTTGCCTCATCCCAGCGTACTGTTGCGCCGAGAACTTCCGATACATAGCGAACGGGGACGAAGGTGCGGTCGTTTTGGACTACCGCTGTACCCATTCCGCCGGGGAGGGGGGCGTCTATTGTTACGAAAGCGGTTTGTCCGTCGCGGGTTATGCTTACCGTGCGGGTGGTGTCGTCCCAGTCTACTTCTGCGCCGAGGCCTTCGGCTACTGCGCGGAGGGGGACGAGTGTGCGGTTTGCGCCGTCTATGAAGGGTATTGCGTCGCCGTGGGCTACACCTACCGCAAAGCGCATTAGCGCGGGTGTGGCTATGCCTGTAAGGGCAGCCGCTGCGGGACTGTGGCCGATTTTAAACATGGATAGGCGGTTTGTTACGAAAGTAACCATGCCTGTCGCCGCGTCGAAGGTCGCGGGAAGCTGCTCCAATGTGCCGTCGTCGGCTAAACGCCACGCGCCTACAGGTGGTGTACCCTCGAAGGGTACTGTGATGGCTAGATTGCCGTTAAATTCTGTTACATACCTGTTGTTGGCGGTTACTGTGATTCTGAAAACCATGTCGCCGTCGGTGAGGGTGTTTTGTTGGGCGGCGGTAAGAGCGGTTGGTGTTACTTCTGAAATTGTGCTTGCGATATTTGCTCCTGTGGTAAGGTCTCCGATAGAACGCGCCGCTACGTAATCGAATGCAAGTGTACCCACGGGCATTGCGATTTCTACGCCAAGCCCTGCACGGGCAAAGTTATTCCAATCGGAACGAGCCATTATTGCCGTTTCCAAATTTGAAATTGCGGAGAGGTCGAAGGAAACATAGTCGTCGGCATTGTCGCGGATTTGGTTGCGGACATTGCCTGTCATGCTAATCGTGGCTTGGGTGTCGCGCACTTGTACGCCTACCTGCATTGCGCCGTCGTTAGCAGGAATGCTTGTGACGGGCGCGGCGGGAGGTGCGGGAGCGGGTGCAGGAGCCGGGGCGGGTTGTCCGCCTTGTGCGGGAGGTTGTGTTGTGCCGCCGTTACCACCGCTGCCTTGTTGGTTGTTTTGATTGTCGTCGTCGTTGTTGTCGTCGCCATTGTCGTCGCCATTGTCGTCACCGTTGTCGTTGCCGTTGTCGTCACCGTTATCGTTGCCGTTGCCGTTGTCGTCACCATTATCGTTGCCGTTGTCGTCACCATTATCGTTGCCGTTGTCGTCACCATTATCGTTGCCGTTGTCGTCACCATTGTCGTCACCATTGTCGTCGCCGTTATCGTCACCGTTGTCATCGCCGTTGTCATCGCCGTTACCATTATCTATCGGAGGAAGCTCTTCTTCGCCGAGACATGCGACAATAAGACCGATATACCGCCAGTGAACACCGCCGTTATTGTGCTCACTCCAGAATGACCCCATGTGGTCTGTCCAAGTAGGAATCGCGACAGGTGTATCGGAGGTAACTATCCATGGAAGGAGGTGGCCATGCCCCCAAGTTGCGCCCGCAAGGGTGTCTGTTTGACGGTTTTGTCCCGGACTAAATCCTGTCCCTGCCGGGGGATTTTGTACCGTGGCCAAATGGTCTTCTGTGCCTACCGAGGGAGAACCAAAGCCCGTGTTACCAACAAATACATCTATGGCTAAGTCACCTGTGCTTGCCGCGTTACTTTCCGGTAAAAGTGTAAGGCCGTGGATGGTAAACTCCGCATTTGTTGCTCTGTTAATAAAGCTGTCACCTCTGCCAAAGTGATTAATACGGAGGTAAAGTTCGCTTCTGTCTGTGGATGGGTTAATGTGTGGATTATTGCCGCCGATAGCGGAAAGATTTGCAATTGTAACTCTGTCTTTCGGCTCTAAACCACTTGGTGTACCTACGTCGCTGTTAATATCTGCACGCAGTGGTAAGAGACCGTAAAGCGCGCCTGTATACCATACAAATCCACTCGGTGCTACCAAGCGCGTATAGAAGTTGCTTGCGCCTCCTGTGGCGGGCATTAGCCTACCGGGTATGCGTTCGCTAATGCTGATACCCGGTAATTGTATAACATCCTTGTCCTCTGCGGATATAATATCTGTCGCGCTTATTATTACACCGTTATTCCAGTCGCCTACAAGCGGTGCATTTAATAGTGTGTGTCTGACAAGTGCAATATGGTTGCCGCCTGTGTTTAAGCTTATTTCCATGTTTGCATATGCAGCGTCCGTACGGATATGGGTAACTTGTACATCAATAAATCCTTCCAAGCTGTGGCTAAGACGCCAAGGGGCACTGCCAAAAAGGTCTATCATTATCCGTCTTGCACTGTGGGTTACGTTTAGGGGTGTCCTCACGGCTTCAGGTAATGTTGCTTGATGTTCGAAGTCAAAGTCAGAAACTCCAAGCATTCCGCCCCATACACCGGCATCAGGCTGGCCGAGTATGTTAAGGTTACGACGAACGCGTCCCTCCATTACGTCAATATAGTTTTCATAAGCAGGTGTACGAGAGGTATTCAAAAACTCACGGTTGCTGCTACCTGCTGTAGTCGCAGCATTCAAATCTGACAAAAATGCAAAGTTGTTAAATGTGTCGCCGTCTACTCTAAAGCCGGGGCCTGCTGAAAATGTGATGTTAAGGGCATCGGTGTTGGCAAAGCCTACTGCGTTAGAGCTTGCTCCGCCGCTCAGTCGGAATTCGAGCATAGCAAACTGGGTAATGTCGGGGCTTAGGTTAGAAAATGCTGTTGCGTCAATCCTAAAGGTAAAGCTTTGCAGCCCCCATTGCGGAGTAAACCTGGGGTTAAGCACAATGCCCGGCGCATCCGGGATTTCATCCACATCATTGTCGACGTTTTCGTCGAGATATTCGATAACCAGACCAATATACCTCCAGTTAGCACCTCCGCTATTGTGTTCACTCCAGAATGAACCCATATGGTCTGTGAAGGTAGGAATCGCGGTTGGTGTAGTAGGAGTAACCAGCCATGGAAGGAAGTGGCCGTGCCCCCATGTTGAGCCAGGGATAGTGTCTGTTTGACGGCCTTGCCCCGGACTAAACCCTGTCGGAGCCCAATCCGTATTGCCCGTGTTACCTACAAATACATCTATGGCTAAGTCGCCTGCGCTTGCTGCGTCACTTTCCGGCACAAGTGTAAGACCACGGATGGTAAACTCCGCAGGTGTTGTTCTGTTAGTGAAGCTATGGCCTCTACCCAGATGGTTAACACGGAGGTAAAGCTCGCTTCTGCCTGTGGATGGGTTAAGGTGTGGATTGTTGCCACCGATAGCGGAAAGATTTGCAATTGTAACTCTGTCTTCCGGCCATAAACCATCCGGTGTACCTACGTCGCTGTTAATATCTGCACGCAGTGGAACGAGAGCGTGAAGCGGGTCTGTATACCATACAAATCCACTCGGTGCTACCAAGCGTGTATAGAAGTGGCTTGCGCCTCCTGCGGCGGGCATAAGCCTGCCGGGCGCGTTTTCTCTAATTCTAATCCCGAAGGATGGTATAGCATCTTCTCCGTGTATAACATTTGCCATGCTGATTGTTACACCATTATTCCAGTCACCTACGAGAGATACGTTAGCGAGTTGTACAGGTGTATGCATAATGTTGTTACCGCCTGTGCGAAGGTAGATTGCCATATTTGCTTCGGGACTGTCCGGGCGGATTTGTGTAACTTGCACATCAATAAATCCGTCAATTGTGTTGTTAAGACGACCGACGTCTCCACCCAAAAGGTTTACCATTAATCTTCTTGCACTGTGGGTCACGTTTAGGGGTATCCTCTCGGCTTCAGGTAATGCTGCTTGGGATTCGAACTCAAAGTCAGGAACTCCAAGCATACCGCCCCATACACCGGTATCAGGTTGGCCGAGTATGTTAAGGTTACGACGCACGCGCCCTGCCATTACGTCAAGATAGTTTTCATAAGCAGGTGTATGAGCGGCGTTCAAAAATTCACGGTTGCCGCTTGCGAATGTCGACGCTGCATTTAAACCGGCCAAAAAGTTATTAGCCATAGCAGTGCCTGCGGGGTCGCCGTTTACTCTAAAACCGGGGCCTGCTGAAAATGTGATGTTAAGAGCTGCTGTACTTGCAAAACCTACTGCGTTGGAGCTTGCTTCGCCGCTAAGTTGGAAGTCAAGCATAGCAAATTGAATAATTCCGGGGCTTAAATTTGAAAATGCCGTTGCGTCAATCCTAAAGGTAAAGCTTTGCAGCCCCCATTGTGGCGTAGCCCTTGGGTTAAGCACAGTACCCGGGCTGATGGACATAAACGCGGCTATTTCTGCATGTGCTGCATCATGTGTCAAGTCATGCGCCTGCGCCATCATAGGCAAAGCACCTATCACCAACACAAACACCATAAGTACACATAAATACTTTTTAAATACTCGATACATTTTCTTTCTCCTCGCTTCCCAGCCGTAGTATGTACGGCATTAAAAATGTTTTAGGTTTAGGCATCCACCATAAGGTATAGGTTTTGACTAAGCCCCTTCGGAGTTATCTCTGTGGGCTTTTTTGACATACAATTGCATAAAACACATAAAAAATTGTTGCATTTTTCCAGTTTTTCATGTTATTATGTCCGAGGCTTAGAATCCGTCAAAACCTATACCTTTTGGGGGATTTTTGCCTGATTTTCCTCGCATACATCAAGCGCAAACGCCTGTAAAATCTGGCTTTCTACGCTCCCGCTTCTGCACGGATACATAAAAAATTTTCAAGGGACTTTTTGACGGATTTTGCACCATTTTAAAATCCCAGCCAAGCCATATAAATCAAGGGCTGTAACGCTTTTGGCCAAAAAAACAAATCTGTTAGTCTCTCGTCACATTTATTTCCCGTAACCGTCTGTATAGCGTCGTCTCCGTCAGTCCTGTGGCTGCCATAAAGTCCTTTGTTCTTAGCTCTCCCTTTTTCCACCACTTTGCTAATTGCTTAAAATCTTCCGGTGGCTTTTTGGCGGGTCTGCCAAATCGTACGCCTCGCGCTTTTGCGGCGGCTATGCCCTCCTCTTGGCGTTTTTTGATGTTGTCACGTTCGCTTTGGGCTACATAGCTTAGTAGGTTAAGTACCAAATCCGCGATTAGCGTTCCCAG